>OLRE01000058.1_pt1 | contig 123507 bp, 121 predicted proteins | sample 1672461 | NCBI WGS metagenome assembly OLRE01 (sample SAMEA3136688, study PRJEB25190) | human gut metagenome | biome: human gut; feature: human-associated habitat; material: faeces | place: Austria | collected 2013
CGCGCACGAGGTGCTTGGAGATCAGCGGACGGGAGATGGCGGAGACCAGCGGGTACACGCCCTCGTACATGGCGTTGGCCTTCAGGGCCTTCATGCAGTACTCGTTGGCGAACTCGTTGCGGGCGTCGACCACATACGCCTCGACGGCACCGCAGGCGAGCGCACGGTTCTTGATGGTCTCCAGGCTTTCGCCGCCCTGACCGACATCGAGGGACACCGCGACGACGTCCTTGCCGGTACGATCCTTGAGGTACGGGATGGCCACGGAGGTGTCAAGGCCACCGGAATATGCGAGTACGATTCGGTTGTTGTCTGCCATGGGATGCCTTTCTACAAAAACAAACTGCTGCAAGTATATACGAATGTCTGTATATTTATGCAATCGGTGTGGCGAATACTGAAACGGGCCCCTTCCCGAGCGATTCAGTTCTTCGACGCGAGCGTCAGCAGCCACTGCGAGCGCTCGAAGGCGATGTCGTCCTCGGCACATATCACCATCACCGTGTCATCGCCTGCGATGGTGCCGAGCACGCCGTCGATGGGCTGCTTGTCGATGACGCTCGCCACATACTGGGCCGCGCCCGAAGGCGTGTGGATGACGACCAGGTTCTTGGCCGACGCGACCGATGTGACCAAGCCGCTGAGCACGCGGGACATCTGCTGCTCGGCCTTGGACCCGATGCCGCTGCCGACCGACTCCCTGAGCGGACGGTCGCCGATCGTATAGGCGATGCTGCCGTTGGACAGTCGCGTCTTCATTGCGTTGATCTCGTCCAGATCTCGGCTGAGCGTCGCCTGCGTCACCTCGATGCCCTCCTGGGAGAGCAGATCCGACAGTTGCGACTGGGACGTGACGATGTGCTTGAGCAGCACCTGTTCGATGGCGCTCAATCGCGCGGCACGTGTGGCCGGCCGCTGCACGGGAGGTGTCGATTCACTCATTTATGCCCTTTCCGGTGGCTTGCTGAACGTCTGCGCACCCTGCAAGCCACCCGCATACTACGGCATCGAGCATTAGGCCAGCAGCGATTCGTCGCCCCGCTGCTGCCCGATCAACCAGGTCAACAGCGCCTTCTGCGCGTGCAGACGGTTCTCGGCCTCATCCCACACCACAGACTGCGGGCCGTCGATCACCGACGCGGTGACCTCCTTGCCGCGGTATGCCGGCAGGCAGTGCTGGAACAGCGCGTCGGGCTTGGCCAGAGCCATGAGCTCGTCGTTCACCTGATAATCCCGGAACGGCTTGGAGCGGATGGCGTACTCGGCTTCCTCTCCCATCGACACCCACGTGTCGGTGAAGATGCAGTCGGCGTCGGCGACCGCCTCCCGCGGATCGGTGGTGACCAGGATGGAGCCGCCGTTCTCGGCGGCGATCCGCTCCGCGTCGGCGACGATGGCAGGATCGGGAAGATACCCGAACGGACCGGCGATGCGGACGTTCATGCCTGCGGTGGCACCGCCCAGCAGATACGAGTTGGCCATGTTGTTGGCCGAATCGCCGAGATAGGCGATGGTCTTGCCCGGCAAAGCATCCACACCGCCACGGTGCTGCGCGATGGTGAGCAGGTCGGCGAGCACCTGACAGGGGTGGAACTGGTCGGTCAGCGCGTTGACGACCGGGCAGGTGGCGTATTTCGCCATCTCTTCGACGCGGTCCTGACCGAACGTTCGCCAGACGATGCTGTAGGCCATGCTGGTGAGCACTCGCGCAGTGTCGGCGACCGGCTCGCCGCGGCCCAGCTGGGAACCGGACTTGTCGATGACCAGCGGATACCCGCCGAGTTCCGCCACGCCGATGGAGAAGCTGGAACGGGTGCGGGTGGAGGGCTTGTCGAACAGCACGGCGACGGCCTGGGGGCCGGCGAACGGCTGACGGTAGAAGCGGTTCTCGCGGAATTTCATGCCGAGTTCCAGAATCTGCTTCTGTTCGGCATGGTTGATGTCGTCGTCACGCAGCATATGGCGAAGTTGACCGGCCATGAGGTGCTCCTTCTGTGGTTCGGGATGGGTGCGGATGTTGTATCGGCTTGGGCGTGCGGGGCGGGCTGGTTGTCGCGGCCCGTCCCGTAATCGTCGTGGAGGTCAGTCGTTGGGCAGGTCGGCGGGGATCTTCGCGAGGATGGACACGGCTTCGTCGATTTCCTGCTCGGAGACGATCAGCGGCGGTGCCAGGCGCAGTGCGTCGGGTGCGACCGCGTTGACGATCAGGCCATGTTCCAGAGCCCAGTTCATCGCCGCATGCGAGCAGCGGTGAGACAGGAGGATGGCGTTGAGCAGACCGCGGCCGCGCACGGAGGTGAACAGCGGGTTGCCGGATGCCATGATGCCCTGGCGCAGTTGCTCGCCGCGCTCTTCGGCGTTCTCGACCAGATGCTCGTTCTCGATGGTGTCCAGCGTGGCGAGGGCCGCCGCCGCGCCCAAGGGGTTGCCCGCGAAGGTGGAGCCGTGGGATCCCGGCGTGAACAGCGCGGACAGCTTGCCTCCGAATGAGATCATGCCGCCCATGGGGAATCCTCCGGCGACGCCCTTGGCGAACGTCACGATGTCGGGAGTGATGCCGCCCGTCAGGTCCTCGCGCTGGAACGCGAACCACGAGCCTGTGCGACCGATGCCGGTCTGGACCTCGTCGATGATGAGCAGGGCGTGGTTGATGTCGCACAACTCCCGCACCTTCTTCACATATGCGACGTCCAGCGGACGCACGCCGGCCTCGCCCTGAATGAGTTCGAGGATGACCGCGGCCACAGGACCCTTGCCGTACTGGCCGAGTCCGGTGGCAGAGAACGCCTCATACATCGCGATGGGGTCGCCTGCACGCACGAATTCGATGTTCGGCACCAGCGGCTCGAACGGCTTGCGGATCACGGGCTTCCACGTGGCGGACAGAGCGCCCATGGTACGTCCGTGGAATCCGTGGGTGAGCGCCAGGATGCGCGCCGGCTTGCCGCCGATGCTCGGGCTCGCGCCCGGCAGCGTGCGACCGTACAGCTTGGCGAGCTTCAGCGCAGCCTCATTGCCTTCGGCACCGGAGTTGCCGAAGTAGACGTGGGAGCCTTCCGGGGCCCCGGCGAGCGCAATCAGTCGCGACGCGAGCCTGATCTGCGGCTCGGTCGCGAAATAGTTGCTCACGTGGGCGCATTTCGCGGCCTGCTCGGACACCGCCTTCACCCATGCGGGGTGCGCGTAGCCCAGCGAATTGACGGCGATGCCCGCAAGGAAGTCAAGGTATTCGTTGCCGTCCACGTCCCATACGCGCACGCCTTCGCCGTGGTCCATCACGCGCAACGGCGTGCCGAACACGTTCATGTGGACCTGGCTGTACTGTCCCAGCCATTGCGAGTCGGTGGGGCCGAGCGTTTCCTTAGTAGGCATAGGAACTCCTCATTTCGATGCCATCATCGGGCACAACCATGGTGCCGATGCCGGCGGTGGTGAAAATCTCATTCAGGATGGAATGCGGCTTGCGGCCGTCGATGATGTGCGCCTGCGGCACGCCGCCATCGAGGGCGCGGACGCAGGCCTCCATCTTCGGGCGCATCCCGGATTCGAGGTCGGGAAGCATGTCACGCAGGTTCTCCACACCGATGCGGCCGATCAGCGAGTTCTTGTCGGGCCAATCGGCGTACAGGCCGTCGACGTCGGTCAGGATGATCAGCTTCCTGGCGCCGAGTGCCGCGGCCAGCGCGGCGGCGGCCGAATCAGCGTTGACGTTCAGCACTTCCGTGGCGTCGTCCTCATCGGGGGCGACCGAGGAGACGACGGGGATGCGGCCGGCCGAGATCAGGTCCTCCACCGCGGAGGCGTCGACGCTCACCACGTCACCCACCAGCCCGATGTCGGTAGGCTTGCCGTCGATGATGGGTTTGCGCTGCATGGCGGAGAACAGGGCGCCATCCTCACCGGACAGTCCCACGGCGAACGGCCCATGCGCGTTGATCAGTCCGACCAGTTCCCTGGACACCTTGCCGGTGAGCACCATGCGTACCACGTCCATGGCCTCCGGAGTGGTGACGCGCAGGCCGCCCTTGAACTCCGACTTGATGCCCAATGCCTTGAGCATGTGCGAGATCTGCGGGCCGCCGCCATGGACGACGACCGGATGCAGGCCCACCTGCCGCAGAAACACCATGTCTTCGGCGAAGCAACGCTTGAGATGCTCGTCGACCATGGCGTTGCCGCCGTATTTCACCACGATGCGCTGCCCGGCGAACTCCTCCAGCCACGGCAGCGCATCGATCAGCACCTCCGCTTTCTGGTCGGCGCGCAGGTCGGTGTGCACGTCGAAATGGAACCCTGGTCCCTTCAGTTCAGTAGCCATATTCTCCTCTATCGCATCCCGCTTCTCCGGCCGGCATGTGCCGGGGAGGAACCGGAAGACTAGCTTTCGTAATCGGCATTGATATGAACGTACTCGTGGGTGAGGTCATCGGTCCACACCGTGGCCTGTTCGTCACCGGCGTTGAGATCGATGTCGATGTGCACCTCGCGGGGGGTCATGTCGACTTCGGAGCGGTCGCGTCCCGCGCCCCCATTCTCGCAGATCCTCACGCCGTTGACGTCCACGGTGACCTTCTGCGAATCGTAGGGTGCCTCTTCGACGGGCACGGTGCCCAGCGAGGATACGATGCGTCCCCAGTTCGGGTCGTTGCCCGCAATGGCGCATTTGAGCAGGTTCGAGGCCGCGACCGCGCGGGCGCAGGCCAAGGCGGCGCTCTCCGTGGTGGCGCCGGTGACGGTGATGCGCACGTCGTGGCTCGCTCCCTCGCCGTCGCCGATGATCTGCCGGGCCAGCGATGCGCATGCCTTGGCGACCAGGGCGTTGAACTCGTCCGGATCGGGCTCAACGCCGGACGCGCCGGATGCGAGCAGCAGCACCGTGTCGTTCGTGGACATGCACCCGTCCACGTCGATGCGGTTGAACGAATGGTCCACCGCGGCGTTCAGCGCAGCCTGCAGCTGACCGGCGCCGACGGCGGCGTCCGTGGTGATGACGCACAGCATCGTGGCGAGCTGGGGGGCGATCATGCCCGATCCCTTGACCATGCCGCCGATGCGATATCCGTCGCCTTCCAACGATACGGTCTTCGGCTTCGTGTCCGTCGTCATGATGGCGTGGGACGCGTCGCTTCCCGCCTGGTCGTCGTCCGACAGGGCCGCGTACGCGCTTTCCACTCCCGACAGCACATGATCCAGGGGCAGCAGCTCGCCGATCAGGCCTGTGGAGCATACGGCGATCTCGTCGGGCTGCGTCCCGACGAGATCCGCGACCTTCTTGGCCGTCGCCGCCGATTGCTCGTATCCCGCCTGGCCGGTGCATGCGTTGGCTCCACCGGAGTTGAGGATCACCGCCTTGATATGGCCGTCGGCGACCGTCTTGCGGGACCACTGCACCGGTGCCGCGCAGAATCGGTTGAACGTGAACACGCCGGCCGCGCTGTCGAGCGGCCCCTGATTGACGACCAGGGCGAGATCCTTCTTGCCCTCGACGGAGGAGATGCCCGCCGCGACGCCCGCGGCGCTGAATCCTTTGGCGAATGTGACACTCACGGTGCTACTCCAATCTTCGTAAGTCCCTTGTCTTCGGGAAGTCCAAGTGCGACGTTCAGTGACTGCACGGCCTGGCCCGCGGTGCCGCGGTTCAGGTTGTCGATGGCGGCGAAGGCGATGAGACGCCCGGAGTGCCGGTCGGTGACCACCTGCACGTGGGCGGCGTTCGATCCGACGACGTTCGCCGTGGCCGGGAGCGTGCCCGGCTCCAGCAGCACGATGAACTCCTGGCCGGCGTATGCCTTGGCCCACACGTCGTGGATTTCCTCGTCGCTCATGGAAAGCGCCTTGTCGGTCATCTTCGCGCTGACCGTGGCGAGGATGCCACGCGCCATCGGCGCGAGTATCGGCGTGAATCCGAGCGTGAACTCCTCGGCCCGGGCGGCGTCCAAACCTGCCGCATGGGCGAAGTTCTGCAAAATCTCGGGGATATGGCGATGCGTGCCGCCCACGCCATAGGGCACGGCGGAACCGAACGCCTCGGCGGCGAGCAGGTTCGTGCGCTTGAGGTTCTTGCCCGCGCCCGAATACCCCACCACCAGATCGGCGACGAGGTCACGACGTTCCACAAGTCCCTCGGCGATGGCCGGCTGCATGGCGAGCGTCGTCGCAGTCACGTTGCAGCCCGGCCCGGCAATGCGCTTGGCGCCGGGGAGCAGGTCGCGCTGACGCGTGTACTCTCCGTCTGCGCTCTTGCCGGTGATCAGCTCGGGCATGCCGTACGTCCAATGGTCGAAGAACTCGCCTCCGTAGAACGCGTCCCACGCGGAGCGCTCCTCAAGACGATGGTCCGCACCCAGGTCGACGACCACGGCACCGGGGTCAAGCTGCGCGGCCAACGCCCCGGACGCGCCGTGGGGCAGCGCCAGGATGATCACGTCATGGCCGTTCAGCACTTCGGCGGTGGTGTCCTCCACCGTCAGATCCGCCAGCTGGGGAATATGCGGCATATGCCGTCCGAGTTTCTGCCCCACCGAGGAATGGCCCGCCACGCAGGTCACCTCGAAGTCCGGGTGGGCGGCAAGGATGCGCAACGCCTCCCCACCCGCGTATCCGGTGGCACCAGCCACAGCTACCGTATATCTCGCCATATCACGCTCTTTTCATCGAAGACGAACTACGGCGAGTATACATGTTATGCAGTACATTGCATATATTCATTCATCGGCTTGCGTGTCGCAGCACACGGCCCATCACACCGAAACGGAGTCCCCCGACCCGCTTCCGCCCATGCCGGGCGCCAGCATGTTGAGCATGGCCTGGTACATGTCGTCCATCGATATGCCGTGCATCGTCATCCATATGACGATGATGGTGGTCAGCACGTTGATGACGACGGCCGCGATGGCCAGTCCGCGGCCCCGCGTATGGAAACGACGGGTGCGCCAGATGGCCAGGCAGCCGATCAGCGCGGGCAACACCGGGAACGAGGACACCAGGGCGAAGATGAACGAGAATATGGCGTAGAAATCCCAATGCCCGTAAATAGGGTTCTGCTGCGGGTCATTGAGGTCGATGCCGTTGAAATATCGGGGAGGCTCCCGTCGGAGACCGCCTTGGTCGGGCCCACCCTGAGCCGGAGCCGCATTGGGAGCGGAACCACCCTGAGCGGGAGCCGGCCCGGCTCCGAACACGGAGGCCGGCTGAGACGGCGACGGCTGCGCCTGCGGAGCCGGCTGCTCGGGCTGGCCTCCATATACGTAAGGGTTGTAATTCGGCGGAAACTCATCCGCCCTGGCACCATATTCAGGCTCGATGCGCTGACCATATTGCGGCTGGGCCGCAACATGCCGGGACTCGCCCGAACTATCGTCAGACGATTGCGGCTGTTGTTGCGGCTCTGTCATATGCATGTCCTCCATGGTGCCTTTTCGTCGGCGGTCAGGCGCGCAGCTGCGCGCCGATGACTTCCGCCTTGTCGACGATGGACTTGCGAATGGCCTCGCTGTCCTCCGCGGACAGTGTCTTGGACGGGGAGCGGAAGGTCACCGCGAAGGCGAGCGACTTCTTGCCCTCTCCCACCTGCTCGCCAGTGAACACGTCGAACAGCTCGATGGATTCGAGGTTGGCGCCGGCCGCCTCGCGGACCACGGCCTCAAGCTGGGCCGCGGTCACCGACTGGTCGACGGTGAAGGCGAGGTCCTGCTTGACGGGCGGGAACGTGGCGATGGGCTTCGCCTGCACGGGCTTGCCGTCAAGCGTGCCGAACAGCGCGGTAAGGTTCAGCTCGAACGCCGCGGAGTGCGCCGGCAGTCCCAGCGCCTCGTTGACACGCGGGTGCAGCTCTCCGACCATGCCGACGACCTGTTCGCCCGCGACGATCTGCGCGGCGCGGCCGGGATGCCACTGCGCGGGCACATCCTGCGCGGCGGGCTGCCGCAGCTCGTAACGCGCACCCAAACGGTCGCAGACACGGCGAACGGCCTCGACGGCGTCGCTCCAATCGACGGCGCGACGATCGCCGAGCCATCCGGAGTCGACCGCGTTGCCGGTCAGCAGGCCGGCGACGTGCAGCGGCTGATCGGGAAGGCCCGCATCCAGCGCGGCAAGCTGCTCATCGCTGGGGCGTACGCCTCCCGGAAGAGCCGGGATGGCGGGCGCGTTCGGATCCCACAGGTACACGTGGCCGATCTCGTACAGGCGGATGTCTTCGAGGCCTCGGCGCAGGTTGCGCTGCACGGTGGTGGCGAGCGTGGGGAGCACATCACGACGCAGGTACGGGCGGTCGCCGGCCAGCGGGTTGGCGATCTCGACGCTCACCGGCTTGATGACCGCCGGATCATAGGAGAACGCCTTGAAGTCCTCATCGCCGACGAACGGGTAGCTCAGCGACTCGACCATGCCGTATTCGGCAAGCGTGTCTGCGACCCAGCGCTGGCGACGCTGGTCGGGGGTCAGCCCGACCGTGCCCTTGACCGGGGCCGGAGGCACGGTGACGGGGATCTCGTCGTAGCCGACCAGTCGGGCGACTTCTTCGACCAGGTCGCACGGCTCGTTCAGATCGGGGCGCCAGGTCGGCGCGGACACAGAGAACTCGCCGTTGCCGCCACCAGCGACACGGCATCCGACATCGGTGAGGATGTCGCTGATGCGGTTGACGTCCACGTCGAGCCCGGCGACGCGGGCGACCTCGGTGGCCTTGAAGGGGATCGGACGGCGATACATCGTCGTGTTCACGTCGGTCGGGTGCCCGGACGGCTCGCCGTTGCCGAACTTGGTGAGCAGTTCGGCCGCCATCTGCGCGGCCGCGGGCTGCAGCTGCGTGTCGACGCCGCGCTCGAACCGGCGGGACGCCTCGGAGGGGATCTTGTGGCGTCGTGCGGAACGTGCGATGGAGACGCTGTCGAAATGCGCGGCCTCCAGCAGGATGTTCTTGGTGTCCGCAGTGACCTCACCGTACAGGCCGCCCATGACGCCGGCGATGCCGAGAATGCGCGAGCCACGCTTGCCGTCGGGCGAATCGGTGATCAGCAGGTCCTCGACGCTCAGGTCGTGTTCCTTGCCGTCGAGCGTGGTGAGCTTCTCGCCTTCGGCCGCGCGACGCACCACGATCGGCCCTTCGATCTTGTCAAGGTCGTAGGCGTGCATCGGCTGGCCAAGATCCAGCATCACGTAGTTCGTCACATCCACGGCGAGGGAGATCGAACGCATGCCCGCGCGGATAAGACGGCGGCGCATCCAGTTCGGCGTGTGATTCGTCGGGTCGAACCCGTGGATGGCGCGGGCGACGTAGCGGTCGCAGCCGGTGACGCCGTGAATCGGGTTGTTGTCGTCGACGATGACCTCGATGTCGCTGGAGACGCCGGACTCCACCGCGGGAGCGGCGGGGGCGCGCTTGTTGAGCTCGGTCACCGGATCGACGAACTTCGCGCCGGTGGAATGATGGTATTCGCGGGCCACGCCGCGGTACGAGAACGCATAGCCGCGATCCGGGGTGATGTTGATTTCCAGGATCGGCTGGTCGAGGTGCAGCAGGTGCATCGCGTCGTCGCCGGGCTTGAGCGCCTTGTATTCCTGGGGCGTGAAGCCGTAGTCGCGCAGCAGGATGATGCCTTCGTGGCTGTCGCCCAGGCCGAGCTCGCGCTCCGAGGCGCACATGCCGTCGGAAACGTGGCCGTAGGTCTTGCGCGGTTCGATCTTGAAATCGCCGGGCAGCACTGCACCCGGCAAGGTCACGACGACCTTCTCGCCGGCGGCCATGTTCGGGGCGCCGCAGATGATGCCACGCGGCACCTTCTTGCCGTTCTCGTCGACCGCGTTGTACGCGGGGCCGACGTCGACATGACACCAGTTGATGGTCTTGCCGTTCTTCTGCGGTTCCGGCGTCGCGTCGACGACATATCCGACGACGATCGGACCGGTGACCTGGGAGGCGTGAATCTCCTCCTCCTCAAGACCGACCCTGACCAGGTCCTTGGCCAGCTGCTCGTAGGTGAGGTCAGACGGAACCTCGACGTGCTCCTTGAGCCAATCAATGTCAACCATAGGCATGGGCTTCTCACTCCCCCATCACAAACTGTTCGCTGAATCGCACGTCGCCCTCAACGAGGTCGTGCATGTCGTTGATATCGGAACGCAGCAGCAGCGTGCGCTCCATGCCCACACCGAACGCGAAACCGGTGTACTCCTCGGGGTCGATGCCCGCGGACTTCAGCACGTTCGGATTCACCATGCCGCAGCCACCCCATTCGAGCCAGCCCGCGCCGCCCTTCTTGTCGGGGAACCACAGGTCGAGTTCGGCGCTCGGCTCGGTGAACGGGAAGTAGCTCGGGCGCAAACGCGTCTTCGCCTCGGGGCCGAACATGGCCACGGCGAGCTTGTCGAGCACGCCCTTCAGGTCGGCCATCGTCAGGTGCTTGTCGACGGCCAGAGCCTCGCACTGGTGGAACACGGGGGTGTGCGTCGCGTCGAGCTCGTCGGTGCGGAACACACGGCCCGGGCTGGCGATGTACAGCGGGACGCCGCGGGTCAGCAGGGCACGCACCTGATCGGAGGAGGTCTGCGTGCGCAGCACCATGTTGGAGCCGACGAAGCCGGCCGCGTCATGGGCCTGGTTGCCCTTGACATAGAAGGTGTCCTGCATCTGGCGGGCGGGATGATCCGGGCCGAAGTTCAGGGCGTCGAAGTCATACCATTCGGTCTCCACCTCGGGGCCGGCGGAGATCTGCCATCCCATGGAGATGAACAGGTCCTCGACGTCCTCCATGAGCTTGGCCAGCGGGTGGCGGGCGCCGAGCGGGCGACGGTTGACCGGCAGCGTCATGTCGACGGTCTCGGCCTCCAGCGCACGCTGCTCCTCCTGCGCCTTGAGCTCGGCCTCCTTGGGGCCGAACGCGCGGCCGAAGTCGGCGCGGAGCTTGCCCATAAGCTTGCCGGCTTCCTTCTTCTGATCGACCGGCAGCGACCCGATGGCCTTGCTGGCCTTGGTCATCGCCGATTCGGCACCGGCGTATTGCGTTTTGATGGCTTTGAGCTCCTCCAAGCTGGAGGCGTTCTGAATCTTGCTGATGCCCTCGGCGACCGCATCGGTCACTGACTGGGCATCGAAGAGAGCATTGTCTGCCACGAGAACCCTTTCGTCCTACCTACCTACCTACAACTACCGAAACTACCGGTTTATCTGCGCCAAAAATCAAATAATCCAAGCGTTTACCGAGTTCACATTGTCCCTATATGGCTCGACATAGCCATACTCATGAGCATGATCGCGGCGCTGGTCGCCAGATTCAGCGACTCGGCCTTGCCATAGAGCGGAATGCGCACGATGTCGTCGCACCTACCCAGCAGACCCGGCTCAAGTCCGCGGGCCTCGTTGCCGAAGATCACGGCCTTGCCCACCCCGGAGAGATCCTGGTCCCTCAGCGCCTCGGGCAGCTCCCTTGGCTCGCGCCCGTCCGTCCCGTAGACGTCGGCGGCGACGGTGCGGAGCACCTTCTCGCCGGCCCATCCGAAGAACTCGTCCACGCCCATCGTCATCACGGGGATATGGAACAGCGAGCCCGCGGTCGCGCGGATCACCTTGGGATTGAGCATGTCGACGCAATCGTCGACGAACACCACGGCATCGCATCCGGCCGCGTCCGCCGCACGGATAACCGTGCCCGCGTTGCCGGGGTCGCGCACCTGCCAGAACGCCGCGACGAACGGCTTTTCGGGCAATTGCGTCCCCTGCGCCGTCGCGCGCACCGCATCGGCGTCGCCGACCGCCGCAATGCCCTGGCAATCGGGGCTGATGCGGCGCATCACCGCCTCACTCGCCGGATGCACATATATACGGTGTTCCTGGGATCGCTCGACGATGGACGTCAGCGTCTCGCCTGCGATCCGCGGCCCGTCCGGCCCGTCTGCGGCCTGCACATAAAGGTCACGGACGGCGCCGGGCATCCACATCACCGCCTCGCGAACCGACTGGGGGCCCTCTATCAGGAAACGACCGAAACGCTCCCGGGTGCGGCGGTTGGCAAGATCGGCCACCTTACGCACGCGGTCGGCCTTCATGTTGTCTATCATTCTGGAATCGATCGGCATGACTGCAACTGTACGCGCCAAGCGATACAGCGGTGCCGGGCGCCACGATTCGACCGGCTCGCCGCGTGCGTCTCTAACACTGGACTAAGAAACGCTGTCAAACATCGACTATGGCCGGCGAACGGGTAACGTTGCCACTATGCAAATGTTGTTCACAGCCCGTAGGGTCTCCTGCGTCGTGCCTTCTGCGCAGTCAGACCGCACCATCTTCGAGGATCTGTCGTTCGACGTCGATCGCGGCCAGATCGTCGATCTGGTCGGCCCGTCCGGTTCCGGCAAGAGCAGCCTGCTGACCGCCTTCGCGCTGCTCAACCCCCATGCCGACGGCACGTTCACGCTAGACGGCGCGGACAGCTCATCGTTCTCGCTGCAGCAGTGGCGGAGGAACGTCGCGTATCTACCGCAGAAGCCCATGCTGATGGGAGACAGCGTCGCCGACACGATTCGGCTTCCCTGGACGCTGGCCGTGCGCAGAGCGGACGAGGCGAGTGCGCCCGACGACCATGCGGCCACCGGCAAGAAGACCTCCGCGAGACGCGGCAGGTTCAGCCGGCTGTTCCGCTCCGAACAGTCGCAGGCGAAGCTGGCGCTGCCCGACCAGCTCATTCGCAATACGTTGGACGCCATGGGATGCGAGGATATCGACCTGGCCCGTGCGCCGCACGACCTTTCCGGCGGTCAGGCGGCCCGCGTCAGCCTCGCGAGGACGCTGCTGACCCGCCCGGCCGTGCTGCTGGCCGACGAGGTGGACGCAGGCCTCGACGACGACAACGCGGACAAGGTCGCCTCGATCATGGCCAGCGCGGCCGCCAGGGGCATGGCCATCGTGCGCATACGGCACCGCCCGCCCGACGGCCGAGCCACACGCATCGTCACACTGTCCTCAGGGAGGCTGTCATGAGCGGCAACGGTTACGTGATCGATAATTGGGGCCTTCTGGTCGCGCTGCTGATGGTGGCGGTCGCGGCGCTCGTCTCCGAGCTCATGCGCATCAGCATCGGCAAGACGCTGATGTGGTCGGCGATACGCGCGCTGGTGCAGCTGTGCGTGATGGGCGTGATCATCGGGTACGTGATCCGCTCCAACAACCCGTGGCTGGTGTTCGGCGTCATCGCGGTGATGCTGGTCGCGGCCGTGCAGATCACACTCTCCCGCGCCAAGGGCATCCCGAAGGGGCTCGCCGGCCCGGTACTGCTCAGTCTGGTCATAACCATGCTGCTGATGATCTCGCTGGTGACCGAGCTGGTGGTGCGCCCGCACCCCTGGTATGCGCCGCAGCTGGTGGTGCCGCTTACCGGCATGCTGCTGGGCAACACCGTGTCGGCGCTCGCCGTCGGCCTGAGCCGGTTCTATGAGAGCATGAACGAGCGCCGCGACGAGGTGGACACGCTGCTCGCCTTGGGCGCCACCCCGTGGGAGGCCGCCCGTCCTTCGATCGTCTCGTCCATACGGCTGGGATTGCTGCCCACCACCGCCTCGCTGGCATCGTGCGGCATCGTGACCATCCCCGGCATGATGGCCGGCCAGGTCATCGCCGGCGGAGACCCGCTGAACGCGGCGAAATACCAGTTCGTCGTGCTCGCCGCCATCGCCGCGCTCACCCTCGTGGCCGACGCGCTCATCATGACGATGACCTATCGGACCTGCTTCACCGACAAGGACCAGTACAAGCCGCCCGAGGATCGCTGAGACGACGGGCATGCAGAAGCGCGACTTGCATTGCCGCTGAGCCGGCGGAACTCATCCGGCTCAGCGGTAACTGCGTTCTATGAGGATGTCGGAGACGGTCAGGTTCGCGTCGTTGACCAGATTGAACAGGATCACTCGGGCCAGTTCGCCCGGATCCATGAAGGTGTGCTGCTTCTCCTCCGACACGTAGTCGCGGCTGTCGCGGTAGAACGCGGTGTCGATGCCGGCCACGAACCAGCCGTCGGCGATCAGCTGTTTGGTCAGCTCGTATCCCAATCCCAGTGCACTACCAGTGACGATAGCGATGTTGCGGCCGTTCGAGTTCGTTATATCATGCTCCGATCTCCCATACAATGTATGGTCAGAGTATCGGACCATTCAGCCCCCCGCCGCACCGGCCACCCGATTGGTCCCGCGCAGATCCCCGTCAGCCGGCGAACTGCGCGGCGGATGCCGGGCACCACCGCGCGAACGACGCGATGTTCTCCTCGCCGTCCCCTTGCGCCGCGGCACGGACCGAAGCCAGCCGGACGGCCATCCGGGCACGGACGACGGCATAATACCGGGCGAGCCATCCATTGATCAGTTCCATCATGCGAGTCATCACACTCACCTTGCCTTTCCATCAGGGTGTTTCAAGGATGCAGACGGTCACATGAACGACAAAATATTAATATCGTCATTCTCGCGATGTCCGAATCATCGATTGAGTCCCTCTCCTGCAGCAAGAAGAACTGATATCTACGATAGGGATGGAATGTAACGACGACACCGGCGCAATGATACTTTTGCGCATCAAAAGTAATATAGTATTTTCATATACGTTACATCACGCAGAGAGCGGCAATGGGGCACTCCGGTGCACAGGCGGCGCGACCGGCCCGGAACCTGGCAGGGCGGGCAGGAAGACCATCATTCTCGTCGGATCTTTCGGAGCGGATCGACTACAACATCCCAGACCTGCCCATATATGCCAGACGGGACGCATTGTCGTCGTTCCCGGACTACCGCTGCCCATGTCACTGGCATCGCGATCTGGAATTCATCCATGTCATCAGCGGTCAGATGCAGTATTTCGTCAACGGCGCCATAGTGACGCTGGAAGCCGGCAACGGATTGGTCGTCAATTCGAGCCGGCTGCATTGCGGGTTCTCGCCGCAGCAGAGGCAATGCTGGTTCACCTGCGTGGTGGTCGACCCAGAACTGCTTGAGCGGCTCGGCGCGGACGAGCGGGTTTTCGTCGGCGAGCTACTTCATCAATGTGTTTCGACGGCGGCGAGGCGTCACTCCGCGCGTCTGGCGTGAGTCACGCTGCGTGGGTCGCGTCACTGTGCGTGGGTCGCGTCACCGTGCGAGGAGACACGCACAGTGACGTAACCCTCGCACGGTGACACGCCCCACGCACAGTGACATACCTGACAGCGGCCACGAACCCGCTACAGGATGTCGGGGTCGTCCTTGTCGATGGTGCCCGTGACCTTACCGATGGCCTTGAGCCCGTGGTAGGCGACGAGGATGACGACCGTGCCGATGGCGATGCCGTTGAACTGCACGCCCTGGAACGCGAACGTGAAATCGGCGATGCCGATGATCATCACGATCGCGGCGACCATGATGTTGAGCGGCTTATCGAAGTTGACCTTGTTCTCCACCCAGATGCGCACACCGATCATGCCGATCATGCCGTACAGCAGAGTGGTCACGCCGCCGAGCACGCCGCCGGGAATCGTGTTGATGACCGCGCCGAACTTCGGGCACAGGCTCAGCAGCAGGGCGAATGCGGCCGCGCACCAGTAGGCGGCAGTCGAATACACCTTGGTCGCGGCCATCACGCCGATGTTCTCGCCGTACGTGGTGGTGCCGGAGCCTCCGCCGAAGCCGGCGATTGCGGTACCGAGGCCGTCCGCGAACAGCGCGGTGCCCATATGCCCGTCATAATCGCGCCCAGTCATCTGCGCCACAGACTTGACGTGGCCGACGTTCTCGGCGACCAGCACCAGCACGACGGGGATGAACATCGGCAGGATCGAGAAGTCGACCTGCGGAAGATGGAATTTCGGAAAGCCGATCCACGCCGCGTCGCCGATGGCCGAAAAGTCGACCTGACCGCGGAAGCATGCGTACACATAGCCGACGATCACACCAAGCAGGATGTTCAGACGTCCGACAAGACCGCGGAACAGCACGGCGATGAGCAGCACGGCGAGCAGCGTCACCAGGGCGGTGTCCCAGCCCTTCTGCCAGTTCGACCACACGCTGGGAGCCAGGTTGAAGCCGATGATCGCGACGATGGCGCCGTTGACGACCGGCGGCATGATGATGTCAATCCACTTCGCGCCGGCGAAGTGGACGGCCACGCCCACCAGGGCGAGCAGCAGGCCTGTGACCATGATGCCGAAGCTGGCGGCCGGAATGCCCTTGCCCGCGGAGGCGACGGCGGCGATCGGGGCGATGAACCCGAACGACGATCCCAGGTAGCTCGGCAGCACGTTCTTGTTGATGAGCAGGAACAGCGCGGTCGACATCGCGGTGAAGAACAGCGTCGTCGACGGGTCGAAATGCGTCAGGATCGGCACCAGGAACGTCGCGCCGAACATGGCGATGACGTGCTGGGCGCCGATGCCGATGGTACGGGTCCAGGTCAGTCGCTCATCGGGCTCCACGACCTCGCCGGGCGCGAGCGTCTTGCCGTCGCCATGCAGTTTCCATGTGAACAGGTTTCCCATCACGAACTCCTTCGGTTCTCTCAGGTGGCACATCCATGCAGCCATGTGCCGCGTTGAGGCCATTGTAACCCGTTCGCCCACCGTTGTGATGACGAGCCACGCGCGGCGCGCGACTCGTCATGCGCGGCCCGTGAGCGCCGTGAGGCGCCTCGTGCCGTCACAGGTGCGGGTCGACCGAATGCACCACGTCGACGAGGTCGCCGTTCGAGAGCAACGGGCGCTGGAATTCGCGCCACGGATCGACGCGCACTTCCCAGCGTCCGGTCGACTCGTCGAACACCGGGCGCGCGGTCTGCTCCCAGCGCACGCGCGGCGACGTGCGACCGGTGGCCGGGTCTCGCCGCGAATAATGCAGGCACGTGCAATTGGTGATCGCCCATGCCGGGTCGTCGGCGCGGCGCATGAACTCCTCGTCTGACAGGTCCTCCAGGGTGAGCATCAGCGCGAGCATGAAGTCGCCGTGTGTGACGGCGACGACGGATTCCGCCTCAGCACGCCGGTTGAGCGACGTGAGCAGGTTATGCACGCGGTTCTCCGACACGTCGGCAATAGACTCGCCTGCCGGCGGACGCCAGTACAGCGGGTCGGTGCGCTTGAACATCCAGTTGCGCGCGTAGTTCGTGCGGAAATCGTCCTGCGTGATGGTGTTGATCTCGCCCCAGGAGCGTTCGCGTAGCACGCGCGTCTCCTCCCACTTGGCTTTCGGCAGCGCCATCGTCGCGGCGGTTTCGCGCGTGCGTACGTATGGCGAGACCAGATACCGGTCGAACAACTGCTGTTGCGCGACGAGCCAGCGGCCGATGCAGTCGGCCTGCTTGCGCCCGGTGGCAGTGAGTCGCCACGACCGGTCGGGCACGGTCACGTTGTCCTGCGTGTACAGGGAGTTATCGCCCTGCTCCCCCGCGTTGATGATGACGTTCGCCTCCGACTCTCCGTGTCGGATGACATATAGGTCCAATGGCATTCCCATGAATGCGTTTCCTCATTTCGTTATCTTGCTATGTTGCTGTGTTTGCTGTCTTGTTGCGTTGTGTTTCGTTGTCTTCTGTCGCCGCCGTCTTCCGCCGTTTCCTGCCGTGCTGTCCCCTCGTCCCGCCGTTTCCGTCATCGTCAGAGCGGCCCTGCCGTCTGCCGCGCCCTGCGGGAATCGTACCGCTTCGATTCAAGTTCGCGGCATGGCTTCGCGATTCCTCCAGATTGCTCCAGCCTTCCCCCACGGTACACGCAATCATGCCGCTTCGCAGCCGCGCTCATGCCTACAGCGCAACAATTCACGCACATGTCACCGATGATTCAACTGTTACCCGGCGCCCGCCGCAGCCTTCGTGCCGCCCTGCAGGCGTACAATGACGCCATGCGATTGAAGGTGAACTGCCGGGTGGATTTCGGCGACGAAGGCGATCTGTTCCTCATGTTCCACGGCTACGGCAATGACGAGCACGAGATGATCCGCATCATCGACGCCGTCGATGCCGAAGCCGACTATTATTCGTTCCGCGGTACGTATGCGCGGCGTTACATGGGTGGCAATTACTGGTATCCGGACGGCTGCGACGTGGAGTCGCGCCGGCACGAATGCCGTGTGGTCGGCGATGCCGTCGTCGCGCTGACCGGCTCTGCGGCCTTTGCCGGGCGCCGTAAGATCCTGATCGGCTTCTCGCAGGGCGGGTACCTGTCATACCGTATGGCGGTGGAGCATCCGGGCGTGTTCGATGCAGCGATACTGCTCAGCCCGTCGTTCCGTGGCGAGCAGGACGCTGAGGCGGACTGCGGAACGCGCTTCCTTCTGGCATATGGCGACCAGGACCGCACGATACCCGTCGAGGATCAGGATACGGCCCGACGGGTGATATCCGGAACCCGCGGCGCGCGGCTGTGCACGTACCCAGGCATGGCGCATGCGATCTGCGACCGCGAGATCGACGACATCCGTGATTTCCTGAGATAGGGGCTCCATGCCCTCAAATACGTCAGCGGGCTGAAACGGAGGCTCCCAGGCCGGGAGCCTCCGTTTCAGCCCGCTGGCAACGCGATGCCGGGAATCAGAAGAACAGCACGGCGACGCCGGCAGCGAACAGCATCAGCAGGATCGACACGAGGAAGCTCGCGAGGAACGGCTTGCGGCCCTTGACCGCGATGGCCTTGAAGTTCACGTTGATGCCGAGCGCGGCCATGGCCATGCCGAGCACGATGTACGCGAAGTCCACGAGCTGCGGGGTGATGGTGGCGATGAACGGCACGAAGGTGCCGATCACGGACGCGCCGATGAAGCCGAGCATGAACCAGGGGAACGCGACGGAGCGTTTGCCGGTGGGCGCGACCTCGGAATGCTTCTTCTCCCACCAGATGGCGATGATGATGGCGGCGAACACGAGCATCAGTACGCGCGACAGCTTCATGATGGTGGCGATGTTGACCGCGTTGAAGGCGTCGCCGGCGGCGACCGCGTGGGCGATCTCGTGCAGGGACGCGCCGGCGGTGATGCCGAGCTGGTCCTGCGTCATGCCGGTCAGGGGGCCGAGCGCGATCTCAAGCAACGCGAAGATCGTGCCCATGATGGCGACGATGGCGACGGCCATGGTCACGTCGTCGTCCTTCTCCTGCTCCTTCTCGGGCGGCACCTTGATGGAGCCGGACAGGCCCATGACGGCGGCGGCGCCGCAGATGCCCGTGCCGCCGGCGGTCAGGATCGCGAGCATCGGGTCGACGCCCATCTTGCGCGCCACCCAGTAGGTCACGACGATGGTGAGCGTCACCACGACCGCGGCGATAGGCAGGCACTTGATGCCCTGCGTGAACAGCACTTGCAGGTTGAGCTTGAAGCCGAGCAGGATGATGCCGAGGCGCAGCAGCTTGTTGGAGATCAGCCCGGCCGCGTCCTTGACGCCGGCCTTGCGCTTGTCGCTGGCACCGACGTACCACTTGCGGATCGGGAACTGGATGATCATGCCGATCAGCAGCGCGATGATCAGCGCGCCGAACAGTTTGAATCCGGGGTATTGCTTGAGCCATGAGCCGATCAGTGAAGCGATCAGGGTCAGGACGGCGATGAACAGCATATCGACGGTGGCGATGCGTTTCCACCATTTCGTACAGAACTCTCTCATGATGTCCATTGAACTACCGTCATATGCCATCGGTCAAATCAGTGATAGTGATGGATGGTATTGATATTTTTGATGCCTGATTGCAGCGAATCGTTCTCAATAAGAAAGGTGCGAGCCAGACGCGGGCGGAAACGAACACAAACACCTCCGAAAGCCCGGAATTCCGGGCTTCGTCGGCTTGTTCACTTGTGCGAAAATGTGAGGAATCCTCGCACGTTTCTTATTGAGAACCATTCGCTGCGACACAGTCAGCCGCGCAGGGCCGCAATGACCCTGCCGGCAAGTTCCCGCTGCCCCGGCGTCAGACCGGAACGCGGCACCAACGCATAGAACCGCCGCACGAACTCGTCGCCCAGCTCCCGTGTCGGCACGCCGGCCGGCACGGCGGCCGCCGACACCAGGGAGCAGCCGAAACCGGCCGCGAGCGCCGCGCCGATGGCCGCGTTATTGGCGACCTCGATCATGCGAGACGGCATGGAGCCGACCGTCTTGAAGTACAGATCCGTGTAATAGCGCACGCCGGAGCCGTGCTCGCGCACCATCCACACGCCATGCGGATCACCGGCCAGCACCAGCCTGTCCTCGCGCAGCGTGACACGATCGACCGAGTCGTTGACGATGGGCTTCTCCACCACACCCAACTGCACGGCTTTCATACCGGTCTGTTCCAGGATCGCGTCGGAATTGAGCACCCGAATCGAGCAGTCGAAGCCGCTCAGCACCTCGGCCATCACCGGCAGTGCGACCGGCAGCAGCACGGCCGCCGTGGTGTGCGAGAATGCGACGGACAACGGCTCACGGCTCTCGCGCATGCGGGCGATCTGCTCGCAGGCGTCGCGCCACGTGCCATCGATGCCGGTCGCCGCACGGTACAGCAACCGTCCAGCCTCGGTCGGCGTCACATCGCTTTTGGCATTGCGGACGAACAGCGGCGCCCCGACCATGCGCTCCAGTTGGGCGATGCGCGACGACACCGTGGACTGCGAGACCTTGAGCTCGTCGGCGGCCAACGTGAACTGGCCGATCTCGTAGACCGCGACCAGAGTGTCCAGCAAGGGGAACATGAACCGCTCCTTTCCGTCGTGTTCGGCAACGCCTGCCGGAACGTCAGTGCGTCCGTTCCGGCAGGCGTTGCCGATCGGCTTGCATCATTTGACCTGCGTGATCCGGTTGCCTCTGACCATGAACGCCGTTCTCGCCATGTCGATCATCGGCTGGTCGAACCGGCTGTCGGTGTAGAACTCGTCGATGACCGTGTCCGGGCCGACGACTTCGCGGAACCGTTTCGGCTTGTTCGTATTGAAATTCAGACAGGTGACCCGCATCGTCCGCGGATCCACGGTGGATGAGACCAGACGGTTCAATCCGAGACGCCGGCATGCCTCCCCCACGGTCACGTCGAACGATGCCGTCAGGATCACGTCATCCGGACGCGGCTCATACCACGGCTTGATGCGGTCCATATGCCGGTTCCAGAACTCGTTCACCAACGCGGATACGCCCTCTGCGATCGCGGCCTCCCCGGCGAGACCGGCATCGGGAGCCGCGCCGCCCAGTCGCAGTATCCGTCGGGAAGCCGCGACATCGTGCAGGTAATCGCACGTCACGCCGCCCACGCCGCGTTCCATTTGCGCAAGCGTGGCCCGCCCCATCTTGTACTGCACCGCGTATCGCAGCACCTGAGCCAGATGCCGCAGCACCTTCGGCTCGTATCGGGCACTGAACATATACAGGTCGAACAGGCTTTCGCCGTCATATATCGTGCCGTCGAAATCGAACACCCTCATCGCGTCTCGTTCCCTCTCACCCTCGCGCCGCTCCCGGCCCGTCAGAACTGCGCATAGTCCGCATCCTTATGTTCCCCCGTCTCAAGGTACCGTGCAAGATCGTCGGACGACGAGAACACAGCGCGCACCGACTGGGCGATCATCAGGTTGATGCTGTCGCCGTCGCGCAAGCCCTCGCGATATGCGTACACGGGGATGCCAAGAGAGTGGGCGAATCCGATCTCGAACATCGTGCCGGAATCCTCGTCCATCAGATTGGCTATCACCGCCTTGGAAGCGCAGATGCCGTTCACGTCGTCGTCGAAGCAGCCCGCGGGACCGACCTCGGCGATGTCACTGGCGAACCGCGGCCTGAACATCGTCTTGCCGTGGGTGTCGAGCACATGCTCCAAGCGTTCCATCGACGCGACCTGCTCGGGATTGAAGAACGGGCCAGCGACGTAGAAATCGTAGCGGCGGCGTTTGCGCGAATAGGCTTTCTCGCGCTTGCGGCCAGGCTCGCGATCAGGTTGCCCGTCCGCCGCTTGGCCCGCCTCTGCGCCCGCATCCGGCTCCACCATCTCGGCGAACGTCTGCTTCATCGTATCCAGCAGCGACTGCGTGCTTTCCGGAACCTCGTCGCCCGCTCCGGCGACGTCCTTGGTGAGTCCCTCGATGCGGCGACGAATCCGGTCGGCGTCCTGCGGGTCAATGCTGAACTTCGCCACGAGCGACTGCCGTATCGTCTCATAATCAAGGTTGACGAAGAAGATAAGCTGCTGCAGCTTCATGAAGTTCTTCAGCTCGGGGAACCGCTCAACGATGTACGTCTCGCGATCATCCGTGGCCCTCACCCAGTCGCGGGTCAGCTGCATGCTCCAGTCGCCGGTGATGGATCCGCGGCGCATGCGGTAATGGTACAGCGCTTCGGGAATGCGCACGACGCGATGCGACTCGCCGATCACATTGCAGATACGGGCCATGTCCTCGATCTTGCGCCCAACGGGGAAGGAGAACCCGTGATTGCGGTAGATCGACGCCGCCGCGACGAACGACCAGAAATACCCGTCGATCTCGGCCTTGACCTGCGCCTTGATCGCCTCGACCGGGGTCATGATGATCACGTCGTCATAATGGTTGTGCTTGTACGAGGATGTCAGCGGCTTGCCATCTTCGCTGATCGTGTCGAACTGGAACATCACCAAATCGGCGTCATAGTCGCGCATCGTCGCCATCGCACGTTCAATGAGATTGCGCTCGACCATGTCATCGGAATCGACGAAGTAGATATAGTCGCCAGTGGCCTTCGCCAGTCCGACATTGCGCGCATCGGACAGGCCGCCATTGGCCTTGTGGATCACGCGGATCCGCTCATCCCTCGCCGTCCACGCATCGCACATCGCAGGGCAGCGGTCGGGCGACCCGTCGTCGACGAGCAGGATCTCAAGATTGCGGTACGTCTGGCCGACCAGTCCTTCCACGCACGCATCGAGATACCGCTCGACTCCGTACACCGGCACGATGACCGACACGAGCGGCGTGGCCCCGTCACCATTCATGGCCTCCGCCGTCACATTTGACGATGTTTCCGATTCCGCTGACATGCCCCTCCTCGATGCTCCCCGGTCCGTTCGGCTCCACTCACTGCTGACGCACAGCGGCACGTGCGTCGCCCTCCATTGTCCATGATAGGCCAGGGCTTGCGCAGGGCGGACGACTCCATCCTGTTGTTTGCCATATCTTAACCGCGCCGCTCAACCGTGCCTTTTACCCGCACGGAAACGGCGGCAGAACGCCATGCCGGCGTGCGTCGGCCACCGGATTTTCCATCCGCCCTGAGGTCGCGTAGACCCCTCCCGTCAGTCTTTTGACACCATGCAACATTTTGCCGAGCCCCGCAACCGATCACCGTGGCGGGATGCTTTTTGCCGTATATGGCCGTCAGCGGCGACAGCGCGGCGATCAAGCAGATGCTCAACAACATGTCCAGCGAAGAGCTCCTCAAATACTATGACGGGGACAGCTCGATCAGCGCATCGCTGTTCAACGATCGCACATTCCCGTTCTGGGCGTTCCTCGTGCTGTCGGCGTTCATCCTGTTGTTCGCGCTGCTTCGTCTGCACGCCGCCACGCTGACGTTCTCCATCCTCAACCTGCTCTTATGCGCTTTGTACGCGGGAATACTCATCTTCATTCTCGTCTCCGCCTCCCACGAGATGGATGTCGTACGCTCGACGGCATCTCAGCCTGGGCTGAATCTCGCCAATGACCTGTCCTTTTTCACTCGTTCCGTCGTATGGGATGTATGCGATCATCGCGGGAACGTTGTTCATGTTCGTGGGAGCCATCGTTTCCGTGGTGAATCGCAGCCATGCGCGCAGGGCGGCATTCGCCAGTCCGGCTCCGGCGAATCCGCCCGCAGTCGCGTACGGTGGCATGCCGGCGCAAAACTACGGAGCCGCGCCGGGTGCCGGAGCGGCGTATCAGCAGCCTGCCGTGCCATATAGCGCGCAACCACAGAATCCGGCTGGAGGAACGCCGAACACAATGCGTCCCATGCCACTGCCGCCGCAACACTAATCCGCACAACCCGCAGACTCCGCTGACATCCACACCGAATCAGCGGAGTTCTTTTATGCCGCCAGACGCCGACTGGCACAACGGCGCGACTCGCCGAACTATGGTTCCGATACGGGCCGCACTGGAATATCATGGTGTTTATAGCAACGCTGCGAGAGAGGTGGGAGATCATGGAATATTGTCCGCATTGTGGTGCCCCATATGACGAGGGCAGTCGGTTCTGCTTCCAGTGCGGCGCTCCGCGGCAATCCGCCGCTGGAACGCCGGGTGCTCCTGCGATACCGACCGCTCCGATACCCGTGTCGGGCTATGTCAACATGGCGGCGCAGCCACCGGTTCCATCGCCTCCGAGAGCATCCGAGACGGCATCCGATGATGGTTTTGCCGCATTCGCAGCGAATGCGGGCGATGCCGGCACACCTCCGACCGTCCCCGCCGGAAACTCCGCCACGCCACCGGCCAATCCCACCGGATCCGCCACCGCGCAGCCGTCCGCCAAGCGCCCACGCATGAAACTCATCGCGGCGATCATCGCCGTATTGGTGGTTCTCGCTGGAACCGGGTTCGGTCTCGCCGCGAGGAAACTGGAATGGATCGGCCCGCGCACCGTGCCGACGGTCCGATACCGCACGGCAGCCGAAGTGTCACGTGAGCTGGAGACCAAAGGCTTTCTCGTCAAGAAGAAGCAGATGTTCAACGCCCTGGGCAAGGGCAAGTGCCTCGGTCTGGTAGGAGTCAAGGCGGGCGACCGTCTGCCCAAGGGCACGACGGTGACGGTCATCGAATCGATGGGACCCGGCGTACCCGAAGGTACAGTCGGCTCTGAACCGAGCAAGGCCGAAACCGCGCTACTGAAAATGGGCGTCAAAGTCGTCGAGCACGAAGTCGTCTCGGAGCATCCCGGCAAAGTCGCCGTCACCATGCCCGCGGACGGTGAGCCGGTGCGCGACACCGACGACGGCATCCATATCGGAGTCGGGATCACAGGTGACGGCATACCCGTCGAAATCGCCGGAATGGACAAGGACGAGGCGAAAACAAAGCTCCAGCAACAGGGCTTCGACGTCACGCTCAAGCCGCGTTTCTCCAGCCGAAAGAATCTCGGCAAGATTGTCCGAGCCGATCCCGGCATCGGCGTGCGGACCAGCGAGACCAACGTGACCCTGTATTACGGCGTGGATGCCAGCAAACGCTACGACGTGGTCGGCACGTCCATTCCCGACAGGGGATCGGACAAGATCATGACGAACACCGTGGCTCTGGCAGGGAAGTATTGCACCGATGGCGGCGACTGCCTGACATTGGAACCCGGTCAGACCGATCCAAACCCGAGTGGTCTGGTGCTCGACGGCAAAGGTTCCTCGGATTTCTTCGACCAGCTGACCCTCTGCACGTATTCGCAGGACATCAGCGGCTGCAACCCGTCCTCCGGCGGCTACTACAACGCAATGAAGGACTTCCTGATCCAGGGCGATACCGGCGCCATGGAGCTGTACGCAGGCTTCGGACTGCCCGTATGCGGCACCACGTCTTACGTGGGCGACGGGCCGACATACTGTGACGGCACATCGGAGAAACAAGTCGAGGATGGCTCGGATGGAACCGCCGAACAGGCCATGAGCGAAAAATATCTCAAATACGTGGCTCGTGATTTCTTCGTGGTGATGCCGGTCGGAGCCAACCTCGACCAGCTGGAATCCAACGGATATTTCGACGGCTCGACTACGTACAAGCCCTATGCGGACCGCCCGTATCTCATCCGCCGCGAAAACTCCGCATACCCGGAAATCAGGGCGACGAATGACGCCTTCCACCGGAAGCCCAACCCTTACGCGCCCGGCACCAACATGCAGCCGTTCAAGAAGGCGCCCAACGCCCACAACGTGTACTATCTGGTCGAGCAGCCGGTCGATTTCAGCCAGTTCGAGGAAGCCACCGTATCCGGCGGGCGGCAGGGAGACGGCTCCGACTCGTCGCCTGACGACGGCATCTCTTCCGACGGCAACGGCGATGATACCACTGAATCCGATGACTCATCGCAATCCCAGTCATCGCAATCCGGTGCGAGAACCTACACGAACGCGCGGTTCTCGTACCGTGTCGACGTGCCTGCCGGTTACAAGTGGCAGCAGGAGTCCGACAACGGCGACGGTCGCAAGTTCGACGCGACGTCCGGCTCCACGCAGATCAGCGTGTGGGGCAGCAACAACGCGCTGTCTCACTCCCCGCAGGAGGAGCTCGACTGGCTCAAGGAGAATCTCGGCGGCAACGCGAACATATCGCTCGCGCAGGTGGCCGGCCAATCGGTGTACCTCAGCTATGAGCAGAACGGAACCATCACGTATATCCGCGAAGTCGTCACCGGAGGGAAGATCGCGGCCATCGAAATCACGTATCCGACCAGCGAACGCTCGAGCGGAGACAAACTCGCGGAGACGGTTCCGCTGACCTTGAAGTTCGTGGGGTGATGGGGCTATCGTCACCAGATGCGAGGCCGTACGAAACCGTTGCGTTCCAAGAACGCGGCGACGTCACGCAGCTCCGGCATGTTGATGCTGTGCGTCATGCCGGGGTAGATTTTCTCGGTGAGCGTGGTGTGCGAGGCATAGAACGCGTTCATCGCGTCGAGTTCGGACTTGGGGAAGATGTCGTCCGCAGAGCCGTGGCCGTAGAACATTGGCGGCTTCAGTCGCGCAAGCTCGTCGTCGCCAGGCAACTCGCCATGTGCGAGGAACCCGGAGAAACTGACTGCGGCGGCGTACCGTTTCGGGTTGACGCGCAGCATCTCGCCGGCGAGTAGACCGCCTTGGGAGAAGCCCATGACCACAATGGGGCGCTCCGGGGCGATGCTGTCGGCCACCCATGCGTCGATGGCCTCGCCGGCTTGGCGTGATTGCCGATCGAGCGATTCGCCGGTCGGGACGCCTTCGTAATCCCATGAGCCGAACCACGTGTAGCCCGGGCCGTACGAAATCGGCGCACGCAACGACGCGTAATCGGCGCCGGGCGCACAATAATCCAGCAATCCCGGCAGGTCATGCTCGTTCGACCCCCAGCCGTGCAACAGCAAGAACACCGGGCCGCTTCCATTGGCCGGCAGACTGGCCACCGCATGTTCGATCCTCATCGCGCTCACTCCCCTCTTGTGTGTTCGTGTTTTGCGTTCGCCACCGGCTTCAGAGCGGCCGACGAATCACGTTTCAATGTCATGTTCCGTCACCCATGGTAGTCGCACGGGCGCCGGCAGTCACACCATCGCGCATCCCCCCCCACTCCATTTCATCATCTCATCCCGCCAAAGTCCCATCTCAAGGTCGTCACATGGGACTTTCGCCGGATGAGGGGTCACGCCGCGGCACGGACATCCGCTCATAGTCCCGCGGGAAAAGTCAGCCAATGGGACTACGCGCGAAATGGAGGCTGCGGGATTGCATGGCGTACCATATAACTCGACATCGAATCCGGCGCCGCAACACCGGCATCCACCGACGACACGGGAGTATCAATGCAACAACCGATCATGACCTCCGTCGCTTTTCTGTCGCAGGCATCGGCCCCTGCCGACCCGTCGAACGACGAGGACCGCGCCACCGCGACCGACCTGCGTGACACGCTGGCGGCGCATCGCGGCGAATGTGTGGGCATGGCCGCGAACATGATAGGCGTGGCAAAGCGGATCATCGTGTTCCAAGACAAGGAAAACAACCGCAACGCAATCATGTTCAACCCGCGCATCATTGCTGGGAGCGACCCATTCGATACCGCCGAAGGATGTCTGTCACTGGATGGCGAACGTCCGACAACACGCTACCAGAGCATCACCGTCACCTATCAGGCTCGCAGCGGGCGCGAATACACGACTGCCTTCGACGGATTCACCGCGCAAATCATCCAACACGAAATCGATCACGTCAACGGCATCATCATCTGACGAATAATGACGGTCATCGCGTCATATCGCCGAAATCGACAATGTGACGCGTCACAAAGCACACCACACACTCAGCCCAACTGGTCCTTGATGCCGGACGGCAGATGCGTGGTGACTTCCTGCTGAATGCGGTCAAACGCGCTGGACAGCAGCAGATTACCCGGAACCGTACTGATCAGGAATGCCAGAATCGCGGCGATGACCGCCGTCACCAGACCTTTGACAAGATGGGCGACGATCTTGAACACCAGATAGGCGACAATCGCGCCGACGACGACGGTGATCGCGGTTTGAGCCAGCTGCGGCAGATTGCCATACCACAGGACGAACTGGTCGAATCCGGACCGCACGGTCTGTGATGTTTGAGAGATCTGCGAGTTTTGAGCAATATGCAAGGACAACACGGCGTGCACGAACTGCATGTGCGAGGTCAGTCTCCTTTGCCGGTGAGTATGGTGGTTGTTTGATGATATCAGCCTGATCAGGCCTCCCGTCATGTGCCGGTCCCCGATCGGGCCGGGATGCGGGAGGTCCCCTATGTCGTCATGACGTCAGCCGACGAGGAAGTCGAGGACGTTCATGCCGGTGCCGGTCTGCGCGCGATACAACTCGGTGTATCCGCACTGGCGGCAGGAGATGGTGACGAACTTCTTGTTCTGCACGTTGAACAGTTTGGCGAAATCGCCGCCGGTCGCCTGGAACTGGTCGCTGTCGTATGACCGGCATCCGCATTTAACGCAAACGTACTGAATCTGCTGCATAATGAATTCCTTTCATCGGAACCTAACATCCCCCGATAGTGGTTCACCCTATCAGACAGGATTCGCCCGATTGCCGGTTATCCCGTATCCGCACGTAACGCGCATACAATCAACAGAATCGTCCGCGCTCCTTCGCGATGCGGGCGCCCCATATCGGCATCAGTGCGCATCGGAGAAGAAATCACGCTGAAAAACGCCAACAGCCGACAAATCCAGAGGCTATCTTCGTTTCGAGGGGTTGATTCGGATGCGTCAAAACATCTATCTGCGTTTCGAGGGGGTGGTGCTCAAGTATAAACGCTCCCAAAACCGCATGATTCCAGCAACATACAGCTTCGAATACCCTGCATATCGTGTTTTGGCAACCCCTTGAAACGCAGATAGATGTTCGGAGAGCCCCGAATCAACCCCCCCCAAAGTTCATATACCGTACAAATCGGCGGGTCGGATGTCCTCAGTAGCCGTGCGCGTGCAGATAATCGTCGTCAAAACCGAAATAATGGCCGAGCTCATGCAGCACTGTCTTGCGAATCTGCCGGCGCAGGTCGTCGCGCGTGGCGCAGACGCGCTCGTGCGGGCCCTTGTATATGGTGATGATATCGGGCATGACGCCACTGTATCCGGTGAAGCGCCGCGTGATTGGCACACCTTCGTACAGGCCGAGCAGCTCATCGCACTGGCGCTGCATCGTCGCCCGCTCACGCTCGTTCGGCTCGTCGGCGACCGCGATACCGACATTGTCCAGCGCGCGTTTGAACCGGTCCGGAAGACTGTCGATGGCCGTTTCGACCTCGTGCTCGAACTCCTCGTCGCTGATGCGCATTCCACAGCCTTCCTTGTCATTGAACAGTCGCCTTGCCCGCCACGATCAGGCGGATGCCCCGGCACAATCGGGAGCAGTCTGACTCCATGTTCCAAGCATAGGACGGCGTGGACCGATGCGCCACATAGACCGTACGTCACACGACCGGTATACGCTTCAGTCATTCGTAACGTACACTAGTGACTGTGCGAAAGGAGGTGCGCATTGGCGACGTCGGAAATCGAACAGTTGTGGATCAGCCAGTTTCAGGAGAATCTGGGGGCGCTTCGCAAAGTGGCGGGATGGACCACCCAGCAGTTGGCCAACGAGCTAGGAGTCGCACGGCAGACCATCTCCAATCTGGAGACCGGCCGAAGTCCCATGACCAAATTGCAGTACCTCGCCCTGCGCACCGTGTTCAGCGCCGAAATCGCCAAATGCGGCAACCGCGAACTGGCGAAGATCATCAAGACCCTTGTTGACGATCCGATTGAACTGCGCATCAAGGAGCTTGGGACGGCCGGTTCGTCCGACGATGCCAAAGAGCCGACCGATGAGACGGCCGACAATACCAAAGCAAACAGCGCTACCGAGCCTGACGCTCCCAGCGAAGCAGACGATGCACGGCCCGTCGCACCGGCATCCAAGCCGGCTGCCGGCAGACGGGCACGCAAAAACAAGGAACGACCGCTGAGCACGGCCATGCAGGCACTTGCCGTCATCACCGCGGCTCTGGCCAGCGGCACCGCCGCCGGCGTTCTCACCTATCTGCTGTTTCCCAACGGCAAGCCCGGCAAAAACGGCAGACGTTGACAGAGCGGACCGCGCTGCAGACCGCAACAAGGCCGATCATCGACAGTCGTACTGATTCGGCATGACGATTCGTGTCTATTTCCGCTGCCACGAACAATGCCTCATCTCGATCAACTTCCGGAAAAGTCCGGGATTCTCTTCGCGCATCAGCGCGGCTGCGACTGCATCATGTGGCGGCGCGTTTGAACAGAAAAATATAAATCTCCCGGCATATGAAGGCAAGGCTCTTCATGCACCGGGAGATTTGACGATTCGTTACGGCAGAAAAAACGTTACAGGCCTAGGACTTCATGCTTCTTCATGTCGAACTCCTCTTGGGAGAGGATGCCGATGTCGACGAGTTCCTTGAGCTTCTTCAACGTTTCCACCTGTTCTGCGACGCTCATGGAGGTGGTGTGCGAGGGCGCTGCCGCGCCGGCTCCGGAGGTTGCCGTATCGGCACCGCCCGTGCTTTCGGCTGCAAGTGCGGCTTGAGGCTGCGGCTGCTGCGGTTGCGGCTGCGCGGCCATCGGCATCGGCGCTGCCGGCGCCGCGGTCATCGGATTGATGGCCTGAGCCATGTTCATGCCGAAGAGCATGCCGCCGCCATCACCGAAACCGTTGTTCTGGATGCCTTGGGCGATCTGCTGCTGCGCGGCCATGTTGCCGGCCGTCTGCGAGACGCCCTCGTACGCAGAGACATTCATCTTGTTCGAAGCGAATTGGCGCACGAGCTGGCGAGACTCCTCATCGAACTCGATGCTCTCGATGCCGACGCCGGACACCTCGAATCCGAAGCGATTCCTCCACGTCCCCGCATTCGTCTCATCGTTGCGCACGCGTGTGGCGATATCGTTCGCATGGGCAGGCAGCTGCGAAATTCGATACTGATCGGACAACGAGTTGATGGCGACGATGAACGACTGGACGAATTCGGAAAGAATCTGTTCCCTAGCCTTGGGATTGTCGAACGCGTACGACGTTACGTTGGCGGGAACGTAATTGCGCACGAAGCGAACCGGGTCGGTGACTTTCAGTGACATCGTGCCCCGCGCCCGTATCTCCAAATCCACGCCATAGAATTTGTCATTGTAGACCAGCGGCGCTGGAGTGCCGAACTTAATGCCGCGGATCTCACGCAGGTTGACGAACGCCACATACTTCGTCTCCACCGGCTGCCCGCCGAATGTGAATCGACTGGCGACCGAACTGAACAGCGATCCGATGCCGTCACCGGCGAGCACGCTTTTCTCGCCGTCGCGGTACTCGTAACCGCCCGGCTCGGTAATCACGTTCTCGATGCCGGATTCGGAGAAGATGAAGGCCGCCGTGTTTTCGGGCACATAAATGTGGGAACCGTTGCTGATGACGCCTTCGGAACCGTACTCGTTCGACCCGCGTCCGTTGTTCGCGCCTCTTGGGACTCCCGGTGCGACCACTACATACTCGTCGAACCGACCGGCAGTGATGATGTCTTTCCATAGATCCGCGAACGTTCCGCCGAGCGCGCCCGCGAACGCCTTGATGATTGCCATGTGCTTTCTCCTCGTCTTCTCGCGCAAGCGCGGATGCGCCGCCATGCGTGTTGCCTGCATGACGGCGCATCCGCCCAGCGCACAGGTTCGGTCGGTTAGTTCAGCTGCGTCTCGCGATTGCAGTATTCGCAGCGAACCGCCTCGCGCTTATGGCCGGACAGCGGCGCGCCGCATCCCTCACAGGTTCCCGACGACCGCGTCTCGGCGATGCCAAGCCCGTTGCGAAACGCGCCGAACGTGTCCTTCAACGTACCGGCCAGCGCCTCCGTGCCGGGTATGGCCTTGCTGAACGCCTGTTGCTTGTTTTGGATCTGATCGAGAAAACCCATTGCTTGTCCTTCTTCCTTATGTGGATTGGCGGAGTGCCGAATACCGCGTCACTGGCTGATGGACGCAAGTTTCTGCGTGCATCGAGCCATGACCTCGTTGTAGTACGCGAGGTCGCTGGCGCCGAGCGAGCCGGAATCGATGGAAAATTACTTGAATTACTCGCAGATGTATCAGAGCTTGTGCTGATATCTGATGTAGATGAATCATCAGGACCGCGCAGGCTTATCGACATGATGTCCTTATTCGACTCATCATGTGAAATCCTTACGGAATAGCCATCCTTGGTCTCACCTCTAAACCATCCGCCACTGCGACTGTAATCTACAGTGAAGCCCTTCTCAAGAACAGCATCAATATACGCGGCATACTGTTCATCATTGGTATCACACACATCAATAGAGAGCATGTCATCATGTTCAATGAGATTGCCACCAGTCGTAGATTTCGGGGTTGGAAGTTTGGTGCCAATATTGGTTTTTGGCCAAGAGAAAGCTTCGCGCTCAATTTCCGGCGCGGCGGCCGGAGCGGCCTTTTCGAGAGCTCCGGAGACAACAATGCCTACACTGCCAATGACAAAACCCAACACTGTAAGTACTGCGGCAATCCAAGCAAACAGCTGACCAGTCACCTTGCCGCCGGGACGTGTTACATACAACGCAGCAAATGTCAGCAACAAGGATATGAACGCCATGGAGAACAACATTCCCCATTCCAATGACGCCGGTGCGAACGTGCTCAGCACCATCAGGATGCTGTATACAAGTGCTGCAATGGCGAGTTTAGAGCGGTTACCGGAAGCGCCGGTGAACCGAGGATTATTCAAAATCTTCCAGACCTTGTTCTCCTTCTTCGGGGCATTCGCCGCATCGGCGGGTGCCGCTGTGGGCAGAGCAAGTGCCGGATCAAGAACAGACAGGAATTCAGCGGTCCGAGTGCCACCATCATCACCGGTCACGTCCAGTTTGATGGCCGTCCCGTCAGCACCCTGAGCGCTGGCCTTCAGCGTGAATTGGGCTCCGTCATATGCGTGGAATGTCACCGTTCCCTCAGCGACGTTCTCTTCATCCACGGTGAACGTGGCGCTGGTGGACAGCTGGTCGTGGACGGCCTGCATTACCTGCTGCAGGCTGGTCGCATACACACGATCGTTGTACGACGGAGTCTGGGCGGGAACATCTTGAACTGGCGGCATTGTCTGCGTCGGCGGCACAGACTGTTCGGTCGGAGGAATGAATTGGGTGGGCGCATCATTACTGCCCGAAGTCGTTGGCTGATTGCCGCCGGCGGGGAAGGGTGCCGGCTGTTGACTATCGTTTGTCATGATTTTCTTCTTCCTCTTTCTTTGCCAGCGACATCGCCAGCGCGCAAACGGCGAGACATGTGAGCATGACCGCCAGTCCGACCTCGATGGCAAACCGGCTGCGTTCGTTCATTGTCACATCCTTCTCTCGTCAGCCACTTGATGTCGCTGTACTCATCACTTAGTGTATGTCGCTGTGAATATGTACGCAAATTAGCATTATGTAATTAGTTTAGCTAGTCAAACTGAGTTGAATCCACCCTTTCCGCCACGTGCCCTTACGGCAGTGGCAACGTCAATTTTCAGGATGGCGACATGGCCCCGCATCAGTTGCCAACTGATTTTTTCTCCGGCGTTTCGCCGGGCGAGTCTCGCTACGCTGAATCATCAGAATCACACGACATAGCAAGAGGAGCGCAACATGGCAGACACCCCCGAAGAGCATCTGACCGAAGAGCTGCTTGACCGGCTGCTTCACAGTGCCAAGATCGAAACGTATCTCGACGAGGAGCACATCACAGATCGTGCGTTGCCCGATTATCTGAACGAACTGCTCGACAGAAGCGGAATCAAGCGCAACCCTCTCGCAGAAAAAACAGGCATGAATCAGACGTTCATCTACGATATTTTCGCCGGCAAATCCCGGCCGGGAAGGAACAACGCCATCAGACTCGCGTTCGGGCTCGGGTGCGACCTGCGCGAGACCCAGCGGCTGCTGCGGCTTGCCGGCGTGAGCGAGCTCTACTGCAAGCAGCGGCGCGACGCAATCATCATCTGGTGCATTCAGAACGGCCGGGACCTTCCCGCTACCGACGATGAACTGTATCGGATGGGCGAGGATACCTTGGTGCCGAAGGACTAGTGCGGGGAGGTAGCTGGCGACGCCCCCCCCACCCGCTTCGCGGGAGTCCCCGCCAGCGGGGGCGAGATTCTTAGCACATCACTCGTGCGCTTGTCTCCGCCAGCGGGGGCGGAATCTTAGGCCATAGAGCATGTCGATCGGGAACGGGTTAGGATAGCGGGTAACGACCAGGACTGGGGAGCAAGATGGACGATAAGCAGACCGCGCACGCGATGGGGATCGACGACACCTACCGCGTCGAGCGCACGCTCGCTCGCGGTCAGGGCGGCGTCACCGAACTGGTCAGCATCGACGGCATCGGTCCGTTCGTGCGCAAGAAGATCCCATCCCAGCTGGCCCAACGCAACGTATGGGCGGCTCTCAGCGCCTGCACGAACCCACGCCTGCCACACGTCGAGGCAACATACGAGTTGCCCGATCATTTCGTGGTGGTGTATGACTACGTATCGGGGCGGCCTCTGGAGCACGTCGTCCAGCAACAGGGGAAACTTCCTGAGCGCACGGCGGCACAACTGATCTGCCAACTGTGCGATGCCGTGACCGAGCTGCACCGGCATGGCATCATCCATCGGGACATCACCCCATCCAACGTGATTGTCGCCGACGACGGAGCGCATCTGGTCGACTTCGGCATCGCCAGGACCGTCGCGGCGAATGCGACGCACGACACCAAGGCATTGGGCACCTACGGCTTCGCTTCCCCAGAGCAGTTCGGGTTCGCACAGACCGACGCCCGATCGGACGTGTACTCGCTGGGACGGCTGCTTGGATACATGCTGACCGGCGTCTACCCTGACGACAAGCGATACGGCCAGCTGCTCGCCGACCCCCATGTGGTGCCATCCCAGCTGAAGTCGGTCATCGACCGGGCGTGCTCATTCGAACCGAGCGCCCGTATTCAAAGCGCCGACGAACTGCGCCGCGCGATACTGGGACAGCCTGCACAGCAAAATGAGAACATCGCCAGGCCCGCCATCGTGAACGTCGCGCCGCAATCGGCCCGGAAGCGCTCCAAGCGCAAGGCGATTATCATCGGTGCCATCTCTGCGATTCTGATCGCCACGCTCATAGCTGGCATGCTGGTTCTCGGCAATGTGTTCAAAACCGGCAAACAGTCCACGCCGAACAGCAGCACTACGTCATCATCTCACAGCAATACGTCAGACGCACAACAGCCGGGCAAGGATGGCACGAACGACAGCAATCAGTTCAACGGCTCCGCGAACGGGCAGACAACGGATGGAAACAGCACCGACAATACGCAGAGCGATACAACGGAGAACCCGCTGAAAATCACGGAATCAGGGTGGTCGGCGGACAGTGCCGGCTATATCCATTATGCCGTCGCGGTAAAGAACACCAGTAGCACCTTGCAGGTCGAGTTTCCTGCGATTAGCATCACCGGGCGCGCGAAAGACGGCTCGATACTGTTCGCTGAGGATAACCTCAGGGCAGTATCGTTCCCGAAGCAGACCATATATCTTGTCGGACAAGCTGGCAATGGCCCCGGAAGCGAAACTCCGGAAAGTGTGGAATTCTCCATAAACCAACGTGGCGGCACCGATATCCGGCAATCACATGGTGTCGTCACCTTCACAACGTCAAATCTCTCGGTGTCGCATGATAGTTTTAGCAATACCTTATTCAATGGAGAGATCGAAGCCAAAAACACCGGCTACGATTCCATTCTAAATGGGGCGTATGTGACAGTCGTGCTACGCAACAAGAAAGGCGACATCATCTACGGGGATGGCCAGCCTATCGATTCGATTTTTGACGGAAAAACGCATTCCTTCTCAATCCCTATAGACGATTGTCCCGATTATGCCTCGTATGAGATTCATGCGTCAATTTGATTTCTGATTTGCCGGAAATTCGACGCCGCCCATTGCGTATCACGGTCATCTCACCACTATGCCGCTTGCCGCTCCGACGATGTAATCGGAGCGGCAAGCGGCTACGCAACAATACAGGTGGCCCGAATTATCCTCAGCCGCGGTTGTCGAACATCGACAGGAGCATCTTGCTGGGTTCGACGGCATAGACTGTGTGCGGCAGGCGGGCGCTCAGGTAGACGACGCCGCCGGGTACGAGTTCGACCTCGCGGCCTTCGCCGCCGACGCGCAGTTTGCCCTCAAGCACCTGAATGGTCACCGGCATGGCGGCCGTATGCTCGCTCAGCGCCTGATCCTTGTCGAAACCGAACAGCACGACACGCAGGCCGTCCTCACGCATCACCACGCGCGAGACGGTGGATTCCTGCTGGATCTCGATCAGCGATGCAAGATCGGCCACATAGCCCAGGTGCGGTTCCGTGGAAATGGCGTGACCTTCGGCATCGTGCTTGCACGCGCAGTGCTTGGGCTGCTCATCACCGGATTCCTCGGCATCACCGTGCTTGCACTTGCAATGGTGCGCTTCGCCTTCGCCGGCTTCCGCGGCGCCGTCGTGCTTGCACGTGCAATGGTGGGCGGCCGGCTGCTGAGCGGCCGAAGCGTTCGCTGCGGCTGCCTCGGCCGCGGCCCTGCGCTGACGGCACTTGCAGTGCTGCTCGTCACGTCCCGCCTCACATGCGGACTGCTGTTCGTTCTCATCTGCCATGATGTTCTCCTTCGTTACGTTGCCGTATCTTTTTGTTGCGCGTTCGCGCCGCATATTGCTGCGCGGACGCGCATCCACGTATATCAGTGCATATCAATGTCGGACGCCGTACCGGGCATCGAACCGCGGCTGATCTTCCGACAACATCCACCATCATTATCTGCCAGCACGGCCGCCGGCGGAATCATCCGCCCGGCTGTCGGCCGGCGCATCGTCACTTCGCGGGCTTGCGCACCACGAACGCAATGCCGTTGAGCTCCTTGCTGTACTTGTGGAACGTGGATTTCATGTTCATCACGCGGGCGCGGATGTCCTTGTTCCCCAACATATTACGCAGGATGCGCAGCACGCCGCCAAGCCCCTCATCGGCGAGATTGCGGCGCATATCCAGCAGCGCCATCGGCTCCTTGCCGCTCCACAGCACTTCAAAGCCCTCGGATTCCAGCAGCTCGCGCCACTCTTTCTCGGTGAGAGGACGGGCGTTGACCTTGATGCTGCGGGCGAGTGCCTTGCGCACCTCGTCCTTGACCGGCTCAGGCAGATCGTCCGGCTGCAGCCCAAGCTCGTGAATCGAATAGGTGCCGCCAGCGCGCAGCAGACGGTAGGCTTCTGCGATGATGGCCCGCTTGCCGCGCTCAGTCTGCATGGTGAGCATCGCCTCACTGATCACGGCGTCGGCGCTTTCGGGTTCCAACCCCGTGTCCGCTGCGTCGTGCAGAGCACAGCTCGTCGGAATGGACGGTGCATTCTCGGCCGTCAGCTTGGTGATGATGTCCACCACCTGCGGGTCGCGGTCGACGCCGCGATAGCTTTTCGGCTTGCGCTCAAGAATGAGCTGCGTGGTACGGCCAAGGCCGGGCGCGAATTCGACGACGTCCTTGCCTTCCAACTCGGTTTTCGCCAGCATGCGCCCGGTCAGCTTCTTGCCGCCAGGGCGCAGAACGCGCTTACCGATGCGGGCGAGCAGCCAGTGTCCCTGCAGATGCTCCACATCACGATCTGACTGAGGCAGCGGAAGGCCGCCGTTCCCCTGCGCATTGGTCGTGGATTGTGACGCTGTATTCGTAGTCTGGGTTCCCATATCACGCGACACTATCGGCGATGCGCCCCATGCACAAGGGTTTTCGGTCTTTTATCAGCGTAATGTGATTGAACTCACTCCGACCGGCGGAATCGGCCGAGCAGTATTTCCGACATGCCAACGGCTACGTCTTGTGTGAAGAACCGGTCATACAGGCACTCGTCAGCGAGCCATCCTGTTGACAATATGCCACAATGAAACCAGTGCGACGATGCGCGGCAGATCATTCACCAGTCACGTCATCCGCGCACCGCACGACAACAATCGGAGACAATCGAGGACAGGAAGAATGAGAGTTATCAGCAATATTCTGTGGATTATCCTAGGCGGTCTGATCATCGCCATCGGCTGGGCGCTGATCGGGCTCGTGCTGTGCGTGACGATCATCGGCATTCCGCTGGGCCTCCAGGCATTCAAGATGGCGGGGCTCACTCTGACGCCGTTCGGCAAAACCGTCCGCTATGGCGGCGGTGTCGGCTCGACGCTGGCCAACATCATTTGGGTCGTGCTCGTCGGCTTTTGGATGGCGCTCAGTTACGTGGGCGCCGGCCTGCTGAACTGCATCACGATTATCGGCATCCCGTTCGGCATCCAGTCGTTCAAGATGGCGAAACTGGCGCTCTGGCCGTTCGGCGCGGACATCGTCAGCCTGTGAGCGTCCGGCTCGCAGGCCTCATACGGCGGTCTGCCTATACCATTCCTTCCTCAAGATAAAAAACGGTCGAGCCGCCGTCATCCCATTCGACCTTCTCCTCGCGCCTGTGCGTCAGGCCGCGACGCGTATAAAAACCGACATTGCAGCCGGTGTCGGTAAACAAATAGTACCGCCGGACGCCAACGCGGCGGAACCGTTCCAGCAGATCATCGAACAGGAAGCCGCCCACTCCCCCGCCACGGATTCGCTCGTCGACCAGGAAGAGCGTCACCTCGGCGTCGTATCGGTTCTTTGCCCCTCGTATCAGCCGTCTGTCGACACGGTTGATACGCAGCATTTCAGCAATGCCGGAGCGACCTGCGGTCGAAAACAGCAACGGGAACAATGTCCTGATGATATGACGATGGTGCCGGTTCGGCAGGAGGCACAATCGTTTCGGAACATTGATGTCGACCCGCGCCAATATCACGCCCACCGGCCGGCCGTGCAGCACCGCGACGGTCGCCTCGGAAGAGCGCGCCAGACATGAATGGAAGTCCGCCTCCGCCAGCCGACGGGAACAATCGCTGTCCGTTTTTTGGCCGCCTGACCATTCGCTGTACCATGTACGCCGCAGAATCTCGATCAGCGCAGGATAATCGTCGCGCCGCAAGGTGCGCAGACGCACTGCGGGGCGACGCTGGGTCGCGGTTGTCGATGACGATGCTGTCGAAACCGCGGCGACCGAGGTCACATCCGCAATCGTGCTCGAGGAATCGTTCATACCGCAATGGTGACGTGGCACCGAGACGTTGACGGAGCAAAGTAAGACACGGCGAGGCGGGACGGACGGAAACGCAGCACAACGACTCTCCTGCCGAGACACGCCTGGATGTGTCACAAAGCCGTCAGAGCCAATCGCCAAGAATGACGGAACAGAGCCCCGTTCTTTCAAAAGTCACACGACAAGCTTGCGACTACGCCTCCGTAAAGGTCATCGATGCCCTAATCCGACGCAGCGGATACGGAAACAGAGAAATCGACCGTCTCTGCGATGGAACGATCACATACGGACGCATCCGAGACATTCGCAATGGCCTTAAGGCTCCGGTGCGTTTGTCTGAGTTTCTGCAGGCGCGGTGATCTCGACTTCGCGGCGCATGAGGATGAGCATAAGTACGATGGCGATGAAGACGATCCGGCGTAAAGCCGGATGTGGTGCCGTGCGGGGCTTCGTCCTTCGTGTCTAATCGCGATTAAATTGATATTAATTATGCAATCGGCTACTTTTATTTGACCTATTTCTCGTCTTATCTTATAGTTTCTACAACTAAGAGCCTAATCCGGAAAGAGAGGCGGAACAACGGGCATGAAATATAGGAGTTTGGCGCGGTCGTTCCATACCGACAGATCCAATGACGCCTTCAACAACCATGCGAAGCTTGCCCGGCAACGGCTCGAGGCGGACTCCACATTCAGGACCGGGGTCGTCACCCCTCTGGGCGAACTGTTCGCCGCCACACCACGCGAGACATCCATGCTCACGGAAAAGATACTTCTCGCGGAACGGCGGGTATCCCGGCTCTGGAACCAAATCCCTGGCGTCATGCGCTGGGACTACATACGGCACTCCATCAGCGAGGAATTGTTCGCCACCAACGAGATGGAAGGCGTACGCAGCACCCGCAAGGAAACCCAGGAAGCCGTGGAAGCGGCCGACAAGGCGAGGAAGGACGGCGACGATCCCAAGGCTCGGTTCAGCGAATTCGCCAAGCTGTACCTGAACCTCACCGACAAGGACTCCGCACTGCCGGCGGGAATCGCCGACATCCGCGACATTTACGACAAGGTCGTGCTCGACGAAATCAACGAGAGCGACAAGCCGGACGGCGAACTGTTCCGGAAAGGCGACATGGAAATACAAGGCCCGCACGGCCTCGCGATCCACAATGGAGTCAAAGGCGAAGGCAACATCGGCGCACTCCTCACCGACATGATCCATCTCGCGACCTCCGACGAGATTCCCCGGCTGCAGTCGGCCATCATGTCGCATTTCCTGTTCGAATACGTCCACCCGTTCTACGACGGCAACGGCAGAACCGGCCGGTATCTCCTGGCCCTGTACCTGAACCACGACCTAACCATGCCCACCGTGCTGTCGTTGTCCCGCACCATCGCGGAGAACAAGAACGCCTACTACAAGGCATTCATGGAGGCGGAGGACAAGCTGAACTGTGGCGAACTCACGCTCTTCGTGAACACCATCCTCGGATTCATCCGGAAGGCCCAGGACGAGCTGATCGACGAACTCGAAGTTAGAGTCGACCAGCTCGACAAGGGCCGGGCGGTCTGCGACCAGCTCAAACGGAAGCATGGTCTGTCCGCGAAGGCGGTCTCGATACTATATGGCGTGATCCAGGAGGAGATGTTCGACTCGACCAAGTCCATGACGCTGAACGATGCCGCATACCATATCAGACTATCCAAGCAAAGCGCGAGAAAGTACGTGGGAGAGCTCATGGACGCGGGCCTCGCCATCCAGTCCGGGAAGCGCCCACTGAAAATACGGGCATCGGAATCGTTGAAGGGCATCCTTGAGGCCGGAATGGGCGAGGACGCCGGAGAGCATGGCGGCAAAACCCAACAAGAAGAAACAGAAACCGCCCACGAGGGCGATCCCGCATAACTCAACTATCCGGAAATTCCGGATAGTTGAGTTTTCATTAACCATCGCGGCCGGATGGATGGTCAAGGTTTATCCGCTGCGTGAAACGTCGAGTGAGACGTGTTTCACGCGGCGGAACTCCCACGTCCCGTCCGCGCGATGGACGATGCTGCCAGATCCCTTCGTACGTCGTCTGCCATTGGCCGCCATGATGTTCCTCCCTGTCGGGAGCGCCTTCGGGCATCTGCCGCAAGGCCCTCCCAAGGGCACTCTATTGGCACTCTATCCGGGCCACAAACGGCCAGATACGTGGCAAAAACGGCCATTTCCCAGTAATCGAAAAACGGCGGAATCCGCACGTGTCCGGAGACCGGAAACGTTGGGATTCCGCCGTTTCGCAGGGGTGCACCCCCCTACTTGCTCACGTTGAACTTGAACGTATCAACTTTTTTCAGACGCCAGTCGCCAGTAGGCATTTCGCCATCTCGTGGATTAAAGGTCACCTTATGGTCACCTCTTTTTGTTTGCAGGGTTGATTATATCGGACCGCCGGGATGGGTCGACGCCGTTTGGTGACACGCCGAATTGATCTCGCTTGCATAACTTATTTAGTTATACTATATTAGTTTATGTCGGGAACAAGCCCGACAGGACAATTCAAGAGAGGAGGTGCGATGAGGATTCTGGAAGCGGTCGACACGATTCTCGGAATCGTGGCCAACGCCATCGCCATCATCACCGCCATAGCGGTGTGGCGCAGGACGCACGGCCCGAGACACGGGAATCGAAGGTAGGCCGAGGGGTTGCGAATAATCCTAGTATCCGCAACCCCTCAACCCCAGAATATCATCGGACGCCATGAACACCAGAAAAACCATAGCCGCCTCCGCAGCCGCGTTCGGCATCGCGTCCATCACCTTCGGTATCTGCGGCAAACCACTGCCTGCGGGACTGTTCGGACTCGCCGCAGGCATCATGGCCATCGCATGCGGGTGGTGGGCGGAATGACCGCCGTCTACCTGAGCCTCAAGCAGGTCGGCGAACGCCTCGGCGTGAAGAACGCCGCCGCCTACAGGCTGCCGGAACCGGACGCAATGATCGGGACGACGCGCGGATGGCTGCCCGAGACCATCGACCGATGGAACGCCGCGCGTCCGGGGCGCGGCGTAGGTGGTGGACGTCCACGCAAGGAAGAACGGTAGAAGCCACTGCAAAACGAGAAAGCCGCCCCTCCCCCAGCAATGCCGGGAGAGGGGCGGAATTCTTTCATTTTCCTAACATGTGAAAGGATAGGTGTAAGAATAAATCCTTTCACATGTTAGGACTCTAAGCGTTGCACTTGTCTTTACCGCAACGCTTAGTTTTTGCGGAGCGGGTTGTAGGCGACGCCCAGACCGGATGCGAGGAAGCCGGCGACGGTCGAAATGTAGCCGCCGATCGCGGCGTCACCAAAGGTCATGAAGCCAAGGCCGACGCACGAGGCGACCAGACCGAGCACGTAGACCACGGTACGCACCTGCTTAGAGAAGACCGGAGTGTACGCGGCGTCGGGCTGGGTATTGTCCTGCCCGACCTCACGCTCGTCGGTCAGGTTGTTCACGACGGTTTCGAGGGCGGAATCCTCTGCTGCATGTTCTGCCATTGTTTCCTCCTTAGAATCGGTTCTGGTTGAGCGCCGACTGCAAGGCGCGTGCGGTCGCCGGGCCGAAGCTCGCGTCCCGCGCCAGACCGTAATGCGCCTGGATGGCGCGAATGGTGGCCGGGCCGAGCAGTCCGTCAACACCACAGCCCAGGCGACGCTGCACGGCGCGGATCAGATCACTGCCGCCCGCGCCGTAGCGGACCACGCTCGAATCGATGGCCGGACGCCAGTAGGTGCGTCCGTCCGGTACGACCTGCCCGCTGATGATGCCATCCACCGCAGTGCCCATCACCTGCTGCCAACGGCGCACGGTCGCGGGGCCGACATTGCCGTCAACGGCGAGAGCGCCGGTGGATGCGGTGCCGGTGTTGCCGCCGCCGTAGCGGAGGTAGCAGTTCCACGGGTAGTTGTAGTAGGCGCGGATATTGGTTTCGCGGCCCGTCTGGTCGCCCGCCTTCCCGTAAGCGGTGCCACGCTCCGAGATGCTTGCCTGCGCGAGCCTGCCGCCGCCCAGATACACGGCCACGTGGTGCACGTCGTTAAGCAGGATGTCGCCCGGCTGCGGATTGCCGTTCGCGGGCAGGCGAGTCCAGCCGCGACGGGTCAGATTGCCGCTCAGATTGCCGGTGTAGGTGGCCGTGCCGGTGTCGAAGCCCGCCTCACGCAAGGCGTGGATGACCAGGCTGGAGCAATCGCAATTGCCACCCGAAGCGTTGAAATTCCAACGGTCCGCCTGCGAATAGCCCAAATTGGCCACGGCGCACCAGTAGCGCATGCGGTTGATCAAAGCGCTGACGCTTGCCATGTCTAGTCCTCCAATCCTTCCACGGCCTTGGCCGCGTCCTCCTCGGACACGACCGGAATGCTCTCGGGCGGCAGACTGTCGCTCTGCGGTGTCATCTCTGGCGTCATGACGATATCGTCCATGACATCTCCTTCCCGCCCCAAGTCAAGGGGCAATAGAAAAGCCATCCCGGAATGGGATGGCTTTGAAAACCAGTGTGAAAATCAATGCCTGCGCGCACCATGATGGAACACGATGATGAGCGCGAGGAGGATGAGATACGCGACCAACGCGACGGGGCCGCTCACTGCCGGTCCTCCAAGTATTTTTCGGCGGCGTTGACGATCCAGCATTGCGCGTCCAATTTTTCGAGCTTGGCGAGCTCGTATCGGACGGCCTCCGAATGGTCGTGCGACCGGTCGCCGTAGATCAGGCTGATGATCGTGTTCTTGATCGTGTCGCGACACAACTCGTCCATGCGTCCGTCGAATTTCGCGGCGCGTTCGCCGAGTTGCCGTGTTTTGGCGAAATGCTGCGAGAGCGGCGAATCGTATGGCAGGCGTTCGGGTCGCACGTGCGCGTACAGGCCGGTCGCCAGCGCGTCCAAAGCGCCCGGCCAGAGCTTGAGGCCGAGGGTGATGAGGGCGCACGCGCCGCCCACACCGCCGAAACCGGCTAGGAAATTCTGCAGCACATTACATCTCCTTACAGGAAAGCCCCGCACGTGGCGGGGCTGTGGTTTGTTTAATACGGGTGGTCGGTGGCGGCGAACACCAAAGGCAGGCCGATTGCGTCGAGCATGCCCGGCAGTTCGCCGTCCGCGTATCCGCAGACGCTCCGCGCAACCTACGCCACACGTTCGGCACGTTGGCTATCATGGCAGAAACTCATATTGACCTGCTGAATAGCTTTCCGTAACCCTGTACAATGCGAAGGGCTTCACGGTCATCCGCGCCGGCAGCAATCAGGGTTGTGTAGGCTCGCTCTGCTATCCGGTCGTCTAATCAACGATCAAGCGGCACCGTGATGCAGCCCTCGACCCAACCGCCTTTGCCGAGCGTCATCTTCGCGGCCGAGCGAAGGCTGATCTCGTTGCCAGCGGCCTGCACCGCGACGCCATAAAGCCCCACGCTCGAATTGGACACCGTGGCGCAATGCACCTCGAACGCGGCCTCCAATCCAGCCGGAAGCCTGAAAAGCTTGGACGTATCCCATATCCTCGGGGCAGCCCAGTCCGTGTTGACTCGAATGGCATGAAACGCGACGATCAACATCCCGCCGACAAACGCGGTGCGATAATCCACGTCCCAGTTATCGTTTGGTTCCGTGAGGGTTACGGAATCCCACAGTTTCGACATGGGAGGCAGCTGTTTGATGAGCATGACCGGCGTGCCGGGCGTGATCCCGCTGATCGGGATGCGGGCGATCGGGATCCACGCCGTGCCGGAGGCCGAGTGGATGCTGCCCGACGGGACGGTCGGGTCGGCGGCCGTACCGGTGTTTGGCGTGCCTTTGAGCACGGCGATGGCGGCGGTCTCGATGTTCTGGTTGTTCCGTGTGTATTTGAGGCAGACGAGGTCGTTGCGGTTCTGGCCGCTCATGCCGCTTTCGATGGTCGCGGTCTCGGCCTCGGTGACGCGCGCGTATCGTCCTTCGACCACGAGGTTGAGGACGGGGATCAGCGCGTGATTCGCATCCTGCATGGTCACCGTGGGGAAAGTGCCGTCGCTGCCCTGCAGCAGGTAGCTGCCGTTGCCGATGACCCCGGCCTGCATGGCGCCCATGTCGCCGCTGGTGATGTGCGGTGTGCCGCCCTTGCCTGTGATGAGCGTGGTGGTCATGTCAGCCCTTTCCCTCGGTAAGCCATGCCGTGTAGGCCGCGTCCTGCGTGGCGGCGAGTTTCTTGAATTCCTGCTGGCATGAGGTGCATGCCAGCGCCTCCTGCGTCACTCCGTCCGCGGTGGTGTGTTTGATCTGGTGCCAGTCGCTCGACGTGCGCGGATCCCCTTCGGTGAGGTATGCGCTGTCGTGGCAGCGGTCGCATGCGTATTTGGTGATGTTCGTGGTTTTTGCCATGATGTTCCTTTCAGGCGAGTCTTTGCCAGACGTGTCCGCCGATGATGGTGTGGATTTCCTTCCATGTGCCGCCATGGTCGTTGGGGTTGCCGGCGACGCACCAGTAGAGCGAGCCGATCGGGTGCGCGGCGAGGAAGGATGCCGCTGTCGCGCTGGATTGTGCGGTGATGGTGCCGTCCGGTCCGATGGTGATGGTCCTGCCATCGGGTTTGACGCCGCCGAGGGTGGCGGTGGATGCCACTGGCAGCGTGTACTTGTTCGCGGCGGGCTGGATGCCGTCGAGCTTCTTCTTGTCTGCGGCGGCCATGAGCCCGTCCGCCGATGATGTGGCCTGTGCGACGGTGATGGCAGCCGTCTCGTCGTTGCGGGTCACTGTGACTGGAGCCGACGCAGTGATGTCCAAGATTCGCGCCTGCGCCGCGGCCAACGCGTTCTGCGCCGTGGTGGTGGCCGTGTCGGCTTTTACGCCGGCCTGTTTGGCGAGGTCTCTGGCGCCTCCGATTTCGGCCGCGGCGTCGCTTGCGGCCTTGTTGGCTTCGGTGGCGGTTCTGCGGACCGTTTCGAGGTCGGCGGCGGTCACATCGGCGCTGAACGTCCAGTTGGAGAGGGTGAGGCCGCTGCCGGCGTAGTAGGCGTGGCCGTCTCCGGAGCTTGATCCACCGCCGCCGGTCTCGCCGGTCGATTCCGTGGACGCGGTGGTCGCCTCGTAGGTTACGGTCGGGATGCCGTCCTTGACTTTGATGATCTTCTTGGTGATCTCGGCGGTGACCCTGATGCCGGTGGTGTTGTCGCGGCCGGTCACGGTGTCGCCCACGTCGAGGTCGATGCCGCCGGTAACGTCCACGTCGATGCTGCCTGTATCTCGCAGCTCCTGGAGCTTTGTCTTGCCTTTGGTCTCGAGTTCGGCGTCGTCGGCGTTGCTGAGCTCGTAGACGCTTGCGCGCTCGTCCGCGCCTTTGATGGTCTGCGTGTGGCTGAGCGTGCCTTGCTGGTCGGCGTACCAATGGACGACGATCCTGTCCTTGAGTTCGCCCTTGCCGAGGCAGATCAGGTGATTGATCGGATGCGAGGCGAGTGTCGCGTCGAAGTCGATGAGGTCGGAGTCGATGAGGTCGCCGGCGGCCGTGATCGGCGGCGCATCGACTGTCACGCCGTTCTGCGCTGCGGTGATGCGCAGCCGCAGTCCTGATGCGCGCAGCATCTTGGACAGGCCGCTCCACGCGTCGCAGTACCGGTCGAACCGCCAGTTTGCGTTTTTGGACGCGCCTTCCGTGACGGTGATGATGTCCTGCAGCCCGATACGGGAGATGACGGTGCGCAGGAGCGTGCCGATCGTGCCGCTCACGGTCAGGTAGTCCTTGCCCTTGTCGGGTTCGAGGATCTTCGAGGCGAGCAGGCCGTGCCAGTCGCGACCGTGGTAGGTGAGCTCGCCCTCGCCGCCGGTGACGCTGGTCTTCACGTCGTCGACGATGCCGCCCCAGCCTGTCCCGTCGACCCACCATCGGCAGCCGGGTTTCAGGCGTGCCGGGCATTGGAGGTCGAAGTCGTTCTCCCCCGACCCGTATGCCAGGTCGAGCGTCCATGAGGCGTACGAGCCGGACGGCGTGCCGTTCGTGTCGGTGACGATCAGGTCCATGGCGGTTCGCTCCTCTCTTCGATGGCGGTCAGGTCGAATTCGAATCCGCCAGCCCAGCTGATCGTGCTCGTGCCGGGGGGAAGCGGTTCGAAGATGTAGGTGCCGGATCCGCGTCCGGTGCCGCGCATGGCCTTGGCGAAGAGGTTCGTGCGCAGGCCGGTGTCGGAGATCATGATGACGGTCCTGGCGTCAGCGGTGCCGTCGATTTCGAGTCTGCTGCCGGCCGGAATGGTCGCGTCGACCTCGTACCGGTTGGGGCCGATGATGACGTACGGGTTGACGCATGGGCCGAAGATCGTGAGGCGTATCGGCTGCGGCATGCCGCTCGTGTTGGCCACGGTGTCCAGAATGCTCATGCCGCCGTAGTCGTGCGGATAGTCGTGCGGGTAGTCAAGTCCGCTGCCGGCGTCGGTTCGCGGATCGTGATGCGTGGTGGTCTCCCTCCGCCACACGCCGTCCAGGAGCACGACGGTAAGCTGCGTCTCGACCATCGTGGGCGTGATGGTCTGCGGCTCGCTTTTCGGGATCCACGCCCTGGTCTCCCATTCGCCGTCGGCGATGAGCGTGCCAGGCGTGCCGGCTGCCATGTCGGTGTCGGCGAGACGGCACAGCAGGTCGAGCGTGGCCGGCGAATCATGGATCCTCACCGTGACGTTCGTTTCGCGTGTCTTGCGGGTGACGCCGGTCAGACCACGCGAGGCGAGGCTGTAATCCCATGCGCGGCCACGCAGTCCGGTGAGCGTCTCTCCGTACAACGGCCCCTCGAATCCGATGCTCTCGCCATTGCCGGCGGTGTATTCGATAGTCTCCAACATGCCTCCTTGTCAGACGAGCCGGGCGAGCTCGCGCATGGTGAGCTTCGGCGTGTAGTCGCTGATGATGCCCGGCAGCGCGTCCGAAAGGTTCCTGAGCCGCTGGTCGATGGATTCGAGCAGGCCGCTCAGCGCGGCGAACTCCTGCTGTTCCGTGCGCGGCGCGTCGGTCGAGTACCCGTTGCGATGGTCGGGACCCATGGCGTTGACGCTCATGCTTGCCTCGGTCAGGGTGCCGGTGGCCTCGTCCATCAGCGCCCTGTACTGGTCGGGCACGTCGAGCATCGGCGCGAGCGCGCCCTTGGCGAGGTTGGTGGCCGCCTTGGAGACCGTACCCTCGTTGCGGTCGATGCCGACGGCCATGCCGGCGGGGATCCACCGGCCCACCTCGTCGCGGAACACCTTGGACGGGGAGCCGATGCCGAGCTTGTTCTTGACCCAGTTGAGCGCGTTTTTGGCGGCGTCGACGGCCGCGTCGACGAGCTTGCCGGCCGCTCCCGCGATGCCTTTCGCTATGCCGGTGATGATGTTCAGGCCGATCTTGCCCCAATCCTGCGAGAGGAACCCGGACACGAGGCTGCTGAAGATCGCCGGGATCTTGGCTACCAGCTGTGGGATGGCCTGCACGAGTCCTCCGGCCAGCGTGATGATGATCTGCACGCCGGATTGGATGATCTGGGGCAGGCGCGAGGCGATGCCTCCCACGAGCGCGGCGATGATCGCGGGGATGCGCCTGACCAATTGGGGGATCGCGTTGACGAGCCCGTTGGCGAGCGACGCGAGCAGCCGCACGCCGGTGCTGACGATGCCGGGCAGGTTGGCCAGCAGCGTGTCCACGATGGTCATGACGACCCGCGGGATCATGGCCGCCAGCGTGGGCATCGCCGCGACCAGGCCTTGGATGAGGCTGGTGACGACCTGCACGCCGGATTGCATGAGCTGTGGCAGGGCGGCGACCAAGGCCGTCATGATCGTCTGGACCAGCAGGGGGATCTGTTCGCCGAGCATGGGCAGCGCGGCCGTGATGCCCTGCACGAGTCCCTGCAGGAGCTGCATGCCGCCCTCGATGAGCATGGGGGCCTGCGCTATGAGCGCCATGATCAGAGAGGTTATCATCTGCACGGCTGCGGGCAGGAGGCTCGGCAGCGCCTGTCCAAGCCCCTGCACGAGCGTGGTGATCAGCAGCGCCGCCGTGGACAACAGCTTGGGCGCATTCGCGCTGATCGTGCCCATCAGCGCGGTCAGGATGGCAGCGCCCTGCGCGATCATCTGCGGCAGGTTCGCGGCGATCTGCATGCTCAGGTTCTGCAGCATGCCCGGCAGTTGCGCGCCCAACCGGCCGATCATGGCGAACAGCTGCCCCTGCATGCTCTGGTCGAGCATGCCGAGTCCCGCGACCAGTGCGGCGATGATGGCGCCGATGCCGAGGAGCTTGATGAAGTTGCCCGGGCTGAAGAATCTCGTGATCAGGCCGCCGACCGCGTTCAGGCCGGACTGCAGCCTTGGCCCGACGACGCCGGCGATGCCGCCGAAGGCGTCTCCGATGGGCCCGAGCGCGGCCTTCGCCTTGCCCGCGACGCCGGATGCGATGCCTCCGAGCTTGCCTCCGAACGACTGGAGCCCGATGACCACGGGATTATTCTCGAGCGAGAACGCGGCTGACGCGAACCCGGACACAAGCTTGCTTTTGAGCGTCGAGGTGATCTTGCCGACGCCGTCTGAGATGCCCGATCCGAGGGATGCGATCTTCTGCCCAATCTTGCTGCCCGAGATCTTCTCCCCGGCCAATTGGAACGGGAAGGCGAGGTCCTCGGCCATGGTGGCCCCGTCCGACATGAATGCGGAGAACACGGATTTGATGCCGTCCGGCAGGCTTTTGACCTTGCTGGTGAGCTGTGTGACGCCACGGTCTCCGGCGGTGCCGAGCAGGTCGAAGAAGCCGGTGATGGAATCGATGTTGCCGCCGACTCCGGTGAATACGGCGAACGCGCCGGCGAGCGTACCGATCTGGCCGGCGATGTCCTGGATGGTGATGCTGCCGTCCTGCAGACCGGCCGAGAACCGTTCGATCAGACCGATGGCCTTGTCAATGTAGGGGCCGAGCTGGCCGTTGAGCTTGTCGAGGAACGGGGTGAGTTGGCTGCTCAACGCGTCGATGGCGGGGATGGCGGCGTTGAACGCCTTGCGCAGTGATTCGAGCGCGATCTTGCCGGGGCCTTCGCCCAGGCGTCCGAGCGCGGCCTTCACGTTGGCCAGCGCGCCCTGGAACGTGTCTCCGGCTGCCAGCGCTGCTCCGCCGAGTCCTTCCTGCATGGCGTCGGCGAATGTCTGGAAGTCGATCTTGCCCTTGGACACCATGCCGGACACTTCGGCGCTGGTCTTGCCCAAGTGGGTGGCGAGCAATTGGAGCACGGGCACGCCCGAGCTCATCAACTGGAGCATGTCGTCGCCCTGCAGCTTGCCGCGCGCGGCCACCGATCCGAAGATCGTGCCGATGTCGGTCAGGCTGCGCCCCGAGATCTGCGCCGTGTCAGCCACGGTCTTCAACACGTCGGTCATCTGCCGGCCGGACTTGACGCCCGACGCCGACAGGCTCGCAGCCACGGTCGCCGCGTCGCCAAGGCCGAACGCGGTGCCCTTCACGCTGGCGAGCGCGTTGTCCATGATGGCGCTGATGTCGGTCGCGCTGTGGCCGAGACCCTTGAGCTTGGCCTGCGCGTTCTCGATGTTCAGGGCGCGCTCGAAGCCGCCCTTGGCGGCCAGCGCGGTGATGCCGCCGCCGACCGCGCTGACGGCCCCCAGGCTTATCTTGCCGACCTTGGAGAACACGCCGGTCAGGGACTTCAATAGCCCGTTGCCGCCGGTATTGCCGGCGGCGGCGACGCTCTGGCCGATCTGGCCCTCGATGTTCTTGCCGAAGTCCTTGCCGGAGGGCACAACCTGCACGTACACAGTGCCGATATCCTGACCGGCCATCGTCTCCTCACCTCGTCTTTCGTTGATTCGGTTCCCGATGGCGGCCGGGACTCAACATTCAGTTGTCTTGGTTCACTCGTCTTGGATATGGAACATGGACTTGAGCTTTTCGCGGTCGCGCAGGACCTCGCTGCGCGCCCTGATGGGCCTGCCCGTGCCGAACGGGTTGTTCCTCGGGTCCATCCACGGCCTCCACCCCTTGCGCCTCAGCCGCTTGTCGGCCTCGGCCTGGTCCCACATGGCGACCTCCTCCGGCGCGGGGATGTACGACCAGCCGGCCAGCGCGGCGTAGGAGTGCGAGTAATGGTCCTTGAGGAGTTCGCAGGTCAGGGCCCACGCGCGCGCCCAGCCGATGGAGCGCCGTGCGGGTTTGCCGTCGGCCTGGACCCATTCCCGGAGGGTTATCGGCCGGTATATGGTTCCATATGCTTGGAGCCAGTCGTGGTCCAGCGCGGCGCGGTGCCGGCCTTGGAGATCGACGAGGACAACGCTTTTGGGTCAAGTCCCGACTGCTCGGCCCACGCTTTGACGGTGCCCGCCAGATACGCCATCGGACGGCCCAGGCGGCGCAGGAAGTTCCAGTAGTTGGGCTGCATGACCTGGAAGTAGGCGAGCATCGTGCTGGCGACGGCGAAGTTCTGCTCGTCGGTGAGGTTCACGGCGCTCTTGGTCAGCAGGACGGCCTGGATCACATCGATGGGCAGGTCCTCGCTGTTGAGGTTCGGCAGGTCGAGCTTCAGGCCCCGCCCATAGTCGGGGTCGTCCTTCTTCGCGTCGGGATTCGTGGGGATGAACAGGTGCACGTCGGGCATCTCCTCCCCGTCGTCGATCGGGTCGATGCTCACGGTCTGGTAGTCGGCGTTGGCGGTCATGATGGGTTCCTTTGCTTCTCGGTGTGTGGCGGTCGATGGTGGAGTGGTCCCATGCCGGGCGTGACCGCCATCAGGCGTCCGGCATGGGAGGAATCAACGGGGCTAACTGTCCGTGGATGACGTGTTCGCCTGGTTCTTCGCGGCTTCGGCGGCGAGCAGGCCCCACACGTGGAACATGTAGCCGTCCGATGCCTTGAGGCACTTGAACGTGCAGTTGAACTGCAGCACGTCGCTGGACACGAGGGTCATGTCGTCGCGGTCGGAGACCTTGGCTTTCTCCGCGAAGAACAGGATCGGGTTGCCGAACTGGTCGAGGCCCGCGAGCACGATCTGGTATTCGATGGGCGTGGTCGCGTCCTTGACGTGGAAGCCGCCCTTGGTGTCGGCCTCGACGCCGAAATAGGCCTCGGCGATGCTCTTGCGGCATTCGATGCCGGCGCACTGGATCGTCCAGTAGCCGCCGTCCGTCTCCGAATACACGGTGTCGCCGTTGTGGCCCTTGATCTCGGTCTCGTCGCCAGGCTCCGGGTGGATGACCGCGCCATCCTCCGAGCTGTAGCCGATGGGCTTGAGCGCTCCCGGCGTCCAGTTCTCCGACGTGGGCTTGGTGAACGTCTCGCCCTTCTTGACCAGGAAGAGCGCGTACTGCTTGATGACCTTGACGAGGTCCGCGTTGTTGCCGCTGGAGATGTAGCTGTTGTCAGTCTCCGCCATGGCAACTCCTTTCGATTGGATGTTTGGGTGAATCAGACGGCCAGCACGTCGAGCAGCGCGACGGCGTAGGCGCCGAGATGCCGTTCGATGGGCTGGCGGATCGGCCCCGACTCATACGAGGCCGACAGAAAAGCGGATCGCTCCGGTGCGTGCTCGAGCACCCACGACAGGACTTGGGAGCACTGTTCGCTGGCTTGCTGCCAGTCGCCGGTGCCGTCCTCGCGCACGATGTCCACGGTCAGACCAAGCCGGCAGGCCACGCTGATCGGCGTGGACTGTTGCTGCATGCTCGCGTGCAGCGTGCACTGCGCGTAGGGCGGTTCCAGCGGCTGGGAGACCGTGCCGAACCGCAGGTCGGGGAATGCCTCGCGCAGGCCGTCGAGCAGCAGGGGCTCGACGCGCTGCGGGCGGATGATCGGCCGCATGCTCATACGCTCATGCCTCCGATCGCGTCGTTGAGACGGTTCCCGTCGTGGTTGAGCTCGATGAGCACCGCCCCGTCGCGCGTCTTGCCGCTCATTGGCCTGGCGACGAGGTTCTTCCCGTTCGCCGCCCTTTCGGCCGCATCACGGCACAGCTCCGAGGCCTTGCCGCGTAGTACCTGCTGCTGGAACGCGGGTCTGTCGAATACGAACTTGACCGGTCTCGCCATGACATCACGCTCCCTTGGTGAACCGGACGGTGACCACGTCGCCGACATGCTGGCCGGTGTCGTCAAGCCATTCGGCGGGCGGCGCGGTGACGGGCAGACGTTCGCCACGCAGGGCGAGCACGTCGGTGTTGAGGATGCCGGTCGGCTCCTCGCCACGGATGTAGACGGTGTAGCCGATGGTGACGGGCATGGTCACCGTTTCGGATATCTTCGCCTCGCCCATGGCGGGCCCCACCAACGCTTGGAACGTTTTCCACAACGAGGGCGGCCCGTGCATGGGGTTGCCGTCGGAATCCGTGGACTGGATGCCCCGGTACACGTCGACCCGTTCCATCAGCCACCTCCGTTCATGCTCACGGCGAACGCTTTGGCACCGCGCCTGCCGCCGAGCAGCAGGATTTCGGCGCTGGTGAGGTACAGGTCGGCGTTCGGGTTGGCGAACGTGTGCGAGTCGGAGAACGGGCCCGTGGTGGAGGATGTCTGCGACCAGCCTGCAGGGTTCGTGGTTTCGGCGGTCATGGCGCGTTTGACCATGTCGCACGCCACGTCGGCGCACACGCCCGGATCCGCCGTTTCGGCTTTCCTCCAGTTCGGGCAGGTCAAACGGATGCGCCGGCTCGCCTTGGCGAGCAGCGGTATGGCGCGTTCCCGCTCAGCCGTGGTCAGCGTCCGCCACGCCTTGGCGAGGTCGTCGGGCGTGGCGAACGATGCTGGCGTGGCCATGTCAGGCCTCCGTCACGCGCTGGTCGCCGGTTTCGATGTCGCGGGTGACCATCACGCGCACGCCGTCTGGGCGCATGGCTTCGAACCGTTCCCAACGGTGCCCGTCGGGAGGGAACGCTTCGGGCACGGGCGTGGGCATGTCCGCCGCGTCGGACGGTTCTACGGCCGTGGTTTCGGCCTGTGCTGTAGGGTCGAGGTCGATTTCCTCGTCTGGCTGCTTCGCTCTAGCCATTGAGCACCCCCTTCAAGCGTGCGGCGGCCTTGCCGCTGAACACGCCCAATCCGACGTAGAACTCGATTCGGGTGCGGTAGGCGGGCTTGTCCTGCAACTGGCCGAGATCCTCGACCTGCACGCCGCCGTTGGTCAACCCGGTCACGCCCTGATCGCCTTCGGAGGACCCGAACTTGACCGCGTAGATGCTGGACGTGTTGTTCACCGCGGTCGCGGATTGACCGGAATCGGGCGTGATGGCCTCGTTCGCGGCGAGGATCTGGGCGCCGGCGGCGGTCTGCCCGGCCTCGAGGATGGGGATGCCGTTCCACTGGATGGCGCGCTTGCCGGCGATGTCCTCCATGAGGACGGTGTCGAGGCTCACGTGCCGCAGGGCGCTGCCGATCCTGCGGATGATGGGCGCGGAAGCGTAGATCGCGCCGTTCTGTCCGTTGATTCCGGGAACCGCGGCGAGCAGTTCGTCGAGCTTGTCGAGGAACGCGTGGATGTCCGTGTTGGATTCGCCCACGATGGGCAGGCCCTTCGCGCCGCCGTCGATGACCTGCGCGCCGGTCAGACGCTTCTTGAGCCCGTCGAAGCTTTTCGTGTCCACGGTGGTGTCGCCGTTGAAGAACGTTTCCTGGAACTTGTAGGAGATCGCTTTGACCTTCAACGATGTCTGTTCGGCGCGCTGGTCGTTGATGTTGCTGCGCGTCTGCTGGATGAACCGGTCGACGTCTGCATCGCCGCCGAGGATCACGAGCTTCTCGCTTTTCTGGTTGACGGTGCCGGTGGATTCGGTGTACGCCTCGTTGACGTTGCGGAACGCGACGCCGGGCAGGGTGGCCTCCTCGTTGTACGCGTACGCGTTGCCCTCGATCTCCATGAAGGGGATGCGGTCGAGGATGGGGCTGGTCTGCACGAACGTTTCGAGCACGCCGCGCGCGAGGGTGTCGTTGGAGAGTTTCGCGGATTCCGCGAGTGTGAGCGCCATGATGGCTCCTTTCGATTGATGTTCAGTTCTTTTCCGCGTACGCGGCCTGCAACAGTTGGCGCGGAGTCAGCTGTTCGCCGCCACCGGCCTGATCGACGCGCGGCGCGAGCGCGCCGGGGTCCTTGAGCTTGCCGATGATCGCGTTGACGGTCTTGGCGTTTTCGACGAGCTGGTCGCCGTCCCCGTCGAGCATGGCGACCAGTTCGACAGGCAAACCGGTCTCCTTGGCCACCTTCTCGACCTCCGACCGGCGAGCCTTGGCCTTGTCGGCCTCGTCGAAACGCCGTTCGAGTTTGGCCAACCGGGCTTCGGCATCGTTCTGGCCGGCATCGTATTTCGCGGCCTTGGCCTTCAGCTCCTCGTAGTCGGCGTACTTCGCCTCGATCTCGGCGACGCGCTTGGCGAGCGCACGGCTGAAATCCTTGGCCTGCGGATCCTGCTTTTCGACCTCCGGTGGTTTCGGAGGCTGAGGCTTGGAAGTGTCCGGTTCACCGTTGTTATTGCCGCCGTTGCCGGCGGTGCCGGGCAGACCGGAGCCGGATCCTTCGCCTCCGACGCCTTCGATGAAACGCAGGCGATGCAGGAGCATGCGGTTGCGGTTGCTGAACTTGAACATGATGGTTCTCTTTCTGTTGGCTTGCGCACGGTTGGCGACGCGGCGTGCGGGGTCCGCGAAAGTGATGGATGCAGGATTCGCACCTGCGCGGCAACATTGTGCGCCCGATTTACAGTCGGGTCCGTTCGGCTGCTCCGGCAATCCACCAAGAATCGGTATAAGAAAAGCCACCACGAAAATCGTGATGGCCTGATGATGACGGCGGAGGCTCAGCCGAGCATGTCGGCATATTCTTCCTTGTCCGCGTCGTCGAGCAGCGCGTATGCCGACAGCAGCGTTTCGCGAGGCACGTCGATGTGGTTTTCCAGTACATCGGCGATGAGCCAGCTCAATGCGAGGTATGGCTCTCCGGCGTCCAGACCGTCATCGAGCGATTGCAGCCTGTCAGCGGGAAGCGATGCGCAGTGTTCCCTCAGCCGTCGGTAGGCTTCAGCTGCCTGCTGATCAGTGGCCATAGCCTCTCCCTTTCCTGCTGCGTCGTCGGATGCCCAGTGTGGATGCGGAACCGTTGGTCATTGCCGCGTTTTTTCTGCAGCCAGACGCGGATCAGTACGTCGTCAACCATTTTATACCGGTTCTCGCGGTTGGCTCCGGCCGTTTTGACGTAATCCGGCGCGGCAACAGCCTCCATTACCGCCCATTTGACCTTTTCAGCGCTCCAATCGTCTGGGAAATGGGTCTTTCCTTCGATGCGGGTGCCGGGGCCATGACCGTCGAACACATGCTCCCATACGCCGGCATATGGGTATATGACATCCTTCGGCCATGGCCCGCTCGTTTCATGGACGCCGTCTTTGAGTTGTTCGGGGTGCAGGCGGCGCATCTGTCTGAGGGCTTCGCGCCAGTCGCCGTCTCCGGCTGCGTCCACGCCTTCCTTCCACATGCCGTACAGCTTGTCGGGGTCGTATCCGGCGAGCGCCTGCTTGCCCCAGTTGGGGATGATCTGGCAGTCGCAGTCGGCGTGGTATTGCATCTGCCGTCCTGCGGTGTCCTCGCTCAGGTAGGCGAAGCCGCGTGAGGCGAGCATGGTGCAGAACGCGCACGTCTTGCCGCGCGGCACGCGCGCCCAACGTGGCTTCGTGGGGTCGGCTCGCATGTTGCGCTGTTGGGTCAGGCGCGTGCTGGTGGATATCATGTCGGCGATGAACTGCTGCCAGTCATCCACGGTGTCCAACGCGGGCCACAGGTCGTCGATGGTGGCGCCTGACCGGGATTGCCCGTTCTTGACCTGCGTGTAGGTCAAACCGTTGTAGTCGGTGTTGGAGTAGCCGCCCTGCTGCTGCCAGAGCACGCGGTCGGAATCGATGAGGTCGGTGTGGTCGAAGTCGGTGAATTCGACGCCGGCTTCCTCCTGCCAGAGTTGGCGTACGGTGTCGTAGTAGTCGTTCGCCAGTTGGCTGGCCTGATCGGTGTAGTCGCGCACCGTGTCCTTGAGGGAGAGCGGGTCGCGCCGGTAGGCGGTTTCGATTTCGTCGGTGGCCGCGTCGGTCAGGTTCTCCAGATCATCGATGTAATCCTCATACGCTTGGTCGAGCAGCCGTTCCAGACGTTGGCGTCGTTCCGGCGGAAGGTTCAGGTTGTTCGGTTCCATCCTTCGCCTCCTCGATTTGTCCGGTTCGGATCCTCAACTGGTCGATTCGCGCTTGGGCGCGTGCTTTCTGGGCTTCGCGGCGCAACGTCTGGCGTTGCCGGTCGGACAGATCGAGCATGTCCCAGGTGACTTCGCTGTCGGCGGGCAGGATGCCCGCCTGCACGAGTTTCACGGCCGCGTCGGCGGCGGCGGCGCGCGACGGGGTGGCTGGGTTGCGCCATTGGGCGCTGACCCTCACCGTGGCCATGCCGTCGCTCCCGGCGTATTTCTGGGCGCGGTCGATGATCCGTTCCCATGCGGGGCCGAAGCGGCGTTGGCATGATTCCGCGTCGAGGCACAGTTCCTTGACTGCCTTGTCTATCGCCTCCGCGCTGGACGGGTTGGACGTGAGCACGCCCATCGCGTCGGGCGGCAGGCTCGTCGCCGCCGCGAACATGGTCGCGGTGTTGCGCAACTGGGTCACGTGCGGTTCGAAGCTGTACTGCTGGAACTGGCCCACCTCGGGTACGCTGCCCGTGGTTTCGTCGCGCGGGATGGCGAGCACCTTGTCGAGCGCGATCCTCCACATGGGTATCGATTCGCCGTCCTCGTCGGTGAACATGTCCTCGGTCACGCCGAGGAAGTAGCGCGGCGGCACGCTGTAGAGTTCCGCCTGCAGTTCGGAGCGCAGGAACGTGCGGACGGCGGAGTCGGTCAGGCTCATCACGGTGCGGTTGATGCGCGAACGGCCGAACGGGCGTTTCGAGTCGGGACGGTAGGCGAGCAGTTCGCAAGGGATGCGCCCGTCGTACGGGGCTTCGGTCTGCTTGGAGAAACGGGTGCCGTCGCCGGCGAACGTGACGATCATGCCGTCCGACATGAGGTATCCGCAGCGCACTTTGCCGTTGCGCCCGTCGTCGTGCGACACGTCGAACAGGAGCGCCTCGCCCAACGCGTGCATGCGCGGATCCCACGAGCCTGTCGCGCAGTCGGCGGGGAACTCCTGGATGATGGCCTCTGGCTCGCCCATCGTGGTGTCGCCTCGGAACGCGGCCACGAAGCTGCACGAGTGCACGAGCGCGTCGGTGTGCGCGTTCTCCGCCGTCTGCGCCAGATCGTTCGCGTCCATCAGGTCGCTGACCGTGCGGGACAGTTCGGACCCGTCGCGCGTGGTCACCCCGTCGAGCACGACGCGGTTGGCGAGCGCTTCGACGGCTTTGGCGGGCCAGCCGACGACCATTTCGATGTCCTTGGCGATGGGCGGCAGCGCGTAGCCGAGGTCTTTGAGCTCGTTCTTGCCTTCGTAGTAGCGGGTGCGGGTGCGGTTTCTGGAGCGTTTGGCCAACAGTCGGCGCAGGAGCCGCCGGTAGGTGGCTTGCTGGCCGTTGGTCAGGCCTGCGATGGTGGTGGGGAAGCTGGTCATTTCAATCGGATGATCCTTTGCGGTTTGCCGGTCGGCCGGCGGCTGCTGGTTTTCGCGCCGTGCAGGGCGAGGGTGACGGCGACGAGCGGGCTGATGTCGGTGTCGGTGCCGAGTTTGTTCCAGCCGAACGCGCCTTCGTGGCCGATGGGGCGGGTGATGGCGGCGTCGGCTGCGGCGTCGAGCGGCGCTTGCCGCAGGTGGGTGAGGGTACGGTCGCGCAGCATGTCGAGGAAGCGTCCTGCGGCGCGGCCCATGTCGGTGGGGCCGGTGACGGTGACGTTGGCGCCGTGTTTCTTCAGGTCGGGGATGAGCACGGTGGCGGGGCTTTGCGCGTCGATGACGATGGCCGATGTTTTGGGCCATCGTTGGGCGAGCCATTCCACCGCCCAACCGGTGCCGTGCGTGTGGGTGTTCTTGAGTTGGGCGAGTTCGATGTGCGCGGTGCCGTCCGGGTAGGCCATGCATGCGCCGATGGCGAGGCGGCTTCGGTCGGGTGGCATGTCCACGCCGAACGCGACCCATCCGCCGGGCCGGCGTTCCCCGGTTTCGGCCTGCTGCCACTGGTCGGGGTCGATGGCCCTGCGATCCGTGGTCTCGTCCCAGATGCCCAACGCTTCGCGCCGGAAGCTGTCTTCACCGAGATTCTTGAGCATGCGCAGCATCGCGGCGGGTTTGGTGCGCGTGGGGTAGCTGGGGTTGGCTTTGGCCCATTGGTTGCGGTCGTGCGGGTCGGCGTCCCTGTCGGCGCTGAACTCCACGTACGTCATGCCGTCCTCGTTGGCGAGGCCTTGGGAGCGTTTGAGTTTGAACACGTCGCCGGGATCGTTGGGGCGCGGTGGAGTGCCCATGAACACGATGAGCGGGTTCTTCGCGGCGTTGGTGGCGGGCACCATGTCGTCGAGGGCCTTCTCGGTCAGGATCTGCGCTTCGTCGAAGATCTCCATGTCGATGCCGGCGAAGCCGCGTCCGAAGCCTTGCTCGCGCGCGCCGAACAGGATGCGCGACCCGTTGGCGAACTCGATGCTTTCCTGCCCGTTGGCGCGGCGTATCGCCTTGACGTGGCGGGTCAGGCCGGGCTGGCGGACGATGGCTTGCATGCTTTTGAACGTTTCCGCGCTGGTGCGCGTGCGGTGCGCGGTCCACAACACGGTGAAGTCCGGTTGCAGCAGGCACATGATCGCGGCGTTGGTGCCCACGGTGAACGTCTTGCCGACCTGACGGCACAGGCTCATGGCCACGCCGCCGGCCGACGCGGCGTATTCTCCGTCGGCGCGTTTGGCGAGCATCAGCCGACACAAATCGTCCTGCCACCGGTCGAAACGGATGCCGAGCCGTCCGGCGACGGTGCGCACACGACCGAAGCCGGTGGTCTCGATGCCGGTGGGGATGCTCAGGTGACGGGCTATTTCAGAGAGTTTCGGGGTCGAAGGGCTCGTCGGCTGCGCCACTGACGTTCACCCCTTCCTCGAGCGGGTCGACGGGACGGTTCTCCAAGTCCGTGATCTCCTTGCCGACCGCGAGCAGCTGCTTGGTCAATGGGGCCACCGCGTTCGCCGGGGTGCCGTCATCCTCCACGGCCCGTTTGAGCGCCGTGAGGCTGATGCGCAGCAGGTCGGCGTAATCGCACCCGGATACGGGCGCGGACGATGACGCACGCACGGACGATACGGGCTTTGTCCCTCCGGGATGGCGGCGACGCTGGTCGGCCGCACGCTTGCGGCAGTTATCGGAACAGTATTTCCTTCTGCCACCGACGTTTTTGCCCAATACCTTGCCGCAACGCAGACAGGCCCTCGAAACCATGACGCCTCCTCCTGCTCGGATACACGGTGCGGACGAAAGGAAAACACCGGGGAGGGAAATCGGCCCTGCACACGAGGAGGCCTTGACGCCCCGACCGGGGTATACCCCCCTAGTGTGGTGTCACCATTCTGACGTGTCGAACGTGGGGATGGTGTTGTCGGCCGCTGGCGTGCCGGTGTCGAGTAGTTGCGCGATTCGTTGGATGGCCCATGCGCGCGTGTGCGTGCCCTTGACGCGGTTGCACCATGCGTGCGCGGGTTCGGTGTTGGCCCAGCTCAGTGGGTCGCCGCCCAGGGCGACCGGTGTGATCTCGTCGACCACGAACCGCCATGGCCCGGAGTCGAGCGTGTAGTCGATTGGTCTGAAGCATAGTTGGCAGTCGCGGCCCATGGCCCTGTGCCGGGCGATGAGCTGGCTGCGCCGCCATCCGTTGGCTCTGCGCTTGTTGGGTCTGCTGCTCATGTCCGCTCCGCCAACTATCCCGGGTATGGATGAGGGTCCGAAACCATCACCTTCCGGTTTCGGACCCTCTAATCCACTGACAATTATCGACCCCAACCCGGGGCCGCGTCAAATCGGGCCGGGAGTGTCGCCATCACGTCACGCACGCGGAACAGCTGCCGCCCCTTGGAATCATTGGTCTGCGACGTCAACAGGCCCCGGTCTCGCCGGTGCTGCAATTGCTTGCGGGTCACATGGTATCCGCACTCGCCCAATAGTCGCGCGCACTCGGTGAGCGTCAGCAGGCGCTCGCTGCCGGCCAGGCTTTCGAGCAATGTGAGGCGCACGTCGGCCACATGCCATTCGCCGCCGCACACGGGGCATGTGACCTTGCCCTGTCCGTCGATGGCGTTGAGCTGTACTCCGCACAATGGGTTGGGGCAATGGCCGATGGGCTTGGGCCGGTCGGGAATGTCGATGATCGCGAGCGTGAGCGCGCACAATCGGTCGAGGCTGTCGAGCCACATGCCCGCGTCCGCCAGCAGTGTCAGGCGCGGATGGCCGGAGATGTCCATCAGCAATCGTCGGAGGCTTGTGGCGTCGGGCGCGTCACGACGCCAGTCGAGCGCGTCCACGCCTTCGAGGCGTCGCCACATGGCGCGTGCCGTGGCGTCGATCGTGTCGAGCAGGTCGAGTACGTCGAGCCGGATCGGCGTGGGCGCGTTCGGCAGGTTGACGCGCGTGGGCTGGTGGCCTCCGGGATGCACGGTCGCGTCCAGCGACGCATGCAATGGGTCGAGCCACACGCACAGTCTGAGCGGGTCGAGCGTCAGCGTGAGGTCGCAGGCCGGACACAACGGGTGCGTCTCGTCCTGATAAGTGTGGTGGCAGTGCTGGCATTCCAATTTGACGCGCCCCTTTCGGCCGGACTAACATGAGCATCCGCATCCCCATGCGAACGCCATTCGGCCCCGTCCGGCCGGGTGGCTTTCATTTTCCACACGGCTCCCGCTCCGGAGTCTCCGTTCGCTTCTCGCGGAAACCGCGACGCTCGGATGTCTCCTCGTTCGACACGTCTCCGGCCCGGCAGTGTTCGATGAAGGCGCGCACCTCCGGGTCGTCGATGTCCACCGTTTCGCGCCGAAAGCCGTTGTGGAAGTTCCTCCCAGGCATACTCTCATCCTTTCGTCCATCACGTCCTGCCATCGTCACAGTCCGTCGAGAGTTGGCTGTTCGACGAACCGCACCTTGAATCTGTCCTTGTCCTGCACCGGATGGTCGATGACCGACTGCACCAGCGCCTCCGGCAGTTTCAACAGGTCGGCGATCTCACCGGCCTTGCTGCCCCGCCCGTGCCACTTGAGGATCAATTCACTTTGGATCGCGTTAGGCATTTCAACTCCTTCACTGGCATGTTCCATATCCGCTCGAACTCGCGGACATCCTCTTCCGTCAACTTGATTCCCGAGGCCCACGGCTTGCCCGGTTGACGGGCTTTCGCCGCAGGCTTGTAGGGCGTGAGGCTGATGGGCGCGAACCCGCACCGATGCTCGGCCAAATATTGGCCATCAGACCTAATGCCACGCTCGCCGCACACATCGATGAGCGTCGGCCCACACATGCCGTACACTGTCTTGAGCCTCGTGAGCCTGACGCCAAGGATGATGGCCACCGTCAGATCATCGCCCTGGATCACGCCCGGATCCCACGCCTCCCACACGCCCTGCCTGCACCTGAGCACCCACCTGCCGCACGTCCCGCAGACGGCCGCCTCCAATTGGGCGATGTTGCCATCCGGGGCCAAGAGCCTGAGCCACGGCGGCTTGCGCTCGCGGGCACGAATTCCCTTATGCATTGGAGTCTCCGAGTTGTCGTGTGATTGATTTCCAGATCGTCGCCAGTTCGTTGTCCTTCAGGCCGCTGGCATGGCCGCGCTCGTATAGGTCGGCTTCGATTTGCCGCAGGTTTTCCGGATGGTTGACGGCTCGCCCGTAGGCCCAGTCGTGCAGCGTCTGGTTGCGCTGCCCCTCGGGCACGGGCGTCATGTCCGGCCTGCCAGATCGGCGTCTGACGGGCGGCTCGTCGGCCATGACCCGATCGATGTCCAGGCCGGTTGTGCCGGCCGCAGCGGGCAGCTGTCTGCGAGGCACGGACGCCGACAGACCGGGCGTGGTGTTTTCGATGCTGCCGATGGATTCGAGCCACCGGCAGATCTGGGCGCTGGCCTCGGGTATGCCATCGTCGCCGGGCAGGTCGCATACGCGGTAGTCGCCCTCGTTCACGGTGCTTCCCGCCCCGATGACGTATCCCTTGCGTTCCACGCGCAAGTCCACGGGAATGCCGTCGGGGTATTCTCCGGTCTTCAGGTGGACGGCGTTCTTCACCCTGCCATGCAACGCCTCGGGCAGCCGGTAGTAGGCGTGGAGTCCTCCGGAAGGAGTGCGCACGAGATAGGTCGACGGGAACGCCGGAGTGTCGTACCTGCCGACGCTTCGGTTGAGTACGGTCCACCCGTCGTCGCCATGGGTCTTGCTCATGTCCATGTCGATGACCATGAATCCCGGCGCGGGAACCACCGCATACGCCTTCGCGCCGGCGGGCACCTGACTGGTGTCCACATTGGGGTCGAGCGCGAGCTTCTTCCAGTTGAACGCCGACTTATCCGCGTTCGCAGGCACGTAATCACACTCGAAACCGAACAGCGAGGGCGGTAGCTGCGAGTCGAGCTCCAACGGCAACGGAGGCTCGGGGGTTACCGGCGAGCCATCGTCGCCTTCCTCCGCCTTGACGGCCTGACGGTACACGTCGAACCGTGACTCGTCCTGGACGCGAACAACACGCTTCTGCTTGCCCAATGCCCGGGTTGTTCCGTTGACGAGGCCAAGCAGCGCCATTGTTTCCGAGGGAACGGCTTTGTGGAATTCATCGCGGTAGGCGTCGCGCGAGGCGATGAGCTGCCCGTACTTTTCCTCGTTGGCCAGAATCTCGGTGATAAGCCAATACATCTCGTCGCTGATGGCGCGCGCCGGGCTGAGATTCACCGTCTCCGGTTCGTCTCCCTGCTCCCACAGGCGGCATGACGCAGCGTAGAGCGCTGCCGGGTGTTCGCGGATGAACAGTTCGATGGCGTGATATTCGTCGAAGCTGCGCCCGTCCGAGCGATGCATCTCGACCTTGACGAACCTGCGTTTGTCCGATGGCTCGCTGGAATCGGCGAACGGCATGTTGGTCAGAATCACGATGGTCGCCGTCGGCGTCATCGAATAATACTTGCCGCCCACCACGCGGGCGTTCACCGTCGCGCCGGTCGACAGCGAGCGCAACGCTGGCAGCATGGCTTCGGTCACTTCGGCTGATTCGTCGTCGTAAGCGAACGCCATGCCGGCCATCACGTCGTTCATCGATTCAGAGGCCAGTCCGAAGCCTTTCTCGCAGTATCTCGCCGCGCTGAACGCCGGATATGATTTGCGGTCGCCCAGAACGGATTGAACGGCGTTGACCATGAGCAGCGTCTTGCCGTCACCGCCATGGCCGGACAGCACGAAGCTCAGCTGCTTGAATGGTTCGAGCCAAGGCGTGGCGAACATGCGCAGCAGGTTCGCGCACGACTTGTCGTCCACGGTCAGCCACTTGCAGATGCTGACCGCCTGTTCGATGGCCTGGTTGCTCATGCCCTTCGGGTCGAATGTCTGGGTCACGGCCATGTCGGTGTCACCTCGCACGCAGATGACTCGCCCGTTCTGCCGGTACCATACGCACGGGTCGATGCGCACGCCGCGTTCGACCTGTTGGAACCATTGCGAACGCTTTGCCTCGCGCATGATGGTGGCGCTCATCGAATAGTTGCGGTTGCGGTCGTTGGCGCTGTTGCCGATGTGGTATTCGTCCTCGATGCTTTTGATCGGATGCCAGCTGTTGAGCAGCCGACGATCACCGGCATGATCTTCCACATCCGGGTCGCGACGCCAGAGCCTGCGCTGGGACGGGCAGTAGCGGAGGTGGCCTTCGCGTAGTTCCCATATGGCTTTCTGGTATCCGGCGTGCATGACGAGTTGACGGCTTCTCCGGTTGTCGTCGTCTCCGTCGGTCACGAGTTGGAGCGATTGGCCGGTGATGGTCATGACGCGGTCGAAGTCGTTCGGCGGCGTGAACGTCAAGTCGAGCAGTTTGAAGACGCCGGCGTATTTCGCTGGCAGATCCTCGACGGGGATCGGCGCGTAGTTGTCGTACTTACCGGCCATCGTCTTTCCTTCCATGCTTGTATTGGTGGTTACGAACAACCCCTCCACTACCTTTCAAGACTTTTGATGGAGGGAGTAATAAAAGATTTTTAGTAACCTATTTCTTTTTGGCGGAGTTCCAACGTTTTTTGCGTAACCGCCTGTGTAACCATGTGTAACCCTCGGCGCTGTGTCGCCGGTTACGTAACCATACGTAACCGGTTTTCAGTCATTTTTTGCGTAACCGGGTTACGCATGGTTACACGACATTCGCCGTCAGAACTCCGGTTCCGGCTGTTGGCCGCCCTGCTGCGACGATTGCCCGACGGCGAGCACCTGTTCGAGGGTGAGGCCCATCATGCCTGCGATGTCCTGCGGGGTCTTGCCGACGGCCTTCAACTGGAGAATCTGCGTCGTCTGCTGCGGAGTAACGGACTGCGTGGCTGTCGGCACGGGTTGCGCGGGCATGACTGGCGTCGGCTGCGGCGCCGGCATCCCGTAGGCGGGCTGCGGCATGGGCTGCTGCGGTTGCATGGCCTGGTCGACGGCGCTCTGGTGTTCGATCGTGTATTCGAACATCTTGGCGGGGTTGTTCGGGTTCTTCGAGTTCGGGTCGTATCCGGTGAATGTGGCCGTGAACCGGTCGCCTGGCTTCACGTCGCTGGATTTGCGCAGGCCTGCGGCGCGGACGGCGTTCAGCCACGCGCGCTTCTGCAGGCCCCAGCCCTTGATGTAGACGCTGCGCCGTCCGTCGTCGTCCTCCACGCTGGGGTCGCGCGTGCCGGTGTCGATGGTGACGATGACCTGCACCTTGGGGCTGCCGTCCTGCCAGTAGTCGGGCTGGTTGGTGGGCCGCTGGTTGATGCTGTCGTAGACGTGCACCTGGCCGGCGGTGACGGATTCGATGATGCCGCTGACCGTGTCTCCGGGCTGTTGGAACTTCACGCTCTTGCTGGTCTGGCTGTCGATCTGGTCGAGCATCTGGCTTGCGTTCATGTGCGGCTGCCGGGGAGCGGCCTGCTGGTCGTAGCCTTGCTGCGGGTATCCTTGCGGCTGGTAGCCGTACTGGTTCATCTGCTGTCCATACATGATTAGTTGTCTCTTTCTACTTGTTGTCGGGTTGATGGGTTGGTTGGATCAGTTGTTTGAGCGTTTCCCACTTGGCGGGTACGTCCGGGTACATTGAGGCGTTCAGTTCGGAGAGTTCCCCGAACTGGTCGTCTGGCCAGCTGCCGCATTGGAAGCAATGCGATGGGCTCGTGGGCAGTGAATGTATCCATGCGTCGCGTACTTCCGGCCCGTCGGCGAGTTCGATGCAGTCCATCAGATTGATGAGCAGTTGGGCGCGGCTCATGGCCCACCGGCCGGGTTTCGGGTCGAACGGAACCTCCCACGCATAGGCGTCGTTGAGGCTGGTTTTGTTCCTGGGCAGCATGAAGATGCAGTTGCGTTCGCATTTCTCGCCCGCGTTCTCCAGGCCGATGCCGTAGAGGCTGGCTTGCACGCGGTATTGCTGGCTTGGACCGTTGGCCTTCGCCGCTCTCATGGTGGTGTCGCCGGTGATCTTCCAATCCACCGTGCTGTGCGTTTTACGGTCGTACAGGTCGATGCTGCCGTGCAGTTCGCTCGTCCCGTAGATGCCGGAGAGCGTGCCCACCTTGACGCGCATCTCCGTCTCGAAACGTGGTGCTGTCTGCCCGTCGGGGCACTCGTGGTCCTCGCGTAGGCCGAGGTTGCGGAATTCTCGTTCGAAGTGCTCGTGGACGCAGGTGCCGATGAACGGCAGCCATGACGTTTTACGCGATTGGGGCCATCCGGCGAGCTTGGCGGCTAGGCAGTGCAGGCAGTCGGAGCCCAATTCGGACGGGCCTATCTCCGCCTGTTTCTCCCTCGGCTGGTCGCGGATGCCGGTTTCGATCATCATGCGGATCTCCGGCCACAGGCGCGGCTCCTCGTAGGTGTCCACGCTTGTCGCCGGCGGTTCCGGCGGTTCGGCGAATGAAACGCCGGCCTGCGCCTGGGCGACGGCGAGCACGTCATCTATGTTGGCCATGTTTCCTCGCCTTCCTTTCACGATGGTCTTTGACGATTCGGTTCGCAGCATCGTCGCAAATGTCTAATAGTTGTTCGGAGTCGAGCATGAACAAGGCGTCGCAGCATTCCGGTGCCACGTCGTGGTCGTCTATGGTCTCGCCGATGATCCGGGCGATGCGTTCGGCGTTCATTCGACCACCACCGACGGTTTCGAACGGGTGGTGAACCGTTCGACGGCGAGTTCGCCGACGAGCTTGGCGACGTTGGTCAGGCTCTTGGGTTTCAGCTCGTAGAGGCGCGGGTTCTCCGCCGGCGGGAACGCGGCCGTGAACGCCTTGCCGTCGAGTCCTCGCCGTCCCTGCTTCACCAGCACCTTCAGTTCGCCGGCCGGATAGGTGCCGGGCTGTGGATGCTGTTCGAGGATCCGCGCCTTCAACTCGTCGCGTTCCTGGGTGAGCACGAGAATCCGTTCATCGAGTTCGCTGATGCGCTGGGCCTGTCTGATGAGCAGCGCTTCGCGCTGGTCGGCGAGCGCCTCTTCACGCTGCTGCGCGAGTTCGCCCGTGGACGGTTCGGCGGCGAGATGCCGTAGCGTCTGGATGTCGTTGGTGGCTTCGATGGTGTTGGCGCTCATTAGTCTTCTCCGTTCTCGTTGGTTTCGTCCGCGTTGTGCGCGGCTTCGATCTCGTCGACCACTTCGGCGATTATCTCGTCCGTGTCCGGCTGGACCGGTTCCTCGGGTTTCCTGGTCTCCCGGAGCCGTTGCATGCTGCCGGCTGGATTGCGCAGCAGGCGGCTGATGGTCGCGCCTTCCTTGACGACGTGCTGGCAGATGTCGATGCATTTGGCGACGATCTCCGCCTTCTGGCCGGCGAGGTTCTTCTTTGCGATGGTCTGATCCGCTTTGTCGATGAACGTGCTGGCGGCGTCGGCGATCTTCGAGGCCGACGGGTAGAGGGCCGCGAGGTCGGCGGGCATGTTCTCGTCTTCGATCAACGCTTGGGTGATGTAGTCGGTGTGGTTCATTGGATTGTCCTTTCAGTTGGTTGGGTTGATGATTTCGCTGATGTGGATTTCGGTGTGCGGCTCATAGGGTTCGCCCATGAACAGCAGCGGGTCGCCGGTCTTGCGGTTGCGCATGGTGCCCGGTTTGGAGCCGGGCACCCTCCGGTCGGGAAGCACCTTCGACACCTGCGCTTCGACGATCTGCACGTCATCCTGGTAGGCGACGCCGTTCAATGCGTCGGTGGCCAGTTTGGCGAGGTTGTCCCAGTCACGTGGATGGCGTGACGCCATCCAGAACTTGAGACGGATGCGCACCGGCCCCTTGATGGGTTCCATGTCGCCGTACTTGCGGCGGAACTCCGAGTACACGCGGTTCTCGGCGTTCCTGGTGCGCCGGTCGGTGATGCCGTGCCCGTTGTAGACGCGGGGACGCGCCTTGGACAAGGGGTCGCCAGGCACCGAGAGTTCGAACACGTTCATTCGTCACCTCCCAGCGGCCTGCCGAGGATCACGGCGAGCGGCAATGAGACGGCCAATACGATGAAGTGGAGGATGCTGAATGCTCCGTCGCGCAGCAGTCCGGCAGTCAGCCACATGCCTGCCCAGATGGCGGCGACGATGCTGGCGGAGAATGCGAGCAGCCAGAGCGCCGCGAGAATCTTCTCCTTGCGGCTCATCGCCATTCGCCTTTCTCTTCGAGCCGGTCAAGAATCGCCATGAACCGTTCCCAGTCGCCGTATTCGCCGTCATGGTCGAGCCTGCTGACGAGGCCCTTGGTGCCCTGCACTTCGGAGAACGCGAGAATGGTCTTCCGCGCCCACTCGGGAAAAATCGAGTGGATTTCATTGCTGCTGTCGCGAATCTGCTGCAAGAGCAGCTTGATTCGCTGGGCTTCCTCGGTGGCGAGGCGTTCACGCGCGGTGAGCTGGAGTCTCCGGCGTCGGGTTTCCTGTTGCTTCGCACTGCTGCTCATCTATTCCTCCATTTCCTTGATCCACCTGTCCATGGCGGCTTTGCTGACCTTCAGCCTGCCGGGCATTCCGTCGCGGTTCGGCGGGCGGAACGTGTCCACGTCGCCGGCGTCGATCGCGTGGAGCAGGCCCCGGTAGTCGAGCGAATACACCTGGGCGGCCTGCGCGGGGGTCCATGCCAGCCGCTCCCCCAACGGGACGCGACTCGAATCAACCGGCGCGGACATCAGTCGATTCCCCTCAACTTGCCCTGGGCGTTGCCGTAGATGAAACGATCCACGAACCAGCTGGCTCCCTTGGCGGTGAACCTCGCGTATGGCTTGCCGATCTTCCGCCCGTCGCACATGCCCTGACGGGCGACCATATAGCCAGGACGGATGGCCTTGACTGTGGGCGCGTTGCTCCTGGCCTCCACGTATCCGGCCCCGCGCAGCAGCCCATACACCATGTCACGGCTCATGCGCTGGTCGGGCGTGCGAAAATGCTTGGCCGCGTCGGTCACGCTCATCGTGCCGTCCGTGCTCACGAACGCCTCGCCCAAGAGGGCGAGCGGGCGCCACTCCTCCAATTCCAGGGCCTGACGCCGAATCGTCTCACCCTGCCGGTTGAGCGTGCGCTGCGTGATCTCCAACGCGCGCGCCAGAATCGTCTTCTCATCATCACCGGCATCGACGTGGATGTATCCGCCTGTCCGGCGAATCTGAGGAAGAACCTCAGAGGTAACCCACTTGCGGAATTCCCTGGCGCGTTCCAACTTGGAGGAAAGAATCAGACAATAAAGGCCGGATTCGTTGATTACCCACCCGCCTCGCTGTCCAAGACTCGATAACGATTCGTTATTGAGCTTGTCGCCGGCATCCACATGGTCGGTAATCGCTTTGCTCGCGTTCTGGTATCCGAGCACATTGCACACGTCTTTGGCGACGAACCACGGTTCGCCTTTCTTGTCGGTGAGGATGCGCACTTGGTTGCCTTTGAAGTCGAAGGGCTGTAGATTGTTGCTTGTCATTGGAATGACCTTTCTTTGACACTCGCCGCCGCTGGTACCGGCGGCATTCTCATTTGTTGACCTGTTTGATGCTGTCGATCGGCTGCAGGAGCAGCATCATCAGCTGGTAGAAATTCAGATTGAATATCTTGGCGAATCGATCTAGATCGGTGACGGTAAGCATCGCATCGCCGTTAAGCTTGCGGCCCAAGTACTGAGGACTGCAGCCCAATGCGTTGGCGACATCCGCCTTGCTCTTGCCCCTGCGGGCCATCTCGCCGCGAAGATTCGCGCGAATCAACTCCACATCGTCCACTCGCATTCACCTCCTTCCCGTTTGGCCGATTGATTGTTTTTTCAAAAATGCCGGGCGGCGTTAGGAGAACCGCCCGGCCCCTCCTAACATCGGAAGAACCCCGCGTGTAAGAGGCGCGGGCCGAACAGTTAGGAGAAGCATCATGCTCACACAGCGACAGGCACTTGAAGAGGCGCGTGGAAATATCGCCGCCGGAACCACCATCGCCGCCAGGCTCAAGGAGAGCTCGCAGAACCCTGAGATTCGCGAACTCGCCAAGGCCGTCCACTACATCGGATTCGGCAGCCAGCAGATTGTCAACGCCTTCACCGATTCCGGCCGGGTAAAGGATCTCTAGAAGGAACCTGCAGACCGCGTCCATCTGCCCCAGGCAGGCGACGCGGTCCGTCCTCGCCGAGATGGAATCGAAATCCGCCTCTCCGACAACGGAACGAACGCGCTCCGGGTTCAGAATCGCCTTGCGCAGACGTAGTTGGGAAGCCTGGAACAAGCCGTCGCGCAGATCATCAAGCGCCGGCATCAGCCTATCCTGCAATTCACTCATCATGGACCTTTCTCATTTGCATGTCCCAAAACCTGACAGATTCATAATTTATCCAATTGCGTAATTCTATGTTTTACGCAATTGGATAATTTCACATTTTCTGCGCGATTGGATAAAATCAGCAATATGGGTAGCAAACCGAACACGGAAGTCACAGACGGCGCTAAGCAGATCATGGACTACTGCAAGACGCTGCAGGTCAGGAGCGGTCTCAACGCCGTCGATTTCGCCAAGAAATGCGGCATGGGCCAAAACTACTGGTACGTTCGCGCTCGTTATGATGCGCCGTTGACCATATCCGACTGCGAACGCATAGCCAAAGCCTGCGGCATGACCACACAGGAACTCTTTCGGAACGCCCTCATCGGCGAACCATCATCGACGCACCCCGAAGACTATGACGTGGCCGCGAACATGGATGAGAATCGTGACGTGGAAAGCGAAACGCCGGACGACTGACGGCGGGAACCGTTGGAAACACTGGGATTAGACCATTTTCCTGAGGTCAGGAAATCATCCCAACCATCAAGGAGGAGACACATGGACAAAAACGAGATAGCACGTCACGCGAACGAGCTCGACGCGCAGGAGGACATCCGCAAGATCGAACGTCGCGTGAGGAAAGACGAGAGACGCGTCGAGGGCACCGGGTTCAAGGCCGTGGAAAGCGAGACGCCAGACGACTGACATCGACACGCTGTACGCGCGGGCCGGGGGCATGGGCCTGCGCGTCGAGGAGGACTGCCTGCCCCGCGGGATGAACGGCTACTATTGCGACGCGCTAGGCCTCATCGTCCTGCACGACAAGCTCAACGCGAGGCAACGCCTCTGCACTCTGCAACACGAGCTGATCCACGCGCACTATCACGACACCGGGTGCGGCAGCGTCATCGGACTGCGGGCCGAGCTGCGGGCGCGGCGCGAAACCGCGCTCACGCTCATCAGCCCGGTCGAATACCGGCTCGCCGAATCCACCTACGACGGCGAAGCCTACAGCATGGCGGTCGAACTCGGCGTCACAATGCAGGTGCTCAAGGATTATCAGACGCTGCTCGAGCAGCACGTCAGATACGGCGCGGAGATGGTCGGGCAACAACCGTGAGACATACCGTCTCACAATCTGACCATATCGGCTTGCGTTCCCATGTCGGAGCGGACTAACATGGGAATCAAGATCGGCGACAAAAATACCACGGGTGTTTTTCCGTGAAAGCGGATAGCCGATCTCAACTTTTCCTCAGATTGCCACCGTCCCCCATGGATACCACACATCGTCCGCCATCTTCGGCTGGATGAACCTGTTGTAATGGCCGCTTTTGATGCCACCGGAAAGCACGTGTCGCTGTATCGCCCACAGTCCATAGTCGACCACCTGCAGTCCCGCGCTGGAGTTCGAGTCCCAGATGTGCGGAACCACGTGCACCTGTTCGCGGTCGAACTGCGCGCACACATCGCACACCGCATCCTTCACGGCTCTCTCACGCTTGCTGAGATTGATCTTCGCGACGACCAGATGCACGACGATCCTGCTCTTGCCATCCCACAACTGCCTCACCAACGCCCCGGTGTGGGTGTACAGCGTCCATTTGTACAGCCACAGGTTCCCCCTGGCCTTGACATATGGGTAGGCGCGCTGCTTGGCCATGAATGTGGCGTTGAACTTCACATCCATGCCGCCGATGCATTCGAAGAAGCACTGTTTGGTGTCATTGCTGTCATGGGAGGCATGGAATCCGCCCTGGACTCCGGTGCGCGAGGCCCTGGCGCGAAGCACTTTCATGTACTCGTCCCCGTGGTCGCCTTCGAACACCGCGCTGCCGAACGCGAAATACGGCTTGCTGTCCGGGTCGTAGTCCGGCGTGCCGGACTCGTCGAGGAAGCACCAGTATTCGGCATCCGGCACACCGAAATCATCGTCGCAGGAAACACTCGTCATGGGAACAGATTCTATCAGCCCAGGCATGATCCGCCGTCACACGGCATCTTCCATGATTTCAGCCTCCACGATTTCGCCGCCTCCGAGGTCGGGTATGGCGGCGGCCATGAGCTGGCCGAGCGAGGCGGCGTCGCGGTGCGTGTACCGCATGGTCATCTGCATGCTGGTGTGGCCCATGACGGCTATGCGCGCGTCGTCGGGCATGTTCGCGCGGGCGGCCATCGTGGCCATCCAGTGTCTGGCCGAGTGGATCTTGACCTGCGGGAGTCCGGCTGCCTTCAGCGCCTTGCACCATTGGTATCGTTCGGTGCTGGAGCAGACGGGGTTGCCGCGGGCGGATGTGAACACGAAGTCACGCATGCCGATGTTGTTCGCCCTGATCCAACCCCACAACCGATTCCACAACTGGGTGCCGATTGGCACGAACCGTTCGGCGGCCCGCGTCTTCGGGGTCGTGAGCCACAGCGTGCCGGTGATGTGCGTGGCCTCCAGCCAGTTGGGTATCACCACGTTCTCGGGTTTGCCGTAGCGTTGGATCTGCTGGCGCACGTGGATGCCCGGCTGCCCGTCCCTCAGTTCCAGTTCGTAGGGCATGAGCGCATAGCGTTCGCCCTCGCGCATGCCGGTCTCGAACGCCAGCTCGAACAGCAGGGCCCACATCTCCAGATCTTCGTCCGACCGGCGTTTGCCGCGCCTGGCCTGCGGCATCGACGCGGCGGCCTCGATCATGCGCTTGGGCTGTTCGGGGCCGAGCACGTCCACGTTGCGCTGTTCCACGCGCGGGGGCCTGACCCTCCTGCACGGGTCGATGGGTATCAGTTCCTCGAGCTCGGCCTGGTCGAGCACCATCTTCAGGCTCACGTAATGGTCCTTCAGCGTGCTCGACGCGAGCCGCGCCCCCAGCGTGCGCGTGCACAGGCGGATGTGTTCGGCGGTCAGGTCCTTCAGTCGGACGTGGCCGATGACCTCGCAGCACGCCCGGATCCTTCCGGCCCTCGTCCGGTACGTGGTCGGCTTGACGCGCGTTCTATAGTCCGCCAGCCATCGTTCGCAGTAGTCCTTCAACAGTGGCGACTTCGCGCCGGGCATGAGGCCGGTGCGTTCCATCTCCGCCACCTTCGCGTCGAAGCGCGTTCGGGCCTCGGCCTTGGTCCTGCCCTTCGCCTCGATGCGCCGTGGTCTGCCGGTGGCCGGATCGCGGTCGAGTTCGCGGCGGTAGTGCCACGTCCCGTTCTTGTCCCTGAACACGCTGCCCGCGCCTCTGGTGCGTCGTCTCGTGTCCGTCATGATGCCTCCCGAAATGATTCCCGGAGGTCACCTTAAGGGCACCTTATCCATGTCACAAACGGCCAAATACGTGGCAAAAACGGCCATATTCCAACGATGCGAAAAATGACCGTTTCCACACCGGAAACACCTTGTATGCGGCGGAAAAACGGCCATTTTCCAACGTTTTCGCCTATCGGCTACTTGCCTTTGGACACGTTGAACTTGAACTCGACGATGTCGCCGTCCTGCATGACGTAGTCGCGTCCCTCCTGACGGAGCTTGCCTTCCTCCTTGATCTTGACCATGGAGCCTTCGGCGGCCACGAAGTCGTCGTAGGAGACGATGTCGGCCTTGATGAAGCCCCTTTCAAAATCGGTGTGGATGACGCCGGCCGCCTGCGGGGCGGTCCAGCCCTTGTGGATTTGCCAGGCGCGCACCTCCTTGACTCCAGCGGTCAGGAAGGTCTGCAGGCCGAGGATGTCGAAGCCGACGCGGGCGAGCTGGTCGAGACCGGATTCGGACAGCCCGGCGTCCTCCAGCATCTCGCGGGCGTCCGCCTCGTCGAGGTCGGTCAGGTCGGATTCGAACTGGGCGTTGAGGAACACGGCCGGCGCCGGCGCCACGGATGCGGCGAGCTTGGCCTGCAACTCCTTGTTGGCGAGCTCGTTATCGTCCACGTTGAACACGTAGATGAACGGCTTGGCGGTCATCAGGTGCAGGTCGTAGATGTCGTCCTTGTTGATCTTGCCTGCGGCGGCGGCATGGTCGATGGTCTCGCCGGCTTCAAGGATCTCCTTGGCCTTCTTGACCGCGTCCATGTACGCCTGCTCGATCTTCTTGCCGCGCAGGTCCTTTTCGAGCTTCGGCAGCGCGTTCTCGATGGTCTGCATGTCGGCGAGGATCAGCTCGGTGTTGATCGTGTCGATGTCGTCGGCCGGATCCACCTTGCCGTTGACATGCACGATGTCGTCGTCCTCGAACGCGCGCACGACCTCGCAGATCGCGTCGGCCTCGCGGATGTTGGCCAGGAACTTGTTGCCCAGGCCTTCGCCTTCGGAGGCGCCCTTGACGATGCCGGCGATGTCGACGAAGGTGACGGTCGCGGGCACGATCTTCTCGGTGTGCACCAGCTCGGCGAGCACGGGAAGGCGCTTGTCCGGCAGCGGAACGATGCCGGTGTTCGGCTCGATGGTGGCGAACGGGTAGTTTTCGGCGAGGACATTATTGCGCGTCAGCGCGTTGAACATGGTGGACTTGCCGACATTCGGCAGGCCAACGATTCCGATAGTTAGAGACATAGTATCCAGTATTGGTGTCAAGGTGGACGTTGGCCGCGCCGATGACGCAATTCGTTGCAGCGAATCGTTCTCAATAACAAAAGTGCGAGTCTCACGCTCGGCAAAACGAACATGAACACCGTATATTGCCCGGAATATAAGGGTTCTGGACAATGTGCGGTTGAGTGGTTTTGTTCGTTTTCCTCACACGTTTCTTATTGAGAACGATTCGCTGCGATTGGCAGACAGCAAAATCGTCACAGCTCGGCCGCGCCGATGCGCCGCACTGCCTCGCGCAGCAGCGATTCGTCCTTCAGCAGGCTGAGCCGCACCCAATCCTTGCCGACGCGGCCGAAGCACGTGCCCGGCAGCCCGGCCACCTGCGCCACGTCAAGCAACGCGTCGGCGAAACGTTGCCCGCTCCACCCCTCAGGCGCCTTGAACCACACGTAGATACCGCCGGCGGAGTCGAACACGTCGAATCCGAGCGAGCGCAGTCCCCCGGCGACGATCTCGCGCCGCCCGGCATACCGCCGGGCCAGTTCGTCGACGCACGACTGGTCGCTGTTCAGTGCCACGGCGCCGGCATCCTGGATCATTCCGGTGACCATCGAACCCATCTGATAATGGTATTGCTTGAGCCGTGCGACCACGTCCCGGTTTCCGGCGACGAACCCGGCCCTCCACCCGGCCATCGCGTACATCTTCGACAGTGAACCCACTTCAACGGACACGTCGGACGCGCCCGGCACCGTCAGCAGGCTGACCTGCTGGTCGCTCACGCCGAGTCCCGTGTATGCGAAGTCATGCACGATGAGGAAGCCGTACCGCTTGGCGAGCTCCACCGCGTGCTCGAAGAATGACGCCGGCGCCTGCGCGCCCGTGGGGTTGTTCGGATAGTTGAGTATCAGCATGCGCAGCCGGCGCCACACCGATTCGTCCACCGCGTCCAGGTCGGGTAGCCAGCCGAGTTCGGCGCGGGCGGGCAGCAGTATCTCCTCCGCCCCGTGCATGACGGACATGCAATGGTACGACGGATAGTAGGGGTCGGCGAACGCGACGGCGTCACCGCGGTCGATCAGAATCGCGAACAGTCCGGCGAGCCCGTCGACCGCGCCTTCCACGGCGAACAGCTGGGAACGCCAGTCCAGTTCGACACCATGCACGTTGCGGTACCAGTTCGCGGCGGCCTGCAGGAACGCCGGCTTACCATCGAACGGCGTGTATCGCGCGTTGAGCGGGTCGTCGACCGACGATTTGGCGACGTCGCGGATGAATTCGGCCGGGTATGCGTCGGGGTTGCCCTTCGCCAGGTCGATCACGTCGGCGCCGGACGCCACGGCTGCGGCGACCTTCACGTCCATGTCGGCGAACACGTTCGGCGGGATGATCTGGGCGACCGGCGCGAACCGGGGCTCCCATACGCCATCGCGGGTGTCGTCGTCTTGTGCGGCGCTCATTGCGGTATTGCTCCTTTGGGATGGGGGTTACATAGGAACGGAAAAAGAGGGGACATGTGGCAAGGACCGCCCTCCGGCGTTACGCGCCATCTCCCGCCAGCGGGAGGTGGCATGCCGTCGCCCCGCTGGCGAAGGACTGTCGGCGCAGCCGACTTCGGGCGGTCCGGGGAGGAAGCGAATCTCAGTGCTGCAGCCGCTTGGCGAGCAGGTTGCATATCAGCTGGCTGACGAACACGATGACGAGAATGATCAGTGTAGCCACCAGCGTCACGTCGCTCTGGAACCGGTTGTAGCCGCGGATGATCGCGAGGTTACCCAAACCACCTCCACCGACCACGCCAGCCATGGCGGAGAAGGCGACCACGTTGATGAACGACAGCGCCGACACTCGGATTATCGGCACGCGCCCTTCGCGCAGGTACACGCGCCATATGATGTCGAGCGTGCCCAGGCCGGATGCCTTGGCCGCTTCGACCAGGCCGGGGTCTATCTCCAGCAGCGCGTTCTCGACCTGCCGGGCGTAGAACGGCACGGCCGCGCCCACGATCGGCACGATCATCGCCTCGGTGCCGATGGAGGTGCCGACGATCACTCGCGTCACGCCGACCAGCAGGGCCATGAGGATGATGAACGGGATGGATCGCACGATGTTGACGATCTTGTCGAGGATGTTGTAGACGATCACGTTCTGCGTGAGCCCGCCGCGTCTGGTAAGCAACAGCAGCAGACCGAGCACAAGGCCGATCGCGTATCCGATCACCGCGCCGACGATCACCATGTACAGGGTCTCGTAGGTCGCGTCCCAGACCTCCGGCCAGATCATCGACACATTCGGCAGCCATGTCTCCAGCAGATCATTCATTGTCGTTCTCCTCCACCTCGTTCACATGCAGGTCGGCGAGCGGCGTCGCGCTCACCCCGACCGTCGGGAAATACGCGAGCGCCTTGCTGACCGCCTCGGCCGGACCATCCAGACTGACCAGGATCATGCCGACCGGCGTGCCGTGAATCACGTCCACGTTGCCGAACATGATGTTGCCTCTCACGCCGAACCGTTCGCGTATGTCGGCCATCAGCGTCTCCTCCGCACCGGAGCCGACCGAGAACAGCAGATACACGCTGCCGCTCTCCCGCTCCTTGCTGAACAGCGGGTGCTCCTGGACGAGCGTGATGCCCTTGTTCATGTTGCCGGACGTGTAGATGAACTCGCGGGTCAGTTCGTTGGACGGGTGGTCGAACACGTCGAGGATGGACCCGTCGTCGACGACCTTGCCGTGGCTCATGACCGCCAGGTCGGTGCAGATGTCCTTGACGACCTGCATCTGGTGGGTGATGAGCACGATGGTCAGGCCGAGCCGTGCATTGAGGTCCTTGAGCAGGGCGAGGATCGACCGGGTGGTGCGCGGGTCGAGCGCGCTGGTCGCCTCGTCGCACAGCAGCACCTCCGGGTCGCCGATCAGCGCACGCGCGATGGCGACGCGCTGCTGCTGGCCACCGGAAAGCTGCCGCGGATACGCCTTGGCCTTGTCGGCGATACCGACGAGTTCCAGCAGATGCATGGCCTTCGCGCGGGCGTCCTTGCGGGATACCTTCTCGTGGATGAGCGGCAGGGTGACATTGTCAAGCACGGTTCTGGATGGCATCAGGTTGAAGTGCTGGAAGATCATCGCAATCTTGCGGCGCAGCGGTAGCAGCCGGCCCTCGCCGAGCGTGCTGATGGTGGTTCCGTTGAAGGTCACGGTGCCGCTGGTCGGACGCTGCAGGACGTTCATCGTGCGCACCAGCGTCGATTTTCCGGCGCCGGAGAAACCGATGATGCCGTATATGGAGCCCTTGTTGATGGTCAGGGACACGTCGTCGACGGCGCGGAAGCGGTTTTTGCCGCGGCCGAATTCGACGGTGACGTGGTCAAGCGAGATCAGAGGGGCGCCGGCGGCGACGGAATCCGAAGCCTCCGCCGCTGCGGCTGCGGTTGCGTTGACGGTTGCATCGCTCACGCGGCCTCACCCGCCCGACCCGCAGCACCATCCGCCCCATCGACGGCGGACTTGCCGGCCGCCGCGAGCACGGCGTCGAGGATCTCCTTCTCGCCGGACAGCACGAAGTCCTCCATCACCGGGCTGAACGGCAGCGGCGTGAACCGCGCGCCGACGCGCAGCACCGGCCCGCGCAGATAATCGAAATGGTTCTCGGCCACGCGCGCCGCGATCTCGCCGCCCACGCCGCCGATCTTGATGGCCTCGTGCGCGATGACCAGATGACCGGTCTTCTTCACCGACGCATAGATGGTCGGCATGTCGAGCGGCGTGATGGATCGCAGGTCGATGACCTCCACGCTCACGCCGTATTCGCGCCGTGCAACATCCGCGGCAGCGAGCGCCTTGGTGAGCATCAGACCGTAGGAGACCAGCGTCACGTCGGTGCCTTCGCGCACGACCTCCGCACGGCTCAGGTCGATGGGCGGCAGGTCCTCGGGCACGTCGCCCTTGACCGGGAACAGTCCCTTGTTCTCGAAGTAGATGACCGGGTTAGGATCCTTGATGGCCGCCTTGAGCAGCTGCTTGCCGTTGACCGGCGTCGAGGGCACGACCACGCGGATGCCGGGGATGTTGGTGAACCACGTCTCCAGCGACTGGGAATGCTGGGCGGCGCCGTGCTTCATCAGGCCGTCGGGCGCGCGCAGCACCAGCGACATGGTGGCCTGTCCGCCGAACATGTAGTGCGCCTTGGCCATCTGGTTGAGCACCTCGTCCATGGCGATGCCGATGAAATCCGCGAAATGCAGGTCGATGACCGGCTTGGCGCCGGCGATGGCCGCGCCGACGCCCGCGCCGACGAGCGCCGTCTCGGAGATCGGCGTGTCAAGCACGCGCTCGGGGAATTCGTCCTTCATGCCGGCGAACTGGCCGAAGATGCCGCCCTGCTTGGCGATGTCCTCGCCGTAGACGAACACACGTTCGTCGGCTCGCATCTCTTCGAGCATGGCCTCGCGAGTCGCCTCGCCGAATGTGATGATTCGCTCACTCATACAGGTTCACCTCATCGCTGAATACGTCGTCCAAGGCGTCCTCGGCCTTGGGGAATGGACTGTTTACCGCAAATTCCAGAGCCTGTGCGAACTCCTGGTCGAGCCGCTCCTCCGCGGCGTCGAGGTCGTCCTGCGTGACGACGCCTTCGAGCAGGATCTTGCGCCGGAACCGGTCAATCGGGTCGTTGTAGAGTTTCCATTCCTCGACCTCCTCCTGGGAACGGTACTTCTGCGGGTCGGTGATGAAGTGGCCGTCGCGCCGGTAGGTCTTGCATTCCAGGATGGAGGGGCCGTCGCCGCGGCGGGCGCGGTCGATGAGCTTGGCGGAGGCGTCTCGCACGGATTCGACGTCGTTGCCGTCGACGGTGACACCGGGGATGCCGTATCCCTGAGCGCGTTCCGACAGGTAGTCCACGTTCTTGATGTCGTCGAAGCGGGTGGTGGATGCCCACGCGTTGTTCTCGCACACGTAGATGACCGGCAGTTTCCAGCTGGCGGCGAGGTTCACGGCCTCGTGGAAGGTGCCTCGGCTAGATGCGCCGTCGCCGAAGAAGCACACGGCCACGTCGCTGCCGTGCCGCTGCTTGATGGCGAGCGCCGCGCCGGTGGCGATGTTGAAGCCGCCGCCGACCACGCCGTTCGCGCCCAGCATGCCGACGCTGAAGTCTGCGAGATGCATGGAGCCGCCCTTGCCCTTGCAGTATCCGGTGGCGCGGCCGTAGAGCTCGGCGAGCGAACGGTCGACGCGGGCGCCTTTGGCGAGGGTGTGGCCGTGGCCGCGGTGGGTGCTGGTCACGTAATCGTGGTGGGTGAGGTTGCTGCATACGCCGGTGGCGACGGCCTCCTCGCCGATGTACAGGTGGGCGGGTCCGACGATCCCCTTGCCGATGTGCGCCTTGACGGTTTCCTCGAACCGGCGGATCTTGCGCATGGTGGTGTAGAGGTCAACGGCCTGCTGCGTGGTCAATGGTGTGCTCATGATGTGCGGGCTTTCGCATGTTCCTTGGTTTGTTTCCTGTTGGATGTGGGCGGCGCGTGGACCCGTCCCGACTTGTGCCGGGCCTTGCGCGGGAATCGTCGCGGCATGGCCGTCTCCTGCATGGTCCGTCTGACGACCTGTGTGGCCGTCCTTCACGGATGCCATGCCGGGCCATATGGCCGACCTGCCATGATGCCGGCCGGAAGGCCGCCGCGGCGCGGACCGTCCCCTTGGTCCGCGCCATCCCGTCCGGCTGGCATCATGTCTTCTCGGCGAGCACTCCCCTTCAGCCGAGATGCGTCGACGTTCCCCGTTCGCGTCGCTTGTCGTGTGTGTTGTTATGTTGCGTGCTGCGGTTGCGGCGGCATTCGCCGCATGTCACCACAGCGGAATGACGGCCCCCTTGTACAGCTTGTCGATCAGTTTCTTGACGTCGTCGCTGCGGTAGGCGTCCACGATCTTCTTGTAGGTGGCGTTGTCCTTATCCTTGGCGCGGGAGACGATGATGTTGTAGTACGGCTTGGACTGCTCGTTGACCGGCTCGATGTAGATGGCGTCCGACTTGGGGTTGAGTCCCGCGTCGAGGGCCATGAACACGTTGATGACGCTGGCTCCGACGTCGGGCAGCGAACGGGCGGTCTGCGAGGCTTCCAGCTCGGTGATCTTCAGGTTCTTCGGGTTGGACACGATGTCGTCCGGCGTGGGGTTCGCACCTTCCTTGTAGTCGAGCTTGATCAGGCCGGCGGACTGGAGCAGCAGCAGGCCGCGGGCCGCGTTGACGGAGTCGTTGGCGATGGTGACTTCGGAGCCTTCCGGAATGTCTTCGACCTTCTTGGCCTTGTCGGAGTACAGGCTGATCGGGTTGAGCACCGTCTCGCCGACTGCGGCGAGCGCGTTGTCGTGCGTCTTGTTGAAGTCGTCCATGAGGATGTAGCCCTGGTAGGCGTTGAGGTCGATGTCTCCCTTGGCGAGCGCCTCGTTCGGCTGGATGTAGTCGGAGAACTTCACCAGTTCGACGTTGATGCCCTCCTTCTTCAGGTTCGGGATGACGACCTGATCCCAGACCTCGTTGCTGTCGCCGACCACGCCGACCTTGACGGTGGTGCCGGAGTCTGCCGAGCTGCTGTTCCCGCACGCCGTCAGACCGCCGACAAGCGATGTGACCGCCAATACCGTCGCAGCGATTCTCCTGATCTTCATGTCTCTTCGTTCCCCCTGGTATCGTGTTTGGTTTGTGCCGTGTGTTTGGATGCTAAGATTGCTGATCGTGCACATTGATCTTGTGCGCCCGCTGCGTTCCGGCGGGATGCCGGCCGTTTTCGCGAACAATGTTCAGCGTAATGCGCGTTTTCACGCGGTTCTTGCGATTGCGTCGAACAGGGCTATCGCCGAAATCTATATGCCGCTATCATGCGCGTATGCCGCACGGCCGGCGAATGCGCGCCCGGGCGGCGCGGAGGCCACCACCAGTCTCACATATTGAGACATAAAGCCGTCATCTCGTCGGATTCGCCGGCAAAAACCGCGCCGTAACCGAATCGCCTCGAATGGACCGGTCCCGGCGACGGTGGCATAATACACGCGGAAAACATCAGTCACGGCGAAACCGTGCAAGGGAGGGAACATGATCATCACCACCGTATCCGGCGCATCAACGGCGTCCGGCAGTCCTGTCAACGGCATTCTGCTGGCGATCCACGCGGGAGCCGGCGACCGGAGCAAGGATGGCAACGCGCAGAAGACTGCGCAGGCCGAGCGCGATCTGCGTCGGGCGCTGGACGCCGGCTACGCGCTGCTCGAACAGGGCGCGCCCGCCGAGGATGCGGTATGCGCCGCGATTCATGTGATGGAGGATGCGCCGGAGTTCAACGCCGGTCGGGGCGCGGCGCTGACCAGCGAGGGAAAGGTGTCGATGGACGCCTGCCTGATGACCGGCGACGGCGAGGTCGGCTCCGCCGCCGGACTGACCACGGCCCGGCATCCGATCGATGTGGCCCGGGCGGTCAAGGAGCGCGCCAAGCACACGATGTTCGCGCTGCCGGGCGAGAACCTGCTGCGCTCGTGGGGCATCGAATTGCGCGATCCGTCGTATTTCGTGACCGAGGAACGCCGGCGTTCGCTGGCACGCACCCAATCCGAGGGCGACGCCTGGGAGAAGCACGGCACGATCGGCGCGGTGGCGAGGGATGCCGCCGGACATGTGGCGGCGGGGACGTCCACGGGCGGCATCACGAACCAGATGCCGGGGCGCGTCGGGGATTCGCCGCTGCCCGGATGCGGCACGTACGCGGCCGATGACAGCGTCGCCGTGTCATGCACGGGTATCGGCGAGGCGTTCGTGAGGTCTGTCGCGGCGCATCAAATCGCGGATCGTGTGCGGTTCGCCGGCCAGTCAGTGCAGGAGGCCGCTCAGGCCGCACTGGATGACGTGGCGGCCCGGCGCGGCGACGGCGGCGTCATCGTCATGCCGGCCAGCGGCGACGGCGTCATCGCCTACAACAGCGAGACGATGAACTACGGATACGTCACCGCCGACGGCGTCCGCGTCGTTCACGGCGCCGAATAACAACAGACGGCCTGCGCCATCCGACGACAGCTTCCGCCCATCCCGCGAAAGTCCCATTTGCGGCGTGCGATATGGAACTTTCGCGGGATAGGGCACCGGATGATATCGAGCTACACCGCGGATGACGACCGTCCGATGGACCCTTTTGCGGGGTCAGCCTACGATGGCGTCGACGGCGTCGATAACGGCTCCGCGGAAGCCGTCCTTCTCCAGCTTGGCGACGCCGCGGATCGTGGTGCCGCCGGGCGAGCAGACGGCATCCTTCATCGCTCCGGGATGGGTCCCGGTGGCCATGTACAGCGCTCCCACGCCCTCGACCATCTTCGCGGCGAGCCGGTATGCGGTGGCCCGCTGCAGTCCGTACTGCACGCCGGCGTCACCCAGCGCCTCAATGTACATGTCGGTGAAGGCGGGTGCGCAGCCGGCCACCACCATGGCGATGGTCATGTGTGCGGTGTCGACGCGCTCGATCAGCGAAATCGGGCCGAACAGCAATTCGAAGACCTCCGTCTGCATGTCGGTGAGCGTGTTGTCGGTCTCGGTGACGAGCACGCCCTTGCCGACGGCCATCGGCGTGTTCGGAATCGTGCACTGGATATGGATGCTCTGAGCCAGATCGCCGAACAGCTTCTGGTACTTCGCCAGATCCCAGCCGGCGGCGATCGACACCACGAACCGTCCATTCTTGGCGAACTCGTCTGCGATGGGCTTGATGACGGATTCGATCTGATACGGCTTGATGGCGATGACCACCACGTCGGCCGCGGCGGCGACCTCACGCGCGCTGTGCAGTGGACGCGCCCCGAGCTTCGCAGTGCTGGCTTCCAGCTTGTCGTAATGCGCCGCGCAGGCGACGATGTCGCCGCCGTTGACGACGCCCGCGTCGACGAGACCCTGCGCGATGGCCTGCGCCATGTTGCCATAGCCGATGAATCCTATGGTGATGTTCTGTGCCATGATGCTCCTTGTTGTGTTGTTCATACGAAAGATGCAGTTCGTCATGCCCCGCCGCGCACGGCCGCGAAGCGTACGCCCGCACGCTAGAACAGCGATTCCAGGTCGCCGCGGTTGAGGGCCTCGTCGTAGAGATGGCGGAACACGAGATCGCCGTGCAGCCCGTCATGCTCGAACTCGTTGGTGACCCAGTAATGCGAGTTGCCGACACGGCTCAGCGTGTCGAGCTGCATGCCGGAATCCACGTACATGTCGTCGAAATACACGGCCGATTGCAGCGGAACCTCGTTGCGGGCCAGCTGGTCGGCGTCATAGATCACGCCGAATCTCGTATCCTCCATCAGCAGGTCCATCGCCGGCTTGAACGGCCGCAGCGCGGACTCCTGCTCGAACATCCACGGGAACATCGCCTCGCCGGTGAAGGCCAGCGGGCGTTCGCCGGTCGAGAACCGGGGCATGGTGTCGCGCACGCGCTGTGCCGCCCAGCGAATCGGCTCGTCCAGTTCACCGTTCGCGTAGATGAACTCCTGCAGCGGCCAGTACAGGGGACGCGAGGAGGTCGCGTTCATGACCTTCGCCAAGAACTCGTCGGACAACGCCGCCCCGGCTGAGACCGAACCGTCGCCGTCGACGAACGCATCGTCGAAAATCCAGTGCACGCGCTCGAAGCTTGGCTTCATGCCGAAGTCGGAGCCGAGGCATTGCAGGCGCTCCACGGTCAGCGGGTCGCCGTTCGGCAGCAGCGGGGTTCCCTCGGGCAGCGAGCCGGAATCGCCACCGATGCCGCCGGCTTCCGCGATCTCAGCCACGGTCGGCAGCTGATCCGCGACGGCGGCGACACGATCGGCATCGACGCCGTAGCGCTCGTAAAACTGCGCGGTCTTGCGGGCCATGCGCGGGAACGTGTGCTCATAGACCTCGGTCGCGTTCGCCGGGACATGCGGGATGCCGCCGCAGGTGAAGCTCGCGGCCACTCCTTCGGGGAACAGCGACAGGTAGGTCAGCGTCAGGAATCCGCCATAGCTCTGGCCAAGCGTCACCCACGGAGAGCCGCCGAACTCGGTGCGGCGCAGATGTTCGAAGTCCCGCACGATCGAATCCGCGAGGAACCGCTTGAGGTAATCCGCTTGCGCACGCGCTCCCCCGGCGGCGAGCCTCGCCATGGCATGCGAGTCGACGCGCGACGAGCGGCCCGTGCCGCGCTGATCCGGCAGCACCACACGGAAATGCTTGACCGCCTCCGCAATCCATCCGTCGCTCGACGGGTTCAGCAGCCTGGGTCCGGCCCCTCCCGGACCACCCTGCAGGAACACCAGCAGAGGCAGATCGTCATGCACGTGCTCGGGGGCGGTCACCACGCGGTAGAACAGGCTGATCGATTCCCCGTCAAAGCCGCGCCCCGGCTCATGACCGGCCCAATCAAGCGGCACCGTGGCCGACCGATCCTCGATATGCAGCCCCGGCACGTAATATTCGGCAAGCAGCGTCATACATTCCCTTTCATTGATGCACCCCGGCATCCCACGATGCCGTACCATTCTCGGTTCCACTGTAGCCGACCGGCGGCGGAAACCCGATGGGATTCCCACCAACGAAACGCACCCCGCCCGACACGCCGCATCGCAATGAATCATCCGGCCGACCGATGTGGGTCGGGTCACCGCACGCGATACGCTGAACCGTATGGGAATCATGGAACGAATCACCACGTGGAACAGGAAGCATGTGCTGCTCGCAGATGCCCTGTATGCGGTGATCATCTCCATCTTTTTCACGCTCATGGCCGGTACCAATGACAGCAATCCCGGCATCATCGCCTATTTCGACCATACGGTAATGGCCTTCTGGAGCTTCGTTCTGATGGTTCCCGTCGCGATGCGCCGGTGGAAGCCGCAGATGGCTACATTGCTGTTCGCCGGTCTGGTGGTCGTCCAACTGGCGTTCGGGCCGTCGATGGTATATGCCGACCTGATGGCGCCATGGATGCTGTATTCGGCCATCGTATATGCGGATCCGCGCAATTCGAAGGCGTTCATCGTACTCGCCGTCGCCATCGGGGCCTTGGCGTCGCCCGTCATCATCTGGTCCGCCGATGCGGGTCCCATCCTCAATCAGGGCGTGTCCTTCGATGGACTCAGCCCCCTGGAGACATGTTCGGGGACATACATCTATGGTCTGAGCGGTGATTGCGCCACCACCATGACGACAAGCTCAGTGGCCATATTCATCTTCATCGCCGTGTATCTGTTCGCGGCGATCATCGTCGCGTACTGGCAGAGGGCCCGGCGCATCACCGTCAGCATGATGCATGAGCGCAACGACGCCTTGCAGGCAAAAGAGGATGAGGAACGCCATATCGCGGCGCTCGCCGAACGCGCCCGCATCGCGCGTGACATGCATGACGTGGTGGCGCACACGCTGTCGATCATCATCATCCAATCCGATGGGGGCCGGTACGCGGGCGCCAACAATCCGGCGCTGGCCCGGCAGACCATGGAGACGATCCGTCATGAATCGGAGCGCGCGCTGCACGACATGAAACGTCTGCTGGGCGTGTTCGGAGGGTCGGACCATGCCGATTACGCGGATGTGGACGCGCTGATCGACCAGGCGAGGGCGGCGGCCGGCATGGGGTGCACGATTCGCAAGACCGTGTCCGGCCAGCCGCGGGTCGCCGCGCTCGGCGCACAGGCGAGCACCGCAATGTACCGCATGGTGCAGGAGGCGCTGACGAACGTGCGCAAATACGGCGGCCCGAACGTCACCGTGCAGATCAGCGAGATCTGGGGGGCTGACGGACTGCACGTCACCGTTGCCGACAATGGCCGCGGCGCGTCATCATCGTTGGACGGCCACAAGCCCGGTTACGGACTGATCGGCATGCGCGAGCGAATCGGCGCGGTCGGCGGCAGCGTGACCAGTGGCCCGCAGCTTGGCGGCGGCTTCGTGGTGTCCGGCTTCGTGCCGTACAGCACTGTCTCAACGCAGTCCGAGGATGCTGCGCCGGCGTCCGAAAGCCCGAACGTAGCGTCTTCCGCTGCGGTGTCTTCGGGCGCGGCAATCATGCCGATGGCGGCCCCGACGACCGGAACGGTTTCAATGGCGACGGATACCGGGAATGCCGGGGTCGTCAGTAATGTCGCGAACGCCCCGCAATCCGCCGTCGCCAGTCAAGTCGGTGTCGTCCAACCGGCCGGTGTCACGCAACCGGCCGGCGCAAAGATGCCCCGTCCGGTGTCGCAGATGTCATCGGTCCCGACACAAGCGCCGCCGGCGCCCATCACCATACGCCTGCGCACGATTCTGTCCGCTCTGCGTTCGAAGCCGATCCAGCAGGCATCCGCTACCGGGGAGCAGCGGCTCAACTGGATCGAGCGCATGTCGCAGTGGACCGAGCGGCATTATCTGCTGACCGACCTGCTGCTCACCATACTGGTGGCCTGGATGCTACTTTCCATCAATCCATCCGTCATATACGCCGAGGGACTGCAGCTCGACAACCGTTTCGACCGCGCATTGACGATCATCATCCTGATTCCGTTGATCTTCCGACGCAGGTTCCCGGAATCCAGCGCGCTGGCGGTGGCCATCCTCGCCGCGCTTCAGCTGCTGTTCTTCGAGCCGGTCAGCCTGGCCGATATCCTTGCTTCCCTTGTGGCCCTGTATTCCGCGGTGTTGTACGGCCGTGACAAGGCATGGCGATGGACGGGGATCGCCGCAATATCGGATTCCGTGCTGTTCGGCTGCAAGATCTTCGCCGCTCAAACCGGGTATCGAAGCATCTTCAGCATGCTGACTCATTCCCGCCCGGCATATTCCCTCGCGACGACGCCCGCCGCGTTCGCATCGGCAATCATGTTCATGGTGATATCGCTGGCGTTGTGCATAAGCGCGACGGCCATGGCACGATGGGACCGATCCAGCGGATCGAACGCGCTGGTGCTGCAAGCCCGCGAGGAGGCGTTGCGCGCGGAGCAGGCCAAGCAGCGCATCCTGGCGGCGAACATGGAACGTGACCGCATCAGCGAGAGCATCCAGTCCGAGGTGACGATGACGCTGACCAGCGTGATCGACCAGGCGGTCGCCGGCCTGCGCATACTTGACGATTGCGAGCGTCACGGCGAACAGCCGTCGCCCGGGGCCATCTCCGAGGCGTTCGCGGCCATCGGATCACAGGGCCGTGCGGCGCTGGCCCACATGCGCAAGCTGCTGGGCGTGCTGCGCGAGACCGGGTTCAGCGATGAGGCTCACCGGCAAGAGCAGCCCGGCATGCAGCTCAGGCCCGCGGCATCGCTCGACAAGCAGCTGCACGATAGCCAGCTGCACGGCATCGCGTCGTAATGAGACGGCGCTCCACGGCCTGCCGGGGATCATCCGACATGAATTCAGGGTTAAATCAGGGGGCGTGATGCGGGACTTGTTCGCCGATGTTGGATACAGTGGAAGGCATGAGTGAGTTGCAAAGAATTCGGGTGGTCATCGCCGACGATCAGGAACTGGTGCGAGCGGGATTCGCAATGGTGATCGGATCCCAGCCGGACATACAGGTGGTCGGGCAGGCGGGCGATGGCGCCCAGGCGGTGTCGTTGGCCGAATCGCTGCACCCCGATGTGGTGCTGATGGACGTGCGCATGCCCGGCATGGACGGACTGGAAGCGACCAGCCGCATCAGCGCGCTGGAAGCGGCCGCCGGAGACGCGCCGCGCAAGACCCGCGTGATCATCCTGACGACGTTCGACTTGGACGAGTACGTGATGGCGGCTATCAACGCCGGCGCATCCGGATTCCTGCTCAAGGACACCGAGCCGGAGACGCTGCTGAGTTCTATTCGCACGGTATATCAGGGCAACGCGATTATCGCGCCTTCGGCGACGAAGCGACTCATCGAAAAGATGATGGAGGACGGGTACACCAAGCATGGGTTGACGGCGACTGACGGCTATGCGGACGGTTCGTCCACGATTCCCGGCGCCCGGCCGGTGGCATACACTGACCCGGAACTGAACCTGCTGACCGAGCGGGAGCGTGAGGTGCTGGTGGAGATCGCCCATGGATTGTCGAATCAGGAAATCGCCGACAAGCTGTTCATCAGCCTGCCAACCGCGAAAACGCACGTGGCGCATATCCTTGCCAAAATCAATGCGCGCGACCGCGTCCAGGCCGTCGTCTTCGCCTACGACAACGGCCTGGTATAAGGCGAATATAAAAAAACGCCCCCGCTGGGCGGGGGCGCGATGCTCAGTCCGCCAGCGGGGGCGCTAGTTGTCAGATCGCGTGCTTGCGGCGGATCATCATGATCGTGACGCCGGCGGCGGCGATCAGGATGAACGCCGAGGCGATGCCGGACACGTCCGCGCCGGTCTTTGACAGCGGCTGCGTGCCGGAGGGGTTGCGGCCAGAGGCATTGTTGACACCGGTGTTGCCGGCATTGCTACCGCCGTTACCGTTGCCGCCGTTGTTGCCGTTGTTGCCACTCGTCTCGCGCACGACCGAGGCCTGCGCTTGGCCGGGCTCGACCTTGACGACGTTCTTGCCGTCGGCGCTCAGCGTGACCTTGGCACTGTAGGCCGCGGCGAGGTTGACTCGCGCCCAGCCCTGCGACGAGGCGTCCAGCGGATAGCCGGAGTCACCTTCGGTCGCGGCGAGCACGGCCTTCTTCTGCGCGGAATCCAGCGACTTGAACGCGGCGACGTTGTCGAGCATGCGGACGGCCGAGTCAGGCACCACCGGCGCCTGTCCGGTCGTGCCCGTGGCCTGGAAGCCATAGGTCATGCGGGCCTTGTACGCGGCCAGTGCGGAGGCACGGTCGGTCACCGGCTTGGTCGAAACCTCGTCGGTGAAATCGTTGCGGTAGCCGTTGGCGGCGTTCGCGCCGGTGTTCGTGATGCAGACGTCGAGCGTATCGCCGTGGTTGTCGGCCTTGCACTGCGCGGTCAGGTAATCGACGAGCTCGGCGCGGGCGGCCGCGCCTTCCTGTGCGGTCTTCTCGTCGCTCACCGCGGTGGCGACGCCGTACTGGCCGGCGATGTGGCCGCCCATGATGTCGAGCGGGTAGTGCACGCCGAGCACGATGCGGTTGTTGCCGGCCTCGGACACGCGGGTCATGATCTCCGGGCCGAGCTCGGGCAGCAGGTACGCCAGGCCGGCGCCCTGCGTGAACGCGAAGGTGGTGTGGCCGGACGGGAACGAGCCGGAGTTGTACAGTCCGTCATACTCGTTGTCGGGCGCTTCGCCGTCTCCCCAGTCGAAGTTCTCGTAACCGGGGACCTTCTTGATGTTCAGCGTCTGCTTCAGACCGTTCATGTTCAGCGTCGTGCCGTTGAAGTTCACGCGGTCCACGTAGGGGCGCGGGTGCTGGTATGTGGCCTTGGCGACGCCGGTGGAAGCGGACTTGTTCATGTCGGACAGGAACTGGGCGGTCTTCGGCAACTTACCAGCGTCGGCGGCGTCCTTGTAGTACTTGCCGAGCACCGGACCGAGCGCGTCGTACAGCGTGTTGGTGGAGTTCATCTGGGCGTCGGACAGGGCGCGCTGGTCCTGCGCGGTGTTGCCGTCGGTGCCGTACGCCTTGTTGTTGATGTCTTCGGTGAGCTGGTCGTCGTGCGCGAGCACCGACTTGCCCTCATCGGTCACGCCCTTGCCTGCGACGTAGTACTTGTTGAAGTCGGTCAGCAGTCCGGTGATCGTGTTCTTGGAGGATGCGGTCTTCACCACGGTCGGCGCCTTGGCGCCGAAGGAGATGGCGGTGATGGTGCTGCCGTCTTCGCTCAGCGTCACCTTGGCGCTGAAAGCCTTGGCGAGGTTGATGCGCTCGAATCCGTTGGAGCTGGCGTCCAGCGGGTAGCCGGAGTCAATTTCGGAGGCTTCGAGCACCTGACGACGCTGAGCGTCGGTCAGGTCGGGGAACGCGGTGAGCAGCAGGTTCTCCGCGCCTTGCGGCACGACGGGTGCCTGACCGGCGGCCGAGGTCTGCGAGAATCCGTAGGTCATGCGTGCGGTGTGGGCGTCGATGGCGGACGCGCGGTCGGTCACCGGTTCGGTGGACACCGCGTCGGTGAAGGTGTTCTTGTATCCGTTCTTGTCGTTGGCGCCGGTCTTGCTCACACACGCGGCGACGGTGTCGCCGTTGCCGTCGGCCTTGCAGCGTGCGGCGATGTAGTTCTCAAGTTCGTCATGGGCCGGCAGCAGCACGTTCTGGCGGAACGTGGCATCAGACCACAGAGCGGTGACGGATGCGCTGGCGGAGATGCGTCCACCGATCACGTCCATCGGGTAGTGCACGCCGAGCACGACGCGGTTGTTGCCGCCTTCGGCGGCGCGGGCCACGAGTTCCGGTCCGAGCTCGGGCAGCAGCGTGGCCAATCCCAGACCGCGGTTGTAGGTCTTGGTGGTGTGGCCGGACGGGAAGGACTGCGACGGCTCCTGATAGTCGGTGTAATCCTCGCCGTATTCCTGGCCGTCGATATTGATCATCGGGATGCGCTTGATGTCGAGCGTCGGGCTCAGACCGTTGAGGTCGGTGTCACCGCCGATCGTGCGGTCGACGCCTTCGTTCTCCTTGTTGAAGTACGGACGCGGGTAGTTGAAGTCCTTCTTGGCGCTGCCGGTGCCGACGAAGCCCGCGAACGAGTCCTTGCTGCTTTTGCTGAACACCAGGTCGGAGGTCTTGGGCAGCTCGCCCTGCGCGACGCCCTCGGCCACGTACTGGCCGATGATCGGCCCGAACGCGTCCTTGTAGATGCGCAGTGCGTCGCCGTCGCTCGCGTCGAGAGCGGCGCGCTCGGCCTGCGTGTAGGTGCCGTCGACCTTGGTGGTGTCGGCGGCGGCCTTGTTGTTGATGGCCACGACGGTCTTGTCGTTCTGTCCGAGCACGCTCTTGCCGGCATCGGTGACCTTGCCGCGGAAGGCATCGCCCTGCGGCGTGTTGTTCACGACCTTCTTCGGGGTCCACCAGTTGTAATACTCGCCGAGCAGCAAGGTGATGTTCGGCTTGACCGCGCTGCCGTACGAGGGAGTGTCCGCGGCGTTCGCGGTGACGCTCACGGACATCAGCATCGCGATGGATGCGATACCTGCCACGGCGCCCTTGAGGACCGCGGACTTACGCATTGTCTTGTGCATTCTTTCAGCTTCCATTGTGTGTTGGTTGATATGGAACCGATTCTGTTGTAGACCAACTGTCAGGTTCCGACCGCTGAAAGATAATGAAAATCACCTTCGATTAATGAACAGTTCATTTTGCAACGTACCGATTTTTTGCGTGTTCAGGTTATAACATCGCGCGTCGGGAGCCGCGTGTCACGGGTCGTGCGGTATAACGCCATATAGGCGATGAGGTCCCTTCTTTTGAGTGAAAGAAGGGACCTCATTGCACTGGCGGCTGCGTTGACCACCCACCGGCTCTACGAACTAGGCTTCAGCCAGAGCCTCGACAGGCTGAACCGTCAAACAGACAGTCCGGTGGACTGTCTGTAGGTGAAGTGAGCGGCTTGCCGCGAAGGCCGCCTAAGAGGCTCAGGCTTCAGCCAGAGCCTCGACAGGCTGAACCGTCAAACAGACAGTCCAGTGGACTGTCTGTAGGTGAAGTGAGCGGCTTGCCGCGAAGGCCGCCTAAGAGGCTCAGGCTTCAGCCAGAGCCTCGACAGGCGGCGTCTTGACTGCGCGACGGGCCGGGAACACGCTGGCGAGCAGGGCTGCGATGGCGGCCACCACAAGCACGATGCCGTTCATGCCCCATTCGAAGGGGAACACAGTCTTGCCGTACAGGCTGAACACCATGTACGACCCCAGCCATCCGAACAGCGTGCCGAGCACCACGCCGACCACACCTGCGACGAGCGACAGCAGCAGCGCCTCGACGGCCAGTGAGCGCCGCAGCTGCCCGCGGGTCATGCCGATGGCCCGCAATGTCGCGGATTCGCGGGTGCGTTCAATCACCGACAGACTCAGCGTGTTCGCCACGCCGATCAGCGCGATGAGCACCGCGACGGCGATCAGCGCGACCAGAAGCATCAGCATCGAGTTGATGATGGTCTCCCATTGTGCGCGTTCCGCCACAGGACCGGTGATGGACACGGTGGAGTCATACGAAAATACGTCCTGAATCTTGTTGAACACGTCACTCAGGGAGACGCCGGCCGACTGGGTATCCACACGCATGAGCAGCATGTGGCTGGTCGCGGTGACGTCGCCGTTGTTGAAATGGCTGGTGTTGATGAAGGCGACGGCATCATAGTTGGACGAGACGCGGCGGTAATCGGATTGCACCGGCTTGAGACGCATTGATGAGGAAACGCCTCCGTTCGTCGAGCTTGCGCTGGCGGACCCGTCTTGTTCGGTGCTTGCCGCAATGCCATTCGATTCCGCAGCAGTGAACCGCAGCTTCGCATCGGAGCCGAATGTGATCTCCTTGCCTGAGGTGGCGCGGTATTTCGGCAGCAGCACGGTGTCGTCGCCGACGGTGACGCCGCTCAGGTCGGCGTGCATGACGCCGGCGAGTTCGGAGGTGTTCTTGACGCCGACGAGCAGCAGGGACATCGTTCCCCCGTTCACGCCTTCCGCGGTCACCGTCGCCGTGGGCGCGTACATGGTGGCCGCGACGCCCTTGACCTGGGCCGCTTCCTTGACTGCGCTGGTCTTCAGGCCGTCGCCGGTGGCGATCATGTCGACACTGTACCGGGACGCGAGCGCCTCCCCCATGGTCTGCTTGGCGCTGGCTGCACCGGTGGCGATGGTGGCGACCAGGGTCACGCCGATCAGCAGCGCGGTGCCGGTGGCGGCGACGCGACGCGGGTTCTTCTGGATGTTGGCGTGGGCAACTTTGGCGCTCGGACCGCACATCGAGACGAGCGCGCCGACGCCGCGCATCAGCACCGGCAGCCAGAACGTGGCGGTGAGTACGAGCCCGAGGAACACCAGAGCGGCCCCGCCGATGGACATCAGCAGCACACTGCTGTAATTGTCGCTGGCCATGGTGTCCAGACCGTTCAGCATGCCGGACAGCTGCCATACGGCGACGCCAGCCAGTGCCAATCCGGCGATGATCGTCAGAACGCCAATCGTGGCGCGGACCTTTCCGGCGCGTGATGTATCGGTCAGTTCGATCGGGCGCAGGGCCTCAAGCGGCGTCACGCTGGTGGCGGACCGTGCGGAGCCGAGTGAGGCGAGTACAGTCATGATCAGGCCGAATGCGATCGGAACCACGAACGCTTGCCACGAGAGAATCAGCCTGGCCTGCATTCCCATCATTTCCATTACGCCCGTGTTCGTGACCAGCGCGATCAGACCGACGCCGAAGCCGACGCCCAGCACCGACGCAATCAGGCCAAGCAATCCGGCCTCCATCAGTACGGATGTGTACAGCTGGCCCTTCTTCGCGCCGATTGTGCGCAGCAACGCCAGCGTGCGCCTGCGTTGCGCCACCAGCACCTGGAACGTGTTGGCGATGACCAGGGCGGCAACGAACAGTGCGAGCACACCGAAGCTCAGCAGGAATATGGTGGGGAAGCTGGTGTTGTTCGAGCTGAGGTCCCTGACGGCCTCCGCCTCGACCGATCGGCGCGATTCCACGCCATAGGATTTCGGCAGGAGCCCGGAGACCTCGTCGACGGTCCGCTGCGCGGCAGCGGCGTCGGCTTCGTCGATGTCAAGCAGGAGCATGTACGCCTGCATATGGTCGAAATCATCCACGCCGTATACCGCGGCGACGACGTTCTCCGACAGCACCGAAGCGCCACCGTAAAACGAGTACACACCAAACGGGTCGCTGGTCAGGCCAACGACGCGCACGTCACGCACCGCGGTGCCGCTCAGAGCGCTGCCGTTGGATATCGGAGCGACGTCCACCTTGTCGCCGACACCCACTCCAAGTTGTTTGGCGACGGATTTTGGCAACGCCACCTCGTTGTTGTCGACCGGCTGGTCGCCGGAGACGATGCGGACCGGCAGCAGCTTACGGTCGGTTGACGTGCCGACGGCGTATCCGTTCGAGCGCTTGCCCGCTGCGGAGATCGAAACGCTGACGGACGTGTCGACGCGGGCGCCCTTCACGCCTTTCGTGGCGCGTACCCGGTCGAGGTTGAAATCGGCGACGGTGGTTCTGTCGGCCGAGCCGTTTTCGGAGACCGCGCCGTTGCTGTTTGTTTTCATCGTGGCGATGTAGTTCGCTTCGCCGAGCTGGGCGGTCCTCTGCCTGCGCAGCGAGTCGTCCATGGAGTTGGAGAACAGGAACGTGGCGGCGATGAACGCCGTGCCGATAAGGATGGCTATGCCTGCGGGGATGAGCATCCTCGCGCTTTTTTTCATGAGTTTGATGGTGATGGAGAACATGAGAAGTCCTTAATGCTGTGGGCGGGTCAGCGGCGGTGCTGGGCGACGGCGGCGTGCTGCGGAGCGCCCGGAACGCTTGGAGCACCCGGAACGAAAGACGCCTTTTCGGTGTGCCCCTTGAGGGCCGCCACCGGCGGTCTTGGAACGGTGGTGCCCGCGGACGGCCCGCCGACCAGTTGGGTGGCCCGCTCGCGCTCGTTCATCAACAGTTGGTTCATGCTCTCGGCGGTCGGTCGCTGCTCGTCGGCGACGATCTGGCCGTCGGCGAACACGATCGCACGATCGGCATAGGATGCGGCGACGGCGTCATGGGTGACCATGATGACGGTCTGCCCAAGTTCCTTGACGGATCGCTTCAGGAAGCTCAGCACTTCGGCGCTGGAGACGGAATCGAGGTTGCCGGTGGGCTCGTCGGCGAACACCAGCGACGGTTTGGTGATGAGCGCACGCGCGATGGCGACGCGCTGCTGCTGGCCGCCAGACAGTTCATTCGGCCGGTGCGTGAGACGTTCCTTGAGTCCCAGCGTCGTCGTCAGCATGTCGAACCACTGACGGTCGGGCTTCTGACCCGCCAGAGTCAACGGCATGAGGATGTTCTGCTCGGCGGTGAACATCGGCAGCAGGTTGAAGCTCTGGAAGATGAAGCCGATCTTGTGGCGGCGCAGCATGGTCAGCTGATTGTCGTTCATGGTGGTGATGTCGGCGCCGTCGAACACGATATGACCGCTCGTGGCCGAGTCGAGTCCGGCGAGCGTGTGCATGAGCGTGGACTTGCCGGAGCCGGACGGGCCCATGATCGCGGTGAACCTCCCTTGCTCGAACCGCACATTGACGCCGCGCAGCGCATGCACCGCGTTTTCGCCATGCCCGTAGTCCTTGACCAGGTCGATCGCCTCGATGGCGATGGGGTGCCGCTGTTCCTGCGCCGCACCGGCATTGGTCTGCGGCTGCATGATCTGCTGTTCCATAACGTCCTCTTCCATATCAATACAGGGATTTTCCCTGAACGTTACTTTCACCATACGGGTGGCGGGCTCGGACCGGCATCGTGCGGCGGGGTGAATCGCCATCGTGCCCATCATCCTTGAGTATTACGCGCTCGAACATTGTGCGCGGTTTCACTGCGCTCGGCGGCCTCTCTCGGCCGGGAACGCACGGGCCCGTGGCGATGACGGGGAATGGGATGATAGGGGGGTGCCTGGCAAGAAGAATTGTACGATGAGCGAGAACAGTGTTGAGAACGAGAATGGCGAAACGTCCATTTTCCAATGATTCTTAGATTTGCCCTCACGCCCCGAAACGGCATGTAACCGGTTAAAAACGATTTCGTGGCACAGGGAATGCCACGAAATGCCGAAAACAGCGATTTTTACCGTTTCGTGGCACGAAACCCCCTGCTTGCATCACTGTTCAAGACAAAAAAGCCAAAATGTGGTCGGAACGGAGCTGAACAGCAGGATCGGACCATACGCCCTCCCGCTGGCGGGAGGTGGCGCGAAGCGCCGGAGGGTGGTTGTGCGGCGACATCCCACCCGCTTCACTACAGCCCAGCCAGCAAGGGCTATATGCAACAAACCCGCGCTGCATGACGTCAGCGCGGGTTTGTACGGGTTCCCCTTCTCGTTCCGCGTCACGGTTCCCCGACCGGCGACGCGGAAAATCCTTGCGGCTATCTAGCCAAGACCATCACTTGGCCAGTCCGGAGGCGCGCAGCGCCTCGAAGCCGCCCTTGAGGTCGTCGAGGATGTCCTCGATGTTCTCGGTGCCGATGGACAGGCGGATGGTGCCCTGGTGGATGCCCTGATCCTCCAGCTCCTCCAGCGTCTCCTGGGAGTGCGTGGTGGAGGCCGGGTGGATGACCAGCGACTTCACGTCGGCCACGTTCGCCAGCAGAGAGAACAGGTGCAGGTTGTCGATGAAGACACGCGCCGCGTCCTTGCCGCCCTTGATGTCGAAGGTGAAGATGGAGCCGGCGCCGTTCGGGAAGTACTTCTTGTACAGCTCGTGGTCGCGGCGCCCCTCGATGGACGGGTGCGAGACGGACTCGACCTCAGGCACGGTCTGCAGGTACTCGACAACCTTCAGCGCGTTCTGCACGTGGCGCTCGACGCGCAGCGACAGGGTCTCGGTGCCCTGCAGCAGCAGGAACGCGGCGAACGGGGACAGGGTGGCACCGGTGTCGCGCAGCAGGATGGCGCGGATGCGGGTCACGAAGGCGGCTCCACCAAGGGCCTCGTAGAAGTTCAGACCGTGGTAGGAGGGATCCGGCTCGGTCAGGGTCGGGAACTTGCCCGGCACCTCAGCCCAGTTGAAGTTGCCGCCTTCCACGACGACACCACCCAGCGTGGTGCCGTGGCCGCCGATGAACTTGGTCGCGGACTCGACCACGACGTCGGCGCCGTGCTCCAGCGGGCGGAACAGGTACGGGGTGGCGAAGGTGTTGTCGACGATCACCGGCAGATGATGCTTGTGGGCGATTGCGGAGATGGCCTCGAAGTCGGGCAGGTCGGCGTTCGGATTGCCGAAGGTCTCGAAGTAGACGAGCTTGGTGTTCTCCTGGATGGCGTCCTCGAAGTTCTGCGGAACCTCCGGATCGACAAAAGTGGTGGTGATGCCGTCGCGCGGCAGCGTGTGCTTGAGCAGGTTGAAGGTGCCGCCGTAGATGTTCTTGGAGGAGACGATGTGGTCACCGGACTGGGTGATGTTGCGCACGGCGTACTCGACGGCCGCGGCGCCCGAGGCGACCGCGATGCCGGCGGTGCCGCCTTCAAGGGCGGCGATGCGATCCTCGAACACGCCCTGGGTGGAGTTGGTCAGACGGCCGTAGATGTTACCCGGGTCGGCGAGTCCGAAGCGGGCCTCGGCGTGGTCGAAGTTGTGGAAGACGTAGCTGGTGGTCGCGTAAATCGGCACTGCGCGGGAGTCGGTGGCCGGGTCGGCCTGCTCCTGGCCGACGTGCAGCTGCAGGGTTTCAAAACGGTACTTCTTGTTGGCTTCGGTCATGGTGGTTGCTCCTTTTCCCATGTCGGGATGCTGTGGTTTCCGTGTCTTTCTTGTCGCCACCCGTCGGCGGTTTCCAGCGTCTGGCGAGGTGTTGGTTTAGACCATAGGGCACATGGATGCGGCATCGCAAGTCCGGCGTTATCGCGGTTGCCTATAACCCTTTAAAAGCCGTTGGCATCATTGGTGTCGCAGGTCGTAACAGGAGCCCTAAAACCGACTATCCACGATGCGACACGCCGCTGCCGTCAGAGCCGGTTCCACAGGTCACGGATCATGTCGGTGATGGTCAGGTCGCGCAGGGATACCATCTTCGGGAACGTGCGGATCAGACGGCGCTGCTGGCGGTTGAGCGAGCGACGGACCAGCTCGCCGGCATCCGCAACCGGTCTGGATGCCGCACGAATGCCCTGCTGGGCTCCGGCCGCGAACCGGTCATACGCCTGCTCCGCCTGCCCGCGCAGTTTGGCGGACGTTTCGCGCCACTGCTCGTCGGCCTCGCTGATGCGTGTGTCGATCTGTCTGATCTGCTGCGATTTGAGCGCCTTGATGCCCTCGCTGACCTTCGTCAGACGCGAATCGAGGCTGCGCAGACCGGCCTGGGTGATGGCCGCATCGATTACCACCACGACGAACGACAGTCCCGCGACGGCGTGAAGCAGCCATATCGGCCAGGACCGGACGATGTCGGACATCCACGGCTGGACCACCAGTTTGATGCACGTCGCCCCCGCGCCGAACGCCAGAAACCCGTTGAGATACACGCGCCCGTTGATGTTGAACGGCTTGCCGGAATAATCCCAGAAACGCATGTGGTACAGTTTCTCGATCGCCCAGCTCGACGCATATTCCAGCGTGCATGCGAGCACGCCGCTGGACAGGAACAGCGACAGCGGATTGTTCACGTCATGCAGCAGCACGACGACCAGCAGACCGCCGAACCCGTAGATCGGGCATATCGGCCCGTTGAGCATGCCCCGATCCTCGAACCGCTTGCGCAGCACGACGCTCAGGCCGGTCTCCCACACCCATCCCGCGAACGAGTATGCCAGCCAATACAGGAAGAAGCGTTCCACGACAATCAGAACATCCATGGGCGTCATGGCATCCTCCTTGCGATCATGCGGACGGAACCGCCGCATCGGGCTTCGTCCCGTCGTCACGTGTATCAGACAACTCTAGCGCGAGGCGTCACGTTCCGGCTTCCGCTCCCATGCCGTCGATACGATGCAGGTGGCACTTCCCGGCCGCCCGCCACCGGTGGTGCGCTGGGCGGGACCGCGTTACGCGGTGTGCGCCCGACGATGCTAGTCTCTGTTGTGTATCGTCATTGCCTACCAGTAAGGGGTGTTTCCGAATGACCGATGATGTGACGCTGTATGACCGCGACCCACATTACATTCCGCGCGTGGCCGCCGTGCACGACATGTGCGGGTATGGCAAGTGCTCGCTGACCGCGGCGATCCCGATCCTGTCGGCGGCCGGCTGCGACGTGTGCCCGGTGCCGACGGCCCTGTTCTCCGCACACACCAAGTACGCCGTGTTCACGTTCCATGACACGACGGACATTCTCTCCGGATATCTGGATGCCTGGCGCAAGGAGAACGTCGAGCTGGATGGCGTGTACAGCGGCTTCCTCGGCTCCCCCGACCAGGTGTCCATCATCCAGCGCCTGTACCGAGAATATCCGTCCGCGCTGCGGCTGGTCGACCCGGTTATGGGCGACGCCGGGCAGATGTACCCGACGTACACGCCGGAACTGTGCGAGGCGATGGGGGCTCTGGCGGACGGCGCGGACGTGCTGATGCCGAACCTGACCGAAGCGAGCATCCTGACCAAGCGCGACTACCCCGGGCAGGATCTCGATGACGCCGCCGTGACCGAACTGCTGGACGCGCTGCTGGGACTCGGTGCCAAGAACGTGGTGCTCAAGGGCATCGACCACGGTGACGGCAAGATCATCAACTACGTGGCAAGCGCCGAAAAGGGCGCTGCCGAGAAGGTCGAGCTTGTGCACGACAAGCTGCCGTACATGATCCACGGTACGGGTGACGCTTTCGCGTCCGCACTGTGCGGTGCGGTGATGGCCGGCCGCGGCCTGGCCGAATCGGCTCGGATCGCGGGCGAATTCGTACGTCATGCAATGGAAAGCACCCGCAATCAGCCGCATTTCGAGGAGCGCGGGGTCAGTTTCGAGCTCGATCTCGGTGAGCTCACTTCGCTGGTGAAGTGAGACCGTGCCGCAAAGCCGGCAAAACGGAACTGCGCCGAAGCCCTGGCTGGGCCTTCGGCGCAGTTTTGTATCAGAACCACTCTGACTCGGGACCAAGGAATCCGGCCTGAGGGGAAGGCGTCAGGCCACTCCCGTATCGCAGCTCTCAGTATTCGCGCGTCTTGGGCGGGAAGTCATTGATGTGCACGGACTGCCACAGGATGGAGGCGTGAGGTGCCGATGAAGCCTCGGCATCGGCGGCATCGGCCATCCCGATCATCGAATGCGCGAGGAAACGTTCGTCGTCACGCGTCGGATAATCGAGCCTTTGCAGGGAACCGCGCGATTCGTGGCGCGCCTCGGATGCGCGCAGCATGGCTTCGGCGAGCAGTGTCAGGTGCCGTACCTCCCAGATCGCGGTTATCTCCTGATTGAACGCGGGTGTCTCCGAATGCGCCGTGAGACGGTTGGCGCGGGGACGGATCACAGTATCGAGCAGGTTCAGGGCCTCGCTGATGGAACGGGCGTCGCAACGCACCGCCAGCGCATGTTCCATCAGCGTTCCCAGATCGGCGGCGAGCCGATACGGGTTATCCTCCTCGGAACCGGGCTGCGCGGAAGCATCTGAGCCGCCGAGCTCCGCTGTCTGCGGCATACCGTCAGACGTATCGTCTGCCGCGTCATCGTCCACGTCCGGTCTGCCCGCAAGCATCGTGGCGACATCCTGCTTGCGCGAACGGGCGACGTCGTCCACCAGCGCGGCTGCCGCCTCGGCGGGACCGTCATCCGCATCGGCGTCGCGCATCGGGTCGTCGACCGGCGACTGTGCGATGCGGGCCGCCAGCGACTCACCTGCGCGCGTGCCGAACAGGCATGCGTCGAGCAGCGAGTTGCCGCCCAGACGGTTCGCCCCATGCACCGACACGCACGAGCATTCGCCCGCGGCGAACAAGCCCTCCACGACCGTGCGGGTACCGGAATCGGCGTCGCCGTTCTGGCTCCCTGACTCCGCCCAGCGATACACCTCTCCATCCGTGGTGATCGGGATGCCACCCATCGTGTAATGCGCGGTCGGTTTGACCGGCACCATGTCCTTGGCCGGATCGAGGTTCGCGTACGCCTTGATGGTCTCCACCACCTGCGGCAGCACCGCATTCATATGATCCGGATCGATGCCGGTCATATCGAGCCACACGCAGTCCTTCGGACCGTCCGGGTCTTTCGGGTCCGCGATGCCGCGTCCGCCGTCGATCTCGGCCATGATCGAACGGCTCACCACGTCACGCGCGGCGAGGTCGCGATGCTCCGGCGCATAACGTTCCATGAACGCCTCGCCGTCGGCGTTGCGCAGCACGCCGCCCTCCGCACGGGCGGCCTCCGACAGGAGTATGCCCGTGTGCGCGAGACCCGTCGGATGGAATTGGACGAATTCGATGTCTTCCAGCTGGAGTCCGGCGGACAACGCCAAGGCCATGCCGTCGCCGGTCAGATCCCATGAATTCGACGTGGTGTGGAACAGTCGTCCTGCACCGCCGGTGGCGAACATCACGTTGTGCGCATGAATTGCGTGGGTGACGCCGGCGTGCGTGTCATAGGCGACCACGCCCGCAACGGCGCTCCCCGACTTGTCAAGCACCACATCGGTCACGTACCATTCCTCGGCGAATTCGATGCCGGCCGCGACGCACTGCTGCCACAGCGAGTGCAGGATCTGATGGCCGATGCGGTCCGCCGCATATGCCGCCCTGCGCACGGGCATCTTGCCGAAATCCGCGGTGTGGCCACCGAACCGTCGCTGCGCGATGTGGCCGTCATCGGTGCGGGAGAACGCCACGCCCATACGCTCCAGGTTGATCACGGTCTGCGGGGCGTACTCGGCGAGCAGCTTGGCCGCATCCTGATCGACCAGCCAGTCGCCGCCCTTGACGGTGTCGTAGTAATGCCAATGCCAATCGTCCTGTTCCACATTGCCCAGACTCGCCGCGATGCCGCCCTCCGCTGAACCGGTGTGCGAGCGCAACGGCTGCAGTTTGGATATCACCAGGACCTTCGGCTCGATGCCGGACTCCTTCAACTGTTCGATGTCAGGGGAGTGCATCAGCCCCAGCGCCGCCGACAGGCCGGCCGCCCCGGCGCCGACGATCACAGCGTCATACATTTCTTCCACATGTTTCGGACTCATATCCAAGATTGTCGCACAAGGGCTGACGTTCGCCGCGCACGTGACGGGGGCACGGCGGATAATACCGTTCATGGAAAAAATATCCGACAGCACGGCGACGCCCGGCAACACGACAACGTCCGGCAATGCGGCAACATCCAACGGCACAGCGTCATCCGGCAGCACAGCGTCGTCCAACAGTGCGACATCGTTCAACAGTGCGGTGTATGACATCGTCCGGCGGATCCCGCGCGGAGCGGTCGCGACCTACGGCCAGGTCGCGACGCTGGCCGGCCGCCCACGTAATGCGAGGTTCGTCGGCTTCGCGCTGCACGCCAATCCCGAACCCGGCGTGATTCCCTGCCATCGCGTCGTGTTCCGTGACGGTTCGCTGGCGCCCGGCTTCGCGTTCGGCGGCCCGGAGCGGCAGCGCGCGATGCTCGAAGAGGAGGGTGTGCCGTTCATCCCGCCGCGGGCGGGCCACGACAATGCCGGTGACGGTGGATGGCGTGTCGACCTGGCACGATGCCAATGGCAGGCGTAACGCACGCCAAGGTGCCATGCTTTCGCCTGTACCATCCGCCACGAGTAAGTATCGTCATCATGATCTCCGTCTCCCTCCGGTTTCCGGAACGATGGAGATGCGACCGTTCTCGACGGTTATCAGTCCGATGAGCTCCATCGTCCCCAATTGCGAGAGCACATGGGCGACCAACTCATGCATGCCGCGTTCCGGCACCGCATCCGCTCCCTTTCCTTCTGTTGGCTTCCCTTCCGTTGGCCTTCCTTCCGTCGCGCCCGTCTCCAGGCCTTTTTCACCTGACCGGGTGCGCAGCTGTTCGGCGACGGATTGCGCGGTCGGGGCTATCCGCCGGCGACGGCACCATCGGATGGCATCGATGATCGCCCGCTGGCTCTCGGTCATCGCCGATGACCTGTTGCCGCCCGATGGGCTGCTGTCGCGCAATATGCCGGCATCACGAGGCGTCCCGACATCGCAGTCCGAGCCGTCTTTCCGTTGAGCGGCCACGTCGTGGAACGACTCCGGTGGATGCGGGGCATGCCAGACGTCATCCATGTCGGCGACGGAGCACACGATGGTGGCCCGGTGCTCCTGAATGAGCCGGTTGCAGCCGCCGTTGCCCGGCATGTCAATGTTGCCGGGCACCGCATGGATGTCCCGCTGCAGTTCGCTTCCCCAGTTCACGGTGTTCAGCGCCCCTGAACGCAGTCTCGCCTGAGTGACCACCAGCGTTGACGAAAGCGCGGCTATGATGCGGTTGCGCGACAGGAACCGCCTCGCCTCCGGAATGGTTCCCGGGCACAGTTCGCTGACCAGTGCTCCCCCGTTTTCCGCAATCCCGTCGAACAACTCGCTGTTGCACTGCGGCCCGGCATGGTTGAGACCTCCGGCGAACACGGCCACCGTGCGCCCGGCCCGTCCGATGCCGTACGCCCGCATCGCGTCCAATGCTCCCCTATGGGCGGCGGCGTCCGCCCCCATGGCTCCCCCTGAAACCACCAGATGCCCAGCTTGCGCGGCATGCACGGCTATGTCCGTCGTCAGTCGGCGCCCATACTCGTTGACGCCGCGCGAGCCCACGATGCCGACGGGCTGCGGGCAACTGGTCAATGCCGCGCGATCGCCACTGCCCCACAGGCACAGCGGGGGCGCGCAACGACCCAGCAACGCCAGGTCGTTGAGACGGGTGGGCCACCATACGTCATGCGGCGCGATGATCCATTGCCTCCCCTCCATGGTGAACCAGCCGCAGAGATAATCCCTGTCCCACGTGGGGAGAGTTCGCAATCGCTGCTGCCATGTCGCCAACGCGGAGCGAAACGAACGCACCGCCTGCGGCGTGGGCTTGCTCCCCCATCGGGTCATGCCGATGCAGAACGCCTGCTCGATGACCTTCCCCGCGCCGGCCGACGTGCGCAGTTCCGGGTCGCTGTCCCGGATGAGGGTGAGCGCTTCCCACGCATCGGCCGTGCCCTTGAGGAGCGCGGTCATCAGCGCGTCTGCGGTGTTGAGGCAGAATGTCAGGATGGCCCGAGCGAGCGTCTCCTCGTCAAGGTCCCAGCAAAGGCCGCTATCCGACTCGCATACAGTCATGACATCCTCGCTCTCAACATGATGCCTTGCGACATCTCGTCCGGCCCCGGCGACGTTTTGCCCGCCAGATCGGCCAGCGTCCATGCCAGTCGCATGGCCCGATCCACTCCACGCAGGCTCAGCCGATGCGACGCCAGCGCCCTGTTGGCGAGTTCCAGCGCCTTCACCGACGTGTTGGCGCGCATCCACGACCCCGGCACTTCGGCGTTGCAGCCCCACCCGTATTTGGAATACCGTTCGCCGGCCGCCGCCCGCGCCGCGATCACCTGCTGCTGCATGACGTGGCTACCAATCGAATCGCGGGTCGGCGCCGAGGCTATGCACGGGACCGGCGGCACCTCCACCTGAATGTCGATCCGGTCGAGAATCGGACCGGATAGTCTGGCGAAATACCGGATACGGTCCTTCTCCTTGCACACGCAGCGCTCCCCGTTGCCGTAGGCGTAACCGCACGGGCACGGGTTGGCTGCCATGACCATCTGGAACATCGCCGGATAGTAGGTCGTCCCCTTCGTGCGAGACAGGGCCACGTACCCGGATTCCATCGGCTCGCGCAGCGTCTGCAGCGTCCTCGCGGAGAATTCAGGGGCCTCGTCCATGAACAGGATCCCGCGGTGGGCGCGCGTAATCGCCCCCGGCATCGCAAGCCCTGATCCGCCACCCACCAGCGACGCGGTCGACGCCGTATGGTGAGGCGCCTCGAAGGGCGGCATATCGGAGATGCCATAATGCTGCAGCGTGCCGCACAGGGAGCGTATCGACGCCACTTCGAGCTGTTCCTCCGGCGTAAGCGGGCACATGATGCTCGGCATCCTGGAGGCCAACATCGTCTTGCCCGAGCCCGGCGGGCCGGTCATCAGCAGATGGTGTTTCCCGGCCGCCGCCACCTGCAACGCCCACTTGACATGATCCTGGCCGACCACCTCGCTCATGTCGCCCAATCCGCTGAAGGCCGGAGTGTCCTCGACCGTGCACGAAACCGTCGCCCGGTCGACGCCAAGCGTATACGACGCTCGGCCTCCCGCCAGCTCGATGAGTTCGCCCACATGACGGACGCAGGTCACGTCCATCTGCGGCACCAGGCGGGACTCGTCCTCGTTGCCGTAAGGCACGATCAGTCGCCGTATCCCCCGCTCCTTGGCATGCAGCATGATCGGCAGCAGACCATGGATCGGCAGCACGGTGCCGTCGAGGTTCACCTCCCCCAGAACGATCGTCTCCTCCAGGCTGTCGTGCGGAATCGCCCCCGCCGCGCTCAGCACGCCGGCCGCGATGGCGAGGTCGTGCGAGGCGCCCCGCTTGGGCATCGACGCGGGAGACATGTTGACGGTGACGCGGGTGTCCGGCCATTTGAACCCGCTCGCCTGGCAGGCGGATTTGACCCGTTCCCGCGATTCGCTGAGCGAGGCGTCCGGCAGGCCGATGACGCTGAAATACGGCAGACCGGGCGAGATGAACGCCTGAATCTGGATGATGAAGGCCTTGAGACCAATCAGGCCGACCGAAAGGGAACCGCCGATAGCCATCAGAACGCCCCCGGTATGTGGTGCACCGACACCATGCCCGCACGCGCGACGATAGTGAGCACGTCGAACCGCACCCCCGTATGCCTGATGCGGTGGTCCGGCTCGAGCAGCCACTGCACGCCGGCGCGTCTGAGATTCGTCTGCTTGTGCAGGGTGACGGCCTCCTGCGGCGTGCCGAAATGGTCGGTCCGTCTGGTCTTGACCTCGACGAACGCGATGACGCGGTCGGGCGTCATCATGACGATGTCGAGCTCCCCGTACCGCGAATGCCAGTTGCGCCCCAGAATCGTGTATCCGTGCCGTTCCAGCCAATCCGCCGCATATTGCTCCCCCAGCACCCCCAGCTGCTTGGGTTTGAGCGAGCCGTCGCACAGCCGGCACAGCATATCGCTCAGCCCCGCCACGGGAGGATCATGATCGGTCGTAGCGCCTGCGTGTTCCGCTCGGCTTGTCAAACAGGTGTCCATGACCATCAGTGCACCATAAAACCGCCTTCGACCACATGGTTTTCGGCCAATGTGGTCGAAGGCTTGCCCTTCGGCGTGTTGTGGATGGAATGTGGACGAATATCCACTTATCCACATCGTCGGCACGACGACGATTCCGTGCGCGGAACCGAGGCATGGGCGCGCCCGCCAAGGCCATGCCTTATGGCAAACTGGTTGACGATTCTTTGACTTCAGGAGGCATATATATGAGCGGCTCAAGTGACGCGCTGGCCACGGTGACCTTGCGGGTGAACAGGTTCACGCCGCGTCCCGAGCGTGATCGCCCGGCCCGCTCCGGCAGCCCCTTCGCCAAGAAAAGCTCGCCATTCGGCGGCGCCTCCGCTTCGGCGCGTCGGCGTCCCCGCGGCAAGCAGTGGGTTCAGGAGTACACTCTGCCGGTTCGCCGGGAGGATACGGTGCTGGACTGTCTGCTGAAGATCAAGCGCACCGTGGATCCGACCCTGGCGTTCCGTTATTCGTGCGGGCATGGCATGTGCGGTTCCGACGCGGTGGCGATCAACGGCACGCCGACGCTCCTGTGCACCGCGACCGTCGGCGACTGGGCGAAACCGGCGACGCCGATTCCCCTCGCCGATGGCGAGGGATTCCGCCGCACCGGCGACGCGGGTGATAAGCGGAGCGCGGACACGACCGCTCCCGAAGGAAACTCTTGCGAAGACAACGCAGGCGCGCAATCCCACGAACTCGGCATCATCGAACTGGCACCGCTGCCGGGATTCCCCGTCCAGCGCGATCTGATCGCGGACATCGACCCGATGCTCGACCAGATCAGGAAGCTCAAGCCGTATCTGCAGGCCGATGGCGTGCTCGCGACCACCAGCGAAGGCAAGGTGGACGTGTTCGAGTACCTTCAGCGGCCAGAGCAGCTGGCGAAATACGAGCTGCTCAGCAACTGCATCGCCTGTGGCGTGTGCGAGGGAGCCTGCCCGGTCTACGCCGGCGGCGACGCCTTCATTGGGCCGGCGGCCCTGATCTCGACCTCCCGCTTCGTGAACGATTCGAGGGACACCGCAACCGACGAGCGACTGGACGCCATCGACACCGCCGACGGCGTGGCCGCTTGCCAATCCGTGCGCGCCTGCTCGCGCCACTGTCCCCGCGGCATCGACGTCGGCGAGGAGATGTGGCAGATCGTCGCCCGCGTCCGAGAGCGCTGACAGACCGAAACAGACATCATTCGACAACGGTTCAGGGGATTGTTTATGGATAAGACCTCATATGCGAATCTCGCCAGGGCATGGGAGTACGTCGAGAATCATGCCTATTCCCGGCAGACGCAAGCGCTGCTGGACGCGCGCGAACAGGCCGCCCAGTGCGGTCTTGCGCAGGGTTCCGCAGCTCAGGCGCAGCTGCTGCATACGCTGGCATGCATGATGCGCAGCATCTCGGTGATCACCATCGGCTCCGGCTCACTCGTGGAGATCGTCCAGCTTGTCGATGCGCTGCACGGTACCGGCCAGTTGACGGCGGTGGATTCCTCGACGCAGGGAATCGCGCTCATCCGCAAGATGTTCTTCGCCCTGTCCGACACGACACAAACGACGCTGCGCGCGGTGAACGCGCCGGTGAACGTGTTTCTGCCGCGTCTCAACGGCACGGATTACGACCTGATCGTCGTCTCCGGCGATGCGGCGAACTATTTGGACACGTTTGCCCAGGCGCCGCGGCTGCTCCGGGAGCACGGCGTCATCGTGTTCACCGACATGCTCGCGTTCGAGGGCGACGAGGCGAACGGCGGTGTACCCAATCCCGCTGACCGCAGCGACAAGGCGGTGGTCATGCGGCAATTGCTGGACATGGTTCAGGACGACGACCGTTTCGAATCCTCTCTGACTCCGACCGGCACCGGACTGCTCATCGCCGTCAAGCGCTAGGAGGCGATCCGGCTGACCGCCACTTCCACGGCCTCGTCGGGGTCGTCCGTGATCAGTACCAGACTCGGGTCGAGCGGCGAGATCATGCCGTGATCCTGCACGGTCGATGTCAGCCATTCGAACAGGCCGCGCCAGTATTCGGTGCCGTACAGGACGATCGGCATCGACATGACCTTGTGCGTCTGCACCAGGGTCAGCAGCTCGAACATCTCATCGAATGTGCCGAATCCTCCGGGGCATACGATCACGCCGGACGAGTATTTGACGAACATGGTCTTGCGCACGAAGAAATAGCGGAAGCTCATGCCCAGGTTCACCCATTGGTTGAGCCCCTGCTCGTGCGGCAGTTCGATGCCCAGTCCGACCGATTTGCCGCCGGCAAGCGCCGCACCACGGTTCGCGGCCTCCATGATGCCCGGCCCTCCCCCGGTGATGACGGCCACGCCATGCTTTGCGATTCCACGCCCCATGCGCCGCGCCGCCTTATAGTCCGGGTCGGTGCGCGGCGTGCGGGCGGAGCCGAACACGCTGACCGCCGGCCCGAGCTCGGCGAGCGCCCCGAACCCGTCGACGAACTCGGATTGGATGCGCAGCACACGCCACGGATCCATGTGGAGCCAATCGGTCTCCTGATTGGGTTTGAGCAGGTTGGCCGTAGTGTTGTCGTTCGGAATCATCGGGCCGCGCAGAATCACCGGGCCCCGGTGATAGGTGTCGCCCAACGGCGATGCATCCTGCTGAACACCGGAGACGGCGGCGCGTACCGCCGCGTCACCCGTCTGCCGCCCGGCGTCCGATGATTTCCCTCGTTCGGCACCTGCCGCGGCGATGATGTCGTTCAGCGCGTTGTTCGCCGCCGCGTGGGCGAGCTTCTGCGCGGCCAGTTTACGCAGCTTCTTTTTCTTGCCGCTTTTCTTCGACGCATCCGTTTTCGACATGATCACGCACTCCTTGTCTTGGATGTCTCCAACATACCAGCAGAAGCTCCGTTACGACACCGACTCCAGCTCCTCCTTCTCGAACCGCTTGGACTGACGGCTCAGGAGGATGCCGCTGATGAGCGCCGCGATCAGGGATGCCATCAGCACGCCGAACCGTCCTTCCGCAGACAGCTCCGTGTTCGTGTAGGCCAGAGAGGCGATCAGGAACGATACCGTGAAGCCGATGCCGCACGCGCAGGCTGCGGGGAACATGTCGCGCACGCGCAGTCCCTTCGCCATCGTCAGCCCAGCCACGTGCGTGGACAGCCATGCCGTGATCATGATGCCGAGCGGCTTGCCGATCACCAGCGCCACGATGATGCCGATGACCACGGGCGACAGCATCAGCGCCGGGGATAGCTCGGCGAAGTGCACGCCGGTGGCGAACAGCGCGAATATCGGCAGTGCGAGCAGCGAAGAGAACGGCTGCAGCTTGCTCGCATAGCGTTGCGCGCGCGGTGACTTCTCACCGTGCATTTCACGCGATGGCGTCAGCAGGCCGACCAGCACGCCCGCCAGCGTGGGGTGCACGCCGGCCTCGAACATCATCACCCATGCCAGTACGCCTATCACGGCGACCAGCAGCCATGGGACGCGGCGCAATCTCACCAGGAACGCCCAGATGGCCGCGCATATGGCGATGCCGATGAACCAGTACCATGCGTTGAGCGACGAGAAGAACACCGCGATCAGGATGATCGCCAGCAGGTCATCGACCGTGGCGAGCGTCATCAGGAACGCTCGGATCGAACCGGGCAGCGCCTTGGCGAACAACGCAAGCACCGCCAGCGAGAAGGCGATGTCCGTCGCTGTGGGAATCGCCCACCCCTGCGCCGCTTCGGCGAACGGGATATCCGCGCCGGTCGGGATGGTGACGATTCCCGGCGCAGGCGGCGCGAACCGGGAGAACAGGGAGATGACCGTGATGAACAGCACCGGCGGCATCAGCATACCGCCCACGGCGCACAGCATGGGCACGGCGGCGGCTTTCGGATTGGCGAGCGAACCGGTGGTCAGCTCCTGTTTGAGATCCAATCCGACCGTGAGGAAGAATATCGTCAGCAGGCCATCCTGCGCCCAATGCCCGATCGGCAGGATGATGTTGGTGCCGGGAATGCCCAGCTGCGTCTCCGCCACCGCCTCGAACATGTGCGACGTCCATGGCAGATTAGCCAGGACCAGACCAGCAAACGCGAACGCGAGCATAATCAGGCCGGAAATACGATCGGACGCGGCGATTCGCCGGATCCTGGCCCAAACCCTACCCGTGCTATTCATGAACCCTCAATTCCATACCAAGTGAACAGCCTGACGCGGACGTATGCCTGACATGTCAGGATTCGGTGCCATCAGACCGACTCCTCATTTTACAGACCCCCATCCCACTCTACGCCCCGGGCTGAGCCTAGCGAAGCGAGACCACAATCACAGGGGCCAAAGGCGAGCCGTGAAGAAACAGCAGAGCTGCTTGTAGGCGAGGAGTGGGGGGGGGCGACGAACAATCCATATCCGGCGGAAGTCCCATTTATTCGTCGCCGGATGGGACTTTCGCGGGAAAGGCGTGGTGATGATTCTCCGCCGACCGCCATCCGGCTATCGCCTGTACCACACCATGCGTTTTTTGAGGGTTTTGGGGCTGGTGTGGCCAAGGGTGATTCCGGGCCCATTCACCGGTCATTGGAAAATGGCGGTTTCCGCGACCCGTGCTTTGCCACACCACGTGATGTGAAGGCTCACATCGCATGGTGTGGCTCTCTGCTGTGCCACACCATGCGATTTTGGGGTGTTTTTCGCCTGGTGTGGCACACGGGATGGGAGCGAATCAGCCGGACGGATGGGTAGGGACTGAGTGCGGGCTGTTCCATTGAGCTGAGAACCACCCCAGTCATGCTGCGCATGCCAGCCCTCCGCCAGCGGGGGCGATAATGTCGGGCGCCCCGCTGTTTGCCTCACGGCCCGCCCCGCCAGCGGGCCGAGAGGCAATCCCGGTTGCCGAAATCAGGCGCGCTGTGACAGGGCCACGGCGATGTTGTTCAGCACCTGCTTAAGCAGCGCCTTCGGGCAGGCGAGGTTGACGCGCTCGAATCCGGCTCCGTTCTCGCCGAACAGCACGCCCTCGTCGAAATACACTCGAGCGCGGTCGCGCATGAAATCGCGCAGCTCGTCCGCCGAACCGAAGCCAAGACCGCGGCAGTCCAGCCATGCCAGATACGTGCCTTCCGGCTCGATGAGCCGAAGTCCAGGCGTGCGTTCCGCGAACTCGCGCAGCAGCGAAAGGTTGTCGGCGAGCACGCCCATGAGCGCATCCAGCCACGGTTCGGCCCGCTCATATGCCACTTGGCACGCGACGAGTCCGAAATGGCTGACGGTCAGGCCGGCGATGTTCTCCGCCGCCACGTCGAACGCCCGCTTGAGTTCGGGGTTGACGGTGATGACGTTGGAGCACAGCAGGCCGGCGATGTTGAAGGTCTTGGTCGGGGCGGTGAACTCATAGCAGTGGCCGGCGTAGCGCTCCCCCAGCGTGCCGAACATCGTCACGTCGTGTCCGGGGTAGGCGAAATCCGCATGAATCTCATCGGCCAGAATGGTCACGCCGTGGGCGATGCAGATGTCGCCCAGACGACGCAGCTCGTCGGCGCTCCACACGCGGCCGACCGGGTTGTGCGGGTTGCACAGCATCAGCGCCGTGCACCGCGGGTCGGACGCCTTGGCCTCCAGATCATCGAAATCCATGACGTAACGTCCGTCGTCACCTAGGATGAGGCGGTTGTCGAGTATGGTCAGGCCGTTGTGCTCCGCGGCGGCGGTGAAAGGATAGTAGACGGGTCCTTGCAGGATCACCTTGTCGCCGGGATGGGTGACCGCACGCAGTGCGGTGTTGACCGCGGGCATGACCCCGTCCGACAGGCTCACCCAGGCCGGGTCGATGTCCCAGTTGTGCCGACGACTCATCCATGCCGTCAGCGCGCGGAAATACCCGTCGGTCGCGTAATCGTATCCGAAGATGTCATGTTGGGCGGCTTCGACCAGCGCTTCTACGATTTCCGGAGCCGGCTTGAATTCCATGTCGGCAACGGACATGGCGATCACGTCCTCGCTTCCCACACCCATGTCATCCTCGATCATGTGCCATTTGATGGATGTGGTGCCGCGCCGTTCGACCACGGACTGGAAATCGTACACGTCTGCTCCTCGTATGTATTCGATGGCGCCGGAACACGGTCGTGGGCGGATGCTCCTCGTTGCGCCTGTCTGCTGTGCGCCCATCCATTGGAAAAGCCCTCGGAAGCATTCGCTTTCAAGGGCTTTTTGTGCGCCGAACAGGATTCGAACCTGCGACCTGCTGATCCGTAGTCAGCTGCTCTAATCCGCTGGGCTACCGGCGCATACCGCGCATATTGAATTATGCACAACCGTGAATTACTTCACGGCTCGTGCGCCAGACAGGATTCGAACCTGCGACCTGCTGATCCGTAGTCAGCTGCTCTAATCCGCTGGGCTACTGGCGCATGTTGTCTTGTTTGCGGCAACTCAAATAAATTACATCAATGTAATGACTTTAGCAACTTGGCGTGTCGCGAACGTGCCGCGCGCGTCCCCGTCATGCCACGAGGCGCCGTTCCCCACGGACCAGTTTGGGCAGACCCTCACCCCTGACCGAGGCCGCGTCGACGATCACCTGCTGCACGTCATCCATGCCTGGAAGCTCGAACATCGTCTCCTCAAGGGTCTTCTCGATGATCGACCGCAGCCCTCGCGCACCCGTCCCGCGCGTTATGGCGGTCGTCGCGATGGCGTTCACCGCCTGCTCCGTGAAGACCAGATCCACCCCGTCGACGGCGAACATCTTGCGATACTGCTTGACCAGGGCGTTCTTGGGCTCGGTGAGGATGCGCGCCAGATCGGCCTCGGTCAGCTCGTCGAGCACGCTGACCACGGGCAGACGCCCGATGAACTCGGGCAGCAGACCGAATTCGGCGAGGTCGTCGGCGCTGACCTGTTCGAGCAGTTCCTCGGGCTTGACCTCATGGTCATGCCAGGAGGCCCCGAAGCCGCTCTCGTGGCGTCCGAGCCTACCGGCGACGATATCGCTCAGCCCCACGAACGCACCGCCGCAGATGAACAGGATGCCGCGCGTGTCGATGGTCACCGTGTCCTGGTCGCGGTGCTTGCGTGTGCCCTCGACCGGCACCGAGGCGATCGTGCCTTCGAGTATCTTCAGCAGCGCCTGCTGCACGCCCTCGCCGGAGACGTCACGGGTGATAGACGTGTTCTCGCCGGATTTTCTGGCGATCTTGTCGATCTCGTCGATGTAGATGATGCCGTGCTGAGCCCTCTCGACGTCCCCGTCGGCGGCCGAGATGAGCCGCTGCAGCACGGTCTCCACGTCATCTCCCACATACCCGGCCTCGGTGAGCGTCGTGGCGTCGGTGATGACGAACGGCACGTTCATGACCTTGGCGAGGGACTGCGCGAGATACGTCTTGCCGACGCCGGTAGGGCCGAGCAGCAGTATATTGGATTTGGCGACCTCGACGTCGGCGAGCGGATCCGTGCGGCGGCGACGCCCGAGCGCCTGCTTCTTGCCGTCGAACTGCCCGGCCGATTCGCGCAGTTCCATGTTGACGCGCTTGTAATGGTTGTAGACGGCGACCGACAGCGTGCGTTTCGCCGCGCTCTGCCCGATGACGTACCGGTCGAGATAGGCGCTGATCTCGGCGGGCTTGGGCAGTGTCAGGGCGTTGACATCGGCGCTGTGCTGGCGTTCCTCCGAGACGATGTCGACGCACAGCTCGATGCATTCGTCGCAGATGGCCGCGCTTGGGCCTGCAACCAGCTTGCGTACCTGATGCTCGGTCTTGCCGCAGAACGTGCACCGAGGCACGTCCTCGTTGTAACTCACCACGCGCCCCATGCAGCTCTCCTTCGACTATGCGTCCCGTTATGCGCACTGTTACGAGGATACCCCCGGCCTGACGGCGACGGGGGTATCCACTTGTGAAGATTCATGAACCTCACGAACGGTGTTCGAGCACTTCGTCCACGATGCCGTAATCCTTGGCTTCCTGGGCGGTCAGGAACGTATCGACCTCGATGTCCTTGCGGATCTTCTCGACATCCTGTCCGGTGTGCTTGGCGAGCGTGTTCTCCAGCCATTCGCGCATGCGCAGCATCTCCTTGGCCTGGATCTCGATCTCCGTGGCCTTGCCGAAGCCTTGGTCGATGGCCGGCTGGTGGATGAGCACGCGCGCGTTCGGCAGCATCAGGCGCTTGCCCTTGGCGCCGGCGGCCAGCAGGATCGCCGCGGCGGAGGCGGCCTGACCGAGGCAGACGGTCTGCACGTCGGGCTTGATGTACTGCATCGTGTCGTAGATGGCGGTCATGGCCGTCATCGAGCCGCCGGGCGAGTTGATGTACATCATCACGTCACGGCTCGGATCCTGCGATTCGAGCACAAGCAGCTGGGCCATGATGTCGTCGGCGGACGTGTCGTCGACCTGCACGCCCATGAAGATGATGCGGTCCTCGAACAGCTTGGTGTACGGGTCCTGCGTCTTCATGCCGTACGGCGTCTTCTCGGAGAACTGCGGGAGCACGTAACGGTTCTGCGGCGAGACGGCCGCGCCGCCGCGCAGCGCGCTCTCGCGGGCTGCGGCGGGCATGAACCCGACGACGCCGCGCGGGCCGGCGAGACGGTCGGCGCGGGCTGCGAACTGAGCTTCTTCGGATGCCATTTCGATCATTCTCCCTTCGTCATCGAATCGTGCGTGGTGATGATCTTGTCCACGAACCCGTACTCCAGCGCCTCGGTGGCGGTGAACCAGTGGTCGTACTCGTTGTCGCGGTAGATCTCCTCCACCGTGTGGCCGGTCTGTTCGGCGGTCAGCTCGCTCATGGTCTTCTTCATATCCATGATGAGCTCGGCGTTGATGCGCACGTCGGTGGTGGTGCCGCCAATGCCGCCGGACGGCTGGTGCATCAGCACGCGGGCATGCGAGGTCAGGAACCGCTTGCCCTTGGTGCCGGAGCTCAGCAGGAACTGGCCCATCGACGCGCACATGCCCAGGCCTACGGTCGCCACGTCGGGCTGGATGAGCTGCATGGTGTCGTAGATGGCCATGCCTGCGGTAATCGAGCCACCGGGCGAGTTGATATACAGCCAGATGTCCTTCTTCGGGTCCTCCGCGGCCAGCATGAGCATCTGTGCGCAAATGCGGTTGGCCATGTCATCCTTGACCTCTTCACCCATCCAGATGATGCGGTCCTTCAACAGACGATTGAAAATCGGATCCGGCATCGACGGCATGTCGCCGTCCGCCATCACCGGGGATGATGTCAGCAAATCTGCCACCTTATCTCCTTGACTCACAGTATGTTGTGTCTCACAATACGTTACAGCAATTCACTCTACCTGCCCGAACCGACGGCAGCGCCCTGCACCGCCCTTTTCGGCTACCCGCATAGCGGGGGGGCGGAATACTTGCTCTATTGAAAATCAATTTGCCGTCCTTCCATGTCGGCAGTGCCCGAGGTTTTGCGCACTACCGTATCTTTCACCCAACACGATATCGATTCAATCACCATCGACAATAGGAGCGAAGTCATCTTCGCGTACCCCCAGAGAACCGAAGATAGCTACTTTTTCTGATCAAATGAGAATTACCACGGTGATGAATCAACGCCCAACAATCAATTCATCATTGCGACATGCCTGCCAAGAGACCACATCATGAGATGAGAGCACGATGCTCTTCAACAATGTATGGATAAGTCCTCATGGCTAATCTGTAGTCAATGTCCTGAAATATCGAACCATGTTTGCTATTTCAGGACATTTTCTAATGAGAGCAGCAATCAACCCAACCTGTGCAGCAGCCCGGACGATACGAAGGCGGATGCCGCCACGGCCATACCGACCGGCACGAAGAACTCAATCGGCGCCTCGGTGAGTTCCATGACCAGGCACATGGCCATGAGCGGAGCCTGCTGGGATGCGGAGAGCAGCGCGGCGGCCCCGATCAGGGCGCACGCGGTGACCGAATCTACGGGGAAGACGAACAGCCAGAGCAGTCCGAGCATCGTACCCAGCGTGGATCCCAGGGCGATGCCGGGCTGAAGCACGCCGCCCGATGCGCCGGAGCGGATGGTCATCAGCGTGACGAGCGCCTTGGCCACGAAGGTGAGCGCCAGCACGCCCAGCAACATCCATAGCCGGTTCAGTTCAAGCGGAGTCCCGGCGTTGACGACCGAGCCCGGAGCGCCGTCCGAGCCGGCGAGGAACGTCCATGGCGAGGCCGCTGCGGACGCGGCCGATTGCGCCGCACCGGAAGTGTCGGCCGTTTCGGGGATGAATGTGCTGAAGCCGAGCTGCGCCGCGGCACGCCCGTTGCCCATGACCTGCGGCACGACGATAGAGACCAGGCCGGTCACCAATCCGGCGAGCGACATCTGCCACATCAGCGACCGTCCGGTGGGCTTGTGCGATTCGGCCCACTGCGAGCCCTTGCGGAACAGTGCGCCGACGACGCCGCACGCCGTTCCGCACAGCAGCGCGAACAGCATCAGGCTCGGCGTGCTGTTCATCTGCATCGCGCCGATGTCGTAGAACATGTGCTCGCCTTTGATGGCGGTCGCGACGAACGCCGCAGTCGCAGACATCCCCAATCCGAATGCGACCTTCTCCAACGTCACGTCGACGAGCAGTATCTCCACCGCGAAGAACATGCCGGCCAGCGGCGCGTTGTACACGCCTCCCAGACCGGCACCGGCGGCGACGGCGACGACCATGCGGCGATCGAGCACGCCATGCGCGTCGCCTTCGCCGCCACCGATATGGAAGATGTCGCAGAACCGCTGCGCCAGCATGGCGCCCAGCTCGCGCGGCGCGACCTCGCGCCCGATGGAGGCGCCGGAGCCGACGATGAATATCTGCAGCACCACATGCACGATGGTCTGCCAGAACGGCATGCGGCCCCCGTTCACCGCCTTCTTGACGGACGGCACCTTCTCGGTCTTCGTGCGCAGCAGGTACCATATGACGCCGGCGACGCCCAGTCCCAACGTGACGGAGGCGATGCGGCGGACCGCCGGCACGGTGAACGCGCCGGGAATGAACTCGCTTTCGATGAATCCGAGCATCACGTATTCGACACCGTACAGCAGCAGCGTCAGCAGGCCGGCGCATGCGCCGATGATCGCGCCGAGCACCAGCGTGGCCGCGGTCAGCCAGCCGATGCGCTTCCAGTCGGTCTTCTCCATGATGCACCTCTTCGATGGCGAGTGGAACGTCCGGGAACGGGAGACCCGCCCATGTCAGCCTACCCGCGGCATCCTACACCCGCTCCTCACCGCGCATATCCCACCGTATATACGACTTGACCCGGAACCTTTGCGGTTCCGGGTCAAGTCAGTCATTCTGCATCACGGGCACGGCGCGATAGCAGCGATGCCGCGCGATTTACGCTCACTCGGCGTCGGCGGTGTTCTCGTCGTCCTTCTTGGCGAGCTCGTCGGCGACGGCGGCCGCGGCGGAGGCGGCTTCGACGCTCTCGGACTCTTCGTCCTCAGCGGCCTCGCCGAGGAAGGAGCTCAGGTCGAGGGTCTCGCCTTCGGACTTGAAGGTGACGGCGCGCATGCCGGCGAGCAGGCCCTTGGAGCGGCCAACTTCCTGCACGGCGGAGCCAAGCTGGCCGTTCTTGACGATGGCCTGGATGAACGCGGACGGGTCCATGCCGTACTGCTGGGCGATGGAGGCGAGGAAGTTGGTGACATCGGCCTGGGAGACCTTGACGTCCAGCTTCTCGGCCAGGGCGTCGAGCACCATCTGGTCGGTGAGCTCCTTGACGACCTGCTTCTCGGCGTCGGCCTTCTGCTCGTCGGTGGCCTTGGACGGATCGGCGGTCACGTTCTTGAGCTGCTGCTCAAGCATGTCGGCCTTGACGCCCTTCGGCACCGGGATCTCGGCGCCTTCCTCAAGCTTGGCGATGAAGGCGTCGCGGGCCTCGGTGGCCTGACGGCCTTCGGCGTCGCGCTCGGCGGCCTTGCGCACGTCGGCCTTGAGCTCATCCAGCGTATCGAACTCAGAGGCGTCCTGGGCGAAGTCGTCGTCGAGCTCCGGCAACTCCTCGGTCTTCACGGAGTTGACCTTGACCTTGACGAGCGCCTCTTCGCCTTCGTGCTCGCCGCCCTGCAGCTTGCTGTTGAAGGAGGTCTCCTCGCCGGCGGACAGGCCTTCGAGGGCCTCGTCCAGACCGTCCAGCATGGTGCCGGAGCCGAGCTCGTAGCTCACGCCTTCCTGGGAGTCGACGGACTCGCCGTCGATCTGGGCGTCGAGGTCGATGTTCGCGAAGTCGCCCTTGGCAGCCGGACGGTCGACGCCGACCAGGGTGCCGAAGCGCTGGCGCAGGGATTCGAGGCGGTTGTTCACGTCCTCATCGGTGACCTGGGCCTTGGGCACGTCGATCTCCAGGCCGTCGAGTTCCGGCAGCTCGATGTCGGGACGACGCTCGACGGTCGCGGTGAACTTCAGCTTGGTCTCGTCCTTGGCGGATTCGGGCACTTCCTGCACGTCGATCTCCGGCTGGGACATCGGATGGATCTTCTTCTCCTCAAGCGCCTTGGAATAGAGCTCCGGCACGCCGTTGTTGACGGCCTCGCCAGCGACGGCTGCGAAGCCGATGCGCTGGTCGATGATCTTGCCGGGGACGTGGCCCTTGCGGAAGCCGGGGATGTTCACCTGCTTGGCGATCTCCTTGCGGGCGGCATCCAGATACGGGTTGAACTCCTCCGGGTCGACGGTGATGGTGAGCTTGACCTTGGTGGGTTCGAGATTCCTAACGCTGATTTTCACGCTTGCGCTCCTGAAAGTCGTTTATTCTACTTCATCTGCCGGTAGGCAACCTCTACATGATAACGCGACTTACGGACGCTGCGATGAGATTCACCTGCCAGTCACGGGCGCCCTGCGATTTGAGGAATTCCGCGACATCGCGCTTGCGCGGTTCGTCGGTCCAGCACAGGTTGCGCAGGATCTGCGGCTTGACGATGATTTCGGCGGGGGTGCGGGTGTCGTCGGCGATCTGGGAGACGACTTTGCGCACGTCTTGCAGCAGCCGCATACGCTGAGGGTGCCTGGTGGCCCAGAGCTTCATCGAGCGAGGTGCGTTCGCATGCTCCTCATCGGCCACGGGCGCCGGCATCACCGGCCATTGCGACGGCGGCAGCTCCAGCGCGCGCCGAATCGTCTCTCGCCATACCGAGGGCTTGACCTTGCGCTGAATCGGCGCGTACCGTTCGAACATCTTGTCCTGCTCGCCGCCGGTGCGCATACGCACGCGCTCGTTGAGCGACCTGATCATCCTGAATTCGCGGGCGTTGCGGGGCTTTCGCGACGCGGCCTCGACTATCGAATCGTCGGAGAGCAGCAGTCCGGGCGCGATGTCATAGGCGCGGGCGAGCTCGTCTCGCTTCTCCCACAGCGCCTTGGCCACGGCGAGGCCCTGGTGGTCCTGGCTGACGGTGTTGATGTGCGATATGCGCAGCCAGGGCACCGGATGCTCCCGTCTGGGTCCCATGCCGGTCTGCAGCGCATACCGGAACTCCTCGTCGGCCCATCCGTCCTTGCCCTGCACCTTCAGCTCGCGCTGCATCTTCCGGCGCAGCTCAATCAGCAGTTCAACGTCCAATGCGGCGTAATTGCGCCAGTCCCTCGGCAGCGGCCGATATGACCAGTCAGCGGCGGAATGCTCCTTGGCGAGCGTGACGCCCAGATAATGCTCGGTGACCGCGGCGAGACCGAACCGGTGCAGCCCCAGCATCCTCGCGGCGATCTCGGTGTCGAACAGGGCCTGCGGCGCCAGGCCGATGTCGGCGAATCCGGGCAGGTCCTGCAACGAGTCGTGTAATATCCACACGGCATCGCCGACCGCGTCGTTGAACATGCCCCAGTCGGCACCGGCGCGGGTCAGGGCGACGGGGTCGAGCAGCACTATGCCGGCGCCTTCGCGCTTGAACTGCACCAGCCAGTCCTCGTGGCCGTACCGGAATCCGGAGGCGCGTTCCGCGTCGGCGGCCAACGGCCCGGCCGCCCCGGCCAGACGGTCGCATACCTCCCGAAATCCTTCAAGTGTGTCGGTCACATCCGGAACACCACCTCGCGGCTGCGTCTGCAGCCTCGGCTCATCGGTCAACTGACGGCTCCTCCTCGCATTCGCTGGCGGACTGCACGAATCGCGCCCAGCACTGCACCTGGCCGCCCGCGTCCAAACCGCCATCCATGCTAGCAAGGGGTGTCCATGAGACACGCATCTCGCAGCCGGCGGTTCCTTCCTGAGCGAGTCCGAACGACGTGTTCTGCGTGACGGTGACCGTACCCGACACGTCACCTAAGGAGGCGTCATCCACGAACGAGCACATCCCGTCCCAGTACATGCTCGGGGCGAGGCCATCGTTCTCGTCGGACGGCAACGGCAGCTGCGCGTAGGCGACGCAACGCCAGTGGGAGTGCCAGTCCTCGCGTTCGCGCTCGACGTACAGCAGCATGATCCAGCCCGAGGCCGTGTGGGCGTCGCCGAACGAACGGGAGTCGTCATCCGCGACGCATTCCATTTCCACGCCGATGCCGTAGTCGGCCAGCGTCGAGGGCACGGGAAGCTCACGGTAGCGCATGCCCGTCACCCGTGGCATGGAACGCACCGATTCCACCGCCGACCAGACCGCGTCCGGCACGCCGACCGGGCGTTCAGGCATGTCGGCGTCCGGGTGCCGCATCGTTGCGGAGCCCCTCGGAAACGCGAAGATTTCAGCCATATATACAGGCTACGGTGTCGTCGAAGATTTTACGGTATTTCCACACGCAAGATTGTGTAGGTTTTCGAGTCCGACACCGCAGAGAACGGTTCCCTATCAGTACACGACGAATCCGTGCGACTGGAATTGCTCCGTCACGCGCTTCTTCAACGCGGCGGACGGGCCCTTCTGATGCTCAAGAGGGTACGGGATGCGCAGCTCATGCCACTTCGGGCGCCCGAGCTGGTGGAATCCCAGCACGTCGATGTGTTCGACGGCCCCGTCGAAGCTCTCGCAGATCCTGGCCACGTTCTCGATGTTCTCCTCCGAGTCGGTCAGCCCCGGCACGAGCACGAACCGCACCCAGATCTTCTTGCCGGCCTTCGCCAGCCGCCGTCCGAAGTCGATGGTGGGCTGCAGCAGCCCCCCGGTGACCTTGTGGTAGGTCTCCTCGTCGCCCGACTTGACGTCGAGCAGGCACAGGTCGATGTCGTCGATCATCTCGTCGGTGTAGTTGGTGTTGAGGAAGCCGGACGTGTCGAGGCAGGTGTGCACGCCCATCTCCTTGGCCGCGTGGAACACGCGCGAGACGAACGCCGGCTGCATCATCGACTCGCCGCCGGAGAACGTGATGCCGCCATGCGTGGCCTTGAACAGGTCCTTGTACCGGTCAACCTTCTTGATCATGGCGTCGAGGTATACGGGCTGCCCGTCGCGCATCTTCCATGTGTCGGGGTTCTGGCAGTACTGGCAGCGCAGGGGGCATCCGGACATGAAGACGGTCATGCGCGTGCCCGGGCCATCGACCGACGTGTTGATGTCCCACGAGTGGACGAAGCCGATGTCGCCGCTTTTGAGCGCGTGGATGCGGTCGCGCCTATCGAGGCCGATGGGCGATTCGAAGCCGGAAAGCCCTCCCATCAGGGTCTGCGAGGCGTATTCCTTCGACGCTTTGAGCATATGCGGCCGTGTGGTGCGGAATTGCGCGATATCAGACATCATCGTCCTCCTTGAAAGTACTTCCTGTGTTCCATACTACAAACGTTTTGCGCGGCGTCCGCCCGCTATGGACTTCATGTCGTGTGAGGATCGTCACGCGGATTCCCAAGCGCGCCGTCCTGCCCGACCATATGAGAAGGGGACGAAGCCGGTCGGCCTCGCCCCCTTCATCGTCTGGTCGTCACCGTCTGTCAGTCGGTGACCGAACCCTGGTGGAAGGTACGGGAGATCACGTCGAGCTGCTGCTCCTTGGTGAGCTTGACGAAGTTCACCGCGTAGCCGGAGA
>OLRE01000074.1_pt1 | contig 109194 bp, 89 predicted proteins | sample 1672461 | NCBI WGS metagenome assembly OLRE01 (sample SAMEA3136688, study PRJEB25190) | human gut metagenome | biome: human gut; feature: human-associated habitat; material: faeces | place: Austria | collected 2013
CTGTTTTGACGGTGATGTCTTTTTCTGCTGCTATGGGTTTTTCTGCCGTGATGGTGGTCGGGGTAAGGCTGAAGGTGTAGGTTCCGTTTTTCAGTACGCCTGTGTCTTTATATATTTTGTCTTTTCCTTCATTTCCCGTGATTCCTTTCTTGTATTCTTTGACGGTCTGGTTTTCCGGCACAGGATGGAGCAGGCCGCTCAGGGTGTTTTTATTCAGACGCCCCTGGCCCCACCATTGGTCGTAGTTCCCAAATTCTTCTTTGATGATTTCGTAACGGATGTCCGCCAGTCTTCTTTCCATCCCCACCGCGGTCAGTCCTTCGGCGATTTCCAGTTTCCCTTTCAGGTTCCTTTCTCCGTTTTCTCCTGTGTTTTTCTCTCCCACGTAGGCCTGGTAGTACAGTTTCTGCGCCAGGTTGTCCATGACGGTTTCCACATGGCGGCGGTCTGCCACGTTTATCCCTTCGGCGCTTGTCCGCAGGGTTACTTCCGCTCCCGGCTCGGCATGCCAGATACGGATGTTCCCTCCCACCACATGGTCGGGGTTGTCTTTGCTCCTGTCGTATACGAAGACGGCGTTCCCTTCATAGGTGTGGAACATGAGGGCTTTGTCCGTCTTCTGGTATACCACGCCTCTTTCGGCTCTGTTCTTTCCCCCGTGGAACCGTGTCACTGTGGATACACGGTAGCCGTCCAGACTTTTGGCGCTGATATCCGCCACATATTCATGGTCCCAGACGGCGCCTTTCTGCAGGTAGAGGTACAGGTTTCCCTTGTACTGCGATTCCTGCTCCGGATAGCGGCTGTTTGAAGCACCTGGCTCCGTAGCCGCGGCTGTCCCGTGCCAGTAGGCATTCTTACCCACCATGCCGATCCTGACAGACTGCTTATACGATGTATCTATTCCTCCATACGATGTATCTATCCCTCCGTGGATGCGGAAGGTTTTCTCCACAGGCCGTTTCCCGTCTTCACTCATCCCGATATAGGTGCCGCCTCCGCCGTATCTTCCCTTTATAAATCCGAATAAAGGGCTGTCAAAATGGGTATGCACCGCCCCTGTCTTTGCGTCCTTTTCATACCGGTACCGCAGGGTCACCGGCCCCAGACCGAAGTGGTTCTCAGGAATGAAGTGGTTCTCAGGAATATGGATCTGGTCATAATAGAAGTTTCCTGCTTTTCCGAAAACAACCTGCCCCTGCTGTCTTTTCTCATTCACATTAAAAATCCCATAGTTGTCAAAATGAACCGTTCCGGAAATATTGGTGTTGCCTCCCACACTTCCGTATTGCCTGAAGTACACATCCCCTTCTATGTCTATATTCAGCTTATTTTTCCTACTAAAACCCATAATACAGCCGTCGCCTTCAAAACGGACATCCCCCTTGATCCTGACATACCCATTATCCAGTACATCTTCGTCATCTTCTTTGGTTGCTATTACACCACCGTTTACAAACCGCAGGGGAGCCTCTATATGGATCCGGCTCCCTGCTTCTGCAACAATCGCGTCTCCTGTGTATCCATTATTCATAGCGCTGTAGTCGTCTCCGTAATCGTCTCTCTTCGGATCCGAACAGCCGACGAGCGTGATGGGCCGGTTCTTGTCCCCGTTGGTGAAGTTCAATTCGGTCCCTTTCCTCCCCAGGATCGCCACCTGTTTTATGATCGGATCTTCCGTATTGTCCCAGCTTCTGTGGTAATGGTTCCCGATCACCAGTGTCTGTTTGTTCAGGTCCACGGTCATCGCTTTTGTTCCGCTGTTATAGATACCTGCCAGCTGCATGTCCGGATACTCCCCAAAGGCATCGCTGTCTTCTATGATAATATGTTTCCCTTCTGTCAGCTTAGTGCTCTTTGTCAGGGGGCGGAAACGCCCTGTGTCCAATTCTGTCTTATACTTCCCTCTCCCTGTCTTTTTGTCGAAGGTGATGGTTCCTGTCTTCGCCGCTGAGGCCGAGGTCAGTCCTTCGGCGATCTCCACCGTCCCTTTCAGGTTCAGACTTTGCCCTGTCTTTGCCTCTTCATAGATGAGCTTATGCGCCAGGGTATTGAGCACCAGGTCCGTAACAGAGGCTTTTCCCAAGTCCAGTCCTTCCCTGTCGGTGCGCAGGGTGACGGCCGACCCGCTTTTCGCCTTCTTTATGATGAGATCTCCCCCGATAAGCGCTGTCGGCACTTCTTTGATCCTGTCGTAATAGAAAAGGGTATGCCCTTCATACTCCCCTATGGTGAGAGGCGCCGTGTCATGCATATGGACGATGCCCCTTCCCTCTTGATTCAGCCCGCCGTAAAAACGGGTCACTTCGCTGCCGGAGAACGTATATTCCTTAATTGGCAATTCCTCGTCCTGAATAGCTCCATGCTTCCGGTTATTCCAGCGGGCGCCGTTCCGGAGGTAAAGGTTGAAGCTGGCCGGTTCGGGCAGAACCACTTCCGGCTCATACCATCCTGTCAGAAAACTGACTCCTGTCCAGTGGGAATCTTTATTGGTCAGCGCCAGTGTTACCTTGGGGATGGAGTACTCGGCGCCGGAAGGATTATTGAATTCTGTGGCACCATAGAGCCTTATGTTTCCATCGATTTGTACATTTTTATTTCCCGGATGTTTCCCTTCTTTCCCCATGTTGACCGCCACATCGGCATGCCCCTTGACATCGAATGCGCACAGGGCAGCATAAGGAGTTCCTGCCCCAAAGGCTCTTAAATGAGGATCCATTTCTACCCTTGTGTTCCCTGAAAGGTAAAACTTCCCCCGCTCTCCGGTGTGCTTATGCAGCTTCGGTCCCACAAGGATCCCTGTCATGGTGCGGAGCTTGAGGTCCACATCCCCCCTGATCGCTCCGTCGTACCCGCTGTATTCTATGCCAATAGCGCCTGTATCTTTATATGTTGAATTCACAGAAAAAACATAAATGCCCCAGGGGTGCTCCGGATCCCGGCCCCGCATGGTCACATTCCCGCCAATGTACAGCCGGCCGGCCGATCGGATCCCCCGCACTCCATAAAAGTTGTAACTGGTCGTCTCCTTTCCGTAATTCTCACTATTGATACGGATATTGACATGGCCCCCTACTGTGATGTCCTTGGCTGACAGCCCCACAGGAGAAGTGCCATAATATCTTTTAAAAACAAAATCTGTCCGGGCATTGTCCTCTTCTATGTCCACATTCCCACCAACGGTGATCTTACCCAACAGACCACCATAATTATCGGCTATATGTCCGCCATAGTAGGAGCCCCCGACAGCCAGCTCTCCCGCTGCCCATCGGTTTGCCACTTCCACCCTGCCATTTTTCTCTCCTCTTAAATCCAGGTCTCCGGTGATGGTCAATTTGCTCCCGTCTTTATCTATGCCGAAATATATATCGCCCCCGTACATCTTCCCTTCATAGGCATTATACAGACGCACTCTTTTTGCATCTATGATAATAGGTTTTCCTCCCGATACATAGATCCCCGCCGGCCATTCTATCGGTGGTTCATTTTCTTTCGGTTTCTCATAGCCTAAACCGACGGTCAGCTCTTTCCCTTTTGCATCTATGTTCACTTTCCCGTTCCTGCTGGATATCCCCGACATGATCCATATCTTGCTTTTCTGTCCCCCGCTCTCATTCACTTCTTTATAGAATACCGCATTCTTGGAGTGGTTGTTTACATGGATTTTCGTGTCTTCGGTGAAGGTATATTTCCTGTTTTTCAGCACCCCTGTTGTTACATAGATTTCGTCTGTGCTCTTGCTTCCTGTGATTCCTTCGTTGAATTCCCGCGCTCCCACGCTCGGCAGTACCCCGCACAAGGCCAGCCCTATGGTCAGGGCATGTTTCAGATAAACTCTTTTCTGTTTACGATTCATGATTTCCTCCTTTTCTGTCTCTGATTCGATTATAAAGCAAAATAAAAATGATGCATGAAGACAATGTTTGAAATCAATTCTATTTCAAACATTCCACTTATGCATCGTAAGCTTGTCGGATGGTCAAAAGCAGACGGCACCCTGGCTCAGTTCCTCATCATCCCATATCTTTGCGAAAGAACTGCTATGGCATGACTCCCCACACAGTTGCGGCACAGCTCCGGATTTTCACCGGATTCCCCGCACATAGTTTTTGGCTTCTGTTTTCCATATATGAAATTATCGCCGAAATTCTTGTAGTTGAAATTTTATCAGCTGCCACTATAAACTGATAAACACATGGTTAAATAAGTTTAGGTTATAATTTTATTTTCATATTTTAACCCAATATTCAGCTTAAGTCAATAATTTGATATATTTCAACCCAAAACGGAGAATGATAGGGCAATCATAATATCAGCAGCCGTGTAAAGTTTCTCTTGTTCCATCTCAGCAGATGCGGGGCAGTCCTTCTCCCCTGAGCGGGAGGACACGGCGCAGTCCGCCAAGAGCCGTCCGCAGGTATACGCCTTTCCCCTCCAGCACCTGCCCCGCAGCAACGGCATTTCTTCCATATTTGTTTCTTCGTAAGATACCCACCGCTTTTTCCGCATCTTTTGGGGAAACGGCAATGATCATTTTTCCTTCGTTCCCCATAGTAAGCGGATCAAGGCCAAGAATCCCTGTAAATCCCTGTACAATATCCGAAACAGGGACCAGTTCCTCTTCCAGTTCTATCCGCACTGATGAAGACACGGCCAATTCATTTGCCACAGTGGCAAGTCCGCCCCGCGTAATATCCCGGACAGTATGGACAGATATATTTCCCTCAAGCAGTTCTTCCACCATGTGATTCAACGGCGCGCAGTCGCTTTCGATTTCACTTCCAATGCCCAGGCGATTTGTCAAAACAGCAGCGTGATGATCTCCCAGTGTTCCGGTGAGAATAAGGGTATCCCCCGATTTCATATTCCTGCAGGAAATATCCCGCGAGGAAGGACGTTCGCCGACACCTGCCGTATTGATGTACAGCCCGCCTTTCCCTTCTATTACTTTCGTGTCTCCCGCGACGATACGCACACCTGCTTCTTCCGCCGTTTCTTTCATAGACTGCACAATCTTTCCTAAAATATCTGCATCCAGTCCTGTCTCCAGTATGAACGAAACCGTCAGATAAAGAGGCCTCGCGCCCATGGATGACAGATCATTCACTGTCCCGCAGATAGAAAGTTTCCCGATATCCCCGCCTTTAAAAAAGAGCGGTTCCACGACAAAGGAGTCGGATGTGAGTACCGGATTTCCATGCAGGGGAGGAAGAACCGCGCTGTCTTCCATTTTCAGAAGTATCTCGTCATCAAAAACGGAAGCGAAAATATCTTTGATCAGTCTTCCGCTTTCCTCTCCGCCGCTTCCATGCTTTAACGTAATTTTCACAATCTCTCCACCCCTTCTTCCCGCAGGGTAATGCAGCACGCCCCTTCTGAGGAGACCATGCACGCGCCGACAGGGTGGGAAGGCGTACAGGTTCTCCCGAAATGGGGGCAGTCCCTCGGCATATTCTTGCCCAAAAGTATATTCCCGCACCGGCAGCCTGCGGGAATATGATCTTCTACCAGACCTCTGCTTCCTGCATCATATAAATTATATTTTTCTTTCAAGTAAAACCCCGAATTCTTCACAACACCCAGACCGCGCCACAGGGCATCTCCTTTTTCAAAAAAGGCTTCTACCCGTTCCCACGCTTTCACATTTCCTTTTTCCGTGACCACGCTTCCGTAATCATTCCAAAAACCGCCCTGTCCCTTATTGACGGCAAGGACAAGCCGAGCCACAGCGCTGAGGAGAAGATCGGCAGTAAATCCGCCAATGACCATGGGTTTACCATATGTTTCTGAAAGTGCCCTGTACCGTTCCGCCCCTGTAATGACCGCCACGTGTCCCGGACAGAGAAATCCGTCGATATTTCCTGCGGTACAAAGCTCTCCCAGTGTTTCAGGCATCGTTTTCAGCGCGGTGAGAAGTTTGAGGTTTGAAATATGTCTTTCATCCGCTTCTTTCACGACAGTCGCCCAAATGGGTGCTGTCGTTTCAAATCCCACTGCTGCCAGGACAAATATGGTTTCTTTTTCCTCTTCCGCTTTTTTCAAAGCATCTTCGGGATTATAAAAAAAATCAACAGAAGCGCCTCTGTCCCGTGCCTCGGCAAGAGACATTTCCGTTCCGGGCACAGCAAGCATATCGCCGAAAGCAAGGACTCTGTGCCCGCTTCTAAAAGAAATTTCCACCAATTTATCAATGTATGCAGTCGGTGTCACACAGACGGGGCACCCCGGTCCCGACAGAAGCTGTATCTTCGGTGACAGGATCTGACGCAGTCCGGTCTTGTACAAAGCGGATGTATGCGTGCCGCAGACTTCCATAATTTTTACAGGTCTGCCGTCATACTCGCGAAGCCAGCGGATGATTTCACTTTTCTCCACGGCGCAGTTCCTCTATTTCTTTAAAAAGCCCGATCCAGTCAAGAGCTTCTTTCCTTTCCACTTTCTGTATCGCCATGCCTGCATGGACAAGGACATAGTCACCTGTCTCCACGGAAACCATGGACAGGTTCACCCGTACTTTATTTCCTGAAAAATTAACGAGCCCATGTGCACCCTCAATGGTTTCCACACGCCCCGGATATGCTACGCACATATGATTTCCTTTCGTTTGCTGTATTCATACCATACCATGCCTGACCGAAAGCAAGCCCTCCGTCTCCGGGAGGAAGCGCCTGATTCCAATACACAGCATGGCCTTTTCCCTTCAAAGCTTCCACGCAGCCTTCCAAAAGAAGACGGTTTGCAAAACATCCTCCCGAGAGAATAACTGTTTCCACACCTGTTTTTTCCGACATCCGTTCCACAATCCGTATGACTGCCTCATGAAAGCCAAGAGCGGCAGCAGCTTTATCTTCTCCCGTGACTTTTTCCCATAGCGGGGCAGGATCAAAAAATGTAACGCTGCCGTTTTCTGTTTCCACGACTTCCTCGTTAAAGGAAAGCTCTGTCGGTATTTTTCTTTCACGTTTCGCAAGCGCCGCCTGATTTTCAAGAAGCATGGCACACCGCCCCTGATAAGTATTATAATCGGCAAAACCCAAAGCAGCGCTCACCGCATCAAAAAGGCGCCCCATGCTTGAACTTTTTACTGTATTCAACCCGCCTGCAACAGCGGCTTTCACGACAGCCGCCCTCTTGTCATCTGATGGTATACCGCTGTGTACCAGGTGGCATAAAAGACTTTTCCATGCCTGTCTGACGGATTCGTCACCGCTTATCATCGAAATCGGTTTCACTGCGCCGACACGGATAAAAGATCGGTCTTCACAGAGAAGAAATTCTCCGCCCCACACGGTACCGTCCGTACCGAATCCCGTCCCGTCAAAGATTACGGCAAGACATTTCCCGTCCAAATGATGTTCGGCCATAACGGAAAGAGCATGTCCATGATGGTGCTGCACTTCCAAAACGGGAACATCCAATTCTTTTGCCAGCTTCCGTGACTCTTCCGCCGTAGTGTAGCAGGGATGAAGGTCACAGACAAGGATGTCGGGACTGATATGGAGAAGTTCTTCCCAATCAGCAACAAGACGGCGGTAAAAAGCGGATGATTTTTCCAGCGTGAGATCCGAAGGCACCTGGGCGGAATAAATCAAATCATTCACGGAAAGCGCAAAAGACGGCTCCACTTCGCCGCCCAGTGCCAGAACGCGCATTCCCTTCTTCTCTACGGCAACCGGTTCCGGCATATACCCGCGGGTACGGCGGAGAATCTGCACAGCTCCCGCCGCGATACGGGTAACAGAATCATCGGCAGGACGGAGAATCTCTCTTTCATCGTAAAACAGAGCGGAAATACTTTCATGACTTTCATAAAAAGCAAAAGCATCAGCCTGTTTGTAAATGATAGGCTCTCCGGTGAAATTGCAGCTGGTCACAACGAGAGGAATTTTTATTTCCGCCAGAAGGGCATACAATCCGAAAGGCGGCAGAAACACGCCGAGACTTTCCGTAAGCTCCGTTACCGCAGGGCTGATGAGCGGCATACTTTTCTTTCTTCTTTTTAAGAGAACGATCGGTTTTTGCGGCGACTCAAGGAGTTCCTTTTCTTCCCTGCTTATATGGCAGAGTTTTTCCGCCTCTCCCACGGTTGCAACAAGAAGCGCAAAAGGCTTGTCCCGTCTTTGTTTCAATACTCTCAAACGCTGAACGGCATCATCTCTGTCTCCGCGGCAGACCAGATTATATCCGCCGACCGATTTCACCATGATAATTTCCCCATGAAGGAGTAAATCTTTGGCTGATTGTAAAAGTTCTTCCCGGCTCCATGATCCGGCAGAAGGAATTCCCCTCATTTTCGCCAAAAGCCGGGGGCCGCAGTCATGACAGGCGATGGTTTCTCCATGACAACGCCTGTTATTCATATCGCTGTACTCCTCATAACATTGATCACAAAGAGGATATGCATCAAAAGCGGTATTTTCCCTGTCATAAGGAAGTTTTTTCAGAACAGTATACCGGGGACCGCAGGCGGTACACGAAATGTAAGGATAATGACAGCGCCGGTTCCCCTGCGTTTTCATTTCTTTAAGGCAGGCGGAACAGACGGAAATATCGGCAGGTGCAAGAATTTTATTTTCGCTTTCCCTGCTGGGAATGGAAGTAAAATCGGAAAAAGGCGTAAGCGGTCTTTCTTCTCTCTTTACGCACTCCACAAGGGCAGGCCGTTCCATTTGCTTAAGCCCGCAAAGGAAAGCGTCTATCTTTTCCCTTGTCCCGGTGATGTATATTTCCACTTCGCCGCCGAGGTTCTGTACCGTGCCTGTCAGTTTCAATTCTTTTGCCATGCGGCAGACGGACGGACGGAAACCGACACCCTGCACTCTGCCGGCCACGCTGAGCCGTTCCGTCACCTCATGTTTCATACACGCCTCCCAAAAAATTATTTCTTTGAAATCTTTATAAGCCATTCCGCCGCAGCATCATATCCTTCTCCCGTTTTCCCGCACACTTTAAATACGGGAGCATCTTTATTCAAATGGCGGACACCTTCCATAAAAAACGCTTCATCAAAATCAAGATAAGGAAGCAAATCCACCTTATTGAGCAGAATCATATCCGCTTTTTCAAAGGCGAGCGGATATTTATAAGGCTTATCGCTTCCGTCCGTCACCGAAACGATAAGCATTTTTATATGTTCACCGATGGAAAATTCCGCAGGACATACAAGATTCCCTACATTCTCAATAAAAAGTATGCCTCCTTCGTCCATCTCCATATTATGAACAGCATTGTGCATGAGAGGCGCATCAAGATGGCAGGCGCCGAAGGTATTGATCTGTGTCGCAGAAATCCCCTGTTTTTTTAACCGTTCCGTATCTATATCCGATTCGATATCCCCTTCAATGACATAAGACTTCACCGGAAGGGCGCGGATCAGGTTTTCCAGGGAGGTGGTCTTTCCTGCTCCCGGCGCCCCCATAATATTTACCGCAAAGATATGCCTTTCTTCCAGATGTTCTTTTACATGCTGCGCTATATGGTCATTCCTGCCGTTGATATCAAGCAGGACCTCCTTTTTCACCATGTGCATCGCTTTCATCCTCCACGAATAATTCCACATCTTTTATATAAAATTCTTTCCCTGTTTCCGTCGGGTTCCCACTCCCGCCGCAGAACGGGCAGGTGAAGGAAAACCGTTTCCGTTCAAAAAGTTTCCCGCATTTTTCACAGGACAATTTCGGCTTTACGCCTTCAATTGTCACCTGCGCACCCTCACACAGGGTTCCTGCGGCAAGGACATCAAAGTACATCTGGATCGATTCTCCGATAAATCCCGAATCTTCTCCGATGACAAGGTGTATCCCTCTGATCCTGCCATGATTTTCTTCCGCCGTTTTTTCCGCCAGCCTGATGATTTCCAGAGCCACAGGGTATTCATGCATCAGGTTTCACCGCAGGCTTTCCAGGGGAAGGCCTTTTCCGTTCCGGCAAGTGAAAAGAAACCGGCTCCGGTGAATCACCGTCTGCCGTAAATGTATATGCCTCATTCAGGGAAAGGCACTGTTTGGGACAATGCTCCACACAGACACCGCACTGCACGCAAGCTGCCGGATCAATAGTCCATGTACGATTCTTCCTGTCAATCTCCAGTGCTCCGCCGACACAGACGCGAAGACACATCCCGCAAAGAACGCATTCTGAAACGTCATTGATGACAGGCGCCTTTTTCAACTCTTCTTCCGTCACCACCGTCTTCGGCATTTCCGCAGGAACCGACTTTCCTTTCGGCGCTTCCGTTTTACCGGGTTCCGATTCCGGTTGCGGATGCGCTGCCGGCAATACTTCTTCCGCGTTTTCAGCCGCCGCATCCATCGAAATTTCTTCCCGAATATTCTCTTCCGCTTTTATTTCTTTTTCTGCCGGAGGTCTTGCCGCCGGTCCCCGTCTCGGTTTGGGCGGGGGCGGCGTGTGGACGATCTCCAACTTTTCTGTGGAAGGTTCCGTATACATGCCTTCCATGGCAAGACATTTCATAGGGCACTGTTCTACACAGGCACCGCACTGCACGCAGGCATAGGGATTGATAATCCACTTTCTGTTCTTCCTGTCAATCCGTATCGCTCCCGAAGGACATGCCCGTTCACAGGCGCCGCAGAGAATACACTTTTCCCATTGATTGACAATGTGTCCGCGGTCGATAGGAAGCGGCGTCCGCGGCTGCAAGGGATAGGGGGATGTCACAGGCGGTTTGAAAAGATTGGCAACTATCCTTTTCACAAAGGTCATATAGCCCATAACGCTCTCCTATCTTTCACAACAACTGATACAGGGATCAATGGTCAGGATAATATTCGGCACATCTGCCAGGTCACAGCCCTGAAGCATCTTTACGAGTGCAGGCAAATTGGCATTTGTCGGTGTCCTCAGACGGAACCGTTCCAGGAATTTGGTTCCGTTTCCTTTTACATAGTAAAGCGCTTCTCCTCTCGGCTGTTCCACACGGACAAAGCATTCTCTTTTCGGCGGCACGCCCCGCACTTTCACGTCAATAGGCCCGTCAGGGATATTATCGATACAGCCCTCAATAATCTCAACAGACCGGAGTACTTCTCTCAGCCGTACTCTTGCCCGCGCGTAACAATCTCCGTCCGTTTCAATAACGGGCTGGAAATGAAGCTGTCCGTAAACACTGTCTTTTTCAGCAGCACGAATATCGGTGAGAATGCCGGATGCTCTTGCCATGGGGCCAATGCAGCCCAGTTCCAGAGCCTCTTCCATAGTAAGCTTTCCCACACCCTTCAAACGGCTGTGAACGGTATCGTCATCCATAAAAACATTCAGCATGGGAAGGAATTTTTCAGATAAATCTTTTAAGACCCGTTTCATTTCCTTTAACACAGCACCGCCAATATCACGACGGACGCCGCCCACTTTACAGACGGAGAAAATAATACGCCCGCCGGTCGTCTGTTCAATAAGATCCAAATCTATCTCCCGAAGGCGCCAGGCTTCCATAAAAAGACTTTCAAACCCCATAGCATCCGCAGCAAGGCCCAGCCAGAGAAGATGGGAATGGATACGGGACAATTCGTGCCAGATGGTGCGGAGCCATTCTGCCCGGGGCGGCACTTCTATTTCCATCATTTCTTCCACGGCGCGGCTGTATCCCCAGCCATGGCCGAAAGAACAAATCCCGCAGACCCGTTCCGCCACATAGACATACTGCTGGAAGTCACGAAGTTCCACAAGCTTTTCCAGCCCGCGGTGCACATAACCGATAGAGGGAACCGCACGGACAACCTTTTCATCCTGCAATTCCAGATCCAGATGGATCGGTTCGGGAAGAACGGGATGCTGCGGACCGAAAGGAATCACTGTGCTTTTACCCATTTTCTTTCCCTCCTTCCGGTTTCGCCCCTGCCACGGCGGAAGCGTCTATCCCGAGTCCGCTGCGGAGCTGTACTTTAATCGCCTGATCGGCATGTTTCTCACCGGGCAGGTCATGCCATGGTGTCTTTTCCGCCAGATGGTAGAAATGTCCACCATAGTCCACATCACGTTCAATGAAGTCTATCTTCAATCCGAATAAATCGTGTATTTCATTTTCCCATACAAAAGCATACCAGTACTGCCCCGTGATACTCATGACGGAGCGGTAGACCGGAACGAGGCAGCGGAGATGGTACATGAAATAGTCCTTATCAAATGTATAAGTCAATTCATACCCTTCTTCCACGCGGGTGCAAAGTATCTGCACCAGACGGGCATGTTCCCTTTTAAAGCGGCTTACCTGTTTTAAAATATCCGCAGATTTGATTTCAATTATTTGCTGGTTCATCAGGTTGCCTCCTTTCGCTGCGCCGATTTTCGCCGGGCAACGATCCTTTTATATTCCGCCCGCTTTTCTTCAAGAATCCCCAATCCTTTCACAACGCCGTCAATGATGGCTTCCGGACGCGCAGCACACCCGGGAACATACACATCTACAGGAACAGCGTGATCCATGCCTCCAATCATGTTGTAACAGTCTTTGAAAATGCCGCCTGTACAGGCACAAGTTCCCACCGCCACCACGACCTTCGGTTCCGGCATCTGTTCATAAATCTGGCGCACCACAGGCAGATTCTGTACATTCACGCCGCCGGTGACAAGAAATACATCAGCATGCTTCGGATCCCCTGTATTGATAATGCCGAAACGTTCCACATCATAGAGAGGCATAAGACAGGCAAGGACTTCAATATCGCAGCCGTTGCAGCTGGAGCCGTCATAGTGGATGAGCCAGGCGGATTTTCTGATATAAGCCATATTTCCTCTCCTTTCAGCGGATATACATTAAAAAAACAATATTGATAAAACCTGCTACCAAAGTAACGAGCCAGGCGGAACCGAGGAGATGCCGCCATTTCATACGGGCAGTACAGTTATCTATAAGGGTGCTGAGGAAAAGAACCGCCGCGCATACAAGAATGCCCGTAACACCGCTCCACGGATCCCGCCATTTAAAAAACAGATAAACGAAGCCAAGAAGAAATATCTTTTCATACCATTCGGCAATTTCAAAAAGAGCAAGCATGCCGCCGGAAAATTCTGTCTTGATTCCCTGCACGAGCTCCTGATGAATTTCATGGCTCATAGAAAGATCAAATGGCGATTTTCTGAATTTAATCTGGAGTATGAAAAGGAACCCGATGAAAATCCCCGGCATGTAAAGAAAATTGCTTTCCGGCGAAGCCATGATTTTTGAAAGATCGAAAGTGTTGCATTTCAAGTAGAAAGCAATCGCCACAAAGAGAAGCATGGGTTCATACGCCATAATCTGAAGAAGTTCCCGTTCCGCCCCCATCTGGCTGCAGGGTGACGATGATGAAAAGGACGCCACCACAAGGCAAATGCCCGCCATGGTGAGTGTGAAAATGACAAGAAGAATATCGCCCTGTGCAAAAAAGAATATTCCTGACAAAATCATGAAAAACAGGAAGCCTGCCAAATAAAAGCCTTGCGCTTCATTCACGGCAATCCGTTCTTTCTCAAAAAGTTTCAGCACATCATAAAACGGTTGGACAACAGGCGGACCTACCCTGCGCTGCATACGGGCCGCCAGCTTGCGGTCAAGACCGGCAAGGAGCCCTCCCCCGACAGGCGCTAAAAAGAGGTAAAGCAGCGCGTATAAAATATTCATTCCCATTTCATCCACGATACACACCTCCCAGTATAATGGCAAACTGAATGAAAATGCACGCCATACAGAGAGCAAAACCGGACAATTTCATTTTTCTTTCGCCGAACCATTCTTCCATGTACCAGTTCCGAAGTTCTACAGGAATGATATTATCTCCCGCTCCATGATAATTCCGATCGTCTCCCATATTAACCCCGGCAAGAAGAACCCCTACTTTCCTTTTAGGCTGTCCTTTCCCGTAGCGGGAAGGAAGAATAACAAGAAGCACCACCATAAGCGACATAATAATCAAGTTGCTTTGGGCAATGACATCACGGGTAAACCCGTAGGTAATCCGCAGGTACGGCAGGACACCATAGTTTGAAATCAGAGGGAAAAGGATACAGACGATAATCGTCATCCAGGAAAGTGTCTTCAGGGTAAACCATTCTCCTTTGGTAATCCCCTGCTCCCGTCTTTCCTGCCCGTTCATGACGGACAAGATTTTTCCGAGCCACTTGGCCCAGTAAAATATGGTTGTCGCTGAACCGAAAACTAAAAGAAGAAGAAGCATGGGGTGTCCTGCATCAATAAAAGCTTTCATCGCTGCCCATTTAGAAATGAGCATGCCGAAAGGCGCAAGGAACATACCGCTGATACCAATCACCATGCAGAGGCACAGGTGAGGCATCGCATTGAAAAGGCCGTCAAACCTTTCAATGTCGCGGCTGCCGAGCTGCTGTTCCGCCGTCCCGACAGAAAGAAACAAGAGCGATTTGGCGACCGCATGGAAAATAACAATCATAATGGCAGTCCATGCCGCCTCATAGGAGCCTATACCCGCACAGCAGACGATCAGTCCCAAATTGGAAATCGTGGAATAGGCAAGAACCTTTTTCCCATCGGACTGTGAAATAGCGGCGCAGGACGCGAAGAAGAATGTAATGCCGCCGATGAACATCGCCATCGTTCCCGCATGATTATTTCCAAGGGCAGGACAAAGTTTGATAATCAGAAACACCCCCGCTTTCACCATCGTAGAAGAATGGAGAAGCGCGGAAGTGGGCGTGGGCGCCACCATCGCCCCAAGAAGCCAGCCGGAAAAAGGCATCATTGCCGATTTGGTAAAACCGCAAAGCAGGAGAAGTGCAAGAATAACTGTCACAGGCATTCCCGCCAATGCCAGCCCTACCAGATGGGAAAGTGCCGTACTGTGGTAAGTCAGCCCCATGATGATAATCGCTGCCGCAAAAGCCGCCCCGCCGAGAAGATTCATCCAAAGCGCTTTAAACGAATTATTTACAGCCACACGGGATTCCGTATAGCCGATGAGAAGAAAAGAACAGACGCTGGTGATTTCCCAGAAGGTATACATATATAAAAGATTATTGGAAACAACCAATCCGAACATGGCAGAAAGGAAAAGAAACAGGACAAAGAAGAAAAAATTCCTTCTGTCACGAACATCACGATGTTCCTTTTGAAAGGCCTCCATGTACCCCAGAGAAAAAACGGCGATCAAGCTGCCGATGACACCGGCGATAAGAATCATGATCAGGGTAAAGTTGTCAACAACGATATCGGCATAATAATCAAGCGTCCCATGACTGACATATTCAAACCATAGAACCGCTCCCAGCTGAATTGCTTCCAAAAGCGCTATCCAATACCGGTGAAACCGGACGCAGGTATAATAAAAAACCGCAAGAGCAACGAGGATATCCACTAATATTGCACCTTGCGCCAGAAAAGAATCTCCCAAACGGAAGACCACCTTATTTCCAAAATAGGTAAATGCCACGAAAAGGGACAACATCGCAATAGCAGCAGCTGACACTTTCACCACCGCATCCCGAAGCCTGTCCCCCTGTATAAAAAACAGCAAACCTGCCGTCAACAGAGGCAAGAACACTAATAATCCCAATATCCACATCATCCCCACCCCTTTATATAAGAGTATACTATATATATTTAATTGTAATTTATAGATGAATATATTTTATACAGTATAGACAAATTACCCTGAGTTCGCAACACTTTTTTGATTCCAATTTTATTTCCAATCTTTGATAAAGCAGGATATTTTTTTCAGCTTGTCCTGCCGAATAAACATTTTTACTATTTTTGATACCATATATTGCACTGAAAATTATCCTACAGCTTGCAAAAACAAACAGAAATCTTTATCTTCCCACTTACTTTCACTGACACTTTACTCCTGAACTTTACATTTCCCTAAATTACAGTATTAAACCGCCTCTACATTTTATAAATGCACCTGTGATTTTCTTCAGGACATTTGCAAGACACAATTATACCAATGGTATAAAGTCACACTTTCTTTCGGTTAAAACCGAACCAGCTTTATATATAGGAATTGCATCAAAATTAATATATAATTGAAATATATTTAATATTTCAATGGTATTCATTTAAGAAAGGACGCTTATGGATTCCATCATCACCGTAAACAATATAAGTTTTTTCTATAAAAACCTGCAGGCGCTGAAAGACATTTCCTTTTTGGTGAATCCCGGCGATTTTATCGCGCTCATGGGCGTAAACGGCGCGGGAAAATCTACGCTGCTGAATATCCTCCACGGTACACTTTCTCCCTGCCGGGGGGAAGTATATTTTAACGACAAATACATCAGCCGGAAAAATCCGTATGCCTCTATCGGATTCAGTGCGCAGCGTCTTGTTGCAGATTGGTTTTTAACTGCTCGGGATAATGTGTTTATGGGCTGTATACTGGCAGGAATCCCGCACCGGAAAGCAAAAACAATGACGGAAGATGCCTTAAACCAGGTCGGTCTGATTGATAAGGCGGACTGCCAGCTGGATACTCTTTCCGGAGGCCAGCAGCAGCGTATCCAAATCGCGCGTTCTATTGTACACAAACCGCAGCTTTATATTTTAGATGAGCCGACCACAGGGCTTGACGCGCAATATGCGGAAAATCTCTTTTCCTTTCTGGAAAAAGAACGGCGCCGGGGAAAAACCATCATTGTGTCCTCTCATGATTTGTATCTGTTGGAAAAATACTGCACCAAGCTGATTTATCTGGAAAAAGGGAAAATGAACTACTTTGGCGCCTTGGATGAATTCTTAAAGAAAAATACGCCTGTCATGAGGTACTACATCTATCTGAAAGAAGATTACCGGCCGAATGACAACATATCCGCTTCCTATTTCATAAGAACTCACGAATCGGGCAAAGGCTCCAACTGCATAGAAATCGAATTGAAAAAAGACTGCTCATTATCAGAAGCGCTCGCGGAAATCGCGCAAAAAAATGATATCCAGAACATAAAGAACCTGGCAGAAAACGGACTGCGAAGTTTCTTTACATCCGGCACGAAGGAGTAATTATGACCATGAACCCTTTATTATTCAAGCACTACGCGGCATTAAATATACCTGCCATTCTCTCCACAACGTACATGGAAGCAAAAATTTTCTTCCAGACGCGTCCCATGTTAATCTCCCAATTATTGACTCCTTTACTCTATTTCATTTTCATCGTAACCGCGTTGTCCGAAACGATCGGAAATATATCGGTGAACGGTGTCCTAATCTCTTACAATGAATACGCCCTTGTCGGTATCCTGACCATGAGCATGATGGGACAGATGTCACGAGTCATTTACCGCATGACTGTCGACCGAAGATATGGCTTTTTCGCCTTGAAGATGCAGGCTGGCATAAAACCATTTTTCTATATTCTTTCGATGAGTACCGGTGCTGTTTTAGGCTACGCCACGCAAGCCGTTGTCTTCTACCTCATTATCCTGGCTTTTCACTTGCATTTTACTTTATTTTCTTTTATATGTATGTGGGGAATCGGCCTAATCAGTTTATTTTTCTGGATCAGTTTGGGCACTGTCATCACAATGTTTATAAAGACATATCAGATGCGTGACATGGTTCTGACCTTTCTGATCATGCCTCTTTCTTTCAGCGCTCCCTCTTTTTATGTGTTGCACGATGCCCCTTCTTTTATACAGGTACTCGCCCTGATAAACCCGCTGACTTATCAGTTAAGCGCTATGCGGGCGGCCGCGTTCGGAACGGTGAGTGAAGTTTCAGCCATGTATGTCCTGCTTTTCAGCTTAGCGGGACTGCTTCTCGCCGCAAGAGTCGTCAGGAATACGGATCTTTTAACCAATGAGCTTACTTGATCCCGGCATATTCAAACAAAAATAAAACCCTCATAAATCAGATTTCAGGTCTAACGTATGGGGGCTTTATATTTTTATAACAGAAATCTTTCCCGGTCCTTATGCCTGAAAAATATCAAGCAGGTCGGACACGCTTTTCTTTCCGAAATGCACTTCGTCATCATTGATGATGAGACAGGGAACGCTCATGATATTATATTTCTCTTTAAGGCTTGGATAGTACTGGAGATCATAGACGTCGGCCGTTACATTTTCATTATCCGCAGCAATACGCTGCGCCGCCGCTACAAGGTCGGGGCACATTGTGCAGGAAAGAGATACGGCAATCTTCACATGGAGAGGCCTGCTGATGCCTTTGATGCGTTTCTGCAGTGCTTCACCCACGTCCTGCCCCGGACCTGCCGCATTGTACATGGCAAGAATAAAGGAATTAAATTCATGTCCGCCGGGTACGCCGTGGAAACGAAGTCCTTTTTCATTGCCTTCCGCGTCACAGATAGAAATGGTATGGTTGTCTTCTTCTCCCGCGGACGGGACAAATTCCGCTTCCACCTTATCGGAAAGGGAAGCCAATTCCGTCACCATGCGTCGGTTTTCTTCCGTCATCCGGCTGTCATCCGTATACAGGCGGAGACGGATTGGACGGGTAAAGCGGGCAAGTACGGGAGCCAGCGCCTGCCGGGTCGTATCATCAAGAAAAGCACCCGCCTCCGCTTTCGGGGCATTTTCCGCTTTGGCAGCTTCCTTCATTTCCCTTTTTACATAAGTTCTCTTGATGCCTAACTTCCTGTACAGCTGTCCGAGATATTTTTCCATAGATGTGGCCGCCACGGCTCCATCTGAAACGGCGGTAACCACCTGGCGGAGATTTTTCACGCAGATGTCGCCTGCCGCATAAACGCCATCAATATTCGTTTTCTGATCACGGTCAGTGATGATATACCCCTGGGGATCCAGTTCCACTTTTCCCTTAACCAGTTCGTTTTCCGGCGCATAGCCAACAAAGACAAATACGCCGCAAAAATCATTTTCAGGGGCAGTATAGATCGTTTCTTTCCCGGTCATCCGGTTTCTTAAAACAACTTTACGAATGGCGGAATCGCCTTCCACTCTTACCACTTCAGTGTTGAACATCATTTCTACATTCGGATGTTCTTTCAGTTCATCAACTTCCGCATTTTCAATGGAGCAGCAGTCGCGTCTGACGACCATCATGATCTTCTTTCCATACCGGGTGAGGAAAAGTCCTTCTTCTACCGCCGCATAGCCGCCGCCGACAACAAAAATATCCTTGCCGGAGAAAAATTCTCCGTCGCAGGTCGCGCAGTATGCCACACCGTGTCCTCGGAATCCGCTTTCTCCCTCAAATCCAGCCAGCCGGGGATGGGCGCCTGCCGCATAAATGATGCCGGGCGTCGTGAAATCTCCCCGATTGGTATGAACTGTTTTATAGTCGCCGTCCAGATCAAGACCTGTTACTTCCGCCGATAAAAACTCGGCTCCAAAATTTTCCGCCTGCTGACGCATCTTACCGGTCAGCTGTTCTCCGTCTGTCATAATAATGCCGGGATAGTTCACCACTTCAGATGTGATGGTGATCTGGCCGCCGACTTTTTCTTTTTCAATGACCAATACGCGGAAACGCGCTCTTGCCATATAAATAGCGGCGGAAAGCCCTGCAGGACCTCCGCCGACTATTATGGCATCATATGATTTTTCCATGATGCCCTCTCTTATTAAAGTTTACCGACAAGATCGAAGGACGGTTTCAGGGTCGCAGCCCCCGGTTCCCACTTGGCAGGGCAGACTTCATCGCCATGTTCATAAACAAACTTGGCAGCTCTTACCTTACGGAGCAGTTCATCAGCATTACGGCCGATATTGCCGGCGCTTATTTCATAAAGAACAACTTCTCCGTCAGGATTGATAACGAAAGTACCGCGCTCGGTCATGCCGTCAGCTTCAATATATACGTCCAGATCTTTTGCAAGCTGTGCCGTCGGATCGCCAATCATCGGATAGGTAACCTTGCCGATCTTTTCAGAAGAGTCATGCCAGGCTTTATGTACGAAGTGGGTATCGCAGGACACAGAATAGATTTCGCACCCTTCTTTTTTGAAATCGTCATAGAGTCTCTGGAGATCTTCCAGCTCAGTCGGGCAGACAAAAGTGAAATCCGCCGGATAAAAGAAGAGAACACTCCATTTTCCCTGCAGATCCTTATCGGATACCTTGACAAATTCTCCGTTAAGATATGCATCTGCTGTAAATTCGCTTACTTTTTTACCGTTTAAAGACATTTAAAATTCCTCCTTAAAATATTAAAACAGTTTTAACTTACTTATGTGCTCATTGTATCAACCATATCTAAATATGTCAATATTTAGATTATCTTTTTCGTATCGATATTTTGCGAAAATAGTATTTCTCCTTCTACAATCTCCATAAATGAAACCTCTACATCTAATATCATTCCTTGTTTATGCTCTAACTTCTCCTTTTCATTCCTTTAGGTTCATAAAATGCTTTTCTTTGCCATGATTTACTTTATTCTACCACCTAATTTTTCTGCGTGACTACCCCGACTTCCTATTGAAATACTAAAATAAGGAAATATTTCTTTATTTCAGCTTGACATCCATCTCTAAGTATGTAATAATAAATACGTAAAAACAAGCTTGTCTTTTTAATCCATTATTTATCAGGTCGCTAAAGGCGGAAAGGAAAGTTCAATGAAAGCTACATTTGATGATTTTTTAAACGCATCTTCCGTTTACGGAAATTACCGGAATAACCAAGTTGCCAAAGATATTTTTCCCTGCTCAATACTGACAGAAATATTCTTTTAGCAATTGAGTACTGTGCAAAAGGTTTACCGCCACTATGCGCTACTGTACCAGAGACAAATAAATTTACAGAGCGTTCTATCCATACTTACATTGGGGGAATGATAACCGTCATTCTGAAACCATTCGGTTTTACCCGAACCAACCGGCAACTAGATACCCCACACTCCGTGCACTTTAAATCTGAATCTCTTTACGAATGGCATACTCATCAGTAATTTTATATTCATCATGAATTTCTGGATGATTATAAAATTAAACATTGAATACACACATCTTATCTTATAAATTGAAATCCAAATAAAAAGGAGAAATAAAAAATGTTATACTCAGTAGATTCCAAAAAATACGTAACAACCCTGCCTCATAAAAAGGACTATAATAAATGGCGACAAAACATATCTGACACAGACTACGATCAGGTAGTAAATGCTATTAACGACCAAGTTGATGCCAATGATATCAATACTGCAGGTTGGATGCCAGGCAATAATTGGGATGGTACTGTATATGAACCGCTGTACCACGCTTGTGGTCAAAATAAAATTCAAGCCGGTTTATTCTTTGGATTGATAGTCTTTAAGACCCTTATGGAAAGAAAGGATAGAACTTGGGGGTTCGGAAGATATGATAATATTAAAAGCATGACCTATTTTATTCTGAATAATCCTCCGCCACACCCATAAAAAATCAAAATATTCTTTAAGTTTGATAATCGCTTTTTATCCATCTTATCTTTTTATCCATCATAATATATAAATTAAATTTATTTATTGTAGTACACAGTTGCTAACCATTATTAGTAAAAGGAGAATCACTATGAAAAGCACATTTACTGATTTTTTACGACAAAATCCTACTTGTTCAAAATTTAAAAACAACAAAGACGCCAACATCATTTTTGATATCATTAATTCTGACCAAAATATCATCCGTGCTATTGAAAAGAGCGACAACAATACCCCCGCATTGGCAGTAACTGTTAATGCAATTGAAGATTTTGTAGATGGACAAACAAATGCAATAATTGACCTGACAGATTCATTTACTCGCGCTGCTATCGGGAAAATGGTAAAAAGTGTATTAGCCCCCTTTGGCTATGTTGTAAGCCAGCAAAAAAGCCTTCCCAAAGAAATACATTCCAAATATTTTAAATCTGCGTCTTGTTACCATTATGATCCAAACGCAAAAAGATCTATGTATGTAATAAAAACTATTGCACCAATTTAAAGCGTCTGTTCATATGTCATGTCATGAAGCAATATCATCCATAGTGAGTACCAATTATTTGTGCATTGCTCAATACTTGAAACATAATATGACGTACTCACTATAAATTTCTTACATACAGGAAGGATACTCATGGGACTCCATTTTATTTTCGGCGCGGCGGGAACAGGCAAAACTCGGCGCTGCTGTGAAGAAATACGCGACTATGTCACCGGTAAAAAAGGGCGCTCCGCCTTTTTCCTCGTGCCTGATCAGGAGACATATACCGCAGAACGTATGCTGGCGGATATTTTTCCGGGCCACGGTTTTATCGATGCCACGGTCTGCGGTTTTTCGCGTCTTGCCTACCGCGTTTTTAATGAGCTCCGCTCCCCTGTGCAAGATGCTCTTTCTCCGCTGGGCCAGCAGATCATCATCAGCCGCATCCTTGCGGAACACAGGGATGAGCTGCAAATGCTCATGAAAATTTCTTCTCAGCCTCATTTTGCGGAAAATCTCATGAACCTTTTCCACCAGCTTGATATGTTCTGCATTTCTGAAACGGCGCTCCATGATGTCTCTCTTGCCGAAGAAGGGACACCACTGGGACGCAAACTGGCGGATCTTTCCCTCTTATATAAAAATTACCATGACTACCTCCATACCCGCTTTTCTTATGAAGGCAGTCTTTTTGACCTGCTTGCCGGGGAAATACCGAAATCGGAAATACTCCGCCGATCCCGTATATGGATTGACGGCTTCAACGGTATGACACCCCAAAAGATACGCATCGTATCCGCCCTTATCCGCACGGCGGAAGAAGTGACATTCACACTTCCCCTCCCGGACGTAAAAGAAGGATTGTCCAATGAAATATTCGCCCGCCCTGCCAATTTATATGCTCTCCTTTCGGAAGAAGAGCCCCACTTTGATTCCGTAACACTCCCCGAAGGGAAACGGTTCCGCTGTCCCCGTCTCCGTTGTCTCGCAGCAGACTATTTCCAAAATGTTCCTTCTCCTTGTCCGCTTCCGAAAGAGGCTTCTCCAGTTCCCGAAAAGGGCATTCATATCGTTTCCGCACCGGACAGCCAGGCGGAGGCGGACTTCATTTCCCGCCGGATTCTGTCACTTGTCCGCGATAAAAATCTCCGCTGGCGGGATATCCTCGTCCTTCTTCGTTCCGCCGACACTTATACGGACCCGCTGGAAAGAAGCTTTTCACGCTACGGGATTCCGGTCTTTACAGACGAAAAACAGCCCATGAATAACCACCCCCTTGTCATGCTCCTTGACGGGCTTCTCCATTTCATAAAAGCGGAAAGCCGGGGCAAGAACAGGGGATTTACAAGAGAGCATATTTTCCGCATCTTAAAAACGGAAATATTTCCTTCTTTCCCTACGGATATGATAGATAAGCTGGAAAATTACGTTTTGAAATACCATATCCGTTTTTCCACGTGGCAAAAGCCCTGGGCCTTCCGCGATTACCGGAGCATTGATCAGGAGCCGGCCCCTCTTTCGGATAAAGAAATTACAAAGCAGAATACCGCCAATACATGGAGAGAAAAGGTCCTTTCCCTTTTGAATCCTTTTCTCGCAGGCTGGAAGGGAGCTCTCTCCGCAGAGGATAAATGCGCCTTTCTTTATCGGTGGTTAACAGAGCAGCAAATCCCTGAGACGCTTTCCGCCTGGGATGAACTGGAATTTGAAAAAACAAAAAAGCGTCCCCATCTCCAGGTTTGGAAAAAAGTGCTTTCTCTTCTTGACGAAATCGTCCATGTCACAGGAAAAGACATCCTCCCCGAAGAGGAACTTTGCGGTATTCTTGCTGATGGTCTTTCCGCCCTTACCTTCTCCATGATTCCTCCCACTCTTGACCATGTGACGGTCACCTCCATGGACAGAGGATACGCGGCGGAAGCGAAAGTGGTCTTCATCCCCGGCGCATTGGAAGGCTCTTTCCCTAAAAAAATTGATGACTCAGGATTTTTCACGGAAACGGAAAAACAGGTTCTTCTGAAATCCGCCCGCATCAATCTTGGAAACAACCTGATGGAGCTGGTACAGGAAGAACAATTTTATACGTACCTCGCCCTGACACGGGCATCGGACGCACTCTATCTGTCGTACCCCGCCGCTGCTACCGACGGAAGCGCCGCAGAACCATCCTTCCTGCTGGAGCGGTTGAAAGCCCTCGGCTATTATACGGAAAGCACGGAGGTATCTCCCCCCTCTCCTCATCATGACGATCCCTCATTTTTTGCCAATCCCAACCAGGCCCTGTCCCTCCTTCCCGAAATACTCCGTGAAGGCCGCCCCTCACCGGTGAGCAACTGGGCAGCGCTTAAAGACTGGGCAGAAGGAAATGAATACAGAGAGCTCATGGAAAGTAAACTGGCAGGGCTCCGGTATCAAAATACCGCCGTCCGGCTGCCAAAAATACTTGCACGCAAACTTTTCATGAAAGGAGGACGCTTTTACGGTTCCGTCACAAAACTGCAAAATTACAGAAGCTGTCCCTACCAGTACTTCCTCCGCTACGGAATCGGCGTAGAAGAGCGGAATACAGGCGAAGCGGATTATTTGGACTATGGCAATTATCTCCACGCGGGGCTCCACCAATTCGGCGAAGTCCTGAAATCGCAAAACCGCCAGTGGCGGCAGGCAACGGATGAAGAAATTGAAAAGATTTCCGAAGACATCACGGAAAAAATCACGCCGCGCATCAAGGCGGATGCCCTTTCCTCGGATCAGTCGGCAAAGTATACCCGCCGCGTTCTGGATCAGACCTTCCGGCGGGCACTTCAAAGATTCCGTCAATGGAGCCGGCAGAGCGGTTTCGACACGCTGGATATGGAAAAAGAATTTTATCTCCGTATTTCCGCAAGTCCCACTGACAGCTTTACCCTTACAGGGAAAATAGACCGTGTAGATACAGACGGCAGGTACGCCGCAGTCTGCGACTACAAGACAGGCTCGCCGAAGCTCTCCCTGAATGAAATCATGGAAGGTCTCTCTCTCCAGCTTATTACCTACCTGCTGGCGCTTTCAAAAACAAAGGATACGAAAGATCTGCTTCCTGCCGCCATGATGTATATCTATCTCCACGGGCGGCCGAAATCCATAAGCGTACCGCCCAACGGAATTCCCCACGCCAAAGAAAAGGAAAACACCAACGGTATTTTCTTAAATGACCCGGATGTGCTCCGCACGCTTGACTCCCAGTCAGGCACAGACGACGGATTTATCGGTGTTTCTTATGTAAAAGACGGCAGTGTAAAGAAAACCTCTCCCGTCCTTACGGCAGAGGAGTTTGAAGCACTGAAAGCACTGACGGAAAAAATACTGATCAGGCTGTACAGCCGCCTTGAAAGCGGGGAAATTGCCATCCATCCCGTCAAGAACGGAACGCTGTCGCCCTGCTCATACTGTCCCTATCGGAGTATCTGCCGCTTTGATCCTGCACTGCCTGAAAACAGTTTTGATTACATTTCCAAAGTTTCTGACAAAACGATCCGGGAAAAACTGGACGAGGAAATGAAAAGGACCGGAAAGGAGAACCTATGAGTCAAATGACATGGACAACCGCGCAGCAGGCTGCTATTGACGCCCGCAGACAGAACCTTCTCCTTTCCGCCGCCGCCGGAAGCGGTAAGACGGCGGTACTCACGGAGCGTATCAAAAAACTGATTACCGATATGGATGATCCTGCCGACATTACGGAACTTCTGGTTCTTACATTCACCCGCGCGTCGGCAGGGGAAATGAAAACCCGCATTTCTTCAGGCATTGCAAAGGCCCTTTTGGAAGCGGAGCAGGAGCGAAGTACGCCTCTCGCCCGTCATTTGTCCCGCCAGCTCGCGCTGATGTCAAGCGCACAGATTTCCACACTTGATTCATTTTTCCAGACCCTAATCCGCCGGTATTTTTACCTGATCGACCTCGATCCGAACACGAAAATGCTGACAGACAGCAATGAAATATATGCCCTGGAGCAGGACGTGCTTTCAGAAGTCCTGGAAACGTACTATGAAAGGGGTGAACCCGCCTTCCTTGACTGTGCGGATCTGCTTTCCGGCGGGTTTGAGGACAGCGGTTTTAAAGATACCATCCTTTCCCTCTATCACTTTTCCTGTTCCATGCCTTTCCCGGAAGACTGGCTCGGCAGCCTTTCCCGTCCTTACGGCGAAAACGGCGCAGCTGCCTTAAGCGATCTTCCATGGACAAAAGACATTCTTGAAGATTTCCGGCGCCGTGCCCAGAGCTGGGCTGATTCCTACCGCCAGATTTTCACTTTTCTGGAAAACGAACCGGCCCTCGCGCCGTATGCGGAAACGCTGTCTGATGAATTTGACGCCTTCACCATCCTCTCAAAAGCAGAAACATGGGATGAATGGTACCAAGACGCGCCGAATATTTCTTTTGCCAAACTGAAGGCGGTGAAGAAATCCTCTTCTGAAGATCCTATCCGCTTTGAAGAAATAAAAAACAATGTCCAGGCAATTCGAAACAGTGTGAAAAAAGAAGTTTCCGAAAAGCTCATCCCTTTCTTTGCAATCCCGGAAGAGCAATGGCTCCATGACGTGATCCGGATGTATCCCATCGTCCGTGCCCTGTCGGATGTAACCATTGCTTTTTCCCGTGCTTACGCCGACCGCAAAAAGCAGGAAGGCCTTATGGAATTCACCGACATGGAACATTACGTCTTGGACATCCTTGTAGACAAAACCGCGGAAGGATTCACGCCGGAGCGGGCGGGAGAATTCCCGTCATCGGCGGCACGGGAGCTGCAAAAAAAATATAAAGAGATCATGATTGATGAATACCAGGACACCAATGATGTGCAGGAACTGATCGCCACGCTTCTCTCCAATGGCAGGAACCGTTTCATGGTAGGCGATGTCAAGCAGTCCATCTATCGTTTCCGCCAAGCTGACCCCACCATTTTCCAAAAGAAATACAGAAGTTTTTCCTCTGATGAGAATGCAGAAGACAGGCGCATTGATCTCAACCGGAACTTCCGCAGTGACGCCGCGATTCTCGCGTCAATCAATTATATTTTCCGCCAGCTTATGAGTGAAAAGCTGCTGGAACTCGATTACGGCGATCGAGAAGCGCTTTATCCGGGGCGCCATGAAGACTTCCGTCCCGCTGCCTACGCAGGCGGTGCGGTCGAAGTGGAATTTATTGATAAAGTAACCGATGAAAATACTGTTCCCATGGATGAGTCTGTCAATGATATCACGAGCATCACCTTTGAAGGCCGGCTCATTGCCAAAAAGATCCGCGCCCTTATGGAAGAAAAGCGGCAGGTCATGAACAAAGACGGCACCTTCCGTTCCACAGATTACAGCGATATCGTCATCCTCCTCCGCAGTATCGATAAAAAAGCGCCTGCGCTCCTCAAAGTATTGAACGAGGAACATATTCCTGCCGCCGCTGATAAAGATGATGATTTTATCCGCTCCATGGAAGTGCAGATTCTTTGGTCGCTCCTGAAAATTTTAGACAATCCGCGGCAGGACTTACCTCTTCTTGCGGTGCTACGCTCTTTTCTTGCGGGACTTGACGAAGAAGATTTCGCCCGTCTCCGCCTTGCCCTCGCGCCGGAGGAAGATTCTCTCTGGGATATTCTCCCGCGGGCCAGAGGAATTATCTCCGAAGAAAAAGCCCTCCGTCTTTCCCGTTTTCTTTCACTTTATGAAACGTGGAGGAAAGAAGCACGAAAAGACGGCGTCGCCCCCCTTCTCCGCAGGATCATTGAAGATACGGACTATCTGTCATGGGTGGCGGGACTGCCTAACGGCACCGCCGGCAAATCCCATGTCCTTTCCTTCTATGAACTGGCAAAGACAAGAGACTCCGCCACAGTAAACGGCCTCTTTTCCTTCCTGGAATACTTACGGCGGGCGCAGAAAGATTTTAAGACAATTTCCACGTCTGCCAAAGGAAATGCCGTACAGATCATGTCCATCCACAAAAGCAAGGGGCTTGAATTCCCCGTCGTTTTTCTGGCGGACGCGGCAAAGTCTTTCAATGTGAAAGATCTGGATCGGACTGTCATCTTTCATCGGGAAATGGGACTCGGTATCCATTACTTTGATAAAGAACATATGGCACACTGGCCGTCTCTTTACTGGATGGCGATCCGTACCGCCGCCGGCCGTGAAGCCCAGGCGGAAGAAGCGCGCCTTCTCTATGTCGCCATGACACGAGCGCGGGATTTGCTCTGTATCACCACTTTCAGAAAAAACTTCATTCCTTATATTTCTTCCTGTCTGACCCCGCTTTCCTCCCTGACGGAAGCGGAAAGCTGCCTGCCAGCCCACATAACGGCCGGCGGGAAATCTTATCTTTCCTGGATTCTTCCGGCTGCCGCCCGCCACAGAAGCGCTGCCTATCTGTGGGACACAGTGGGAAAGATCCCCTCTTATCTCGCACCTGACATAAACGACAGCTCATCTGCATTTCGTTTCACCATCACACCGTGGCAGGAACTGCTCACCGGGGAAGAACGGCGGACAGAAGAAATGAACGGAGAAATGAACTTCGAAGAATGGGAAGAGAAAAAGAAACAAAAAGAAGCAAAAGATATTGACAACATAAAAGCTTTTCTTACGGCTCCCGCTTCAGACGTGCCGGACTGGATGGAAAAGCAGCTGCGCTGGCAGTACAGTTTCAATGGAGCCGTTCAAACGCCTGCCAAGCTCACCGCTACCGCCGCGGTTGCCCTGAAAGAGCAGCAGGAATCCGGCGCCGAAGGCATAGAACCCTTTTCATCGGAAACGCTGGCTCCTGCCATGGAAAGCATTCTTTCCGGCGAAGAGTCCTCCCTTCTGCCGGGCTATGAAGACCCGCCCGCATTCCTTGCAGAAACTCCTGCCTTCACGGGTACATCTTACGGCACCCTTATGCATAAAGCCATGGAACTCATAGATCTCACCAAACCGTATGACGGCATTTCAGATCTTAGGAAAGAAGTGGAACGCATTTATGAAGAAAAAGGTTTTACGGAAGACGAAAAGAACGCCCTGCTCCAGGATTTAAAATACCGCGCGCCGCTCCATGATATCCGGCGGTTCACGGAAAGCGCCTTAGGCCGCGCCATGAAAAAAGCCGCGGTAATCCGGAAAGAAATGCCTTTCTCCCTTCTTCTTCCGGCGAAACGTTTCTACCCGGGCTGCGAAGAAGGAGAAAAAGTTTTCATGCAGGGCATCATGGACTGCCTCATTGAGCGTGACGGCCATATCGTCATCATTGACTATAAAACAGATCGTACCAGCTCCGTTGAAGAACTGCAAAGCCATTACAGAACCCAGCTTCTCGTCTATAAAGACGCAGCAGAGCAGCTTCTCGGCAAGCCGGTTATCGGCGCATACCTGTGGTCTTTCCACTGGGGACAGATGATCGCCATCAAATGACGCTTCAAAAAAGAATATTTCCAAATAACGAAACTGCCCCTATAAGTCAGATCCCGAAAATTCGGCTTATAGAGGCAGTTTCATTCCTATTATATTTTCTTTTTGCTTTTAGGTACAGGCAATTCATCAAACATCGCCCTGAACAATCCCGTTAAATACTTCTGATCATCTGCATGATCCACCAGTAACATTTTCCCCGCGCCTTCATAAGGCAGCGCATACTCCGCATCCGGCATATACCGTACTGCTGATTTTACAGGTTTTACAAGCAGCCTGTCATCATATATTCCTCCAACAACTTTGCCTTTGTAGTACAGAATATATTCTCCCATCATGGCCCTGCAGCTTACATCCTCCAAATCAGACAACTGTGCCAAAATAAAATTTAAATATTCTTTACTCGATGCCATATCATCCCTCCTTCATTTCTATCCGGCAGGAAACACCTTTCCCTTTATGCAAATTTATCCGTCTGCTTATACTCTCATATGCTTTTTACAATCACCGCACCACATCAATTTCCGGACGGCGGTCCCTGAATACATGGATGGTATCCCTGATTTGTTGAAGTATATCCGTATCTATCTCCCCGAAAGCAATCCCTTCTTCCGTTCCCAGACGACAAACATCATTTCCCCAGGGATCGATAAGCACCGAGTTTCCCGCGTACTCCGTTCCCCCTGAAATTCCGCCTTGGTTGACGGCGCACAGATATATCTGATTCTCCACCGCTCTTGCCTGTCCCAAAAGCGTCCAATGGAAAAGACGCGCCTTCGGCCAGGCAGCAGGAACAAAAAATAAATCCGTTTTCCCTTCCAGGACAGAACGGCGCACAAGCTCGGGAAAACGGATATCATAACAAATGACCATGGAGCAGGAAATATCATCCAACGCAAAGGAAACCGCATGATCACCGCCTTTGAAATACATTGGTTCATAAGCATAGGAAAAACCGTGAACCTTATCGTATTCAGCAATCTTCCGTCCTTCCCTGTCAAAAACGAAAGAACGGTTATATACATCATTCCCATAAAGAACAGCTGCCGAACCGCCTACGACATTCACATGGTGTTTTTTTGCGAAAGAAGACAAGAACGTTTCCGTCCGCTTTCCACCTTCATCAACAATTGATTTCAGTTTGCGGGAAATATAAAACCCCGTGTTCCACGTTTCAGGAAGGACAAGAATATCCGGATTTCCCTCCATCGCCTGTTCCATTAATTCTTCCACATGGCGGTAATTCGTTTCCACATCGGCAAGAACCGCCTGCATTTGTATAAGGGCTATTTTCTTTTTCATGAGATCTCCTTACGCTGCTGCATTTCTATTTCTTCATTATAAATAAAACAAAAACAAAATAAAACCGCCTGTTTCAAAGGACAAACGGTCTTATAAGCTAAAATTTATTTTTAGAAAGAATATCGCGCGGAAAGGGTAAATGTCCTTCTGTCACCTGCATAATACTTATCGGAGGCGGATTCCTGATCATAGTATTCTCTGTCAAGGATGTTATAAATGCTGAACTGGACAGAAAGATTTTTGTTCACCGCATAAGCGGTATCCATGTTCAAAAGGAAGTAGGCATCACGGGATTTGAATTTGCCGCTTTCCCAGCCCGGCTCATTCCTTGCGGAAACGAACATACTGTCCACATTCACGGTCCATGGATGATTTGTGTACGTCACACCGGAATGGAAAAGGTGGCGGGGAATTTCATAATCTCTTCCCATGGCATAACCATTATCCGCATCGGCCACTTTGCCAAGCTGCCAGGTATAGTTGGCATAAACCGACCACAGGCTGCTGAATTTATGGGTGACGGACAGTTCCGCCCCATGGGTCCTTGCCTCTCCTACATTTTTATATGTCTTTATATCAGCACCTTTAGCAGTTTTTCCGATAGTAACGAGGTCAATGTAGTCCTTTGTCCTCGCATAGAACAGGTCTGCGGAAATTTTTGTTTTTCCCAGGTCTTTTTTGATTCCCAGCTCCCAATTCGTCGTAGTTTCTGGTTTTAAAGAAGGATTCGGCTCATAACGGCCGCCATAGGACGGTTCCGCATACCGGTAGAGCTGGTAGAGAAGGGGCGGCGCAAACGATTTCCCAAAAGACAGGTACAGATTGGTATGATTATCCAACGCATAACTGGCAGACAACTTGGGCGAGAACTGGTGGTAGGAATCAGATTCCAGTCTTGTCGGCGCCTTTCCTCTGTAATAATTATAACCGCCATATTTTTCATAATAGTCGTACCGTCCGCCGATGTACGCTGCCCAGCGGCTGCTGAGTTTCCATTTGTCCTGAATATATAAAGCCCAGGACTTCGCCTTGCCGCCGAGCCATTGGTCATCTTTATTTCCTTTCACGGTACTGTCCCATGATTTCCAGTCGGAAACAGTCTTCCAAATGGTTTCATCAAACCGGTCCTTCCCGTAAGAACCGCCGAAAAGAATGGTATGGCTGCCTGCGGTCCAGCGTTTATTCAAATCAAAATCCCACGATTTTGAAGGATAGGATGTCTTGCTGCCGGCACCGTCAAAAGTGCGACTTGCCTTGACCGTCTTATCAGGCGTGATATATCCGCTTTTTGTGTAGTCGGTCATGCCGAAATGGGCATGGATTTTATCCTTCTGATCATTGTAGGTAAGACTGTGCATGTCATAGACGCGCCAGCCCCTGTTGCCGAAAAACGTGGACGCCGGTACGCCTGACGGTTTGCTGAAACCCGCAGACAGGTACGAACGGGGATCCGTATATTTCCATGTATAGTTGGAATGGGTGAATTTATAAGTGAGCTTTCTGTCTTCCGTGAAATCATAGCCCAGATTGAAGCCATAGCTTTCGGACATGACTTCCTTCTTCCCCCGGTCGCCGATGATGTATTCTTTCCCGTCAGCAGTCGTGTCTAGAGAGGAAGTATCCACGCCGGTAAAATTATTTTTCCCCTTGCTATTCTTTATGGCATAAGAGGAGAGGTACGAACGCCAGCCGTCCGTTATCTTACTTTCATAAAAGATGCCCCAGTTCAATCGATCCTTCCGTCCGCTTGCCATGTAACTCTGCTTCACCGTGTTGTGGCTGCCGTAGCCCAAGTTTACAGCACCGTGGACGCCATTTTCTTTCGCCGACTTTGTCATAATATTGATGACGCCGCCAACCGCACGACCGCCATAGAGCGCCGACTGCCCGCCGCTGACCACTTCCACCTTGCGGATATTTTCCACAGGAATCATATTCCAGTCCACTGTGCTGTTCCAGGCGGTATTCATCTGCTGTCCGTCGACGAGAACAAGGATATTCTTGGAATTATACCCGCGGAGGTTCACGCTGCCTTCCACCGTAGTATCCACCTGTACACCGGTCGCCAAAGCGACGGCCTGTGCCGCATTCTGCACATTGCGGGCCTTAATTTCCTTTTCTGTCACGATCTGTACATTCGCAGGAACATCCTTTGTCGTTTCTGCCTGCCGGGTCGCCGTGACGGTGAGCCCTTTCAGTTCATACACCGGCACAGGCGCCGCACTCGCGTTTACACCGCCCGCAGCTGCCAATACAGCCAACATAATTCCATACTTTTTACTTTTCATCATCTTTACCCCCTTTACTTCTGCTGACAGGATTCTTAGATATAAAATAGCACAACAGCACATGATTGTTAATACTTAATAAATAATCAGGCATAAAATATATTTATTCCCATGCAGTCTGCCGCCTGCATCAGAAAATCGGCATATTCTGTCTCATTCGTATAAATTATTTCACTATTACATTCTATTTCTTCTTTTACCTTTCCCATATAAAAACAGTGGCCAGTGCTCTGACAATCGTTTTCACCTGAAAAATGAATTTACTCTTCAATTTTGATCCCCACCGCACCGCCTTCATGCCGAAGCGGCTCCACCGAATCGCCAGGGACCGGCTTGGTAAAGGTAAAATTGATTTCCCTTGCTCTTCCATACCACGCAGTTTACACACCGTTGTCTTCCGGGGCAAACGTATTTATTCTTTCGCACGCTCTTTTTTCAAGCCGCCATCGGCGTAAGGGATATAGATGGAAAGGATTCCAAAAATGGCCAGGAGCCAGCAATACCACATATGGGGAATGATTTCCATCGCATTTATCACAGTACCATTTTTCGACGCCAGTGCGGAAGCGGTCAGAAGCTGGGCACCATAGGGAATAATCCCCTGGAACACACAGGAAAAAATATCCAAAAGCGACGCGCTTCTGCGGGAGTCTATCCCATATTCATTGCTGATATCTTTTGCCACACCGCCGCTGATAATGATCGCCACCGTATTGTTTGCCGTGGCACAGTCCGTTAGGGACACGAGCGCCGCGATGCCCAGCTGGGCGGATTTATTCCCTTTGATCGTTTTGCGCAGTTTGGAAATAAGCCATTCGATACCGCCATAGTAAGCGATCATTTCCGAAATACCGCCGCAGAAAAGAGCAAGGAAAAAGGCTTCTCCCATCCCCATAAAGCCGTTCCAGATATTCTGTGCGAAAGTAATAACCGTAAGCTCCGCCGATGCCATGCCGATAAATCCGGCAAGGAATATTCCTGCAGTGAGTACGAGGAATACATTTGCCCCAAGGAGCGCCAGTCCAAGAACGGCAATATAAGGAAATACTTTAAGCAGACTGTAATCAAGCCCCTGCAAATCAGCTGCCGCTGACGGCTGGCCGATAACAAGGAGAAGAAAAATCGTGAGAACTGCCGCCGGAAGGGCGATCCTGAAGTTCATTTTAAATTTATCTTTCAATTCACAGCCCTGCGTCCGTGTCGCTGCAATCGTGGTATCAGAAATCATGGATAAATTATCTCCGAACATAGCTCCGCCCACACAGGCCGCCACCATGAGCGCTTCAGAAATTCCGCTCTTCACGGAAATTCCCGCTGCAATGGGCACGATGGCCGCAATGGTTCCCATAGAAGTCCCCGTGGCCGTACCCATAAACGCAGAAATAATGAAAATGCCTGCCGTCAGGTATTGGGCAGGAACAAAACTGATCCCCAGATTTACTGTTGCGTCACGGCCGCCCATAGCGGCTGCCACGGCGGAAAATGCACCGGCAAGGATGTAGATCATGAGCATGGTCATGACATTTTCGTTGCCCGCGCCTCGTGAGAAAATGCCGAATTTTACCTGGAGTGTTTCATCTCCCATAAAGAAAGCGGAAAGAACCGCAATAAACATGGCTGTCACCGATGGAAACTGGTAAAATGCCATTTCCACGCCATGAATCTGAAAATAAATCCCCGCGCCGAGATAAATGACGATAAAAATTAAAAAAGGCAGAAGAGAGAGCGCTCCTTCCTTTTTGTGCCGATACCCCATCCGAAAATCCCCCTTTACGTTTTCACCCATTATAACAAGATTTGCCCTAAAATAAAAACAGCTTGAAGCCTTTCGTCCAAAGCTGTATCGATAACAAAATATTTCTTCCGGTCTGCTACAGCAGCACCATTTTCAATCCGATGGAAATGAGAATAATTCCGCCGAGGACAGCAGCTTTATCCGCCAGCCTCACTCCGAATTTCCTGCCAATCATCACGCCAGCCACACAAACCGCAAATGTTACTGCCGCAATAATGAGAGCACAGACAAATGCGGCCGCCAAGTCCATTTGCTCATTGGTAAACCCTACGGAAAGCGCATCAATGGAAGTCGCGACGCCTTGCAGCAAAAGCGCTTTTTCCCCCACGCCGGCCCGGATATGTCCCGCATCACCGGAAAATCCTTCTTTCACCATGCTTACGCCGATAAAGCAAAGAAGAAAACAGGCAATCCATGGGATATAGGACGCAAAGAATTGGAATACCTCCACAATGATATGCACACAGATCCATCCCGCCATAGGCATAAGCCACTGGAAAAATGCAAAAATGCCCGCCATAAAACTGATTTTTTTCCATCCCATGCCCGGTTCATGAAAACCGTTCGCCAGAGAAACAGAAAAAGCATCCATCGCAAGACCGGCACCGAGGAGCACGCTGCTCAGCAGAAATACAAAGTCCATATTTTCTCTCTTTCGGAAAATAAAAAACCGGAACGCTATGCCCGGTAAATTTCCTAATCAGAGATCCCGCGCATAGCTTTTGCTAAACACGTGAGTCTCGCATTTTAAAGTAGAGCCAGACCATAAGGTCAGCATGTTGACTTACTGCACAGGATGCTTGCTACTCCCCCACTTATTGAGAATAATATCACCAAGCCTGCTGTCTGTCAAGTAAAATAATCAGTATTCATCGCGTTTCCAATACTTGAAATATATTATCATTTAGAAATTTTTATTTCGCTTCATCTAAATATCTTTTTAGCTCTGCCGTTATTGTGCGCAGTCCTCTGACACCCGGTACGCCCCGCTTTCTCATCTCAGAAAGGGGACAGAATGACCGGTCATAGGTTTTATTCCGCCTGATACGCATACAGTACCGTTCCCGTTTCTTATCTTCTTTTCGGCAGGGAATATCGACTTCCACCGCTTCACATCGGTACAGGATAGCAGAATAAGGCGCCGCCATATACATGTACACCGTGTCTCCCTTCTCGATATGTCCTGCCTGCTTCCATTCCACAACATCCGTCTTCCGGAATGCGGAAATGATGTCATAGTAATACGGATTGGCAGGTATGATCCATGTATGGGGCGCGGTGTTCTGTTTTGACCCGCTCTTCTTTTTCTGCGTCAATCGGTAACTTTCATACAGAAATTCCATAATCTGACCATCCGGCAGTGTATCATCCAGAATCAGACTCACCCAGCTCTTTTTATTCATATGCCAGGCGGGATAAATACCTTCCGTTCCGCAGAACTTTTTTCCCTTTTCCGGCGGAATTTTCACATTGATCACTTCTATGACCGCCCCGTCTTTTCTACCATCCAATTTATTTTTCGGAATTGCCACAATGATTCCGTACCATTTTTTATTTTCATGATTTCTGAATACGCCATATCCGGGATATTTTCTCCATGGAAAATCCGGACGGTCGCCATACCGCATCCTAATCATCTCCGCAATCCGCTCCGACTGGTCGAAAAGAAAAAGTCTGTCAGTAAAGCATCCGGCGCCTATCGTTTCCAATATTTCCACATAACGGGCCCTGACCGTATTCACAAAGGCCCCCGTCTGATACGCCACATGGACGGGCAGATACTCCTCTCCCGCCGCCGTATCAAAAACGCGCCCGAAAACGTTCCCTTCAAGGCTGATAGAAATATCCGCCCTGAAATCTCCATCCATAAATAATTGGGAATAATGGTACCCTTCTTTGTCCTTCTGAAACCCGAACTCCGCCAGTTTCTCGAAATCCGGTTTTTTCCGTTCAAATACTTTTTCTTCCAACCCCATATCCTTCTCCTTAAAAATCCATCTCCTGTAATTACACGCCGCAGAGCCGTCCGTAAAAAAGAGATTCCCGAAAGAATCTCCTGATCACACTATTCCCTTTTAGCCGGTTTGATCCCTTTCTCATAATTGAAGAAATCTTCCTTTATCCATGCCAAAAACTCTTTACATTCCGCCTTGAATGCAGGGGAAGGTTTCAATGCCAGGGCGCATCGGAATTCTTCTTCCGCACGCCGGCTTAAATTCTCCGCTTTTTTTACATCTTCTTCCTGCTCCGCGCAGTAATACAGGGCAAACCCGAGCCGGTAATGCCATTCATAGTTTTCCCTATTCCGATCCATGCGTTCTTCCAGAATTTCCAGCGCCTTTTCATACTGCTCCGTATTATTATAAGCCACGGCCAGCTCACCCATCAGGAGATCTGTCTTTTCTTCTTCGGGAAGAGAGGTAATGGCCTTTATGACTTTCTGCGGTTCGTCATCTACATACCATTCTGCAATCTGTTCCAGAAACGGCCGATTCTTATCAAAATAAGCCTCCTCTTCCGGTGTATACTCCTCCTCCGCTTCACAGCAGATATACTCCATGACCATCCGGCAGAGATTTCCCGCCCTGTCGTAACCAAAGTACACGGGATAGCAGCCGTCTCCGAATCCGCTCTGTATCATGGGAAGCCGGTATGAAGTCCCCGGTATCGTGAAATTGATCCAGTCGCCCCCTTCTCTCTGGAACCGGGGCGCTGCTTCATAGCTCTTTGCAAATATATCTGCAAAGAAATCATCATATATATTTCCTTCCGGATTCTTTTCATACCAGTCACTTTCAAATTTGCAATAAGCGTCCCTTACTTTGACATCTGCCACGGTCGCCAGCCCTGCATCAACAGCGAATCCGATATAATCAAAATTTTTCCAATCAGACAAATCTTCTGTACCGGTCAGCGCCAATTCATAGTAAGCCGCTTCTTCCTCAGCGAAACGGATCCGTGTGGCAATGTAGCGGAAATTTCCTTCTTCCATTTCTGCCGCCAGTGTCTCCAGCATAAACGTTCCAACAGGAACTTTCTCCCTGTATGGCACAGCGTTTTTATCCAGATACACAAGAGGGTCGCATACAATGATCTTCCCTGTAGGGAAAGTTACGGTTCCCATGGAAAATAAAAACAGTTTCTTACCCTGAAACTCACTTTTTGCAAACAACTCTTCATAATCGACAGAGGGTGCCAGCATTCCTTCCTTCTTTAATTTTTCATATGCTTTCACCCATTTTTCTTCATCCGACATCCCTATCCCGCCTTTCCGATATCATCTTTATTATATGATTTAATTCTATCATTCTCTTTTCTCGAATGTCCACGCCCGCAAAAAAAGAGCCTCCCGAAGGAGACCCTTTCATCAAAAGTAAGAACTATCCCTTAAAATATTTCACGCCTGCTTCCAGCAAAGGCTGGAATTTATTGCCGCAAATATTTTTCGCGATATTCGCGCCGTTTCTTTCCGTATGCCCCATCTTGCCCAGAACTCTGCCGTCAGGACTGGTAATGCCCTCAACGGACCAATTTGACCCGTTCAGGTTGTACCGGCTGTCATAAGTCGGATGGCCTTCATGGTCCGTATAAAGTGTCGCTACCTGTCCATTGGCAATAAGCGCTCTGATCTGTTCATCAGACGCAATGAAGCGGCCTTCCCCATGGCTTATGGGAATACTGTGCAGATCACCCGGCCGGCATAAAGACAGCCATGGAGATTTCGTGGAAACCACTTTTGTCGTTACATAATGGGACAAATGGCGTCCGATGATATTGAATGTCAGCGTCGGCGCCTCTTCTGTCAGTGGTTTAAATTCACCGTACGGAACGAGCCCCAGTTTGATCAGAGCCTGGAACCCGTTGCAGATACCGAGAACCAATCCGTCTCTTATATGGAGAAGTTCTTCCATAGCCTCCATGAGTTTTGCGTTGCGGAATACGGCCGCAATAAACTTGCCGCTTCCATCCGGTTCATCCCCTGCGGAAAAGCCGCCGGGAAACATGACAATCTGTGATCTGGAAATACGTCTTGCCATTTCCTCCACGGATTCTTTCAGTTCCGCCGCATCTCTGTTTCTCATGATGAAGATGTCTGTATCAGCGCCTGCCCGTTCAAAGGCTCTCGCACTGTCCACTTCGCAGTTGGTACCCGGCATCGTGGGAATAAATACTTTCGGTCTTGTGATGGCGGTTTTCACGGCAAAACGGAATTTCGGTTCCGTTTCGGCGATGACCGGAATAGTTCCCGTAAGATTTTCCGCACGCCTTGGGAAAATAGGATCCAAAGTCTTCTCATACGCACGAAGAAGGTCTTCCAGAGAAATTTCCGTATCCGCCACTTTCATCACCTCTCCGCCGATGGTGCCGAGAATTCTCGTATGCGGCTGCTTTGCGTACTCTTCTGCCAGTTCCGGCGCAGTTTCCACAATAATCGCCCCATAGAAGTTCCCGAAATACTTCGGCAGAGGCAAAGTCCCCGTCGTGAAGTCCACCCCCAGCTTATTGCCGAAAGCCATCTCCGCGGCAGTCACAGCGACACCGCCGTGTCCTACGGCTTTCATGGCCGCAATATTTCCTTTCTTCACTTCCTGGTACAGGAAATCGGCATGCAGCTTGAATACGTCAAGGTTCGGCATTCCCGTCTCATCCTTGGGCATCCCGAAAAGCATGAGGGTATTTCCTGCCTGTTTCAACTCCTGGCTGACCGCTTCAGAAGCCTTTCCGGGAGCAACAGCAAAGGAAACAAGCGTCGGCGGTACATGGAGATCATTAAACGTACCGCTCATGGAATCTTTGCCCCCGATGGCACCGAGACCAAGAGCCGCCTGCATATGGAATGCACCAAGAAGAGCAGCAGCAGGTTTTCCCCAGCTTGTCCTGTCTGTCAGTTTTTCAAAATATTCCTGGAGCGTGAGGTATGCCCTGCGCCAATCCGCTCCCATTGCCACGAGGCGTGTCACGGAAAGAAGAACCGCATATACGGCGCCATGGAAAGGACTCCACTCCGCCAGATCCGGATCAAAGCCGTGTGCCATGAAGCTTGCGCTGTCCGTCTGGCCCCGGCGTACAGGAAATTTAGCCGCCATTCCGTCAGCGGGCGTCTTCTGGTACCTGCCTCCAAAAGGCATAAGAACCGTCCCCGCTCCGACAGTAGAATCAAAACGTTCCACAAGTCCCTGCTGGGACGCATTATTCAGGTCACCCATAGCTTCTAACCACATCGCACGGATATCTTTGATTTCAGGACGGACAAAAAAGCCTTCTTCATCCGGTTGGGTAATATATACATCTTTTCTTTGGGACGCCCCGTTTGTATTAAGGAAGGCACGGGAAATATCGACGATCTTATCGCCCCGCCAGGTCATGACAAGTCGGCCGCTGTCATTCACATCGGCAATGACTGTCGCTTCCAGATTTTCTTCCGCCGCATAGGAAATAAAACGATCGGCGTCTTCTTTCCTGACAACCACCGCCATCCTTTCCTGTGATTCGGAAATCGCCAGTTCCGTACCGTCAAGGCCTTCATATTTCTTCGGCATGCTGTCCAAGTTGATGGAAAGACCGTCTGTCAGTTCCCCTGCCGCCACGGATACGCCGCCCGCGCCAAAGTCGTTGCACCGCTTGATCAGACGGGTCACTTCGCCGCGGCGGAAAAGGCACTGGATTTTTCTCTCCGTCAGCGGATTGCCTTTCTGCACTTCCGCGCCGCAGGTTTCGATAGATTCCGTATTCAGTTCTTTAGATGAGCCTGTCGCGCCGCCCATACCGTCACGGCCTGTCCTGCCGCCCACAAGGATGACCACATCACCGGCCTGCGGCCGTTCACGAATGACATGGCTTTCCGGAGCCGCTGCTATAACAGCGCCGATTTCCATGCGTTTTGCCATGAATCCAGGGTGATAATATTCTTTCACTTCCCCTGTGGCAAGGCCAATCTGATTCCCGTAAGAGCTATACCCTTTCGCCGCTTCCACAACGATTTTCTTCTGCGGTAATTTGCCCGTAAGCGTTTCGGAGAGCGGTGTGTACGGATCCGCAGCGCCGGTGACACGCATCGCCTGGTATACATAAGAACGTCCGGACAGCGGGTCTCTGATGCAGCCGCCGAGACAGGTCGCCGCACCGCCGAAAGGTTCGATTTCCGTAGGATGGTTATGCGTTTCATTCTTAAAGAGAAGGAGCCAGTCTTCTTCTCCATCGACAGTGTCAATCGTCACTTTGATTGTGCACGCATTGATTTCTTCGGAAGAGTCCAGATTTTCCAGGCGGCCTTCTTTGCGAAGCGCCTTCACGGCCACCGTCGCCATATCCATGAGTGTCACAGGACGGTCGGTCTTTTCCCCGTACACGCAAAGACGGCTATCTGCATACTCATTCCATGCCTCTTTGATCGGTTTGGTGAAAATGCCGTCTTCAATTCCTACTTCGGTAAGTTCCGTGGAAAACGTGGTATGACGGCAGTGATCGGACCAGTAAGTGTCAAGTACACGAATCTCAGTGACTGTCGGATCGCGCTTTTCTTCCGTCCTGAAATATTCACGAATCATAGCCAAATCATCATGGCTCATGGCAAGTCCCATGTCTTTAATCAGTCTGTCGATCCCGTCATCATCCAATTTACGGACACCCTCTACAACCGCTACAGGCTTCGGCTCTTCAACCGGCAGATCCAGGGTTTCCGCTTCTTCCAGAGATGCTTCTCTTGATTCCACAGGATTTACAAGAAATTTCAAAATTTTTTCCCGATCTCCGTCTGTAAAATCACCATGGAAAACATACACCAGAGCACACCGTACACGGGCACCGTCACGGCCTGTAACAATAGCAAGGCACTGTTCTGCCGAGTCCGCCCGCTGATCATACTGGCCGGGAAGGAATTCCACGGCAATCACCATATCCCCTTTCGGTAATTCCGCCTGCACGGAGTCTACCGGCGGTTCGGAGAAAACGGTCGCCACCGCCTTTTCATAATCGTCACTACTCAGATGATCCACATCATAACGGTGGTAAATGGCCGTTTCATGAATCCTTTCACCGAGAATTTCTTTCAGCTGGGCAGTCAGACTTTCTTCTCCCTGCCGGAAGTTTTCTTTCTTTCTCACGTAAAGCCGTCTAATGTCAGACAAAGTGCACACCTTCTCTTTCATATATTTTCCAAATGACAGAACGAAAATAAATGGAACAAACCTGTTTATACACACTTATATTACCACAAAGCTTTCCCCGCCGTCCTCATGTTTCCCCGCATGCGCCTTTTATTTCCGCAGAGACATATTTCTCTGCTGCACCTAAAGGAAAAGATAGCTCTGTCCAACAAAAAAGCACCCGCCGGGGATAGCGGATACCTTTGCATGTCTTATTGCGGGAAGCATTTCCTCTCTACACGGAAATGAGATAATAAAGAGCAGTATACAGGCGGCTTTACCTTTTCTTTCCATGCCGATACCGCTTTACCGCATCAGTAAAATTCATTCCGAAAATGCATCTCCTGTTTCTTTTATACATGGAAAAACCAATCCCATCCATCATACGGCAGGGAATCCCCCGAGACTCCATCAATTGAAAAAACTCTTTTACTTTTTCCTCGGCACTTTCATAATTTTGACGCTTAAATCCCTCTCTCCAGATTATCATGCCTGTCTTCCTGCCGTTTTTTCGATACAGACGAATAAAGTACTTGGTGCCCTCACTCAGCTGGTGGTATCGTAGTACTTTCCTTGCTTCCACCCGTTCTATATCGGATAGGGGACAAGAAGTTTCAAACACATTATGGATATACAGTATCTCATTTTCTATATGATAAGCGGTAAACGCTGTCCCCTGCCAGATATGGCGGAGCAGACGCCATCCGTAAAAGGCAAGTACAAACAAAATGCCAAGAAAAAATGCACTCTCTGCAAATATTACAAATCCCACAAGCCACAAAAAAGGATCCATGATGTCCCTTTCCTTTCTCAAATCCGTTCTGATATCGGTATCCCATTCCGGCTATGTTCTTTTGCAGAAAATATATCCTCCGCTTGCGGGACTGATTTCTTTTCCTGATCTGTTTATCCAAGAAAATCCCTGACCCCTTCTGCATAAAATGAAGTTTTCCCATATCCAATTTATACTATGTCTTGTTTTTCACATGTTCCCATGCTGTATAAAGAAAACTCCGCAAAAAAATCTTTTTCACTACCAAATGCAGAATAAAGAACATGGCCGGAAGCGACAGGGACGAAGCAAACAGCCTGACTCCATAACCGCTATACAAATCGGGCATCCCTGCCGCAGAATCTACAATATATCGCAGCAGAGGGAAATACACTCCTACAAACCATTTCCACGCCGCAGGAAGGGCAAGCAGCAGAATCCCCGCCAGCAGTATCAATACAACAAGAACAAGTATCCTGATCTTCCATACTACTTCATCATAAATACGTGCTTTTTCTCCTTCTGTAAGCTCCTGCAATTCCGGCATGATCTGCTCCCATTGGCGAAATGTTTTTTCCCGCCCTGTTCCCAGATGAACCAGATTCCGCGACTGCCTGCGCCGCACCCACAGCCCCAGAAAGAGACTCATTACCCCCAGAAGAAAAGGCAGCCCCGCATAAAACAGAAGATAATCGGGAGGAAATGATACCTCTACCGCAGACAGCACGACCAGTTCCATCACCGGCAAAATGATGAGCAGTATCCCCATGAGCAGAAAAGGAAGCATGAAATAGTTGGAATACGTCTGCCTCGTAAGACGCCACCCTTTCCCATACCCCATTGGCTCCGGAGACCGGATTCCATGGTCTTCCGCCATCTGCACACGAACGATATATTCCGTTCCAAAAAGGCCCTTTCCCGTTACACATTGGTATTTTGAATCAATATGATCAACAAACAGCCGCTGGCGCCATGCATCCGCCACATAAGGCCCGCTTTCCTTAAACCAGAAAAAATGTGTATTTGTCCAACGGCTGCGATATCCGGCAGATAACCGCCGTGTCTGGTAATCACGGAGTGTAAAAATTCTGCTTTCTTTCCCATGGATACAAAACGGATCCACCCAATGGAGAAGGATATCACGCATGCAGAACACGGAAAGGAAAGCACACACGGCCATCAGCCATAATGATTCCGTGTTAAGCAGGAAGCGGCAGAAAAGTACAACCGGAACTGCCAGCAATATACTGACGAAAAACAGCTTCCTCCGATCATATTCCAGATCTGTAGAAAAAAATGACGTAACATACCGCGGAGCAACTTTACGGCCAAAATACGGTCCATGGCTGGCCAGGTTCAATATGCCCAGCAGACAGATGATGCCTCCCGCAGTGCCTTCTCCCGTATCCATGGCAATGACAGTACCGCCTATTATAAAAGAGATGACGAAAAAGATCTTCCCGCCCGGCCCTTCGATGACATACCGGCAGGTAAGACAGAAAAAGCAAAAATACATAGTCAGCACAAGCCAGGATGTCATGGGCATACAATCTCTCAATGCAGCCATCATAAGACAGCCCCTTTCGTCCTATATTTTATAAAAACCGTCATAACTTCTATATCATATGATATGCGCCGGCCTCCGTCAAAGATGCAGGGAAATCTCCAAAGAACGCAGGTGTATACGAAGCGAATGGGAATGGAGAATCCCATAACGCCACAGTCCGTAATCCGTCTTCCGCTTTCCTAAAACCGTACTTGTTCCGGTTATCATAAAAAAACCGGCCCCTTTATGGAAGCCGATTCTTTGCATGTTCTTCAATTATCCGAGAAAACCTCTCGTATTCTGCGCTTCTACCACACGCTGGAGCGCAAGCATATACGCGGCAAGACGATAAGTGACTTTATATTTTTCTTTCAGTGCCAGTACATCTTCATAGCCCTGGCGCATTTTAATTTTCAACCGTTCATTGTATTCGTCTTCTGTCCAGTAGTAACCGGTGCGGTTCTGTACCCATTCAAAGTAAGAACCGACCACACCGCCTACATTGGACATGACATCAGGCAGCACTTCGATGCCTTTCTTTTCAAAACAGATATCCGCTTCTTCGGTGGTCGGGCCGTTAGCGCCTTCCAGTACCAGTTTCGCTTTCACCAGTTCCATTGTCTTTTCATTAAGCTGGTTTTCCATTGCCGCCATAAAGAGCACATCCACGTCCTGAGAGAAAAGATCCATATCCGGAATGATGGTTGCCCCCGCTTCGGTATAGCCTTTCAGGGATCTTCCGTGGGAATTTGCGTATACATACATCGCTTCGATATCAAGACCATTCGGGTTGTACCAGGTACCGTTAATATCGCCGACACAGACCACTTTTACCCCCTGCCGGTGGATCAGGAGGGACCCGACAGAACCTACATTGCCGAATCCCTGTACGGCCATGGTGAGTCCGTCCATTTTTTTATGATTCTTTTCGCACCAGGTTTCCAGTGTAAAGAGAAGTCCTCGTCCAGTCGCTTCATTTCTGCCGAGAGAGCCGCCGGTCGCCAGCGGTTTGCCGGTAACGACCCCCGGTTCCCATTTACCTAAAAGGGCGGCGTATTCATCAGCAATCCATGCCATGATCTGACCGTTTGTGTTTACATCAGGAGCCGGTACATCTTTGTCTGGTCCAATAATCGGGAAAATTTTACGCACATAACCGCGTGCCAGACGCTGGAGTTCACGTTGAGACAGTTTATGGGGATCCACCTTGATACCGCCTTTAGCGCCGCCGTAAGGAATATTTCCGATCGCGTTCTTTATTGTCATCCATGCAGCAAGAGCTTTTACTTCATTCTCGTCAGAGGCGGGATGGAAGCGGATGCCGCCTTTTGCCGCGCCGCGGGCTGTATTGTGCTGTACACGGTATCCCGAAAACACTTCCACATGCCCGTCATCCATGGTGATCGGGATGCTCACGGTCAGTTCCCTTTCCGGATAACGCACAAATTCATAGTCATTCTGTTCGTAACCTAAAACTTCGGCTGCCTTGTCCAAAACATGGAGCATATTTTCGTAAGGATTGTAGTTTGCCATTTCATCACCTCAAAGATAAATATAAAATGAACATCTTAGATAAATATACCACTTTGCTTTCAAGATTACACTTAAACCGTCATACTATACTTTATTTGTATAATATAAATGTTTATGATGACAGAAAGTCAATCAAACATTTCTACATGATTTTCATGAGCCGAGCCGAACCCGCCAGCGGGGAATGCCATCCTCCATCTCTACCCATTCCAGTCCTTCGAAAAAATAATGATCGCCTAAATCTTTCTCTGCCAGCTGGTTGTGCACTTTCATCAAAAGCTCCCCGCTCGTGAAAAAGCTTCCATTATTTGCGGACAGCAGGGCTTCTATATCCGCCTGAAACAGGCCGTCTATCCGATTCTCCTCGTCCAAATCAGATTCATCGATCACCCTTTCATTGGCAAGCAGTTCTTCTTTTCCGGAAAGAAACGCTTCATAGACAATATAGACTTTTCCCGCTTTCACAGCAGTTTCCTCCGGTTTCCAGTTCTTGCGGTTGTCTTCTATATAATTTTTCACATCTTCAGAAAAGGCAGCCGGTGATGTATATGATTTTTCATCAAAGGCCCAATAAATATAATTCAGCAGTTCTCCCTCTTCACGAAATTTATGAAGGAATGTATCTGCTCCATCTTGTCCGCTTGCAGGCGTATGAGCCGGCTCCCCGCTATTTCCTTTATCCGGTGTATCTTTAAGTGTGTACAGCTTTTCCCAACCGGAGGTATCAGGAATGATATTCCGGTTTCTGTAATTTTGCAACGCATACAGTACCTGATCCCCAGTCTGCCTCGCTTTTCCGTAAATAACGCTCCCGCCTTCTTCCGCCTTGCTGATTTCCAGCGTAAACAGATTCCCCTCATCATGAGCGGTCTGCATGAAAAGGCTGCCCATAACGGGCGCAGGCGGCATCAGGATCAGATACTGCACATCACCTTTTTGCAGAAGTTCCATTGTTTTTTTGATGTCTTCCGAGGCAAACTGTACAGTCGTATTCACATCCGTTTCCAGGCGCCACCGTTGTGATAATTTCCCCGCTTCCCTCCTCAACAGCGGCTTCTTCAGAAAATAAACGACGGCAAGCACCGGAATCACGATCGGCAAAACAAGGGGAAGCACATAAGGAAGGCTCATAACGGCCGCTCCCTTCCGCTTTGCCATGGAATGCACGTTTTTATGAATCTCATTCACATTGTCCGCGCTGTGGTTCAACACATCAAAAAACGCCGGATCTTCCAGCGAAAGGAAAGAAAGACAGCAAAGGGCGGCACCTGCCAGAAGCCCTGTTAAAACCAATAATTGGAAAGTAACACGCCGGCATATCTCTTCTTTTTCCTGCTGCGTCAGGCACTCCATTTCCGGTATGCCCCGGCTCCATTTTTCAGCCCGTTCTTCTTTTGTCATTCAGCACCTCTTTTTCATAAACAGGATAAACCATTTATTTTCATTGCTTTAAGTATACCCTATCAGCAAAACAAAAACTCCCCCTGAGGAGAGTCATGAAATCAAATCATCCGAGCAGACTGCGCGCTGCAATGACTGTAATCAGAAGCGGCAGGACAATTTGAAAATACGGTTTCAGCCAGCGGGGAATCTTCATGCCGTCGCCGGTATTCACTTCTTTCAGATAATGGTCGAATCCCCAGCCGTATTTCGACACGCAGAAGAGGGCAAAAATCAGGGAACCGATGGGAAGCACAAGATTACTTACAATGAAATCTTCTGTATCAAGGATCCCTTTTGATCCCAAAATCTGTACATCAGACCACATATTAAATCCGAGAACACAGGGGATACTACCGAAAAATACAAGCGGTAAAAGGATATAAACAGCCTTTTTTCGGCCCCATCCGAAGTTATCCATACAGTTGCCGATAAGTGCTTCAAATACAGCAGTCACCGTGGAAAAACTGGCAAAGGTCATAAAAACAAAGAACAATCCGCCCCAGATCTGCCCCATAGGCATATTGATAAAAATATTCGGAAGCGTAACGAAAATCAGGGACGGCCCCTGATCCGGTTCCACACCGTATGCAAAGCACGCCGGAAAAATAATAAGGCCGGCGAGAAGCGCCACGAAGGTATCAAGCGCCGTAATTCGTACCGCTTCTCCGCCAAGACTGTTCTTCTTATCCATGTAACTCGCAAATATTTCCATGGAACCCTGGCCGACAGACAAAGTGAAAAATGCCTGATTCATAGCGGCTGCCGCCACATTACCGAGACCGGCCTCAACTGCCCGCCCCCAGTCGGGAAGCAGGTAAAAGGCAATCCCTTTTTCACCGCCGGGAATCATGACGCTGTTCACCGCCAAAAGGATAATCAGCCCCAAAAGTCCGAGCATCATGAACTTTGTCACTTTTTCGAGACTGCCCTGCACACCGCCCGCACAGACTGCAAACCCTACAAGTACAGTAAGTCCCATAAAAAACATGAGTTCCATCGGACTGGAAACCATCTGTCCGAAAATATCCGCTACCCTGCCGGGCGACGCTTCCACAAAGGAACCGCTCAGGAATTTCCAGAAATAATCAACCATCCATCCGGAAATGGTGGTGTAATAAACCATAAGGATATAGCTGCCGATGAGACACACCCATCCGTGCAGATGCCAGTACGTTCCTTTCGGTTCCAACGTTTCAAAACCGCGGAGCACGCTTTTGCGGCTCGAACGGCCGACAGCCAATTCCATCGTAACCACCGGAATCCCGAGAAGGATTAAAAACGCCAGATAAAACAGTACAAAAACAGCACCGCCATATTCTCCGGTAATATATGGAAACTTCCACACATTCCCGATACCGATGGCACAGCCCGCACTGACCAGGATGAAACCGAGGCGGGATTTAAAACTGTCTCTTTCTTCCATACTTCTTTCCTCCAAAATGCTTTTCCATAACCGGCTTTATATTTCCCACCCTACATCAGTCCGCGGATTAAAATGACAAGGATCAGCACCGGCAGGACATACTGGAAGTACGGTTTCATGGCACCCGGCATTTTGATGCCTCTTCCTTTATTCACTTCCGCCAGATAATGATCAAAGCCCCAACCCCATTTGGTAACGCAGAATAAAAGGTAAACCAGCGCACCGCAGGGAAGAAGCAGGTTGCTTACCAGGAAGTCTTCGCTGTCCAGCACGTCACGGCTGCCGATGAAATGCATGTCTGCAAGAACATTGTACCCAAGGACACAGGGAATGCTGCACAGGAAAATGATGATTAAATTGACAAGCACCGCTTTCTTACGGTTCCAGCCGAAATTATCAATGGAACAGGCGATAAGGTTTTCAAAGACCGCCGTCACCGTAGAAAAGCTGGCAAAGGTCATGAAGACAAAAAACAAAGCGCCCCATAACTGGCCGAGAGGCATATTTACAAAGATATTCGGAAGAGTAATAAAAATAAGAGACGGCCCCTGATCAGGCTGAACGCCGTATGCAAAGCACGCCGGAAAAATAATGAGTCCCGAAATAAACGCCACGAAGGTATCCAGTGCGGTAATCCGCACCGCTTCTCCCGTCAGCGTAAACTCATCAGACATGTAGCTGCCGAAAATTTCAATGGCCGCGATACCGAGGGACAAAGTAAAGAATGCCTGATTCATGGCGGCTGCCGCCACATTACCCAGACCGGCCTCAACCGCCCGTCCCCAATCAGGAAGCAGGTAAAAGGCAAGGCCAGGGGCACCGCCGTCCAGCATAAGGCTGTTGCCTGCCAGAAGAACGATCAGCCCAAGAAGCCCCATCATCATCACTTTTGTCACCTGCTCTACGCCGCGCTGTACGCCGAACCCGCAGACAGCAAATCCGAGGAATACGGTCATCGACATGAAGATGCCCATTTCCAGCGGGCTGCCGAGAAGGGACCCGAATACGGCACCTACAGCTTCTTTAGAAGCGCCGCTGAACGTGCCGTTGATAAACTTCCAGAAATATGCCAGCATCCATCCGGAAACAGTGGTGTAATACATCATAAGAAGATAACAGCCAAGGACGCAGAACCATCCATGAATATGCCAGAGGCTTCCCTGCGGTTCGAGCTTCTTATAGCCGAGCACCGCGCTTTGGCGGCTGCCGCGTCCTACCGCCAGCTCCATCGTCATGACGGGAATCCCCATAAGCACTAAAAATGCCAGGTAAAACAGCACAAAAACAGCGCCGCCGTACTGACCGGCAATATAAGGGAACTTCCACACATTTCCGATGCCGATGGCACAACCTGCGCTGACCAGAAGAAATCCCATGCGGGACTTAAAACCGTCTCTCTCTCCCATAATCCTATACTCCAATAATACTGAAAACAAATTAAAAACATGTACCCGTTTATAATAACTCTATTCTTCCATTCTGCCAATACCCATTTTCTCTGTCCGGGGTAACAGGGGATTTTTTGCATCCCCTTATCCCTTTCCTTCCGGGAAATCAAACCCGATCATTTTATGACGAAATTTTTGTTCTCATCAGGGAAATATGATTTCAGAAAAGGAACGTTTTCCGTTATAAAGGTCTGCCCATCAAGATAAGACAAAAGATGCCCGCTTCCTTTTAAATGAAATGTGATTTTCCATGCATGAAGAAGCTGTCCCTTCTCCCCATATCGGCGATTTACTTCCTTGCTGCCGTACTTGTCATCTCCAATGAGCGGATGCCCGATACATGCCAGTTGGCTTCGGATCTGATGTGTCCGTCCGGTAAGAAGCGTACATTCCAGAAGAGACAAATTCTGACCTGTCTTCACGATGTGATAGGCTGTAACAGCAGACTTTGCCCCTTTTTGCGGAACATCAGACAAAAATACTTTTCCCTGTTTCGCGTCCTTAAATAAATAATGAGTGAGGTGTCCTTCCTTTTTCTTCGGAACCCCGGATACGATACAGAGATAAACTTTCTCCAATTCCCGCTCTTTGATCATACGGTCAAGGATCCCTTTGCTTTCTTCATCTTTAGCAATTACCATGAGCCCGCTCGTATTAAAGTCAATACGGTGAACCATGTACGCGGACGGCTCTCCTTTGTCCGCCAAATATTCATTCACCTCACCAATAAGCGTCCGCGTTGTTTTTCCTGTACTGTCCATGCAGAGTAGTCCTGCTTTTTTATCGGCGATCAATATGTGCTCATCTTCATACACAATCGTGAAATCGCGCCTTTTTTCTTTCGGAAGGACATAGGAAACCACCCTGTCTCCTTCACAGAGCCGATATGTTCCGTCTTCCTTTTTCCCGTTTACTTTCAGCTTTTTTGTGCGGACCGCTTTCACCACCATCCCATGGGGCCAGTGCTCTATTTCTTCCATGAAACGGTCAAGGCGTTTCCCCGCATGACGCCCCTCTATTCTGAATTCCTTCATGCAAACTCCCCTCCCGAAGAAATTACCAGTACTTTATAAATAATATGCCCAAGATCCAAAATATAATCATAATGGCGTTCCATCGCCACAAATGATTGTCCGATATATATCCTTCCAGTTTTATAAATTCTTCCTGAACTGACTCTTTTTCACAAGCCCGACTGTCTTTCTCCAACCGGAATAAAGTCCACGTATCCGTCTTCACCTCATATTCCAGCGCATATATTACCCCGGCTTCCACGGTGACCGCCGGCAGTGTTTCCACCGTATAATGGAACCAGACGGCCTCATTGTGCCATGTATGCACAGGCCAGTCCGCCCGAACCTCCATGCTGTGCATCCCCGGTCTCACATAGACCGCATGTCTCCATGGCCATTTATAGAGGAACGTATCTGCTTTCTCTCCGTCCACTTTCAGGATCCGTACGGAAGAAGTACAGCTGAATCCCTGAAATGATTTTGTCCGCAGCCGGATGACCGCGCTGTTCCTATGCCGCTCCGCCAGCCGGTTCCTCTGCCGGACCTTCCAGCGCCAATGTAAAAAAAGCACCAGCACGCTGGCAGATATAACGCACGCCAGGAAAATAATCTGATATTGATCCGGATACATAACTTTGATTTCCTTTCCTCAGACAGGGAAACGGTGCCGGACGACGCGCCTGTACATATCCATGAACAGGTATAGCCGCCTTTCCCCGGCTTCTTTTTCCGGCGCAGATCCGCCTTGTTCATCACAGGCCCCCGGTTTTTGTATATTCTTCCAAGTGGAAGCAGCCATATTTAGAAGAAATACTCCCAGCACAGGCAGCAGGATCCTATTTTCCGCCGCCATCCGTGCAAAACCGGATTCATTCATATCTGCCAGAAGTCTGCAAAAGAAATACATGCATCCGACGATCAGAATAATATTCCACAAAACTTCCGCCCATTGATTCCATTTCTTCCTTTTATCTTCCGCCATGATTTCCTCTTGCACTGCCAAAAGTCATCTCTCATCAAACCCATGCAGCAAGTCCAAAATCTGCCTGTCCGCCGCTTTTAACCACGCCGCGGAAGATACAGCCTCCCGTCCATACGCTGCCATAAAGAAACCGAACAAAAAAGAATGATAGAAAGACTTCCAATCCCCCAGCACCCGGTCGGCAGCGTCCAGCAGGCGCTGTGTCCCTTCCGCTCTATCTCCTGTCTTTCTTGTGTACAGAAGTACCATTCCTGTAAATACATCAAATCCGAAAGGGGTGAAATCTTTTCCAAAATACCGGGCAAATGTTTTGTACTTCCCCTGCTCCTCTTCCAGACACCGGTCATAAGAAGCGGCATAGGTTCCTCCGTTTTCTCCCAATACCAGCGGTGCCGCCAGTGTATCAAGGCAGCCCTTCCCGTCTGTGTCACAGAGAAACTTTTTTTCATCCTCTTCCATGTACGTATTCAGCAAAAGGAAAATCATATTTTCCAGAACTTCCCTTTCTTCTCCGCAAACCGCCATGGAAGAAATCTCATTCCGGAAATCTTTCAGCACCTGCTCTGCCGTTTTCAGAAGTTCTTCATCCTGCCGGCGGTGAAGCCATTTCAGAAAAATCATTTCTTTCCTTTCTATTTTTATCAAGAGTTCTCGAATTCCGCATTTCCATATCACTCCAATTATATATCACCGACATAAAAATAAAAAACAGCCTGCCCGAAGCAAACTGTTTCACTTGAATCCCGTTGGATCATCATACCATAGTCCTGATCCCCACAGCAACATCATTTCCCGCCGGTATGTTTTTCTTCCGGAAGGATGCTGAGCCGCTTCCCGCAGTAGGGGCAGCAGTCCTCCACCGCACCCGGAAGCAGATGGAACCGTTCGTTTCCGATGTTCTGACTGATTTCCACCTTGTACGGCAGTTCCCTATGGCAGAAAGGACAGGTCCAGTATTTCAGAAGCACATGATCCATGGAATGGAAAACGGTATTTTCCACATACCCATATCCACAAAAAGACAACCCGAAAAACAGAGAGGTCAGAATCTGGTCCATACCGCGCCCCAGCCATTCCCGGGACGATACGCCCAAAACAGCTTGGCACAGCGCATCCCATATGAGGAACAGAAATGTGCCCCCTATGATCCCCGACAGGCACATGCCCAACACATGATTCCTGTGATTTCGCATAATTTTATCATACGCCCGGCTGATAAAGGGATTCTCCAGAATCTTCGGTTCTGTAGTTCCTCTATGGATCCGGTTCCGGTTTTCTTTTATTCTCTCGAACAACCGCCTGTACCAGGGCTCCATTTTTCTGATTTTCCTATTTCTCCGCATCGCCTGCGCTCCATCATATTGATCCGATTTCCGTCACTTTACAGGAAAATCGGATCATTCGTCTCGGCCTGATTTCTTTACCAGACGGTACATATTCAAATATAATTCCTGCGCATTTTCCTGTGTGTCTTTCACATCGGATGCAGCGGGCACGGGATTTCCGTTCAGATCATATGACGCCACATTCTGATCCAGCAGGCGGTATCGAATTTCACTGCCCAGCCGATCCGCGCCCACAGCCAACTCCGATTCCACAATCGCTTTTACGATGCGGCCGTTACCCAGAGCGGGATAATCAAGAGGTTCTGCATAAACCTCAGTGTATACCTTTCCGCGGATAACAGGAAGCGTTCCCGCCGGAGCATGATCCCGTTTCACTGTTTCCGTATCCGCATAGACACGCTTCGTGCCGTCCATGTACACCACAGCATACCGATCATAATCATTAAATAATTTATCCGATTTCACAAAAGCGGCGGACGCCGCCCCCGGAAGCAGGACAGCGCCTGCCAGTAAAAAAGAAATGATTTTTTTCATCGCTTTCCCTCTCTCAACACTTACTTTATACTTACTTTTTGCCGACACGGACAAAGCCGCCGCCGAATCTGGTCGCATGAAGCCATTTTTCCAAATCAAAAGGATACGCTTTCCCTTCATCCCAAAGAGTGCAGATCGTTCTGCCTCCGACTTCTTCCATTCTTACAAGAATCATCCAGTGCCAGTGATAAGGAATCGGCTCTCCCCCGCTGTGGAGATTTAAAAATCCGACAGGCCAATCTCCTGCAAGACCCTCTTGAATAAATTTTTTTACTTTTACAAAAGACGGTGCCAGCATACGGACAGGAGGGATGGAAATCATTTCCGCTTCTGCAGAGAGGTTTTTATCACTGAAATAATGATTCAATCCTTCCATAAGCCATCTTGTCTTGTACAGACCGTGAAGATGAGGCGTAGCGTACGGCCATATTTCAAGCATCTGCTCCACAGCGCCGTCTTTCGTAGTGATTTCCTTTTTCTCCAGTTTCCTTTGCGTATAAGCGGCCATCATGGAACCCACTGTCGGCCCGCAGCCTGAGATCTGCTGACGTTTCTCGGGATACCAGTCCTGATCATATCCTTTATGCGCACTTCCGTCCGCTGTCACCGTAATCCACTCAGGATGACAAATTTCTGTCATACTTTCCTCTTTCCTGCTAAAACTGCGTTATCATTCATTTCGTAAGGGAAATCCCCTTATCCCGGTTTCCCCTATTATACCATTGCAAAAACAGCTTCTTATCCCTGTTTTGGCATATGCTCTTCCAGCAGTTTCCGTACAGCGTATCCCGCCATCATCATACCGGACACCGGCGGGACAAAAGATACGGACCCCGGCACATGATCTTCGCCAACTATTTTACAGGGAACTTCTTTGGAGTACACCACGGGCAGATGGCGGATTTTCTTTTCTTTCAGTATCTTCCTTATCTTTCGCGCCAGATGGCATACCGATGTTTTATAAATATCCGTAATTTCAAGCATTTCAGGACGAAGACGGTTGCCTGTTCCCATGGAAGAAATCACAGGGATATGGAGTCTGTCGCACTCACAGACGATGGAAATCTTTGCAGGCACATCATCAATGGCATCAATAATGAAATCGGCATGAAGATTTTCAATAAATGACCTGTCACTGGGGCGATAGTACACAGGCAGCACCTGTACATCACAATCGGGATTCACCCGAAGCGCCCGCTCCGCCATCACATCCGCCTTCAAGCGGCCAAGCGTGCTTACATCCGCCACAAGCTGCCGATTTACATTGGAAATATCCACACTGTCCTTATCAATAAAAATCAAATGCCCTACACCTGCACGAACGAGTGCTTCCGCCGCATATGAACCCACGCCGCCGAGTCCGAAGACCGCCGCCGTTTTCTGCGACAGCAGTTCCACCCCATCTTCGCCAATTATCTGCGCCGTCCGTTGAAATACAGGATTCATACTATTTCTCCGGAATAATTTCAATCCAGTAATGATCCGGATCGGAAATAAAATAAATGCCCATGGAAGGATTTTCATAACAGATACAGCCCATTCCCTTATGGAGCGCATGCGCAGCTTCCATGTCCTCTACGGCAAGCGCCAGATGAAATTCATTTTCCCCCAGATTATACGGTTCTTTTCTGTCGCGCAGCCAGGTGAGTTCCAAAGTGTGTCCTGTCACACCGTCACTCAGATAAACGAGTTTAAAAGAACCGTCATCGGCCACCTTTTCCCGGACAGGCTTTAACCCCAGCGCCTTTTCATAAAAAGAAATGCTTCTGTCCAGATCAAGGACATTAAAATTGTTGTGATTAAAAGTGAATTTCATAAATCCTCCATTTATCTATATCGAAAATATTCATATGAAAAGTATATCACAATTTCCCTCTCCTAAACAGCGGACATCATGCTTTTCCATACCATCATTTTTCAAAATATGCTATATTAAATAAGATTATTATTGCAACACTGATTACTATGTAACCGGCACAGAAAGGCGGAATTTGATGAACATCATTGATGAATTGGAATGGCGCGGCGCAATTAACCAACAGACAGATGCGGAAGGACTATACAAACTGGTAGACCAAAAATCCATCTCCCTGTACTGCGGTATCGATCCTACGGGAGACAGCATGCATATCGGCCACCTGATCCCTTTTATGATTTTGAAACGGTTCCAGCTCGCCGGCCACCATCCCGTCATCCTTATCGGCGGGGGCACGGGCGCTATCGGCGACCCCAGCGGGCGTACCACGGAGCGTGTCCTCCAGACCGCGGAACAGGTAAAGCATAATGCGGATTCTCTTACAGCGCAGATGAAAAAACTCTTCGGTGAAGACGGATCCTTCACCATGATGAACAACTATGACTGGCTCTCAAAAATCAGCCTGCTCGACTTCCTCCGAGACTACGGCAAACTTTTTAATATCAATACCATGCTAGCGAAAGACGTAGTCGCCTCCCGCATGGAAACGGGCATTTCCTTCACGGAATTCTCCTACCAGATACTCCAGTCCATCGACTATAAAATGCTTTATGAAAAATGCGGCGTCCAGCTGCAAATCGGCGGTGCCGACCAATGGGGCAATATCACAAACGGCATCGAACTCATCAGAAAAACAAATGAAACCCATGAAGCCTTCGGACTAACCATCCCCCTCATGCTCAAAGCAGACGGCACAAAATTCGGCAAGACTGCCGGCGGCGCCGTGTGGCTCGACCCGAAAAAGACCTCGCCCTATGAATTCTATCAGTTCTGGTTCAACCAGGATGACAGGGATGTCGTCAAGTACCTGAAATATTTCACTTTCCTTACAAAAGAAGAAATCGACACCCTTGATAAAGAGGTGCAGGCACATCCGGAAAACCGCACCGCCCAGAAACGTCTGGCGGAAGAAGTCACCCGCTTCGTTCATGGAGAAGCAGGACTGGCACAGGCTCTTAAAGTCACCGCCGCCCTTTTCTCCGGTGATATTGCCGAACTGACAGGTGAAGAAATCGAAGGCGCTTTCCGAAACACCAAAGGCGGTGAAGTAGCTTTTGCCCCCGTCAATATCGTAGACGCCCTCGTAGAAGCAGGTGTGGAAAAGTCAAAACGCCAGGCAAGAGAAGATATCACCAACGGCGCTGTCCGCGTAAACGGTATGCAGATCAAAGATACGGAAGCATCCATCTCCGCCCATCCGAATACGAACGGCCGCTTCATCATTATCCGCAAAGGTAAGAAAAATTATTTTTCCATCGCAATCAAAGAATAAAAATACTGAAAGACCTATAAAAAATAAGTAATCTGAAAGAAGGATCTGTCGCTACGGCGTCGGTTCTTCTTTTATTTGCAAATGAAAAGACAGCCTTCAAAAGCTATCCTTTCATCAATGAAATCTATTGCAAAGAGAACTAATCCGCTATGCTTTGCTCATAACGTCGTCAATTCTCAAATTGCCTCATTATTTGGCCGGTGTAATATCCTTGGTCACCCAGTAGTAATCGCAGGGATAAATATTGGCATTGGCAATATTTTTGCTGCTGACCAGATTCGTTTTCGGATACCCCAATACGACAGTGCCGGCATCATTCATCATGATTTTCTCCATCTGTATGATGATATCTCTCCGTTTTGCCGGATCAAATTCACCGGACAGTTTTTCGCTGAGAGCGTCATATTCAGGATTGCTGTACCCGGAAGCGTTTTCAGGCGTATTTCCGTCTTTATTGGTACGGAAGTATACGTTCATAAAGAATTCCGGATCCCCTGCTTGCTCTGTTAGGATATTGGAAATCAGCAAATCATATTCACCTTTTTTACCAATATCGAAAAGAATATTATAATCCACATTTTTCAAATTAACTTTAATCCCCACCTTCTTGGCGTCAGACTGAACGGCCTCAGCAAAAAGTGGTAGTTCCGCACGGCCGCTGTAGAACGTAAAGTTTAATTCTAAATTTTTGCCGTCTTTATCCACGAAACCGTCTCCGTCAGTATCTTTCCAGCCCGCGTCAGCCAGCAGTTTCTTAGCGGCTTCCACATCATACTTGTCCGGATTCATTTTATCCAGCTCATCAAACGCATAATCAAGGGATGGAGGAAGCATTGGACCGCCGGGGATATAGGTTCCCTTCAGCAGTACATTTCCGTAAGTTTCTCTATCCATTGATTTGATCAGCGCTCTACGCACATTTTTATCCGCCAACGGTCTTCCCGGATTCTGATTCAAACGCAACAGCGTATCGCGGATAGAAGAAATTTCACTGATATTGAACTTGTTCTTATCTTGGAATAATGCCAAATCTCCCGCGCCGATATTGACAGCCATATCAATCTCGCCTTTCTGAAGTGCCATAGCGCGGGTATTCGGATCGTCTATGGTATTGATGATAAGATGTTTAAACGGAACGGTTCCGGAATAGTTCGGATTTGCATCCAGTTCACACTTCGCCTTGCTAAAAGACGTCACTTTATACGGACCTGTACAAATCGGTCCGCTCTTAGCGAAATCTACCTTTCCGTCTTCCGTCACATCAACAATGATGAAAAGAGGATCGCCCAAAAGCCCCGGAAGCGTTGCGTAAGGCTTCTTTGTCTTGATAACCAGTTCCTGTCCGTTTGCCGTCATACTTTCATATTCAAACATGACCTTGGCACGGGGCGCCTTGGCAAAAGTACGTTCCAGTGACTTTTTGACCGCTTCCGCCGTCACTTTATTGCCATTGGAAAACTTAATGTCTTTAATCTTAAATGTCCATGAAAGTTTATCATCGGACACTTTCCAGCTTTCAGCAATCCACGGTTCCGGATTCATTTTATTATCGAAATGAACAAGACATTCCCCAATCGCATACCGCATAACCTGCCAACCGAAATAGTTATCCGTCGGTTCCAGACTATCAGCAAAATTGGTAATCCCTACGGTGAGCGTTTCTTTGGAACCTTTAGATACATTCTTGTCTCCGCCGCAGCCAGAAAAAGAAAATGTCAGAAGCGCGGCTGCCGCCAGAAGCGCTCCCTTTTTGTAAATAGATTTCATGAACTCTGCTCCTTTTCTTCAACAACATTTTTAAATTAAGCCGCTGCTTAATTTTCTCTCATTAGAATTTTATCATTCCCTCTTGTAATTTACAAACTGTAAATTATTTGAAAATAAAAATTGACAAAGGAAAAAACAGGTTTTCATTAAATTCGGAAAATCCGCCCGCTCCTTTGCCAAGTTTCCGTTCAGGCGCCATTCTTATCTTTTTCTGCAAGCCCCATTAAAATAATTTCCAAGTACTTGGAAAACTGGGGGCTGAAATGCCCGGTGCCGAACCCCACCTTTTCCAGAATTTCAATACGCTGTGCTTTTTTGTACTCCATACTAGCAGGATAGAGAGTCATGGCATAGCTGTTTTCAAACTCCACAAATAAAGAAACCGCTGTCCGTGAAAAGTAAGGCAGAGCCGCGCGCACCGCCCTTTCCAACCGCTGAAACAATTCGTGCAGTCTGATCCGGTAAGCCTCATGCACTTCATGAGTAGCGCCTTTCAGAAAAACCGTATTCGTAATACTGAAAAGCGCCATCATGCGTTGGTGCCGAAGCATCATTTCGGTCCAGGCTCCGATAAATACCTCACAGTTCTTTACTGGCTCGGAGAAAGTATTCTCCGCGTCTTGTACCATTTCTTCTATATCCTGCAGCAGCAGTTCAAGAAATATATCATTCTTATTAGCAAAGTAATGATACAGATTAATCCGCGTAAAGCTTAAACATTTGCCAATTTCCGTAAATGTAATTTTCTCATACCCGATTTCCTCCAAAAGCCGGGCTGTCATGTTTATGATTTGCTGCCGCCGTATATCTTTCTGCTCCGCGTTGCGCGCCCTCCGAAATTCCATTTCCTTTCCCCCGTTTATCACACACTATCCCACCTCAAAAGCTGCCGTGCTCCCTGTCTGTGTTTTCGTCACCTTCAACTTGGCGGGAATACGTTCTTCCAATCCTCCCACATGGGAGATCAGTCCGATCAGGCGGTTCTGCCCTTTCAATTCCTGCAGTGTCTTCATGGCAAGATCAAGGGATTCGGAATCCAAACTGCCGAAACCTTCATCAATGAACATGGCATCCAGATGGACACCGCCGGCATATTCCTGCACCACATCCGCCAAGCCGAGAGCCAGAGAAAGGGACGCAAGAAAGGTTTCTCCGCCGGAAAGTGTCGCCGCCGGTCTTGCCCTGCCCGTATTGGCATCATACACTTCCAAATCCAAGCCTGCCGTTTTTCTGGCATCCGCTCTTTCCCCTCTTTTCCGAAGCAATTCGTAACGGCTGCCGCTCATTTCCATAAGGCGCAAGTTGGCTTTTTCCGTGACTGCATCAAGCAACGCTCCCAAAACAAAGCGTTCCAAATTAATTCCTGTATCTTTTCCTCTGGCAATATCCCACAAATTAGAAATAAGTTTATATTTCTTGTCAATTTCCTTTTGCTTTTCTGCTAATTTTACCAATTTATCCAAAGTTTCCTGTTGCTGTTTTAATTCTATTTCCATAGCCGCTTTTTCAGTGGTTACCGTTTCTATTTCATTCAGCAAGGCTAACCGCTTTTCTTCCCAAATCTTCATATCCGGCTTGGTCTGATCTTTAGTAGCCGCCGTTTCATCTTTGATTTTTTCGTTTTCCGCATGGACAGCCCGGTCATAAGCGCTTAACGATTTTTCGTAGCCTGCCAGATTATTTTGTTCTTTTCTGTACCCATCGCATTGTGTCAAACTTTCAAAGCCTGCCCGCGCCACTTTTTCCCGGAGCAGCTTGATCTGTTCCTCTGACTTTTCGCGGAGCTCTTTTTCCTGTTCTCCCAAAATTTCTTTTTGTTTGCTGTCATTTTGAAATAATAATTCCGCTTCTTTTTGTATCTTTTCTGCTGATGCTAAAGCCTTTTCGAATGTATCAATTTCCTTTTGGATTTTCTCTATTTCTTTTTCCAGGATTTTTAAATCTCTATATCCATCAGGAAGTGTCTTTTCAAGCTCATCCAAAACGGCAGCGGATTTATCCAGATTTCCTTTGGCAACTACAACTTTTTTCATTCTGTATTCTTCAGCTTTTTGTTGATCCTCTTTACTTGCCGCTTCCGCTTTTTTCATCAGAAATTCTGCATCTTTTACATCTTTTTCCGTCACATGACCATCTCCGGACAGCGCAGGATGAGGATGTTCCAAAGCGCCGCAAACCGGACAGGGCTTGCCGGATTCCAACTTTTCAGCCAGCACAAAAGCCTGTCCATTTAAAAACATTTGGTTCCGACAAAGCCAATTTTTACGAGCTTCTTCCATCTGTTTTTCTGAAGCCGCCGCTTTTTCCTGAAGCTGCTTTTCTTCTTTTACAGCGGTTTCATATATTTTTTTATACTTTTCTACATCACCTGCCGCTTTTCCGTAAGATACCGCCGAATCACGATATTGGTTTAATTTACCTTTAGCTTCTATTTTTTTCTTCTGGTCCACTTCTTGTTTTTTTAACAGATCAAGCTCTTTGTCAGCCGCCTCTTTTGCTTTTTCTTTTTCAGGCAGTCCTTTGAGAATAGATTCCAAAGCAGCATTAATCTTTTTCCACTGCTGTCTTGTACTTTCAGCGGCAGCCCACTCTTCCGATACCAGCTGGGATGCTTTTATCATTTTTACAGTTTCCCGAAGTTCGGTATTTTCCTTTTTCCCGCTTTCCAACCGTTTCAACTGTTCAATTGCTTTTTCCATGCGTCCGAAAGCATCAAAAAGTTTGCTTGCCCCTGCATACTCCTTTTGGAAAGTCTCCTGTTTTATCGATAAAGCTTTCGTCACTTTCTCCTTTTCGGACAAAAGTTTTTTATTCTCCTCAATTTTTCCTTTTAATGCATCGTCTTCTTCCACATGACAAGTTTCAAGTAAAGTCACTCTTGTCTGTTTCCCCTGTTTATAATCACTTTCCAGCTGTTTTGTTTCTTCCTGTAATTTCTTTTCAAAAGCAAGGTAAATACCTGTTTGGAAAAGTTGTTCCATGATTTTCTGCCGGTCCGACGAATCCGCCAGCAGCAGTTTACGAAAATCCCCCTGGGGCAGCAGGATAATCTGCCGGAACTGTTCCAATCCGACACCGAGCAACTTTTCTACAGCACTGTCCACCCCCTTTGAAGTGATATGGGCTTTTTCCTTTCCTTCTTCATCTATTTCATAAAAGTCCGCTTTCCCTTTATGCTCCACAGGCTTGCTCCTGTCCCCCTTCTGCCGCTCCAGTAGCTGCGTGGGACTTCTATAGATACGGTAATGCCTGTCTCCTATGGCAAAGTCAAATTCCACATAGGTTTTTCGGTCATACCCCACATAGTTGCTCCGCAAATCTTCTCCCGATCGGACGGCGCCGCTGGTTTTCCCATAGAGCGCATAGCACATGGCATCAAGAATGGTGGATTTCCCTGCGCCGGTAGGGCCGCAGATGAGGAAAAGCGTATGATTTTCCAGAACGGAAAAATCCACATCCTCCTGGCCTGCATAAGGGCCAAAAGCACTGATCCTGAGTCGTTCCGGTCTCATCAGCTGTCCTCCTTCCGCAGATCTTCCCACAGTTCCTTTATGTAGTTTTCCTCTTCTTCCGTAAATTCTTTATCCTGGAATTCCTTATAAAAAACGCGGAACATATCCAAAGGATCCACCTTTTTCATGAGGTCAAAGCTTCTTTCCCCGCTTCCGCTGTTCATCCTGCGATGAGACTGTATCGTCATCATGCGGGGATATTTTTGACGGAGACGCGCCATAGCGTCAATGACAGGGCCTTCATCCAAGAGCTCCGCCATGAGGAAATCCTCACTCTCTCCTTTGATAAGATCATCAAAAAATCCTTTTATGACACGCACCTCATGACGGGGCGCCAGAGAAGTGAATTCGGTTTTCACCTGCCCTGCTCCGTCTATTTCTCCTACAATGACTCCTTTTTTCTGGGTAGCTTCGCTGAAAGAATATTTCAAAAGACTTCCGCTGTAACGGACATTTTCCTTCCCCCCTGCTTTCTGCGGTCCGTGGAGATGTCCCAGTGCCGTATAGTTGTACGGCGCAAATACATCCGCGCTGATAAGATCCGTTCCCCCGATTGAAAGAGGCCGCTCCGAGTCACTCGCAGAGCCGCCCGCCACAAATTCATGGGCAATGGCGACTTTCCTTGCCGCATGTCCCATCTGCCGTAAAAGGAAATCCGAGAGCACCCGTTCCGCTTCCTCATGAGTATGGACATCGGCGGAAAGCGCTTCCCGCACCTTCCCCGGTTCCGCATAGGGAAGAGGGGCAAATGCCACTTCACCATCAGCATCCTTCAATATGACAGGCGCTAAAGTGTGGTACAAGTCACCGCAAAGGAATAATCCGGTGCCGCGGAGAATGCGGCTGGCGAAAGACAGCCTTTCAGCGCTGTCATGGTTGCCGCTGATTACGATAAAAGGGCTTTTTCGCTTTCCTGTGATTTCAGAAACCATTTCATCAAAAAGCTCCACCGCTTCCGCCGGCGGAACGGAACGGTCATACACATCTCCTGCCAGCAGGATGACATCCGGCTTCTCTTCATCTATCAAAGGCAGAAATTGATTTTTCAGAATCCATTCCTGTTCTTCCGTAAGATATTCCCCGTAAAATAATTTTCCCAGATGCCAGTCGGCAGTATGGATAAACTTCATAATATTCCCATCCTTATTTTTCCAATAAGTACCCTTCACTCATAAAGTGGGGCTCTTTCCCCCAATGATAATTGATCCAGACAAAACGGAGAACCCGGGTTTCATTTACATGGTACATCATATTTTCCGCCGTCCCCTTTTGTTCGCCCGATCCCTTTTCCTTTATTTTCTGCAGATACGGCCGGATATCCAGACGGATTATTTCATCCCCATTGGTGATAAGAAGTTCCCCATGGTTTTCCGTTGTATCCGATCTGAAATGAATAAGCCGCCGGTATCCGGTGACAGGAATTTCATTCCATTCATAGCTGCGGATTACCCGTCTTTGATCATAGTCAGATCCTAGCAGTTCTGTGAAGCGGTCATCATTTTTCAGCTGTTCCACCACGGGAAACCGCCATGCCCCTTCACTGTACTTCAGATAATCATAAGCGCTCCGCAGCACTTCCGCGTCTTCTTCAGTAATAGAAACCGGCGGCTTTAGATTTCCATCGCTTATCATTTGATTTTTTATCAGTACCTTTTCCAGGCGGCGGCCCTGGTCATAAACAGGCACATCAATAAGATTCAGCGGGGTCATGCTGCACAGGACGCCAATAATCCCCGCCAAAAGAAAAAGCGGACAGGCGGCTCTGCGGCAAAAGGCAAACGCGATGACCGCCAGACCGAATCCGTTGCATATCATCGAAGCATACCGCGCCGCCGTCAATCCATACGCCTCAAAACGGATATAAATACCAAGCGCCTGCACAACCATGACGGGGAAAAGCGCCAACGCGCCATATTTCAGAAAACGTCTGCTGCCATTGTCCGTTTCTTCATAAAGACAGAAATAAAATAAACTGAAAACAGCGACAGCAAAAGAAGCATACCAATTCATTTTCCCCACAGGCATTTCCCAAAGGAACAGGATTTTCCCTATATATCCGTAAAGAATCGCCAGCAGAACTGCATAAGCCGGCAGAAACACCCGTTTCAGCAAGTACAGAAAAGAAGCGGAACGCGGGCACTCCTTTTCACAGGGAAAGCAGGACAAAAATACGTTAATCCCTACAAGCACAAAAGAAAATGCACATAAAGCATATCCCCAGCTCCAAGCTATAGGGACAAGGAGCGCGTTAATGCCCAGAAGACAGATTCCACCCAGCCCCATCGTCAAAACAGCAATTCCGAACGCTTGGACAAAAGACACAAAAACGTGAGGAAACAACCCTGTTGCCATCTGCCTTTGCAAGAGGAAAAGACACAGACAGGGCAGAGAAAAGGAAAGACCTGCCACATACATGGCAAAGTAATGATTCATCGGCATCATATGCCAGAGAAAATAAAATCCTGCCAGTGCGGGAATATTTACCGCCTCATAAAGCAGAGAGACCTTATGCTTCCATTCAAGCAGAAGCCGCCAAAGTACGGAAAATAAAATTGTAGATCCAAGGGAAATCAGAATATATCCCAGAGAAACAGGAAACAATTCATCAAAGCTCGTTTCGCCGGGCATGTACGCCACACGGCAGAAAACGATAAGAAAAAGAAACAGGGAAAAAAGAAATGCCGTGCGGAAACGGAGCAGCCCTTTTGCGCCGCGGTCCAGCATCTGTTTCACTTTTATTTTTATTCTTTCATTCATCTTATTCCTCCTGCCGAAGAGAACGCAGCAAAGCAATTTCCTTTTTATATCCCGGAAGTTCGTTAGGTGTTTCCAGAAAAAACGGCAGTTCCCTCAGGGCCGGATGATTGATGATCCGCGCGAAAGCCTCTGTGCCGATCGTCCCTTCTCCTATTTTCTCATGTCTGTCCTTATGGCTGCCCAAAGGATTCTTATCATCATTCAGATGGACTGCTTTCAACTTTTCCAGTCCGACAATTTGATCAAACCGTTTCAGAACGCCGTCCAGATCATTCACGATGTCATAGCCGCCGTCATACACATGGCAGGTATCCAGACAGACACCGATACGGTCTTTTCTTTCCACACGGGAAATTATTTCTGCCAGTTCCTCAAACGTACGGCCCACTTCCGTCCCCTTTCCCGCCATCGTTTCAAAAAGCACGGTAGTATTCAGGCCTTCCTGATCCATAGCATAATTCACCATATCCGCAATGAGAGGAATGGCAACAGCCGTCCCCTGTTTCAGATGGGCGCCGGGATGGAAATTATAAAGACACCGCGGCAGAAGGGACACCTTTGCCAGATCTTCCCTGATAGCGGTCCGCGCGAACTCTCTGACTTCTTCTTTCGTTGACGCGCCGTTCATCGTATAAGCACCATGACAGAGTATCTCTCCGAAACCGTGGGTATCCATCCATTCTTCCAGCTGCCTTATATCTTCCTTTGCTAACGGTTTTGCCGCCCCGCCCCGGGGATTGCGGGGGAAAAACTGGAACGTATTCGCTCCGAGTTCCGTCGCCGTCCTCGCCATATGATAAAATCCTTTTGTAACCGACAAGTGGCACCCTATGGTAAACATGGCGCCCCTCCATTTAATCCACCATATATTATTCCTTTTGCCATACTATATTCCCTAACCTATACCATAACTTTCTTTATCATCGAAACAATATCATTATCCTTAAGTTGTTTTTCAAAATATACGTTAACCCCATCTTGCTTTAACCCTTCAAAAAATCTCTTAGCTGAAGCAATTTTTAACCGCTCTGTTCCTCTTAGAGATGAAACCTTATCTACATCCTTAGCTTCTACAATAAAGTTGATTTCTGTGTTGTCACCTTTTTTTATCACATACATAAAGTCAGGACTTGTTGTACCCCCGAAATATAAAGGCACTCGCACACTTCTTCTTGGGATTTTACCAAATACAACAACTTCATCAATATTACTGTCTTTGATATCATCTTTTTCTTTAGGGCTATCAAAAATCACCTTGTCATATAAGAAATTCTCAGGAACAGATAAGCTGTCATCTTTTATAATTCCTACAATTCCTTGTATAATTTTTTCTTTTGGCTCTCCATTGATATCCGTCAGAGCCGTTTCTAAAGAATCAACATGAAGAGCCTTGTATGAAAATCTCTTCAGGAAGGCTTCTTCAAACCATGTTTGAAATTCCTTTATAAAATTTGCAAGTGACTTCCTATTAAAGAATGCTTTATCAATTGTTTTGGACTTGTTGTATTCGCAAAGAGCTTTATGCATGATCCTAACTGGCAAACCTGTTGCATTTTGTATTTTCTTCAAGAAGTCTCCATAAGGCATAACTTCATCCAGAATGAAATATCCTGCCGTATCTTCCTTAATTACAAGATTTCCCCCCTCCATAGACGTTCTCTTTTCGATTGTTCTTGCAATGACATCTTCTCTTATACCTTTATTTAAGATAGATAAAGCGGTCCTATATAACTCCTCATCTGAAATTTCATCCAATGACAAATAATACTTTCGGTTAATTTTTTGCCAAAGCTCTCTTATCTCATTAAACTGATTCTTACGAATATGGACTATCCCTTGCTCTCCGTTATTTTTCTTAATGACTTTGTTTTGCTCTAATCCTATATTAAATTCAGGATATTCTGCAATCAATTTATCTTTATTTTCAAGGTTTATATTTCCATCTATATCAATATAATCATTTGATAAAAGAGAAATGAATAATTTATTTTTATCAAGCCCTCTATCCGCAGCAACCTTACCGAGCATAGCCTTGATATTGATTTCTGTAAGCTCACTATCTTTGTTAATCTCATTAATCAAACTCTCCGCAAAATCTTTTTCCGAGTAATCAAAGAGATAGGTCAGATAAAACTGCTCATCTGAGATTCTGTTTCCGTATTCATCAACAGGAAGCCTAAGTCCTCTGCCAACTTCCTGCAATTTGCTTATTTCTGAACCACTGGAACGAAGTTTACAAATTTGGAATACATTAGGATTATCCCACCCCTCACGAAGTGTCCATTTAGAAAAAATAAATCTTCTGGTGTTCCAATTTCCTTTTTCATCCTTAAAAGAAAGCAGGCTTTGCTTATCTCTTAAAATCTGGTCGACCTCTTTTTGAATCTCCTCATCAGCATTTGAGTTATCTTCAGCAAAATATCCTCCGTTAGTAGCCGCAATATCTTTAAGTGAACTTTCAATAAAGCTCACATATTCTTTATGCACTTTAGAGCCTGAACCTTTAAATTTATCTAATTCTTTCTTCAAGCTCTCTTTTAATATATTTTGGAAACTTGTTCTTAATACCCCATCCCCTTTTTCACCTCTATAGGAATAAATAGAGTCAATAAAGAATAACGAAAGTGTTTTAATTTTTCTTTCTCTAAGAAAGTTCTCTCTTTCCTGTTTTATATGATTTTTGACAGCCTGTCTCATCATCAAGTCCTGATAAGTATTGCCATATACTCCAGCATAGATTTGATCTCTTTTAACTAAAATTTGACCATTAGAAAGAGTGACACCCTTTTTAATGTCTTCATCTTCGGTCTTACCTATTGCACTTATCGTAATTCCACCAAATTCACCGTCAATAACAGAAAGTGAATCTCCAATACCAAGCGTAAAATGCTTCCCTGTCTTTTCATTCCTAAAAACACAAGATTTGGGACTATTTATGATATCCATTAACTTGACTTTTGTTTCGTTAAGGCTTTCCTGCGCAATCATCTGTGTTGCAACACCTTTTACCAAATTGCTGTTAAAAGCTTCACAAGATCCCAAGTTAAAAATAAGATTGTTATAATCCTTTTGTTCCGACTTTGGTAAGTTTGGAAAAGTGGCGCCAAAACGTATCACACATAGCGGATTAATCCTTCCCGTCAATCTTTTATATGCTGCGTTTTCTCTCTTAAACTTATGTGGTTCATCAATAATTACAATCGGTCTCGTAGCTTTCAAAGTATCATATGGATTTGAAAAAGTGCCGAATAAAGTCTGGTCATACTCATTATCCATCGTTGCCTTTGACAAAAGCATCCCACTGGACATCAATAATGCACTTATTTTATTCTTTTCTAAGATCGTTCCCCTTGCAAAGTCAGAAATAGCTTGCGGAAACATCTTTCTTCCTTTTGTTTTCTTCTGCGCATTTAACACAGAAAGAGCTATTCTCTTATCCGGATAAAGATCTGAAAAATGCTTATTTGCATAATCAGACTCAATAAAAGCCCTTGTCCCCTCTTTTATCGGTGTAGTAGGCACTAAAATAATGAACTTGTGAAACCTGTACTTCTTATTCAGCTCATACATCAGCCTTGTATAACAATAGGTTTTACCAGTTCCCGTCTCCATGCGAACATCGATACCAAAGTTATCAGCTGCACTTGTGCGTAAATCTTTCGGTATCTCTTTTCCATCAAAGTCGGTTTGAATTTCTTTTATATTATTTTTCAGTTTTATATCATCAGCTTCAAACACAGGATTGGAGAAAATGTCATCTGTTATCGTAAGATTTACATTTTCAAATACCTTGTTAATCCTTTCCAAACACTGTGTTTGATGAGGTAAAATGCTTAACTGAATTGCCATATCAATACCTCTCTATCAATTCTACAGACTTATTATTTCTCAAATTCGAAAGATTCTTCTTCAGCTCGTGCAGCACATGAAAATCGAGAGACGGCGTATACACTACCACTCTTGTGATATCCAGTTCTAAAGTTTCAATTCTTTTGATTAATTCCATTACGTCTTCTGAACCCAAACCATCTTCAATAATGTATATGCTGTTTCTTACTTTATTTGCCACGTAAGTATTAAGTTTATATTCTTCTGAATTTACACTTAAACCATAACCGTCTAAAACAAGATACGTGGAAAGAATAGCATCCTTTCCTTTTGCTTTATCCGTATCAAAAACACCGACCATATCATCAGATACAAGCTTAGGATTGTCATCAAAATAGTCAAGATTTGTTAAAATCTCATCTTCTAATTTTTCTAATGAATAGGTCTTAAATCCATAATCAATATCCACGCCTGTTTCTTCCTTAATCTTCTTCGCAGCACGTCTGATCCTTTCACGCCCTATTTCATCAATGGTTCTGTATCCTGCTTTATAAGCCGGCTTATCTTCTTTAATCTGTTCCGGAATTTGCACAAGGATATACTTCCTGTTACCGCCATCTTCCGCATTTAATTGCATGACGGCATGGGCTGTGGTGGCAGAGCCGGAGAAAAAATCCATAATAGTTTCCCCACTGCTATTTGCTATATCCATAAGTTTCTGTATTAACTGAATAGGTTTTGTATATTCAAAGATGCCTTTCCCTAAAATTGTATCTATCCCTTTTGTAGCATTATCGTTTGAGTATATGTTTTCAGTAAACTCTAATGTTGATAATGGTTTAGTCCTTTTGTAAATTATTACTTTGTATTCATTATTGACTTTTTCTATTTTTGCATTTTGATATGTTTTAGTGTAAATTCTCGGTCTTTGACCACCTCGCTTTATTTTTATAAAGCCATTTTTCAAACCAAAGTCATATAGGTCCTTACTCCATCTCCATCTCCATCCCCAATCCGCTCTCCCGTGCTCGCCGTTATGCCTTAAAGTATAATTTTCTTTACTGCCTCCTGCATAGAATGTCTCTCCATCAATTTCGATTGGATAATCTAAAGAGACTACATATCCCAATGAATCGTAGTCCAAAGTCTGATTTAACTTATAAAATCCTCTTTCATCAAAATAATCATCTTTATTACAATATCCCTCATCGTTATGGAAAACTCCTCTTAAATCCGAATTATCGTAATTTTTCAGATAAGTTAGTACATAATCATGATTTTTAGCCGTAGCTTCTGATGATTTACCACCCTTTTTTGTAACTCTTGAAAATGTAACTACAAAATTCTCCTCCCCAAAAACTTCATCACACATAAGTTTTAAATTTGCTTGCTCGTTATCATCGATAGAAATAAAAATCGCCCCATCATCCGAAAGAAGCTCTCTCGCCAGTATCAATCTTGGGTACATAAAGGTAAGCCATGCAGAGTGTGAACTTTTGCCTTTCAAATTAATAATTCTTTCTGCTTCCTCTTCTTCAATCCCGATCGTATCCGCAAGTTTTTTTGCGTCAAAAGAAAAGTTATCAGGATAAATAAAACCGTCTGAACCTGTGTTATATGGCGGATCTATGTAAATACACTTGATTTTTCCAGCATAAGAGCCTAAAAGATGTTTTAAAGCATCCAGATTATCTCCTATGATATATAGATTTTCACTGTCTTTATTTTCTTCTTTTGCATTTTCCTCTACATGCGGAGCGATAAAGGTCTCTGTCTTGGTAGAACTTAGATATCTCGCATAAGATTTCCCTAAAAATTTTAATTCATAGCCTTCTTTGCTAAGCGCAATATCACTTTGTTTCAGTATTTCCTCAAATCTGTCTATCAAAAATTCTCCGTCTCCATCAAAAAACTGCGGAAAATCTATTTTTAACTTTTCTATTTCACGGCTATTCGGTTTAATATTTTCATTAGTCTTTATAATATCTTTAAGCATCTTAATTCTCTCCTACTCTTTGGTAAACTCTAAAATATCATCTACCTTACAATCAAGCGCCAAACAAATTTTTTCTATAACTTCCACCGTAACATTTCCATCACCATTTAATTTATTAATGGTATAAGGACTTATCCCTGAAACTTTCGCTAAATCTTTTTTCTTCATATCTCTATCCAGCAACAAATGCCATAATTTTTTATAAGAAACGCTCATAAGATACTCCTTTCAAACTATCATAACGATACCATCATATCATAAACATATAACAAATACACAGCGAATGCTATGTTTTTATTACGATTTTTCAGGAAACTGCAAAATATATTATGGTAAATGAAATCCACATGAAAGCCAAGAGCAGGGCAGCATTAAACATGGGAATTTAGACAGGAACTTTTAACCGGCCTTGACTCGCTCTATGTGTCTGGCGTCTCTTTGCCACAAAAATGACAATCTTTTCCTGATGTTGTAAAATAAGAATATTATATTATACTCAAAAATGGACATCCAAAAATTTGTCAAAAGTGAGGTTATTATGAAACATACAAAAATGACTGCCCTTCTCTGCACGCTGGCTCTTTCCGGCTGTATTTCCGCCACTGCTGCCTCACAGGCAGGCAGCACACCGCTGGATCCATACCGTGCTGCCCTTCAAAAAATGAAAGACTTGGAAAAAGCGGAAAAGAAGGGAGAGCAAAGCGCTCCTGCTTCTGCTCCCGCCGCAGCAGCCCCTGCGGGTGATGTGAATTATACAGACGCCCTGCTGAAAGGCCTTGATCTGACTGTATCTGACGTACAGGCTTCCGTAGAATCGGGTACTTTTAAGAATCTTTCCCCCGAGGCACCGAAGCCGGTTGTCGAACAGCCGGCCGCAGAACCGGAACCGGCAGAAGAACCCGAACCGGAAACGGAACCCGAACCGATTTCCCCGCCGGTAAAAAAATATACCATCAGCCAGGGCGAAACCGCCAATGAGCTTTCCAGCGACGGGAACTATGAAAATGGAGTTTACACTTCTGATAAAGCAGATGAAAATGCTCTCCGTGTCCCCATGGCATACATTACCGCCCCCAACGCACAGATTACAAAAACAGGTGATTCTACCGATGTAGACAGTTCCAGGCTTTACGGACAGAATGCCGCTTTCCTTGCCACCCACGGCGGACGCGCGACGATGACGGGCGCCCGTATTTCCTCTTCCGGCATTGGATCGACAGGCGCTTACGGTTACAGCAAGAGCACCTATATCAGCCTGAAGGATTCTTCCGTTGTTACTACGGGAAATAATTCCGCCGGCACCGCTGTTTCCGCCCGTGCCATGATGAAAGTGGAAAACTCCACCGTTTCTACCACAGGTGACAGTTCTCCTGCCATCATGATTGCTGACGGGGGCGGTATCCTCATCGCGGATGGCGGCTCCTTTACCACTTCCGGCGCTATGTCGCAGGGCATTTATTCCAAAGGCGACGTTACCGTCACCAATGCTTCCGTAAACGCACTGAACGCAAAAGCAGCCGTTCTTAAAGGAAATAATACAATCACCCTTTCGGGCACAACCCTTGAAGGAAAAGAAACGACGGACACTGTTCCTTACAATATCGTTCTCTTCTCTGATGAAAAAGATATCGGCACCATGGGCACCCAGCATTTCGATGTCCGCGGCGGTTCTCTTATTTCCCACAAAGGCGGCATGTTCTATGTAACCGCCACCCACGGTAAAATTTCCTTAAACGGTACCGCGATCACCATGGACAACCCTGCGGCAAACCTTATTACCGTCGCAGGCAATGACGGCGCAAACGGCTGGGGTACGCCGGGACGCAATGGCGGCCATGTGGAACTTGTCGCAGACAATCAGGTTCTTACCGGAAATATTTCTGTCGACTCCATTTCCAACATCAACATGACGCTGAAAAACAATTCCACCTTTAACGGAATGATTTCCATCGTCCCCAATGTGGAAGGCGGCGAAAAGTACAAAACAAACGCCGATGTCTTCATAGCGGCAGGCTCCACATGGAACCTTACGGGCAACTCCACGCTGACAAGCCTCTACAACTTAGGTACGATCAACTACAACGGTTATACTATCACCCTGGCTGACGGCACAGTCATGAAAGAATAAATACAAATGCACAAGAACGTCTCTCTTCACGGGAGGCGTTTTTGATTGCTTTCTTATAAAAAATCCTGCTCCACAAAAATGGATGCAGGATCGTACACTTTATTCCTTATCTGGTTTTCAGGAGCTTTTCCTCAATTTCATTTTTTGCTTTCCGCACAAAAGCAAGTATTTCTTCATTAAGCGGATATCGGATCACACAGCTGGGAGATAAAATAATTTTCCGCCCCCCTGTCTGCCTGAGCGTTTTATAAATGCGGTATTCGATCTCATTCTTTCTGCCGCCGGTGATATCCATCCGCTCCAGCCCTGCCATGATGCATTTCCCCGTAAGCGCCTGCGCCTCATCGATTTCAGGCAAAGATTCCCAGGCATGCCAGTTGAAAATCTGCACCGGATACTTCCTGAGCAGGGGAAACATGATGTCTTTCCCGTGAGCGTGAAGCACATTGCACCACCCTGATGATGCGGAAAGCACCGCCAGATCATAAGGCATACCGTACTCGCGGTAAAAATTCTCTTCTCCGGCCGCATATGATGAAAGCTGGGTCGCAAAGAAAATGCCGTCCGCCCCCATTTCAATGACCCGCTGCACCAAAGCGCAGGTGCTCTCCGTAATCGCCCGAAGTCCCGCCTTGACTTCTTCTCCAAATCCCTCTGCCACGTGTCTCATCAAGTCGGGACAGAGTTTATATGCCGTCGTCAAAGGACTGAACACGGTAAAAATTACCGGCACTGTGCCTCTTGTCTTATCCAGAAGAAGCCGCAGGTATTCCTGTTCTCTTGCCAGAGCACCCGCATTCACCGATACCGGTTCCAAATCAAGCCAATCCTTTGGTCTGTGGACAGGTGTAGAAACGATTTTTGCCGCGCCGCCCCCAGCGATTTCCGAGTAGTCCGCCACGGCACCGAAATCTTCAACGCTGTACATGCCGTTGTTCATCGTTTTTAAAATATCTACATCGTACGTTTTATAAAAACCGTAAGTCTGCTCCGCATTTTTTACCGGATCCAAATCAATAAGCGGCAAGTGGGACCACAAAGAATACGGAACCGTATCGACAGCATCCCCGCGGATGGCAGCGGCAATTCTTTCCATTTTAGTCATCACGGTGATTTTCTTTCTCATATTTCCTCCAAAAGGGAACCGGACAATTCATTTGATTTCTTTTATTATAACGATTTCTCCTGAAATATAGAATCTTTCCAAATGAAAACGCCCTTCCCTATGAAAGGCGCTTTGTCTTACTTATGTGCTTTTTCCCAGTCCGCTTTAAAACGGGCAATGCCGATGTCGGTAAGCGGATGCTTAAGCGTGTCCATAAGCACCTGGTACGGAACAGTGGCAATATCTGCCCCCGCCAGGGCACATTGTGCCACATGCTGCGGCTTGCGGACAGAGGCAGCAATGATTTCCGTTTTGATCTTGTGGAGACGAAATATATCGGCAATCGTCCGGATCAGTTCTACGCCGTCCCAGCCGATATCATCGATACGTCCCACAAAGGGACTGACATAAGACGCCCCTGCACGGGCTGCCAGCAGTGCCTGCCCTGCCGAGAAAATTAAAGTCACGTTAGAACGGATCCCCATGTCAGACAGGGCACTCACCGCTTTCATGCCTTCTCCTGTCATGGGAATTTTCACGACCACATGGGGATCAAGTCCGGCGAGAACCTGTCCTTCAGCAATCATCTCTTCCGCTGTTTCAGAAAGAACTTCCGCCGATACCGGACCGTCCACAATCGATGCGATCTCTTTAATCACCGTATGGAAATCCTTTCCTTCCGCCGCGATTAGTGACGGATTTGTCGTCACTCCGGAAACGAATCCCATCGCTTTCGCTCTGCGGATGGCCTCCACGTCAGCCGTATCAATAAATATTTTCATTTTCTCGCTCCTTCATTTCCCGCCGGAGCCTCCGGCTTGTCATAATATTATTATGATACTGCTTATTCCTTTTCTTTGCCACTCCGGGTTCTTCAATTAATTGTATTGCCTTCTCAATTAATAGATTGTCTCATGACTTATGAAATATTCATAACCTTTGATAAAAGGATTCCATGAGCTATTGGACATTTATAGAGTAAAGCGTATAATTTATATATAAGTAACAAATTATATATTATGCCGAGGAGGCTTTTATGAAACTCACGCTTCTTGCATTGACCTATTTCCAAAAGACCGCAGAGCTCCAGCATCTGACCCACGCGGCGGAAGCGCTTCACATTTCCCAGCCGTCTCTGTCCCACACCATTAAAATGCTGGAACAAGAGTTGGGCGTCCCCCTGTTTCGCCGATCCGGAAGAAACATCGTCCTCACCAAGTACGGGGAAATCCTTCTCAGCCATACAAACAGGATTATGAGCGAACTTAAGCATGCGCAGAAAGAGCTGGAAGACGCCAAAGAAGCACAGGACATGACGGTGACGATTTCCATTTTCGCCGCATCCATGATTATTCCGGCATTCCTTACAGAATTTAAAAAAGAACATCCCCATATCCGTTTCGAAATCATCCAGCAGCGGGACCGTCAGGAAATAAACCATCACTCCCGTGTGGATCTGTACCTGTCAAGCAGTATCAACCCCATTGACACGGATCATTCCATCACACTCCTGAAAGAAGACATCCTTCTTGCCATGCCCGATACGAATCCGCTTGCCTCCCATGCTTCGGTTAATCTGGCAGACTTTGAAAAAGCGGATTTCATCACGCTCCAGCAAGGCGTCGCTTTAAGAAATATTACAGACTTTTACTGCAGGGCAGCGGGTTTCACTCCTCATGTCATTCTGGAGAGCGACAACCCCGGTACCGTACGGGAATTTATCAAAGCGGGGCTCGGCGTCTCCTTCGCACCGAGAATCACCTGGTACGGCGTCGGCGGCGACCATGTAGCACTCGTTCCTATCACTACACCGGGCTGCCAGCGGTACATCAGCCTGTCATGGGACAAAAACACCCCCCTTACCCCGCCGGCGGAAGAACTGAAAAACTATTTCATTAAAAACTTTAAACGTTTCGCCGAACAATATGCCGGTGTAAACAGTCCTATATAACCATCTGCCATAAAGGAGCTTTCCATGAAAAAATTTTTCGCCGCCATTTTAACTGTCTTTCTTTCCCTCGGACTCCTTACCGCCTGTGGAGGAGGACAGCAGCATGGCGCCTCTTCCGCGCCGGTTGTTCAAAGCGTTGAAAGATCAGATACAGGAAGTGCAGATAAATCAAAAAGCCGCATCAGGCAAAATAAAATCTACACAGATTCCGAGTCCATTTCCCAAAACGGTGGACAATCCGACACAAAAAGTCCGGGCAGCGCGGAAATCCGTGTAGAATCGGATCAGGCCTATACCGATAAAGATCATGTAGCGGCATATATCCATATCTACAGGAAACTGCCGCCCAACTATATCACCAAGGCGGAAGCCAGAAGCTTAGGATGGAAAGATAAGGGGACACTTGATCAAGTCGCTCCGGGAAAAAGCATCGGCGGCGACCGCTTCAGCAATTATGAAAAAATCCTACCTGACGCTCCGGGGCGCAGCTGGAAAGAATGCGACATCGACTACGTCAGGGGGAACAGGAACGCGAAACGTATCTGTTTCTCCAACGATGGCCTTATCTACTACACCTCATCCCACTATCAGGATTTTGAAAAAATATATTAAGAGATTGTCCTATGCAGATCAGACTTGCTCCTGAAAACTTCAAAACAAGAGAAACAGCCCACACCTACCTGAAGGAAATACTTCATCTCCCGGACTATTACGGCAGGAACTTAGATGCCCTCTACGACTGTCTCTGTGAAATCATTACGAAAACCACGATTACCGTTCCCCGCGTAATCGCTTCGGACGGTTACCTTGGGGAATATGGAAAAACAATGATTGCCGTTTTTCATGACGCTGCTAAAGAAAACAAAAAATTACAAGTACACTTCGAGTAATCCTTTTCTACATCCGGCACTGCCCCTGCCGGATATTTTTTTGTGAAATACTTTTAAGCAGCAGGAGATATTCCGTCCCATATGGATGATGGAAACCGGTTTTATATTGGGAAATATGTTTTGCTAAAAACAGTTCCCCCTTCCGCCTATCCATGATATGATTGACTTATATTCTGATAGATGGGAGTTTGCTATGTCACAGAATCCTGATTTTGAAGAGACTTCTCTCTTTGATCTTTTCCCGGCAGAAGAAAAGAAAACTGACAAAAAAGAACAAAAGAATGAAAAAACGGAAAATGCCGCACCGAAGGATGGAAGAGGGAAAGAATCGGCGGTAACGGCTGTAAAAACGATTAAACCTGAAACGGCGCCCGGAAAAGAAGAAATACCGGTTTCGCAGCTGAAAGACTGTCCCGTTTCAGCAACACCCGCATGGACGGAAAAATTCTGGGAGTATGATATTACAAAACCGTCACAATGGATCCGTGACGATATGAAAGAGCACATGGTGGCAGAAGGATTCACCAAAAGAGAAGCCAACCACATCTTCAGGGGTCTTGTATTTAAGGAAAAAATCTTCAATACCAAAAACCAGGCTCTTGCTTATTTGAAAACGGTGCCTACCACGTATGCGGTCAAGTATAAAATCGGAATCGAACCGTCTCCCCAGATGGTGTCTTTAAAAAAACGTATGGATGACAAAAAGGCACGCCTTGAAGAATATAAAAACGATCAGGCTATGCGGAAGTTTCGTACGGAATTTGTTTCCTGTCCCGTATGCCGTTCAAAAATCAACAGCAGATATTTTACACCGCCCGCCTGTCCGGTCTGCCGCTGTGACATGCGTGCCGAATCAGTCATCCATACTTTGGAATCGCTGGAAAAGGCTGTCGCCGATTTGAATAAAAAATACGAATACGCTGCAGAAAAGCATAATTCCAGATTTACCGGCGGCGAAAAATGGATTATCCGCACAGTAAATACCCCTTCTCAAGAGAAAAAAGGATAGCTTCCTATTATCCCAAAAGTAAAAACCTGTTACCCGAAATAAAAAGGGTAACAGGTTTTTACTTTTATGAGAAATTACCAGTTGCGGAATTTTGCCGGTGGATTATAGAGTCCCCCGGACCAATCCACAAGGTCTTTCATATTCTTCGCGGCAAGAAGTTCCCTTGTCGCCGTTGAACGGTCAATGCCCAAATCTTCCGGCAGCTTCACAATGCCCTCTTTCCTGAGACGCAGTGTCTCAGCAGAATCTTCCAGCATGCCCACTTCCGTCTTGCCGGCTATGGCCCGGATAGCATTCATCCGTTCTTCCATGTTGCGGCACTTATGGAGATACGCGATACCGGTTTCGGAAACAATATGGGTCAGGTCGTCAGAGTAAATCATAACCGGTTCCAGATCCAATCCCGCATTCTTCTTCAACTGGATCGCATCCAATTCCTGCACGAAGCCGGGGAATCCTTTTTCAGATACAGTCGTAATCACCTGTACGACAAGTTTTTTACCACGGAGACATTCACCCGTAAGTTCGGCGCGATTTGCCACCTCATTGCCGCACTTGAACCATGCTTCTGTCACATGGCGCCGGCCCTTGGCATCACACCCCATGTTCGGAGCGCCGCCGAAGCCTGCCACATTGTTCTTTGTTGCTGTGGAAGAATTGCCGTAACGGTCAATCTGCATGGTGGATCCGACAAACATATCTGCCGCATAGTGGCCTGCCGCCTGGCAGAAAGCTCTGTTGGAACGCATCGTTCCGTCCGGTCCGACGGCAAAAACATCGGGTCTTGCTTTAATATATTCTTCCATGCCTACTTCAGAGCCAAAAGAGTAAAGATTTTCCGCCCATCCTGTTTCAATCGCCGGGATCATGGTGGGGTGCGGATTCAGTACCCAGTGTCTGCAGATCTTTCCCCGAAGTCCAAGGCTTTCCCCATAGGTCGGAAGAATAAGTTCAATGGCGCTTGTATCAAAACCGACTCCGTGGTTCAGTACCTGGACGCCATATTCGCCATAAATTCCCTTTATAGCCATCATGGCTTTTAATATTCTTTCATCGCTGATTTTCGCCGGATCACGGGTAAAAAGCGGATTCAGCATGTACGGCGTTGGGCTTTCGATCACAAAATCGACCCAGTCGGCTGGGATATCCACACGGGATACTTTATCCACCAGCTTGTTCACCTGCACAATGACGATTCCCTGGTTGAATTTTGTCGCTTCCGCAATCGCCGGTGTATCTTCCGTGGAAAAGCCGGAATAAATATTTCCTTCCCTGTCCGCTTCATCAGCTACAAGAAGAGACACTCTCGGAATCAGGTCGATAAAGTAGCGGCTGTACATTTCCAGATAAGTATGAATCGCGCCCAATTCGATGCTGCCGTCCTGTACCATCTGCGCCAGGCGTTTGCCCTGGCTCCCTGCATACGCGAAATCCAATTTCCTCGCAATCCCTTTTTCAAACACATCCAAATGTTCAGGAATGGACAACGTGGACTGGATCATATGAAGATCATGGACACGGGACGGATCGACCTTGCAAAGTTCACCCGCCAGGAAATCCGCCTGCTTTTGATTATCCCCCTCTATATTGACATTGTCACCGGGATGCAGAACCGCTTCCAAAAGAGCGACCGTATCTTTCGCGTCAACAATCTTTCCTTTTGTTAAACAGGCAGCGGCAGACAGCCTTGCTTTGGTATCATCACCTCTGGTATGCCAGTTCTTATTGTTTGGTCTGATTTCCAACATCATTATGCTCCTTTTTTTAATGAAACATCTTATTTAGCAATATTTCCCGGTTAGTAAAAATAAGTCAGAAAAATGAAGAAGCCGCCTATGATACAATTTGAGTGTCTGAATCAAAAAGAAAGGAATATCACCGACGGCTTTCCACACACATCTTACCACAGATAAACAAGTTTCCACACTTTCATAGACCGTTTTCCCCAATAGGTCTCAATTCATCTATAATTGACTGCTCCTGCGATATTATTTCCTGTCTTGCCCGCCGGCAATTCAATATGGTTAAACAACGCTGTCCGATTTTGTCACTCCATGGTATACGGACATGCCCCTTTATTATTCTCATCATACCTGCAGAGATTCTGCTTTAAAAAAAGATGCCTGCCGTGAATATTCCACACTGACAGGCATCTTTTTTCTTTTTACTTATTATTCACCCAGAACCGTAACGACCGCTTTCCGGCAAAGTTCCACCGCTTTGTCCAAATCCGTTTTTTCTATATTCAGCGGCGGATTGAAATAAATAATGTCTCCCATCGGTCGAAGAACCAGTCCCATATCCATAGCTCTCCGGAAGATGTGCCAGCCGATACGCTTTTTCGGATCAAAAGCTTTTTTCATTTCTTTGTTTTCCACCAATTCGATGGCGTTAATCAATCCGATATGGCGGATTTCTCCCACATGCCTGTGATTTCCCACGGCTTTCATGAGCTTGTCATGGAGATAGATTCCATTTTCATTGACTTTCTCCAGAATATGATCCCGTTTCATTATTTTCAGTACGGTCAACGCAATAGCGCAGCCCATGGGATTGCCTGCGTAGGTATGGCTGTGTACGAAAGCCTTATGCGTGCCATAATCATCATAGAAAGCATCGTACACTTTGTCCGTGGTAATGGTAAGAGACATGGGCATGTACCCCGCTGTCAGACCTTTTGATGTGCAAAGGATATCCGGAGAAATACCGGCATGTTCTATAGCAAAAAGTTTCCCCGTCCTGCCAAAACCGGCGGCAATTTCATCATCAATCATAAGCACGCCGTATGCATCGCAGAGCTTACGAAGCTTTTTTAAATATTCGGCAGGATAGATACGCATGCCTGCCGCCCCCTGAAGGATCGGCTCCACAATGACTGCCGCCGTTTCTTCTCCGTACTGTTTAAATGCTTTTTCCGCGCTTTCAAAGCATTCCACGCCGCAATGATTCCGCGTTTTCCCATAAGGGCAGCGGTAACAGTCCAGACCATCAAAATGAATATTGTCCATAAGCATGGGGTGAAAAATCTTCGCATAAAAATCCATCGATCCGACGGACAGCGCGCCGATCGTTTCCCCATGATACGATTCAGGAAGGCACATGAACCGTGTCCGTTCGGGATGACCGGTCTGGTAATGGTACTGGAAAGCCATCTTGAGCGCCGCCTCTACGCAGGATGAACCGTTGTCATGAAAGGTAAAACGGGACAGTCCTTTCGGCAATACTTTTTCCAGTTCCTGCGCCAGTTTAACAGCAGGCTTATGGGAAAAGTTTGTAAAAATCACATGCTCCAGTTCATCGACCTGCTTTTTCAGGGCCTCATTGATTTCTTCATTGCAATGACCAAGGAGATTACACCACCACGATGAAATAATATCCAGATATTCTTTCCCGTCCGTCCCGTACAGGTAAGATCCTTTCGCATGGTCTATAACGACCGGCGGAAATACTTCATTGTCCTTCATCTGCATGGCAGGATGCCATATATATTTTTTATCTTCCGCTTCCCAATAATTCTGTTCCATTTAAACTCCCAACTTCCCTAATTTTAAATACTCCCTTATTTATACAGCGATATAATCGTTTCCGGATCGATATCCAATGCCGTATCGCCCTTTTTCACCCTTGCCAGAACTTTCACCCCGGTGATTTCTTCAATCATTTCCACATTGTCTTCTTCCATCACACCGCCTTTCCAATGGTTCAGAATAATCCCTTTGACAGAAATATTTCTGCGGCGGATATATTCACAGGTGGTTACCACACGGTTGATCGTCCCTAGTCCCGCGTCGGCGATGACAAGGACGGGCAGGCGGAGCCATCGGATAATATCTTCCAGATAATACACCGCTTTTTCATCATGGCGGATAGGGCACATGATTCCTCCGCTGCCTTCCATAGTCACATAGGGATACGCCACTGTCACACGTTCCCAGGCACTCATAATGACATCCTTCTCCACGGGATTCCCTTCAATTCTTGCTGCCAGATGGGGCGATACGGCATTCTGATACAAGTACGAAAGGAGCATATCCTCAGGCTCACGGATCTGCGCAAAACGATTTACAAATCCCGCATCGCTTTCCTCCACCGTCCTCGCCCCGCTGATGGCCGCCTTGTAATAGCCCACATCATACCCCGCACTTCTCAAAGTTTTTACCAGAAGTGCCGTCACATAGGTCTTGCCGACATCCGTATCTGTTCCTGTGATAAAAAGTCCCCTGCCCATCCTATTCCTTCTTTCTCTTTCCCTGACAAATAAAAATGGAAATGGCTCTCTGCACAGCCGATTTCCCTATTTTTACCACGCATGTCCCGCGCGGTATAACTTTTTCGCCAGCACTGCCGCCAGAACGCAGAGACAAATATCGCCCGGCACTGCCAGAAGGAAACAATAAAGCACCACAGGCCAGATACCAATAGGCGTATTCAGGTAATAATTATTTATGATGTATACATAAACCATTCCAAAAAGGTAGACCACAAGAAGTCCTGCCAGGTTCGCAAATAAAATGCGGGCAAATGACAGTCTTTCCATATGCTCCGACAATTTCCCCGTGAGCCAGGCTCCCGCGATGAACCCTAAAAGATAACCGAAAGTGGGCTGGAAAATATATCCCGGCCCTCCGCCCTGCGTAAAAACGGGAACTCCCGACAGACCGAGAGCTACATAAACCGCCACGGAGGCCGCTCCTTTCCTGCTCCCTAAAATGAGCCCTGAAAGGGTCGTGAATAAAAGCTGCAGCGTGAACGGGCAAAGCGGTACAGGCACGCGGATAAACGCACCAATCGCCGTAAGCGCCGTAAATAAAGAAAACAATACCAGTTCTTTTACCTTTCCCTGATTTCCTGCGGATATCTCTTCTCTTTCCACATTATCGCCTCCATTGTTCACCTTTTTATGCATTCAAATTTACATTACATAAATAATATAACAACTCAGCGCTTAATTCAAGGTTCACAATGCACCGTTTTATTTATGGTTTCCCTGTATCGGATACGCCCTCCCCTTATGCAAAGCAGCCGGGTAAGTTTCATATTTTCTATTTCCACCCTTTCATTTTCCCGACATGCTTTTCATAGATTTCTATCGATATTTCCATTCTTTTCCCATGCATGATATAATGCACAAATGATATTATTTGGTAAACTTGGAGGTTCCTCATGACACAGATAAAATGGAAAGCCGCTTTCTTCACATTCCTGCTTGCATCATCTCTGCACAGTATATATACGGTACAGGCGGAAAAAGGCGTCACCACCGCCACACATATCCGGCGCCACGAGTCCAGCACGACAATTTCCACAGAAACAGTGAAAACGGAAAGCAAGTCTTCTACAACCACAAAGGGCGTTTCCATCACACCCCCTTCCATCGGGATCCTCGTCTTTCCGGATGAAGAAGATGAACCGCTTATCGGTCTTTCCCGACCCAAAGCGCTTGCCTCCTATACAGAAGCCAAAGCGAAGCGGGATGAAAGCTTCTACCGCCACGGTATCCTTGCCATGATAAGGGACGGAAAAAAATGGGGGCTTATCGGCACAGACGGGACGGTTCTTTTACCACCCACCTATAAATTCCTGATTCCGGAAAAGGACGGGCTTTTCAAAGCCGGCGACAAGAAAAAAGATTTACGGCTGATTGATAAAAAAGGAAATCCCGCCACAGCGGTAAAAACGATTCCCTCAAACCCTTTCAGTTACTCTGAAAAAGGTTTGTACGGATTTAAGAAGCCTGACGGCAGTGTGCTTATCGCGCCCCGTTACAAAGCGGTACTTGCCGGATTCAGCGAAGGGATCGCTTTTGTAAAAACCATGCAGGGGGAAAAAATCGCTATTGACGAGAATGGAAGGGCTCTTTTTAAAATCCCCTATGACGGTATCTGCCCCTATAAGTACGGTGTCGCGGAATACAGACGGCGTGTGAATACTTTCAGCGGCAAGTCGTTCCTCGGCATCCTGGCGGCCGATGCCATCAACCCGCAAAAGGTGGAAGACTTTGATAATTATCATACGGCTTACAATGGCATCAAAAGAGGATATATTGATCAAGAAGGGCATATCATCATAGACAGCCGGAATGATGAAGTCTATCCCATGACCCCTTACGGAACGATTGTCAAAAAAGACGGGCTCACAGCCTTTCTTTCTCCCGAAGGACGCACACTGATTCCCCCTTCCCGTTACACCGTGGGTTCTATTGATATTGAAGACGCCTGCCTCGTGCTCAAGAGCGGCTATTCCGGAAAATGCGGCCTTTTTGACCTGTCAGACGGAAAGCAGGTTATCGATTTCCGTTACGACGATATAACACTTCTCGGATTTAACAGGGCATTGGGGAAAGACGGCAGCCGCCGTTACCTGCTCGATACATCCACGGGGGATGTCATAGCTTCTCTTCCGCCCAATATCGGAGCCGCCCATTTTAATGAGACACCTGTCACCTGGATTTTCAGAGCTAAAAGCTACTACGGCATTATTGATGAAGAAGGAAATATCCTGTACGAAGATGCAAAAGATCCGCTTACGGGTGTTACAAAATTCCGGCACGGTTTCAGCGGCGGACAGAAGGACAACAAAAAGTGGGGCATCCTTAAGAGCGACGGCACCTGGCTTGTACATCCCGCCTACGATTACATAAAACTGCTGTAAACAGTAAAATGACGATTCCCTCAATTCGGATCGTCATTTTTTATATTCCTCTATTCATACCGGATTCATGTTAAATGTTGTCTGCGGGTGAACCGCTCTGTCTTTCGGCAGTACGTTTCCATCTTCCATAAGCGTCGCCATAAAAGCATATGAAAGTATTTATGCACCCCTCTGCTCTGTCCCTCTCACCACACGATGCAGCATATGCCGATGAAAGAAACGACGATTCCCAGTGCCTGCCGGCGGGACAGCTTTTCCCCATACAGAACCGCCCCCGTCAAAATGAGGCAAAGTGTAATGAGGGCATTCGTCACAATAAAGGAAGCATTCATCGTCCAGCCCGCCTTATAAATGAAAATCGTCCCTATCTCAATAAATGCAATGGACAATCCCAAGACAAGGGCAGCAGGACGGAAACTCATGATTTCCTTCCATTTCTCTCCCTTTTTTCCTGTAAACGCATAAATCAGAAAAGATGTAAGCGACGCCACAAGGTATGTTACTACAAGTGCCGCCAGCGGATCCGTACCGCCTGCCACCTCTTTTGCCGACACCTGGTACCCGACGCCTGACAGAACCACGAGCCCGACAGGCCACCAAAAAGAAAAATTCATGCGCCCCTCACAATCATGTACATCCCTGACGATGCGAGCATAATCCCTGCCATAGCGGTAAATGAAACGGCTTCATTGTAAAATACCGCCCCCACAGCAAGGAGAGCCACCACAATCATCGCCGTATAAAGGATGAACCCCACATTCATCGCCCATCCTTCTTTATACATACACACACAGCCCACCTCAAGCCCTGTGACTGCAAAGCCGATCCCTGCCGCTGCCAATCGGGCATGAGACATATCGGCAAACAGGTTCGTTCCGCCCATCCCATAGTAAAGACCGGCGCAAACAGCGGCGCTTACAAGATAAGTCACCCCCAGCGCAGCCAGAGGATCCGTCCCGGAAGATATTTTCTTCGCACACACTTGATAAATCACATCCGCCAGCACCACACAGGCTACGGGCCACCACATCTGAAATAAATTGTCCATGCTCTTCCTTTCAAAAAACGTTTTGCACTATTCTTTCGGCCGGCGCCGCACCTGCGGGATATTTCCACTTGTACACCTTCCCGTCCGGCGGCAGAAAAAGAGTCCTGTATTTGTAGGATTAAGATCATCAGGAAACGGGTTCTTCCTGCCAACCTTTGCACACATCCACCCATCCTTTCGCGCCCGCGTATTTTTCCAGCTCTTCAGGCGTGAGTTTTACCGCGCTGTGGTCTGTCCCTGCCGCGGGATAAATCACATCAAACCGTTTTAATGATATATCAAGATAAACATCTGCCGTGGGCGGAAGACAAAACGGACAAACCCCGCCGGGCCGATGGCCGATATACTTTTCGCATTCCTCCCCGGGAATCATTTTCGGTTTCTTATGGAAAAGCATCTTATACTTACGATTATCAATCCGCGCATCCCCTGCCGTCACGATAACCACAGGCACTTCTTCCACCAAAAAAGAAAGCGTCTTTGCAATGCGCGCCTCCTCCGTACCAAGAGCAAGCGCCGCGAGCGCCACTGTCGCACTGGACTCCTTCAAATCCATACAGCGGTCTGCCATACCGAACCGTTCAAAATAAGCCTGTACCGTTTCAAAAGACATCATAACCTCCTCTTTTCACTATACCATATATCATGAAACATCGGTCCATGACAGGAAATATATTTGTTTCACCGATGCCTTTTGCGGTATAGTATAAATATATCATTCATGTGTAAATCAAAGGAGGCTCTTATGAAAACCATACACACCAAACACGCACCCGCCGCTATCGGCCCCTATTCACAGGCAAAGCAGGCGGGCGGATTTATATTTCTTTCCGGACAAATTGGTATCGACCCGGCCGCAGGAAAAATCATCGTCTCCAACATTGCCGGACAAACGGAACAGGTCTGCAAAAATATAAAAGCCATTTTAAAAAAAGCAGAAACTTCTATGGACAATGTGGTAAAAACGACCTGCTTCCTCACAGACATGAAAGACTTTGCTGCCTTTAACGAAGTCTATGCAAAACACTTCCCGGGCAAACCGGCAAGAAGCTGCTTCGCCGTCAAGGATCTTCCCGCAGGCGCACTCTGCAAAATCGAAGTCATTGCCGTTAAATAAGGCCTGTGCCATGGACTTCCATACACTTTGCACCGGCTGCCGCACATATCGCCGTTTCAAGCAGAAACAAATTCCTGAAGAAATACTTGATGAACTTCTGGAAAATGCCCGTATCGCAAACAGCGCCATGAATGGGCAGCCGCTCCGCTATGTCCTTGTAAAAACCCCTGAAGCGGTGCGGAAAATCCAGCCATGCTTCCACTTTGCCGCTGCCCTTCCCAAAGAGCTGGGACAGCCGAAAGAAGGCGAACAGCCTGCCGCTTTTATCATTCTATGCACAGAAGGGCCGGAACCCCCGTGGACAGGCATAGATATCGGTATCGCCGTAAGGACAATGAATCTCAATGCTTATATCCACGGCGTAGGTTCCTGTATCATAGGAAACGTGGAATTTGAAAAAGTAAAAGAAATACTTTCTATCCCTGAAACATGGATACCCAGGCTGGCTCTCGCTCTCGGCTATCCCTCCCATAAGAGTACCATCGTGGAACTTCCCGAAGACGGCTCCGTAAAATACTACCTTGATGAAGAGCGCCAATATTACGTACCGAAAAGAAAACGGAAAGACATTTCCATAATCAGGTAAAACAAAAAGAGAGAGTACCCGCTTCCCGGATATTCTCTCTTTTCATAAAACGATTACTATATTTCAGCAGAGCTCCTCTTTCCTGTCCAGAATCTCTCTTCCCGGTGCACAGGCAGGACAGTCGCACCACTTGCCGCCTTTCGCCTTCACTTCCCGGGCATGTGCCGCATAAGCCGCCGCCTGTTCCGCGCCAAATGTTTTTTCCCCTGCATCCGATTCAAAAAACGCAAGGACATCATCGATAGAAAGCACATCCGCTTCCAATTCCGCTACCAGTTTCCGTCCGGCTTCCTTTTCCCGATCACTGCCAAGAGCGGCGATATACTCTTCCGCGATTTTCTTTAATCCCGCATAGCAGCTGGGAGCCGCAATCAACGCCTTTACTTTTTCAACAATGGCTTCATTCATCATAAAATCCTCTCTTTCGTTCAAACTATTAATTAAACAATGATATGATTCTCTGAAAAAACCTTTTGATTCTTTATTTTCAGGGCGGACAAGCAGTAAACCGAAAAGGCTGACCATCTTTTCCCACCCGTCAGGCGGTAATCATTTTTATACGCCGATGCTTGTTTTCCATTTATCACTTCCAGTATACCAGAAAATGAAAATCAGAAAAGAGACATAGAGAAATCAAAGTTATTCTTACATGCAGAAATACCATTGTTTTCCTATTTGGCAGAGGCAACTGCACCCTGGTACTTCAGGAAAGCAATGGTATTTTTGTTACTTCTTCCACGCGGGAGCGGTCTGCATGGATCAGCCATTTTTTATTTTTAGTATGACCGTGTAAATACAAAGAAACAAAATATATGTTCACCAAATCTGCATTTATTCTTCTCCGAGTTCTTGTTCCACTACGGAAACAATGTCATCAATCACCCGTTCCAGACGGTCTTTATCACTGCCTTCTCCCATGACGCGGATGAGAGGTTCCGTGCCTGACGCACGGACGAGGATACGCCCGTCATTTCCCAGTTCGTCTTTTGCCGCCGCGATAGCTGCCCGGATCTGTTCATTTTCTTCCCATCCGTTCTTGCTGTACACTTTTACATTTTTCAGCAGCTGGGGATAGGTGGTCATGAGATGATTTAATTCAGAAAGGGGGCCGTCATGGTCACGGAGAACCATAAGCGTCTGCATGGCCGTGATAAGACCGTCACCGGTGGTATTAAATTCAGGGAATATAATGTGTCCCGACTGTTCACCGCCAAGGGAATATCCGTGTGCCTTCATTTCTTCCAGCACATAGCGGTCGCCCACATTGGTCGCCACGGTACGGCATCCGTGTTCCGCCAGCGCCTTTCCGAAGCCCAGGTTGCTCATGACGGTGCCTACGACCATATTCGCATTGAGCCGTCCTTCTTTTTTCATACGGAGGGCATTAATCACCATAAGGTGGTCACCATCCATGACATCCCCCCGCTCATCAACGAAAAGGCAGCGGTCTGCATCGCCGTCATTGGCAATACCGCAGTCCGCCCCCATTTCGACGACTATTTTCTGCAAGGTTTCCATATGGGTAGAACCGCAGTCTTTATTGATATTTACACCATTCGGTTCACAGTAGAGGGCGGTGATTTCCGCACCCAGTTCACGGAGAATATCGGGAAGGAAGCCGCTGGCGGCGCCATTGGCGGAATCCGTTACGATCTTCATCCCTTTGAAGTCCCCTTTCACGGTGGAAAGGATATACCTTTTATATTTCCCTGCAAGTTCATCGCGGTGGCGGATAAATCCGACTTTTTCGCCGGTAGGCCGTGCCAGTTCTTCGTCATGTCGAAGGATATTCTCTATTTCTTCTTCCGCCTGATCCGGCAGTTTATGCCCGTTCCTGTCGAAAAATTTGATTCCGTTATCGGGGAACGGGTTATGGGAAGCAGATATAACGACACCGGCATCATAGTTTTCTGTCCGTGTCAGGTATGCGATACCCGGTGTGGGAATCACGCCTGCCAAGTCCACATTCACCCCCGACGCGCACAGCCCCGCCGATAAAGCGGCTGCCACCATGGTTCCTGAAATCCTTGTATCCATACCGATAAGCACGCGATGGGTTCCTTCCTCCCTACAGAAATAGGCGCCTGCCGCCCGCCCCAGCTGGAATGCCAATTCGGGCATGAGTGTGGAATTTACTACGCCGCGTACGCCGTCTGTTCCGAACAATGTGACCATTCTAAATCCTCCGCGATTGATTTCTTACTATTTTGCACTGCAATTTTCAAATGTTACAGCGAATATATTTTCCCGTCAAGCCGTTTATTCTTTTTCTATTTTCACATGTACCGTAACGGCTCCGGGAATAATCATACCGTTTTCCGGTTTCGGTATGTCAATCTTTTTGGTAACGCTTTCCTTTGCTCCAGTGATATCGATTTCTTCCAGTTCCACCACCGTATTTTTATCGAAATAGCTTTCCGGTGCCTTGACAGTGGCCACCGACGGCGTCACCGTGATTTCAGAGACTTTGTATCCTTCTGCCGGTTCCCCTTTTACTATCGGTTTGAAAGGAATATTTCCCGTCTTCTGGTCTTCCGACATATGTACGGAAACACGGACACGGGTAGGCATGATGTCAATCCCCGTTACCGTATTTCCATCCGCATCAAGAACATTCACCGCATCAAACTCGTCGAAATCTTTTGTTTTCCCCGCCACATTGACAGAGATAATGGCACGGTCGGCAAGAGCCGTGCGGCTGCTGGCTCCCGCGACAGTAATATATTCCGGCGTCGTGGATTTCCGCTCCGCCTTGAAACCTGCCGGAAGCGCTCCGATAAATTCCACTTGTGCCGGCAGCGATTTCACTGCATAGGTGTCGATAAATAAATCGAAATATGTCTGATCCTGGGAAATCACCGTTTCATTTCCCGGTACGGAAATATGGATGGGTGTGTTCGGATAATCGCCGTCCGTAAATCCGTCAAGATCGACATAGGCTTTGATATTATCACTCCGCATGCTGACCAGATCACTGCGGTTCATGCGGATCTTCACTTTCACCCTCTGGGGTACATTAAGGGCTACGAGAGAACGATCCAAATTACGCACTTCGACCGGAACGGTATAAGAGTTTTCCACAAGAGGATTCTGCTCATTCATGACATATACCCAGAAAGCAAATGCCGCCATGAGGCAGAGGAATTTAGGAAGCCACCACCGCAAATTTGTATATTTCATTTCAGCGGGCTCCATTTCTGCAATACATTACCGACGCCTTTCGCTTTATCCTGCACAAGGAAGTTCCGCAGGATATTCCGCAAGCCGTCTTCTTCGAGATGGCGGTAAATATGGCCGCCGTAAGCATAGGAAACCGTTCCCGTTTCTTCACTGACGATGACCACGACACAGTCCGCCTGTTCAGACATGCCGATTCCCGCGCGATGGCGTGTCCCCAGTTCAGAGGAGAGGCTCCTGTCACGGGTAAGCGGCAAAAGGCAGCCTGCCGCCATGATGCGGTTGTCGCGGATAATGACGGCGCCGTCATGGAGCGGTGTATTTACGATAAAAATATTTCCAAGAAGCTCTTTTGACACGAGGGCCTCCAAACGGATCCCTGTATCAATACGGTCGTCAAGCCCTACTGTCCTTTCAAAAACGATAAGCGCTCCTACTTTATTCTTCGCCATGGTCATCGTTGCTTCCACCACATGATCAATGACAGCATCTAATTCCGCTTCATCCATGATGCGGGAAGAAATATAAAATTTGCCGCGGCCAAGCTGTTCCAGAGCACGGCGGAGTTCCGGCTGGAATACCACAGGGAGCGCGACAATGAGCACTGTCATAAGTTTATCGAGTATCCAGCTGACTACATGGAGCTGGAGCCAGCCTGCAAACAATGTGAAAAGTCCGAGGAACACGAGCCCCTTCAAAAGAGCGGTCGCCCGCGTATCACGGACAAGGATATACATCCGGTAAAAGAAAAACGCGACAACAAGTATATCCAGCGCATCCCAAAGGCGCATTGTCATCAGCAGTCCCTGTATTTGTCCAAGCATAAAAACTCCCGTCGCCAAAGCAAATAATACATTATTGATAAATAATTACAGTCGTCATTTATTGTATCACGAACCTTAAGTTTTTGCAGTTATGTCCCGCTGTTTCATAAGGCGGAAAAATAAACTTCCAGTAGAAATATAAAACGGCAGCCGGAAAAGCCGCCGCTTCATACTATCTTTTGTCATACACATCCCATTCCAGCTCCATGATGCGGAACTGATAATCCGCGCTGGATTTCTGCAGAGAATAAATATCCTTCTGTTGTTCTTTATTTTGCTCCAGTGCCAGTGTCGCCGCCCATTCGATATTGTTCAGCTGGTCATCATACCGGCTGGCCTCCACATTCATCATCCGTTCCTGCAGATCCGCAATAAGGGACTGCTGCCATGAAATGAAAGCGAGAAGGAGAAAAACACACAGATAAAGATACCAGGTATGTTCCAGACAAAGTTTTTCTTTCCACCTGTCCACGAAAATTATCCCCTTATTTCGTCATCAAGTTTTTCTTTATTGAGAAGAGTCAAATGATCTTTTGTAAATTCAATCCACAACCGGGCCGCTCTGGAGAGGTAACGCCCTTTCTTCCAAATCGCATACAGGTGGTGGGTCATTTTCGGTTCCGTCAGCGGGCGGACGGCTATATTTCCATCTGCACTGTTTGGCGGACAAAGGCGGCTCGGCAGGATCGCCACTCCCAGTCCCGAGGAAACGGTCTGGAGCATGAGATCGCGCTGGCTCGTCTCAAAAACAATTTTCGGCGTAAATCCGATCTTCTTGCAGTTCGACAGGATATCATCATGTAAATTGAAATCATCGCGATAGAGGACAAGCGGATAATCGGCAAGAAGTTTCATGGGTATTTCTTTTCTCTCTTCCAGCGGATAACCTTTCGGCATGACGACGCACATTTTATCATCCGACAGGAAAAACGATTCAAAATCTTTATTCGGAATGGTGCAGATGATGCCCACATCAATGCGTCCTTCCTGCACGGAGGTCTCGATTACCTTGGAGCCGTATTCGTAAAGCTCAATGGAAATCTGCGGATAGGTTTTTTTAAATTCGCCCAGGAGCTTGGCGAAAACATGCGCGTCCGTAATCGGCGGCAATCCGATCTGGATTGTATCCTTTTTCAGATTGAATTCATTTTCAAAGTCGCTCTTTAAATGTTCAAAAGCGAAAAGGCAGCGCTTCGCGTAGTTCAGGAAGATGCTTCCCGGCGCAGTAATTTCGACTGTCTTCGCATTGCGGATAAAAAGGATGATCCCCAATTCATCTTCCAGCGATTTGATCATGCGGCTGATGGCGGACTGGGAAATATGAAGATTCCTCGCCGCTTTGCTGAAACTTTTTTCTTCCGCTACTTCCATGAAATACTTCAAGTGACGATAGTCCATAATACACGCTCCTTACTTTTGAAATATTTTCTTAAAAATGTACACCTTGTCATTCTTGTGCAAAAATCGTATTTCCTCTATAATGAACATAGATTTCATAATTTCCTGCTGAAAAATTATGTGTAAACAATTATGATTATATAGCATTAATTGACTTAACTATGCGATTTTCTCATAATGTAATTGTACATAATTTTTTTATATCTTGCAAGGAATATTTATGAACCGAACCCGTATCCGTCCCGCATGGGAGTTGCCCGGCGGATATTTAAAAAAGGAAGTGTTGAACTGTGAGAAACGTAAAGACAATGGACGGCAATACAGCCGCGGCGTATATTTCATACGCATTCACAGAAGTAGCTGCCATTTACCCGATTACCCCTTCGTCACCGATGGCGGAATCTGTAGATGAATGGTCTGCCCATGGAAAGAAGAATATTTTCGGCGACACGGTCCATGTGGCGGAAATGCAGTCTGAAGGAGGCGCGGCAGGCGCATTTCACGGCGCTTTGCAGGGAGGCGCGCTTACCTCTACCTATACCGCGTCACAGGGAATGCTTCTCATGCTGCCGAATATGTACAAAGTAGCCGGCGAACTTCTTCCCGGCGTCTTCCATATCGCCGCCCGCGCCCTTGCAAACCACGCCCTTTCTATTTTCGGAGACCATCAGGACGTAATGAGCGCGAGAGCCACCGGCTGTGCCATGCTTGCTGAATCGAACGTACAGGAAATCATGGATCTTGCCGGCATTGCCCACCTGGCGGCCATTAAAGGCCGCGTGCCTTTCATCAATTTCTTCGACGGATTCCGCACAAGCCATGAAATACAAAAAGTGGAAGTCATGGAGTACGACGAACTGGAACCTCTCATCGACAAGGAAGCTCTCGCCGCATTCCGCGCCCGTGCGCTGGATCCGGACAGGCCCGTCATCCGCGGCACGGCGGAAAATCCCGACATCTACTTCCAACACTGCGAGGCAGCCAACCCGTACTATGACGCGCTTCCCGATATCGTACAGGACTATATGGATAAGATCAGTGCCATTACGGGACGGACATATCACCTCTTCGACTACTACGGCGCGCCTGACGCGGATCGTGTCATTGTCGCCATCGGTTCCGTTTCCGATATCTGTAAAGATGTGGCTGACGCGATTAACGCCTCCGGTGAAAAAGTGGGGATTGTAAATGTCCACTTGTACCGTCCTTTCTCCGTCGACCATTTCATTAAACAGCTTCCTGAAACAGTAAAAAAGATTGCCGTCCTCGACCGCACCCGCGAACCGGGCGCTATAGGCGAACCTCTTTTCCTTGATGTACAGAGCGCCGTCACTGCGGCAGGAAGAGATATCAAAGTCTGCGGCGGCCGTTACGGATTGGGTTCTAAAGACGTTATTCCGGAAGACATCATGGCTGTCTATGAACATCTGAAATCTGAAACACCGCGCCATAATTTCACTTTATCCATCAGAGATGATGTAACCAATTTGTCTCTCACCCCCATTCCTGTCCCCGAAAAAGAAAACAAACTTGTTTCCTGCAAATTCTGGGGTTTCGGCTCAGACGGTACCGTCGGCGCCAATAAGAGCGCCATCAAAATCATCGGCGACCACACGGATATGTACGCCCAGGGATACTTTGCTTACGACTCCAAAAAATCCGGCGGCGTGACCATTTCCCATCTTCGTTTCGGTCCCGAGCCGATCCGCAAGCCCTACCTCATCCGCAAAGCGGACTATATCGCCTGCCACCGCCCGTCCTACGTGTACAAATATGACTTGCTCCGCGGCTTCAAACCGGGCGGCATTTTTCTCCTGAACTGCCAATGGCGACCGGAAGACCTGGAACACGCTCTTCCGGCAGCACTGAAAAGGAAGCTGGCCTCTCTCCATGCGAAATTTTACATCATTGATGCTTTTGAAATCGCGAAGAAAATCGGTCTCGGCGGACGGATCAATATGATTATGCAGTCCGCTTTCTTCCATCTGACAAAGATCATTCCCGAAGCAGATGCCGTGAAATACTTGAAAGACGCCAATGAACATTCCTACGGGCGGAAAGGCCAGAACGTAGTCGACATGAATAATGCGGCTGTCGACGCGGGTATCGCAGGAGCCGTTGAGATCCCCATCCCCGAAGAATGGGCGCATGCAACCGAAGGCGGCTTTATTGCCAAAATAAACCGTCCCGATTTCGTGAGAGACGTTTGCGACGTCATGAACCGGCAGGAAGGAGATGATCTTCCCGTTTCCACATTTAAAGGCTGGGAAGACGGCACGTTCACCACAGGCACATCGCACTACGAACGTCCTGCCGCGGCCATCCAGGTTCCGGAATGGATCCCTGAAAACTGTATTTCCTGCAATCAATGCGCTTTTGTCTGCCCCCATGCCGCCATCCGGCCCTTCATTGTGACCGAGGAGGAAGAAGCCCGTGCGCCGGAAGGATTCATCTGCAGAGATCTGCCGGGGCCGAAAAAGGGATTGAAATACCGCATCATCGTCAGTCCTGAAGATTGCTACGGCTGCAGCATCTGCGCCAATGTATGCCCCGCCCCGAAAAAGGCTCTCGTCATGAAACCGATTGAAACGCAGCTTGACAAGCAGAAATACTGGGATTACGCCATCACGCTCCCCCGTAAGGAAAACCCGATGAATAAATTCACTGTCCGCGGCTCCCAGTTTGAACCGACATACTTTGAGTTTTCCGGTGCCTGCGCAGGCTGTGGTGAAACGCCTTACGTCCACCTGGTCACCAATCTCTTCGGTGACAGAATGCTTATTGCCAACGCCACAGGCTGTTCCTCCATTTACGGAGCAAGCGCTCCTTCCATGCCTTACTGCACCAATGCGGAAGGCCAGGGGCCCGCATGGGCAAATTCCCTCTTTGAGGACAATGCAGAATTCGGCCTCGGCATGCACCTGGGCGAAATCAAACTGCGCCGACGGGTGGAAGAGAAACTGAATGAAGTACTTCCTTCTTCTGATGAAAACACAAAAACGGCTATAGAAGAATGGATTGCCGGAAAAGATGTGGGAGACGGCACTCGGATCAGGGCGGAAAAACTGGAAGCCGCGCTGAACGCAAAAGTCTCTTCTCATCCGGAATATAAAGAAATCCTCGCCCTGAAAGATCATTTTATTAAAAAGAGCCAGTGGATCTTCGGCGGCGACGGCTGGGCATACGATATCGGCTTCGGTGGTCTGGACCATGTCCTTGCGTCTGGAGAAGACATCAACGTCCTCGTACTGGATACGGAAGTTTACTCCAACACGGGCGGCCAGTCCTCGAAATCCACCCCTGCCGCAGCTATCGCTAAATTTGCGGCAGCAGGCAAAAAGACTAAGAAAAAAGACCTCGGCATGATCGCCGTGTCTTACGGATATATTTATGTAGCACAGATCGCTTTGGGAGCCGACATGAACCAGGCTGTAAAAGCCATCCACGAAGCAGAATCCTATCCCGGTCCGTCCCTTATCATTGCTTACGCTCCCTGTATCAACCACGGCATCAAGGCAGGCATGGGCGAAGCATCGGCAGAACAGAAAGCAGCCGTGGAATGCGGTTACTGGTGTAACTGGCGCTATGACCCCCAGCTTCTGGATGCGGGAAAGAATCCTTTCCATCTGGACAGCCGAGAACCGAAAGGCGATTTCCGTAAATTCCTTTTAGGCGAAGTCCGCTACGCAAGCTTGCAGAAGCTCTTCCCGCAAGAAGCGGAAGCCCTCTTTGAAAAAACAGAAAAAGATGCCAGGGCACGCAGACAGAGTTACGTCCGTATGCAGAAGTCTTTTGATCTGGAAATGCAGGAACACCAAGCCGCGGCAGAACAGAGATAAACTGGGCAAAACAAAAGAGTCATAATCGGGAAACATATTTCCGCTTATGGCTCTTTTTCTATCTTAAATCAGACGTACCGCCATGGGCAGACGAAGATAGGACAGAAACTCCGACATATCCATGTACAGCTCCACATCATCAAAGAAGAATTCCGCAATGTCATGAAAATCCGTTTTCACACCGTCATTAAACGCATATTCCAGATAGTAAGGCATCCAGCCTGCCTTATGGAAAAACGCCTTGATATCATTTACGCCCTCTTTCGGTTCCAGACAGGCTGCTTTCAGCAGCTCCCCGCCCGTGATTTTTTCAAAGCCAAAGTACGATGCCAGCGACAAAACGATCAGACGCATTCTATAATCTTTTTCCAGCAGGTCGAGGACATCCAGATTCACATGGAGTCGGGCGGCAATCTGCCCAAGTTCTTCCCGCTTTTCACGGTATTCCTCTTCTGTCATATCAATGCGGTAACCGCCTTTTAATTCATAAAGCAGTCCCCTTTTTTGCACCTCTCCCATCATTTTCCTTTCCTGACCGCGGTACTCCTGCCGGCGGTCATTCCTTTAAAATTTCATTTCCGCTCCGATTGCCCATTCCCTTCCGCCAAGGTAAAGATCATCTGCCTTCCTGCCAAAGATATTGTAGAGTGCCAGTGTAGCAGAAAATTTTTCGCCCCATTTCTTCCGGGCAGAGATATCCAATGTGTGGTAAGAATAATCCTTTCCGTCAAACTGATAATCACCAAGGAAATAACTCTTTACTGATCCGCTCCAGCCGTATTTCTCATGATCGTCATAGAGAAAACAGGCGCTGAAGGTATTTCTCGCGCGGTTGTCGAGACGTGCTTCCGCCTTTCCTGTCATAGCACCTTTTGCGTCAAGGTACACGTGGCCTGCTTTAAAGGTAAGGCGGTCGCTCACATGGTAGCCCCATTCCGTTTCTACCCCATGGATATCCCCGCGGCTGATATTTTGATAGAACCAGTCATTATTCCTTCCTGACGGCTGCGCATCAATGAGATTCTTCACCCGGTTATCAAAATAAGTCACCCTGCCAAAACTCCTGCCCCGTTCCCATTCAATGCCGGCGTCCCAGCTGCGGGATTTCTCCGCCTCCAAATCAGGATTACCGTACACATTCACAAAATGATGGAGCTTGATGTACAGTTCACTGATAGTCGGCGCCTTAAATCCTTTCCCGTAATTCACCTTGAACCGGGTACGGCTGTCCAGTTCATAAGTCAGCCCAAGACGGGGCGACAGAGACGAACCGAAACGGTTATGATGCTCAAAACGTAGAGACGGCGTAATGAAAAGCCGGTCATTTGCCTGCCACAAGTCGGAAACATACACCGCCACATGATCTGCGGAGTGGGATTCCCTCTTTTTGGAGAGACCTGCCGCATTATCGGCAAGACGTGTCCCTTCATAAGCAATATTCCGATAGTCCCCGCCGAATGTAAAAGTATGACGTTCCGATTTCACCGTATCCTTTGCCTCAAGGAAATAAGTGCTGTATCTCGCATTATCGCTGTTTTCTTTCGGGAAATACCGATTCAGGTGTCCTGCAAGAAACGGCGGCAGTCCTTGCAGGTTCCTTCCGTTATAGGAATAGGAATCTTTCTTCATACGGCTCATGCCCACACGAACCATATAATCATTTCTTCCCGTGCGGCCCGTATACTCCGCGGAGAAGTCAAATCCATCCCGGCTGATATTTTCCCGCCGTCCCCTGTATACAGGCACCTTCTTGCCCCTCATGCTCAAATCGGCATCAGCATACGATGAATGAACAGATTCATTAAAATATCCTGCATCAAAACGCAATTGCCCCTGCACGGAATTTTCAAAATCGTAAAGTCCTGTCCAGTGGAACAGCCGGCGGTTTCCCGCATCCGGTGTATTGATCCCTTTCGTCAAAACGACTCCTCCCCCATGAGACGGCGGCATACCGGGAAATGTGATAAACATTTTGCTGTCTTCTTTATAAGAAACAGGACGTATTTTTATGAAAGACACATCAAAAGCATTGCTCCACCGTCCTTCTTTCCCTAAATCAAAACGATAGCTGTTTTTCAATTCATTTGTCCCTGCTGCAGTACTGACAGTCACTTCCCGTTTTTCCGGCTTCTTCGTGATGATGTTGATAACACCGCCCATGGCATCAGAACCGTAAAGGGCGCTCGATGCTCCGCGGACAATTTCCACCCGGTCGATACGATCTACGCTGATCCGATCCAAAACATAGAAATTCTGTGTCACACTTGTATCCTCATCAGCCATACGTTTCCCATCCACCAGAACCAGTGTGTGATTCGTATTCATACCGCGGAGCATCACCTGATGGCCGCCCATTCCCGCATTTTTTGCCGGACGTGACCGCTCCACGCTCAGATTTAAAACGGACGAAAGGGCAGATCTCATATCATACGCTCCGGAACGCTTTATGTCTTCCGATGTAACGATCTCCGCAGACTGTGGTTCTTTCCTGATTTCCGCTTCCGTCCGTTCCGCCGTTACCAAAACTGCAGGCATTTCATAAACCGATGCTGCAACAGACATCACAGGCAGAGACAACGAAGCAAAAACGGAAACAGCCAAAATTGTTTTCATATATTCTCCTTTGCAGGGATACCCTGAAATAAATTAATGAAAATCAGTATCAAATAAATTGTAAATGATTTCTTTTCGAATTTCCACATAGGAAAGAAAACTTTCAAAGAAACCATGATTTTGCCATGAGCCGCATTCACAAACCTGCGAAAAATTATTGACACAACCTCAAAAACCTGTCATAGCGGTTCACGAATACCGTTCTTGATAAGCCCCTAAAAAGGCATAAAAAAATGAGACCCTTTTCAGAGTCCCATCTTCAATGCTGATAAAATGATTATTTCAATTCTACCGTTGCGCCTGCTTCTTCAAGCTTCTTCTTAATTTCTTCAGCTTCAGCCTTAGCTACGCCGGTCTTTACTTCTTTCGGAGCGCCGTCGACGAGAGCTTTGGCTTCTTTCAGACCCAGAGCTGTGATTTCACGAACAGCTTTAATAACCTGAATCTTCTGAGCGCCTGCTTCTTTCAGGATTACGTCAAATTCGCTCTTTTCTTCAGCAGCTGCTGCGCCTGCTGCCGGGGCCGCTGCTGCTACTGCTACCGGTGCTGCCGCGGATACGCCGAATTTTTCTTCAATTGCTTTTACGAGTTCGCTCAATTCGAGAACAGACATTTCGCTGATTGCGTTAAGGATTTCTTCATGTGTCATTTTTAGTTCCTCCAATGGAATAAATTTTTAGGCGCTTATGCGCTTTCTTTCTGTTTACGCACTGCTTCGAGAGCATATGCAAGGTTCTGGATATTGCCGTTCAATGCACACGCCAGACCGGTAATCGGTGCCAGCAATGCAGATGCGACCATACCAAGGAGCTGTTCCTTGGACGGCAGATCCGCCAGGGCTTTTACAGCTTTCGGATCGATGACTTTTCCATCAAGAACGCCGGCTTTAATTGCAACGGCTTCACTCTTTGTTTCTTTCAGGAATTCTTTCAGCGCCGCTGCCGGTGCTACGGGATCTTCCTTGCAGGTAGCCAGTCCGTTCGGTCCCTGGAGCAGATCATCAAGATCATGAATCCCGATATCATTGGCAGCGATACGGGTCAAAGTATTCTTAATAACTTTGTACTGCACGCCATGCTTCAGGAATGTGCGGCGGAGCTGCATAGCCGTCTTCACATCGAGTTTGTTGTAAGCAACGAGTACCACGCCCTGGGAAGACAGCTGTTCTTTCATTTCTTCAACAACAGCAGCCTTTTCCGGCCGAACCGTTACTTCATATTTTCCTTCGCTCATAATACACCTCCTCTGCTTATAGAATGTTCAGAACGCGGTGCCGCGCCCTTATTATATTTATCACGTTAGCTAAAACGACCCCGCTTTGCGTCGCGAGGTCGTGTACTGTCATTACAGTACTCAGCCTCGGGAGGCGGGCTTTCGCCCATTATGGATACCGCCGGTCTTAAGCTAAGTGTAAATAATAAATTATTCAGCTTTCGGTGCCGCCACTGTGGACATGTCAATATGAATGCCGGGTCCCATTGTAGATGAAAGAGTCAGACTCTTCATATACTGTCCCTTGACAGTCGTCGGGCGTGCTTTCAGAATGGTGTTGTAAATAGTTACAAGGTTTTCTTTAATCTTATCAGCATCAAAAGACGCTTTGCCGATAATAACCTGTACATTGCCCGCTTTATCGGTACGGTACTGCACCTTGCCGCCTTTGATTTCGTTGACAGCTTTGGTGACATCTGTTGTTACAGTGCCGTCCTTCGGGTTAGGCATGAGTCCTTTCGGTCCCAGTACGCGGCCAAGACGGCCGATAACTGCCATCATGTCCGGTGTTGCTACAACTACATCAAAATCCATCCAGCCCTGGGCAATTTTGTCCGCCAGTTCTTTTCCGCCTACATAGTCGGCGCCGGCCGCTTTGGCATCCTCTTCCTTCTGGTCTTTGGCAAATACGAGAACTTTCTTGGATTTACCTGTACCATGGGGAAGAACCGTTGCGCCGCGGAGCTGCTGGTCAGCATACTTCGGGTTGATGTTCAGATTGAACGCAAGTTCGACAGTTTCGTCAAATTTTGCAGTTGCCGCTTCTTTTAAGAGCTTAACAGCTTCGTCAACATCATAGAACTTATGACTGTCAACGATGGCTGCGGTTGCTTTTTGTTTCTTTGTCAATTTTGCCATTGTTTCCTCCTTCGTGGTCATCGGATAAATATCCTGCCACTGACAGTCATCAGTCTGTTACTTCGATGCCCATAGAACGGGCTGTGCCTTCTACAAGGCGCATTGCTGCTTCCACTGTGTTGGCATTCAGGTCGGGCATCTTTGTTTCAGCGATTTCCTTAACCTGTGCCCTGGTGACTTTGCCGACTTTATTTTTGTTCGGCTCACCGGAAGCTTTTTCAAGGCCTGCCGCCTTCTTTAAAAGAACGGCTGCCGGCGGAGTTTTACAAATAAATGTAAAGCTTCTGTCTTCATAAACGGTAATTTCTACAGGGATGATAAGGCCGGCCTGCTTGGCGGTACGATCATTAAAATCCTTTACGAAAGACATAATGTTCACGCCTGCCTGGCCGAGGGCCGGACCTACCGGCGGAGCCGGTGTGGCTTTACCTGCGGGAACCTGCAGTTTTACCATTTTAGTAATTTTCTTTGCCATGTTGTTACACCTCCTTTTCCGTTATGTGGAATGTGGTTTTCGGGCTGTAACGGGCCCTCCCACTTGTGAGACAAGCCAAGTACAAGACAGTCTCACAGAGTTATTTATGGAGGAGATCAAAATAACCTACCTCTAACTCTATAGTTGTCGTTGTGCCGAAATTACTGATATCAGCTTTAATCTTGCTTCTGTCATCAGACACGTCCAGCACCACAGCGCTGCGGTCAGCAAATGGTCCGCGGGTGATCTTAATGGTATCGCCCACTTTAGCATCTGTCTTAGCAGTCTGTTTTTTATCCTTGCCCTCAATAATACGTTTGGCCTCTTCATCAGAAAGAGGGATCGGTTTCGTCGTCGTACCGACAAAGCCTGTAACGCCGGGCGTATTTCTTACGACGTACCAGCTTCTGTCATTGACTTCCATCTGGATCAAAAGGTATCCGGGGAACACTTTCCTCGATACAACCTTTTTTTCGCCGTCTTTTACTTCTTCCTCGTCATGCATGGGAAGGAGAATCTGGATAATTGTATCATCCATTCCCATAGAGTGCACTTTCCGGGTAAGCGTATCCTTAACCTTATTTTCATAGCCGGAATACGTATGAATGACATACCAGCGGATGTCCTTTTCAGAACCTTCCTTCGGTTTGCCGATTTCAACCGGTGCACTGACCGCGGATTTTTTTATCTCTGTTTTTTTCTTAGCTTCCCTATCCGGCATATGTTCTCTCCTTTCATCCTACAGTATGAATCAAAACTTTGGAGAGCTGCATGAATATGAAGTCCACTACGATAATCAGAAGAGACACAAGAACGACCGATACGAGAACTGCAATGGTGTAACGCACCATCTCATGTTTTGTCGGCCAGATGACTTTTCTCATTTCCATTTTTGTTTCACGGAAAAAACGGGTCCAGGCACTCTTGTTTTCTTCTGCAACCTCTCTTTTGGTCGGTTGTTTACGCTTCGCCATCCTCACACCCTCATTCTAAAACTAAATTATTTCGTTTCTTTATGCAGGGTATGTTTATGGCACCATTTGCAGTATTTCATCATTTCGATACGTTCTGCATTATTCTTTTTGTTCTTGTTTGTACGATAATTGCGGCGCTTGCATTCCGGGCATGCAAGAGTAATTCCTTCACGCATTCTTTACACCTCACTCAAATCTCTTCTCGGCTTTCGCCATTGCAACATGCTTACACAGTATAGCATAAGCAGATATGGCAGTCAATAAAAAGCACTTAAAAAAGCCGGGTACTTCCCGACACATTGATTATATCAAAAACGTAACTTTGGTGCAAGGGAAAATCTGTAAAATCCGGTAAGAAACCCGAGAGCCTTCCCCCGGGGTTCTTACAGTCTATTTTTCACATTATTATATAGGAATTATATTAGAAGTAAAAATCACACAATCTCAAAAACCACTGTCACATGACTTTCAAAATCTGCTGTTCCCGCTTCCATGGGAGTTGCCGCATTTTCCGCCATGCTGTCACCGGCTGCTTTCATACTCATGGCATACCGCGGCATGATCTCCGTATGGTTTTCGCCGACAGAAATGATGTTCACTACCGGCCGGCCAAGAGTCTTTGCAATAACGTCCGCTTTCCGTTTCGCATCGGCCACCGCGCGGCGGAGAGCTTCATCCCTGTATTCCTGTTCATTCCTCACAGAAAATATCACACTGTCGATATGGTTCGCACCCGCGTTAATCGCCGCGTCCATTACCTTGCCCGTCTGATCCAAATTATGGAGGACAATCTTCATACGGTTATCCGCTTCATATACGGTAGATTTCATACGGCCTTTGTCATCATACTGGTTGTTCGGATACAGATTATACCCCATCGTTTCGATATGATCCGCCGTCGCGCCAGCTCCAAGAACTGCGCTTCGCACCGCCGTCATGATATCCGCATTGTCACGGGCAGCTGCTTTGGCATCGCGGGCCATCGTTTGTACAGATAAATTTACCGTGGCCATGTCATTTTTTGCCGTCACTGTGCCCGTCCCCGTCACGGTGATGGAACGATGAAACGGTTCTTCCGCATGGATTGTCATACAAGAAGCAGCCAAAAGACACGCTGTCAAAAGCATTGCTGTTTTTTTCATACTTCCTCCTCAAATAAAAGTTTATTAATTCCACGTACATCTACGGGAATCACTCTGATTATAGCACCGACGTAAAAAAGAAACGAATCCTCTGCAGGCGATTCCTTTACTCCCCTACAGCGTCAGAAAGGAAATAACCCCATATCCGCCATGATCCACCCCTCCGAATAGGGCGCGATATCATACTGTTGGAAAACGAAATACAAATGACCGTCATTCCCTATATAGAATTCTTTGGGGAATTCTGTGATTTTCTCCGCCTCTTCTGTGGAAATGTGCCGGGCTGTGCATTCCCTGGCTGCCGCATCCCGAAGCGCTTCTACGGAAAGAGAAGGCATGACCGCCTTCAGATCGGGAAGCGTCACCACCTTTCCCGCGGCGTTTAGAGTAATTCCTTTTACATAATTCAGAGGATGCGCCCCTCCTTCATAGGTCATCGTTTCCAAAAGCACCACACTCACATAAGGTTTTACCGTGCCGGCCTGCCAGTCCATCCAGCCAGACAGGCGATGGCTGCTTTCCTTATTCAAAGCCTGCAGGTACCGCTCTGCCGCCCTGTCCATTTCTTCATTAAAGAATACGCGCAATTCTATTGGGAGCTCTTTCCCGCTGTGCGGAATTTTCGCCGTACTCAGCCCGAGCCGTTTTTCCACCGTTTTAAATAAAGGAAAATCATCCGAAGGAGTAAGACCGGGCCCTGCCGTCCATCCCGCCGCCGATGCGTTTCCAAGTGACAGAAGCAGAGAAAAAACAAGAAGACAAACTATTCTTAGAATCCCCATAGTACCTCCTATTTCCATTAGAAATTCTTATTTTTCAGTATACCATAGAGAGACGCAAATCAAAACCGCTCCCTGCAGCCCCATGTACATTCGATCCCTCTGTACCGGATTATCCGCAAAAAGCAGCTTTCACAATTATTCTTCCCTGACCGCGGAGAATACCCCGTCTTTCATTTTCAGCAGGACCAGATCCACCACGGGATCACGTTTAGCATCAAAACTGAATGTGCCGCAGACACCGTTAAACCCTTTCATCTCCGCCATGGCATCACGAATCTTCTTTGTATCCGTCACAGAACCGGCCCGCTCTACCGCATCCACCGCCATGTACACGCCGTCATAAGCAGCAGCGGCAAATTGGTCGGGTGCATGTCCATACTTTTTCGTATAATTCTCTACAAACGTCTTTGTTACTGCCGTATCTCTTGCCGCCGACCACATAGATGACACATATACATTGTCTGCGGCAGCGCCCGCCATCTTTCCCAGTTCGGGGGATACAAAGCCGTTATCCCCGAGAACAGGCTGGTTCATTCCCATCTCACGCATCTTTTTTAAAATCCGTGCTCCCTCCTGATAATAACTGCACACAATAACCACGTCCGGTTTTGCGTTCTCTATATTCGTCAGCTGGGCGGAATACTCGCTGTCTTTGCTGCCGAAGGTTTCCACATCCACAATCTTGACCCCTTCCTCTTCCAGTGTCTTTCGGAAATACTTTTGCGCCGTCACATGCTGTTCATTATCATGGGCATAGAGAACTGCCGCTGTCTTGTACCCTAAAAGCCGGTGCGTCTTTTTTGCCGTCTGGGGAATATTCATCGACTCCGGTACGGAATTTCTGAAAATATAATCGCCGATTTCCGTAATTCCTTCCGCAGTAACCGATATTTCCAACGAGGGAATTTTAGCATTTTGTATAATCGGTCCTGCCGCTTTTGCTTCATTCGATGTCATCGGCCCGATAATCACTGCCGCCTTTTTCTGAATTAACCGTTTCGTCACATTCATGGCATCGGACGGAGACCCTTTAGAATCCTCTACAAAGAGCTCAATCGGTATCACCCCTTTCTGATTAATTTCTTCTACAGCCATATGGATTCCTTCCTCCTGGGACTTGCCGTACGCCGCCGCCCCGCCGGTAAGCGCCGCGATGAAGCCGATTTTCACGCCGCCCTTTGACGGAGAATCAGCCGCTGTCTTTGTCCCGCCGCAGGCAGTAAGACCTGCTGCCGCTATTGCACCTGTAAAAATAATTACTGCCATTTTCATTGCTTTACTGAAATTCATTTTTTGACCTCCTGATTTGAAAATAAAAAACGCCCCCATGGAAAACATCCATGCAGAGGCGCTCCTGCGCGGTACCACCCTGATTTATCACTCATGTCCATAAGTAGAATAAAAGCGCCCCGCCTGAAATACTCAGACAAGGGCGCATAGCGCTGTACCACCTTGCATTTATCACTCTGCCTCCGGGTAATATAAAACCCCGCCCGAACGAATCGGACAGGGGCGAATTCATCGCGGTACCACCCTGCATTATACTTATGGCTCCTGTCCGTAACGTGGATGACGCCTCCATCTACTTGATTCAACGAGGAGCTTACGGAAGAGTTTGACATATCCTTCATACCGATTTCCACCTGCCACCGGCTCTCTGTTATCTCAGAAACATGACTTTTTTCCGTTCATCGCTTTTTATTTTTAAATTAAAGCTATCATACAGACTTCAAACACTTCTGTCAACCATCAATTTCATTTCAGACGGAAATATTTTTTACAACCCCTATTTCATAGCAGCCTTCCTGCACCGCAGCCAAAAGTCATAACTGGCAGGTCCCTCACACTTCCGCAGATACGGCGCATCGCTCACACTATTTTACATTCAGTGCGGTGTATTTCCCATTCTCCACCTTGAGCAAGACCAGATCCACCTCCGGATCTCCGGAACCATTGAATGTCATAGATCCTACGGCGCTCTCAAAATTCTGCACCTTTGCCAAAGCATCACGGAGTTTTGCAGAGTCTGTCGTCGTCCCCGCATCCTCCATCGCCTTTGCCGCCAGTTTCACCGAGACATAAGCGCACGCCGCAAAATTATCCGGATCATGATTGTACTTTGCACGGAAATTTTTCACGAACTCCCTCGTTGCCTCACTGTCTCTGTCAGGCGACCACATGGAAGACACATACACATTATCCGCTGCCTTTCCGGCAATTTTCACAAGTTCGGGAGAAACGAATCCGTTATCTCCAAGAACAGGCTGGTCCATCCCCATCTCCCGCATCTTTTTCAAAATAAGCCCGCCTTCCTGATAATATCCAGCAACGATAACCGCATCAGGCTTCACATCGTGGATCTTCGTTAACTGTGCGGAAAAATCCGTATCCTTGTCGGCAAACGTTTCCGTCAGCACGATCTCAACACCCTCAGCCTCCAAAGACTTTTTAAAAATTTTGTACGCCGACACCTGGTGCTCATTATTATTTGAATATAAAATCGCCACCCGTTTATACCCGAGCAGCTTATGCGTCTTGGCTACCGTCTGCGGGATATTCTTAGATTCAGGCACACAATTTCTGAACATATAATCACCGATCTCCATCAAGCCTTCCGCTGTCGTTGCCGCACCGAGAAGCGGGATCTTCGCTTTCTGGAAAAGAGGTCCTACCGCCTTATACTCCCCTGAAATCAGCGGACCGATAACAATGACCTTCTTATCGGAAATCATCTTCTGCGCCGCGCTCACCGCCTGCTGAATATTTCCCTTCGTATCCGCCATCTCCACATCGAAATGTATTTTTCCTCCGCGGTTTACCTCTTCTACAGCCAGATCGAAGCCTTCTTTCTCTGCAATACCGTAAGCCGCTACGCCTCCGGTAACACCATTCAGAAAACCGACCTTGGCCACCTTGGCATCCCCCATGACAGCAGAAGTTTTCTTTTCCGCTCCGCAGCCCGTCAGACCTGATACTGCCGCCGCGACCATGACAATTGCCGCCGTCCGTCTCATCATTTTGTTCCATTTCATATCCATTCCCTCTTTTCCTGAAAATAAAAAACACCTCCATGGAAAACATCCATGCAGAGGCGCTCCTGCGCGGTACCACCCTGATTTATCACTCATGTCCATAAGTAGAATAAAAGCGCCCCGCCTGAAATACTCAGACAAGGGCGCATAGCGCTGTACCACCTTGCATTTATCACTCTGCCTCCGGGTAATATAAAACCCCGCCCGAACGAATCGGACAGGGGCGAATTCATCGCGGTACCACCCTGCATTATACTTATGGCTCCTGTCCGTAACGTGGATGACGCCGCCACCTACTCTGTTCAGCCGCGGAAGCTCACGAGTGATCGTCCACAGACCTTTCATGCCGCCTTTCACCTGCCGCCGGCTCTCTGAAACTACTCCGTCTGTATTCCTCTCGTTCCCTGCTCTTAGTTATTGAACATTATCATACACACCATGGAGAGAAACGTCAAGTTTTTTAGTTTCATTTCCCCTCCCCCCATAATGCCTGCGAGTGAATCAAATCCACCATATTAAACACCTTTACTGAAATACCCGGCAATCCGGAGAAATTTATATCAATAAAGGGGACTTTCATCATAAAATGACTCTGATTTCCCCAAAAGGATTCTCTTTGTTATTTTATATTTCCTCACTAAATTGCAATATCAAATCGGACAGTCACTCAGAAAAATTATGTAGCAGATGAAAGTCGAGCAATCTGCTCCTTGAAAAGCTCTTCCGGTGTGTGATAGCCAAGCAAACGCCGCGGAAGTCTGTTGATCCAATCTTGCACTTTTTGTATCACGTATTTGGGAATTCTTTGTTCTATAAGAGCCTGGATTTGCCCGCGCTGATAAGGCGTCAGGTGTTGGAAAGAACGTTTCTTTGTGTTAGAATGCTGTTGAGACATGCAGGATACTCCTTTCAGTAGATATATTGGTCAAATTCATCTTACTACAGGTTTTCCTGCTTGTCTTTTTATGTGTCCGATTTCATTTTACAACTAACCAATTTTATTTCCATTACTTTTAAATTTTCTTTTATCTTGGATACCAAGAGACGATAAATCCCTGCCATATCTCTGACGATTTTTTGTCTGCCGATGAAGTGGCTCTAATGGTAGGAAGTCATCCAGAACACCAGCAAAGAATCCATTACTATCGCACTGAAGCCGGTAAGACGTCATAAAAGTAAATAGATTCTTCGCTCTGTTTCACTATTCCGTTTCCTGTTTTTCTCACAAAGCATTCTTACCTCCACTCAGAATGACGGCGGACGATAAGACGTCATCCAAAGCGGCAGCGAAGGATCTGTTACCGTGGTGAGGAAAGCGGTAAGCTGTCAAATCAGAGAGTGTGTAAGAAAAAGTCTGTAAATATGAATCAATAAGCCTCCTATGGTAGTAT
>OLRE01000075.1_pt1 | contig 108620 bp, 94 predicted proteins | sample 1672461 | NCBI WGS metagenome assembly OLRE01 (sample SAMEA3136688, study PRJEB25190) | human gut metagenome | biome: human gut; feature: human-associated habitat; material: faeces | place: Austria | collected 2013
GAATTATTACAATAACACGGATGTATGAAAGAGTAAATATCTACTGTGCAGGACTCAATTCCACCACCCTGTCGGGCAGTGGAATTTAAAATTTCATTTTAGGGAAACCGAAAAAACACCAACCAATGATTGAATTTCTCCCCATCATCTGATATAATACTAATACTTATGTGCACATGGCACGCAATTTTTGCGGGAGGAATAGTATGAAAAATCGAAGTATTGCACAAATTATACTTATTAATTTTTTTAAGACAATTGGTGTTATTGTATTGCTGTTAGGCGTAGGTGTACTCAGTTATTATCTTACAATGCTGTTTTTGAAACAGACGCAGCGAGTGGAGAGAAGTACGCAGTACGAGCATGTGATTGATGTAAATCCCGGCAGCATGGAATCCAGCAACTTAATTTACAGCTATGACAAGAAGAGCGGAAAAATCGATGCAATGGTGCTTGAATTGTTTGATGCCGGAACGAAGAACATGACATATGTGACGATTCCTGCCAGTACGCAGATTACGATTTCGGCAAAGACCTATAATGATTTATTAAAGAAAAGTTCCAAACTGCCACAGGTGATTACGATGTCAGAAATTTCTTCTTATTTTGAAGGAGATGTCAAATATGAGTATGGTATTCTTATTTTGCAGGAGGAATTAAAAGCAGATATCGGTTATTTTACCGCGATGACGTCGGATGAATTTAACAAATGTTTTGAATGGGAGAATGGCAAAAAGAAAAAACTTCGCCCGACAAAGCAGCTTTTGGATGAGGCGGCGAAGTGCAGCGATGAAAGTGATATGAATGATTTGATTGAATCCAAATGGGATTCTTTGATTAGTGATGTGACATTGAGTCAGAAGCAGCATTACAGTAAAGAATTAAAACAGGTCAATCGCGAATATATTCACACATATTGTGCAAAAGGGCAGACATTTAATAAGAAATTCAAGTTAGATAAAACAAAAACTGCCAAGATGATTGAGAAGATCTGGGAGAAAAAAGCTTACCAGAGTGCACAAAACAGCACGAGCAGTACATCTTCCACGGAAAATAAAGGAACGGTGTGGATTTATAATGGAAGTAAGATAACCGGACTTGCTGCAAAATATCAGAAAATACTTCAGGAAGACGGTTATGAAGTAAAAGGTGTTGGTAATGCGACAGGTAACATCCGCTCGCAGACAGTTATTTATGCAACAAAGAAAAAGAAAGCCAATGCATTGAAGAAATATTTCAAAAACCCACTGATTCAGACGGCTGATAATATGAGCAGCGGCGCATCCATCGAGATTGTACTCGGTACGGATGATGACATACAGTAACGAAAACCGAACATTCTGACAGAAAGCGAGGTGTTTACGTGGGGACTAAAGTAAATATCATGGACATGCAGGTGGATTTGCTGACCAAAGAAACACTGAAGCAGGAAATGCAGAATTTTTTGGAGAATGAAACGGTGAATGTAGCACATGTTATTTCACTGGATTATATGGATGCCTATGATAAAAATGAGCTGGTGCGTGAGTCGCTCGCTCATGCAGACCTTGTTCTCCCCGGTGAAAAAGCAATACTGACAAGACATCATGTTGATGTTTTGGAGACCGGCGGTATGGCAGTTGATTATCACGCGGAGTTAGAACTGCTTTCGCTTGCAAACGAGAATAACCGGACAATTTATTTGGTGCTGCGAAGTGAGAAAGAAGCCAAAATGGTATATCGCTTTTTATCCGAATATATTGACAGAGATCAGATTGTCGGTATCTATGTGGCGGATGGAGAAGTTGCAGAGGAGAGTCTGATTAATGACATTAACATGAAACTCCCGGATATTGTGCTTTTATCGATGGAGAGCACAGAGCAGGAGGAGTGGCTTGAGAATAACCGTGCGAAGGTGAATACCAAACTTTGTGTGGTGATAGGAAGTGTGATGCCGCTTTTGTTCCGGGAAAATGTGCCGGTGCCGAAATGGCTGAAAAAACTACATCTGGGAGGTGTTTACCGCTGGTTTTTGGTGATGCCGTATTCCCATTCGCTAAGAAGGCGTATATTTCATAGAAAAATGGACGATTATAATACCAAGAAAAAATTTCGGAGGTAACAAAAATGTCCATATCAGAGAAGCGTATCTTTCGTTCCTATGGTATGATTACCATGGGAACTTTTTTGATGGCTTTGGGAACCTGTCTCATTTATGAGCCGATGTCAATGGTTACCGGAGGATTTTCAGGTGTGGGAATTGTACTTGAAAAATTATTTGGAATCCCGGTGTTTGCTGTGACATTTCTTTTAAACGTCCCTTTGTTTTTTATGGCGAGAAAATTCCACACAAGGGAATATTTATTTCGTTCGCTGTATGCCATGATTACGTTCTCACTGGCATTAGCGGTGATTCCCGTTACCTCCGTTACGCATCAGGACTATTTGATGGCGGCAATACTGGGTGGTGCATTTCATGGTGGAGGGCTTGGACTTGTGTTTCTTGCAGGAAGTTCCACCGGCGGCACGGATTTGTTAAGTACCCTTTTACATCCGCTGTTCCCAATGATGCGGCTGGCAAATATCATAGGAATTGTCGATGGTATAATTGTTGTTGCCGGTATGCTGGTTTTTGGTGTGCGGACGGCACTGTATTCCATTGTGGCGGTTTTTGTGACTTCGAAAGTAATGGATGGAGTGACATCCGGAATGCGTTATGCAAAAATTATGTATATCATTTCCGACCAGTCGGCAGAAATTGCAGAAATTATTCTGCACCAATTTGAGCGCGGGGTAACGGCACTGCGGGGAAACGGTATGTATTCCGGGAAGGAAAAGCAGATTTTAATGTGTGTTGTTTCACGCCGTGAGGCTGTTTCTATGGTAAAATATGTTAAGGAAGCCGATGAGCGGGCATTTGTGATTGTTGCTGATGCCAGAGAGGTGTTAGGGGAAGGGTTTAGCATCGGTAATTAGCATGCTAAACGGAATCTGTGCAATTTACACAAAAGATTTTTGAATTATTTAGGTATTTTGAATATGGTGTTTTTGATAAAGATAGTGTATAGTATCAGTTAGATGTTTGTGACAATATTATATCCTAGGAGGAATTTCAAATGGCAAGTTTATCTTTAAAAAACATCAATAAAGTATATCCAAACGGCTTTCACGCTGTTAAGGACTTTAACTTAGAGATTGAAGACAAAGAGTTTATTATTTTCGTAGGACCATCCGGATGTGGTAAATCTACTACACTTCGTATGATTGCCGGATTGGAAGAGATTTCCAGCGGTGAGTTGTGGATTGGTGATAAATTGGTGAACGACGTTGAGCCAAAAGACAGAGATATCGCGATGGTATTCCAGAACTACGCTTTGTATCCACATATGTCCGTATATGACAATATGGCATTTGGTTTGAAACTGAGAAAAGTTGCAAAAGACCAGATTGACCGCCTTGTACATGAAGCAGCTAAAATCCTTGATATCGAGCACTTGCTTGATCGTAAACCAAAAGCTTTGTCCGGTGGTCAGAGACAGCGTGTTGCTATGGGACGTGCAATCGTACGTGATCCTAAAGTATTCCTGATGGATGAGCCGCTTTCTAACTTGGATGCAAAACTCCGTGTACAGATGCGTATCGAGATTTCTAAATTGCATCAGAGACTGGAAACAACAATTATCTACGTAACACATGACCAGACAGAGGCTTTGACACTGGGTACTCGTATCGTTGTTATGAAAGATGGTGTTGTGCAGCAGGTTGATTCTCCACTTGATTTGTATATGAGACCAAACAACTTGTTTGTTGCCGGATTTATCGGTTCTCCTCAGATGAACTTCATCGATGCAAAAGTAGTTGTATCCGGTTCTGAAGTACGTTTGATGTTTGGTTCTAACTCCATTAAACTTCCGGAGAATAAAGCTAAGAAGTTGATTGATAATGGATATGAAGATAAGACAGTTACCTTTGGTATTCGTCCAGAGGATATTAAAGATGAAGAGATGTTCATCAGCAACTCTCCGGATACTACACTGGAAGCTACTGTTAAAGTATACGAGATGCTTGGTGCAGAAGTATTCCTGTACTTCACAATTGAGACATTTGACATTACTGTACGTGTAAACCCTCGTACAACAGCTCGTCCTGGCGATACAATTAAGATTGCTTTGGATGGTTCTAAGATTCACTTGTTTGATAAAGAAACACAGGAAACAATTACAAACTAGTCTTAGCACGAAACATGTTTTTGCTGGGTGTCTTCTTAAGGAGGCACCCTTTTTGTGGCGTTACGACTAAAAAAGGAGGTTATATGAGTGAGTAACGAAAGTAAGAGTGTGGCAGTGCCGGAAGAGAACAAAATGGGTGTCATGCCGGTCGGCAGGCTGTTATTTAGCATGTCGCTCCCAATGATGTTATCCATGCTGGTTCAGGCACTTTATAATATTGTAGATAGTATTTTTGTGGCGAAGTTATCGGAGGATGCTTTGTCCGCGGTTTCCCTTGCCTTTCCTCTTCAGACGCTGATTTTTGCGGTTGGCGGCGGTACCTGTGTAGGTGTGAATGCTCTTTTGTCAAGGGCGTTGGGAGAAAAGGATTTTAAGAAGGCGAATGATGTTGCGATGAATGGTGCTTTTTTGACAGTCCTCAGCTATGTTGTATTTTTAATCCTTGGTCTTACGGTAGTAAAACCATTTTATGTAGGACAGTTAAATGGGACAAGTTCTCCGATTTATGGAATGGGCGTTGACTATTTGAGTACAGTCATGATATTTTCCATTGGTGTTTTTTGTCAGATGTATTTTGAGCGACTGTTGACTTCGGCGGGGAAAACTGTGTATACAATGCTCTCCCAGCTTACCGGTGCGGTTATCAATATTATTTTAGATCCGATTTTGATTTTTGGGCTGCTTGGTGCACCGGCAATGGGCGTTACCGGTGCGGCTGTGGCAACCGTAATCGGACAGTGTGGAGCGGCGATTCTTTCTGCTGTATTTAATGTGAAATTTAATCATGAGGTGGATTTGAAAATCAAAGGGTTCCGTCCGAGTGCTAAAATTATCGGATCAATTTATGCGATTGGAATTCCATCCATTATTATGCAGTCAATTGGTTCTGTTATGACTTATTGCATGAATCGGATTTTGATTGGATTTTCTTCGACGGCAACAGCAGTATTTGGTGTTTATTTTAAATTGCAGAGTTTCTTCTTTATGCCATTGTTTGGATTGAATAATGGAATTACACCGATTATTGCCTATAACTACGGAGCACAGAAAAAGCACAGAATGATAAAAACGATTAAAATGAGTCTGGTTGTATCGTTCTGTTTGATGTTTATTGGTTTCTTGGGATTTGAACTGATTCCAGATAAATTACTGGGATTGTTTGAGGCTTCGACAGCGATGCTTACAATTGGAGTTCCGGCACTTCGTATTATTGGAATCCACTTTTTGATTGCTTGGTTCTGCATTATTGCAGGTACGGTATTCCAGTCTTTGGGAAAGGCTGTTTACAGCATGGTGGTTTCGGTTATGCGTCAGCTTGTCGTACTGATTCCGGCTGCATATCTTCTGGCTCATATTGGCGGCTTGCATGTCACTTGGTGGTCATTCCCGATTGCGGAGAGTATGTCACTTGCGGTATCAACGATATTTCTTATGAGGATTTACAAAAAAATCATCAAACCGCTGCCGGATAAGGAATAAAAATAATATAAAAATTTTTTTTTGCAACTTTTCCTCCTTTTGAATCGTCTTATATATAAAGACAATACAAAAGGAGGTTTTATTATGATGAGAAACAAAAGAATACTGGGTGGAGCGTTACTGTTGTCTATGTCATTGCTTGGCGGCGGTTTAAATATGGGATTTTCAAATAACGGACAGCCTGCTATTGTGAAAGCGGCTGACACAAAAAGCCAAAGCGCACTGGCGGGATGGAACACCGGCAAAGAGGTAACCTATAAAGGTTCGGAAGCTACATATCATGCGTATTTATCCGAAGATGGGAAAAATGCATGGATTTATCTTGTAGAAACAACAAACAAGACAAAATCCTTAAAGTTTCCGGATGCGGTAGAAGGAGCTTCGGTGACAAGAGTGGGTTATGACACGGCACTTCGCAAATTGGAAGATGCAGATGAATTTAACCAGAACATTTCCGGTGTGACCGTTGAGTATGCACATGGTGTTGACGGCTGGAGCGAAAAGACGATAAATGTTGAATCCGTTGTTCTGCCAAAGAACTTGACGATATTAGAGTCAACAGCGCTTAGCGGACTTCGTAAAGTTAAGAGTATTACAATTCCGGATGGTGTGCAGAAAATTAGTGCAGAAACATTTTATGGCTGTAAGAGTCTTAAGGAAGTGAAATTGCCAAAATCACTTGCTTCCTTTGACAATTACACATCCTTTTCCGCCTGTCCGAAACTTTCCAAAGTCACACTTTCGAAGGAAAATAAAAGCTTTAAAATGCAGAAAGGCCTGTTATTAAATAAGAAGGGGACAAAGCTTATCTGGGCAGTGCCGGCGAAAAATAAAATTACAGTTCCTGATAGTGTTACTTCGATTGCGGATAATGCACTCAAAGCAGGAAAAGCAACAAGTGTTTATCTTGGCAAGAAGGTGAAAATGATTGGCAAAGATGCTATTGCCGGAAAGAAGATAACAAAGGTAAGTATTGCCAAGAAAAATAAAAGTATTGCCAAACAGGGGCAGTGTGTTTATGAGAAAAAGAGTGGCAAATTATTAATTGCCATTGCGAAAAAGAATGTAGTAAAAATAGGAAATAAGGTAAAACTGATAAGTGAAGATGCCTCTCTTTGCGGCAGCCGTCAGTTAAAAAAACTGGATATCGGGGCAAGTGTAAAAACGCTGCAGGGAGCATGGGGTGAATTTTACCGCGCCGGTTATGTGACAACAAAAGTGTATTTCCGCTCCAAAAATCCACCGAAACTGACACAGAATAATGATAAAAATTATTGTTATCTTCCGATTTTCAGAGATGTGTATGTACCGAAAGCATCCCTGAAAAAGTACAAAAAATGGTATAAGAAAAATGATGCCCTTCAATTTGCGAGGATTAAGACCTTTTGACAATAACCCGAATAAATGGTACAATGAGGAGAAATGAGGTGTGGTGAACGAAAAGTACAAAAGGAGTAGTTAAGGAGGGGCATAAATGATATCAAACCAGATTTTGCAAAATACAATTGATGGTGTAAAAGGAATTACAAAAATAGACCTTAGTGTAGTAGATGCCGATGGAAATGTATTAGCAGAGACGGCAGGTGACAGTGAAGATTACTGTGCGACCGTTAAGATATTTGCAGATTCGCCGGCAGACAGTCAGGCGATTTTGGGATACCAGTTTTTTAAGGTTTATGATGAGAGCCAGTTAGAATACATTGTCGTGGCAAAGGGAGAGGCCGAGGATGTATATATGATTGGAAAGATTGTTGTATTCCAGATTCAGAACTTATTAGTTGCCTATAAAGAACGTTATGACAAAGATAACTTTATTAAGAATCTTTTGCTTGATAACCTCCTTTTGGTTGATATTTTTAACCGTGCGAAGAAACTTCATATCGAGATGAACGCACGCCGAGTTGTTTATATTGTAGAGACAAGTAAGGAAAAAGATAATGGTGCCTTAGAGACTGTACGCAGCATGTTTGCCGGTGGCAACAAGGATTTCATCACGGCAGTGGATGAGAAAAACATCATTATCGTAAAAGAAATTAAGGACAAAGATACTTACGAGGATTTGGAGAAAACCGCACAGGTTATCGTAGATATGTTAAATACTGAGGCAATGGCACGTGTACGTGTGGCGTTTGGAACGATTATCAAGGATATCAAGGAAGTTTCAAGATCCTATAAAGAAGCGAAGATGGCACTGGATGTTGGAAAGATCTTTTACAGTGACAAAAAGGTAATGGCGTATAGTAATCTGGGAATTGGACGGCTGATTTACCAGCTTCCGCTGCCACTTTGCAAAATGTTTATTAAAGAAATTTTCGATGACAACACACCGGATAATTTCGACGAAGAAACCTTGACGACAATTAACAAGTTCTTTGAAAATAACTTAAATGTTTCGGAGACATCGAGACAGCTTTACATCCATCGAAATACGCTTGTTTATCGTTTGGATAAATTGCAAAAGAGCACCGGACTTGATTTGCGTGTGTTTGAGGATGCGATTACATTCCGCATTGCGTTGATGGTTGTGAAGTATATGAACTATTTGGAGACCATTGAGTATTAATTGACGAGAGAGGTTTTGTATCATGGAAACAAAGAAAAAGGTGATACCTATTATTGCAATGGATCATGTCAGTAAGCAGTATTCTACAGGTGTGGAAGCACTAAGTGATGTATCCATTTGCATTCATAAAGGCGAATTTGTATTCGTAGTTGGTAAAAGTGGATCTGGCAAGTCCACTTTTATTAAATTGCTTTTAAAAGAGTTAAATCCGACCGAAGGCCGTATATTTGTCGGTGGCAGACAGGTGACAAATTTGAAGCGCAAACAGGTTTCGTTATACCGGAGAAAGATTGGTGTGGTATTTCAGGATTTTCGTCTATTAAAGAATAAGACGGTATTTGAAAATGTTGCCTTTGCACAGGAAATCATCGGCATGACCAAAAGGGATATTGCAAGAAATGTTCCAATTATGTTAGAGATGGTTGGGTTAAAAGGGAAAGAGAAGATGTATCCGCACGAATTATCCGGCGGAGAGCAGCAGCGTGTAGCGATTGCAAGAGCACTGATTAACCAGCCGACCATTTTGCTGGCGGACGAGCCGACGGGAAATCTTGACCCCAAGACAGCATGGGATATTATGATGTTGTTGGAGGAAGTAAACAAAATGGGGACAACAGTTGTTGTTGTAACTCATAATAATGATGTTGTGGATGTCATGCAAAAGCGTGTTATAAATTTAGAGGATGGCGTTTTGGTAAGAGATGAAAAGAAAGGTGGTTATCAGGTTGAAGGGGATTAATTTATTTTTTCACAGCATCAAACAAGGACTAGCAAATCTGAGAAAAAACCGTATGTTTACCCTGGCTTCCATGGGAACGATTGCAGCCTGTCTATTTGTCTTCGGCTTGTTTTATTTTGTGCTCAGTAATTTCCAGAATATTCTTCACTCGGCAGAACAGTCAGTGGGAATTTCTGTATTTTTTGAAGAAAATCTTTCGGAAAAACAGATTGCTGATATTGGAAAAAAAATTGAGAAAAGAGATGAAGTGGAGCGGATAGAATACATTTCTGCTGCACAGGCATGGGAAGACTTTAAACAGGAAAACTTTTCTAAGACACCGGAACTGGCAGAAAGCTTTGGGGATGATAATCCGTTAGCGGAATCAGCATCTTATGCTATTTACTGCAAGGATTTGGAACGACAGTCTACGTTAGTAAAATACTTAAAAAACGTAAAAGGAATCCGAAGGATTAAGGAAGCGGATGAAATCGAAGAAGGCTTTTCGAGTGTTAATAAACTGGTTGGTGGTGTGTCACTGGTGCTGATTGTTGTGCTTTTACTTGTATCCGTATTTTTGATTCATTCGACAATTGCGACCGGAATCGCTGTAAGAAAACCGGAAATTGCGATTATGCGTCTGATGGGAGCGTCTGACTTTTTTATCTGGGCGCCGTTTATTGTGGAAGGCGTAGTGATTGGTTTGATTGGTTCAATTCTTCCACTTATTGTGCTTGGAATTTCGTATGGACGGATTCTTACTTATATAACAACACATTTTTCTCTTTTTTCGGAGGGACTTGCTTTCCTTACGACAGGAGAAGTTTTTGTGATGTTAGTTCCGATTTCACTGATTTTGGGTATTGGAATTGGATTCTTTGGCAGTTTTATTACGGTGCGGAGAAATTTAAATATTTAGGAAGTGATAAAGATGAGAAGAAAATGGCTGTTGTGTGGCATATTGTGTGGCGTTGTGTCGCTTTCTGTGTTTGGACAAAACGTAGGTGCCTCAAACTATGACAAGCAGATTAAAGAAACAGAAAAACAGCAGAAAGAATGGGAAAACAAGGCGGATAGTCTGCAAAAGGAAATTGAAGAGATTCAGGCCGATAAAGACGATACCTTAAAATATATTGAGAAGTTAGATAAAAAAACAGCATCTCTAGAAGAAGAATTAGAGAAACTTCATGCACATGTTGCGTCGTCTGAAAAAAAGTTAAAGGTAATTCAGAAGGAATTAGCAAAGGCACAGAAGGAAAAAGAAAAGCAGTATACGACGATGAAGCGGCGCATAAAATATATGTATGAAAATGGAAATCAGGAATATCTTGATATTATATTTGGAGCAAAAAGTATTTCTGATTTGTTGAACCGCTCAGAGTATGTTGAAAAAATTTCCGAATATGATAACAAAGTGTTTGCGCATTTTAAGAAGGCAGCACTTACGGTGCAGCAAAAGGAGAAACAGCGTGAACAGCAGACAAATGAGTTAAAGGAATTAGAAACAAAAACAAGGGAAGAAAAGCAAGCGGTGTCCGAGTTAAAGGCGGATAAAAAAACAGAATTGGATAAGATTGATAAAGCGATGGAAAAATCGCAGGATCAAGTAAGTGAGTACACGAAAAAAGCGCTGGAAGCGGAAAATCAGGTGGAAGCACTGCTTCAGAAAAAACAGGATGAGATTGACCGTGAAATGGCGGCAGGCGGCGGAAATTCCGGCGGCAGCACAACAGGACTTGGCTGGCCGTTAAAAGGTGGCGCCGGACGTATTTCTTCGGGATTTGGTGGTAGAAAAAGTCCGACTGCAGGTGCCAGCACATATCATAAAGGTGTCGATTTGGCTGCACTTTCGGGAACGCCGATATTAGCAGCCGGCAGCGGAAAAGTAGTGATCGCTACGTATAGTTCGAGTGCCGGAAATTATATTATGATTTCGCATGGCAACCGTTTGTATACGGTATATATGCACTGTTCCAGACTTGCAGTGAGTGCCGGAAAACAGGTAACAAAAGGACAAGTAATCGGGTATGTTGGCTCGACCGGTATATCGACCGGAGCACATCTCCATTTTGGTGTTACGAAAAATGGAAATTATGTGAACCCGTTAAATTATATTTCGAGATAATGGAGGATAGTGAAAGATGAGGAAAAGACGAGGCAGTGGTTTTTTTGCCGGAATATTTGTTGGCGTATTGTTTTCTATGACATTTTTTCTTGTCATGTATTTTTTAGATATACAGATTCTGCCGACGTCCTCTCTTGCGTCGGATATTAGAAACCGTGCAGAAATTGTGGAATCGTACATTGACAGCTATTACTGGAAGAACGATGTATCGGATCAAACAATTTCGGAATATGCCGCAAAAGGAATGGTAGCGGCACTAGGCGATAAGTATTCAGCGTATTTTACCAGTGAAGAATTAAAAAGCAGTATGGAAGATGTAGAAGGAGATTACGAGGGAATCGGTGCAAGTGTGCGCTACGATGAAAAAACAAAAAACAAGATGATTCAGGAAGTGCAGAAAGGCAGACCGGCACAGAAAGCCGGATTAAAAGCCGGAGATATTCTGCTTTCTGTAAATGGCGAGGACGTAACAAAATTGTCATTAAATGATACCATTCAGAAGATTAAAGGAAAAGAAGGAAAAAAATCAGAACTCGTTGTTTTGCGGGAAGAAAATGGAGAAAAGATAAAGAAGAAAATTACGGTGACCTGTGAAAAGATTGTTAATCAGACGGTTACACATCGGATGTTGTCCGGGAAAACCGGTTATATTGCCATTACTTCTTTTACAAAGGAAACGGTAAAACAATATGAGAATGCGCTTTCTGACTTAGAGAAGAAGGGACAGAAGGGATTGATTGTAGATTTGCGAGGCAATGGCGGTGGTTCGCTGACGGCGGTTGTGGATATTCTTGACCGGATGCTTCCAAAAGGAAAACTGATAACGGAAAAAAATAAAGTAAATGGTGATAAAGTATATACCTCAACCGATGAAAAGCATTTTGATAAGCCGGTGGCAGTTTTGATTAATGGGGGAAGTGCCAGTGCTTCGGAAGTTTTTGCCGGCTGTATGCAAGACCGGAAAGCGGCTTCGTTAGTCGGTGTGAAAAGTTTTGGGAAAGGAATTGTACAGACTATTTTTTCTCTGGAAAAATCGTGTGGTGGCGGAATTAAACTGACAACCGGGGAATATTTGCTGCCAAGCGGCAGATGTATTCAGGGCAAAGGGTTGACTCCGGATGTGGAAGCAAAGAATCCTTCTGATTTGAAGCAATTCGGTGGAAAAGACGATTACCAGCTGCAAAAAGCAGTGGAAGTGATAAATGAAAAAACAGCCGAATAAGTAAAAGACACAAAAATTTCACATTTTGTGTCTCTCCTAGAGTTGCGTTAGCGAATCAAACGGTGTTATACTCGACTAATAGTCATTTTAGAAAAAAGGAGGAACTTTCAGGTGTTATCAAAGTTTAGTGTTCGCAAACCATTTACCGTATTGGTTGCGGTTGTTATATGTCTTGTACTCGGATTTTTGTCATTTCAAAATATGAGTACGGATTTTCTGCCAAATATGGAATTTCCGTATGCACTTGTTATGACTACATATCCGGGAGCAAGTCCGGAAGAAGTAGAAAAGGCTGTTTCCGAACCGGTGGAGCAGGCGATGGAGCGTATCAACAACGTCAAAGAACTGCAATCCATTTCCATCCAGAATATGTCAATGGTTGTTATGTCATTTAATGATGGGACGGACATGGGTTCTACAGTTGTAGATATGAGAGAAAGCCTTGATATGGTGACATCGCAGTTTGATGATTCCATCGGAAGTCCGACAATTATGAAAATGAATCCGGACATGATGCCGATTATGGTAGCGGCACTGGATTATGATAAATTAGACAGTGCAGAAGTAACGAAAAAGGCGGAAAAAGAAATCATTCCGGAATTAGAGAGTGTGGAGGGAGTTGCTTCTGTCAATGAATCCGGTTCTATTGAGAAAAAGATTCAGGTCATTATTCAGCAGGATAAGATTGACAAGATGAATGAGCTTGTGCAAAAGGCGATTGAAGGAAAATTAAGTGATGCACAGGATAAGATTGATGAAGGAAAGAAGAAACTGGAAAATGGCAAAAACAAATTAAAGAATGGAAAAGAGACCGCCGCCGATAAGATGGCGAAGGGAGAGACGAAACTTAGTCAGGCATCGGATAAAATTAAGGATGGCCTGAAAGTTATTAATGAAAATATTACGAATATTAAAAAGCAGCAGGCAACGCTTAAAAAGAGTGAAAAACAGTTAAATACGGGGCTTGCCTCGCTCGCTGCCAATAAAACAAAACTGACAAATACAATTAAGACACTGACGGCGACGCAGACGCAGCTTACGACACTGAAGACGACGCTTGAAAAGCTCAAAGTTCAGGAGACATCTCTGAAAACGCAGCTTGAGAATGTCGGTGGGAATTCACAGGAACTGAGTACTTCTTTAGCGTCGGTTCAGGCACAGTTACAGGTTGTCCGTGGCAAATTGAAGGATGCCGGTATTACGGAAGAAATGCTTCCATCCAAAGTAAACGAAGTGAATACGGCACTTACTTCAGCAAACAGCGGACTTAAGCAGGTGGAAACCCAAGAGAAAACGCTGGCAAAGAATAAAGCCAAAATTACAGCGGCAAAGAAAAAAATCAATGCCGGTCTGAAAAAACTAAATGCAACAAAGAAGAAATTAGAGAAAGGTCAGATTTCGACAACGGAAGCAACCGAACAGTTAAATAAACAGAAAATTCTTTCCAGTATCCAGTTAAGTGTTTCGGAAGCACAGATGGATAATGGAAAAAATAAGTTAGATGAAGCAGATAAACAGTTAAAGGATTCGAAAAAAACGACAAAAAGTAATGCGAACCTGAAAAAAATTATTACAAAGGAAATGGTTGAAAATGTATTAAAAGCGCAGAACTTTGATATGCCGTCCGGTTATATTACCGAAGGAGATGCTTCTTACCTTGTACGTGTAGGTGATAAGATTCAATCCGAGAAAGAAATCAAAAACCTCGTTGTCTGCGATATGGATTTGGATGGTTTAGACCCAATTAAACTTTCAGATGTGGCAGATATTGCGGTTACGGATAACTCGGATGATGTTTATACCGTAGTAAACGGCAACCCGGCGGTACTTGTTACCTTACAGAAACAGTCCGGATTTTCAACCGGAGACGTAACGAGTGCACTGACGGAACGTTTTGACCAGTTGCAGAAAGACAATCAGGGACTACATGTATCTGTTTTGATGAATCAGGGGGTATACATTGACCTTGTAGTGGATGCTGTAGTGCAAAATCTTTTGCTTGGTGGTTTGCTTGCTATTTTGATTCTGCTGTTTTTCCTGCGCGACTGGCGGCCAACCTTTATCGTTGCCTGCTCGATTCCGCTCAGCGTGATTGCAGCAGTTGTAGCAATGTACTTTAGTGGTGTAACACTGAATATTATTTCCTTATCCGGTTTGGCACTTGGTGTTGGTATGCTTGTGGATAACTCGGTTGTCGTAATTGAAAACGTTTTCCGTCTTAAGCAGCATGGAATTTCAACCAAGCGTGCAGCGATTGAGGGAGCAAGCCAGGTGGCAGGAGCTATCGTGGCATCTACACTGACAACGGTTTGTGTTTTCGCACCGATTATTTTTACAGAAGGTGTGACAAAGCAGTTATTCGTCGACTTGGCGCTTACCCTTGCTTACACACTGGGAGCAAGTCTTCTTGTAGCACTTACCTTAGTTCCGGCAATGTCGGCCGGATTAATTAAGAGAAAGCCAAAGAAAGAGTCAAAGATTATTGCGGTAGTTCAGCGTGCGTATGGCAGGGCAATTCAATGGGTGCTGCGGTTTAAGTGGTTTGTACTTTTGGGCTCGGTTGTTCTCCTTGTATTGTTTGCGGCATTGGCAGCCGGCAGAGGATTTTCCATGATGCCGGATATGGAAAGTACGCAGATGACGGCTACGCTTACGATGGATAATGGAACAAAACTGGCAGATACGAAAAAAGCGTCCAATCAAGTGGTTGAAAAAATCCGTGAGATTTCGGATGTTGAATCAGTTGGTGCCTATACAGGAACGGGTTCATCCATGTCGATGCTTACCGGTTCCGGCGGTGAAAATACCGTAACTATGTATATCATTTTGAAGGACGATAGGCAGTTAAGCAATGAAGAAATCACAAAACTGATTACGGAAAAAACGAAAAATATAGAGGGAAAAGTAGAAGTAAATGCTTCTGCGATGGATATGAGTGCCCTGATGGGCGATGGTGTCACCATCAATATTAAAGGAAAAGATTTGGATAAATTGCAGACGATTTCGGAAGATATGATGAAGAAACTTGAAAAAGTAGATGGTCTTGATAACATTACGAATGGTCTGGAAGATGCCGGTAAAGAGTACCGCATTACCGTGGATAAAGCGAAAGCAATGCGTTATTCACTTACGGTGGCTCAGGTTTATCAGCAGATTTATGCAAAAGTAAAAGAGGCTTCTTCGGCTTCTACGGTATCGAATGATACCGATGATTTAGGTGTTTATGTCAACTCGGCGGAGGATGAGGACTTGACAAGAAATGATGTCAAAAATCTGAAAATTGATTACACCGATTCGATGACCCAGAAGACAAAAAAGGTTTCTCTTAGTAAGATTGCTGATTTTAGCACTGCGGATTCGCCAAAATCGATTTATCGCAAAGGGCAGACCAGATATATTGCTGTAAAAGCGGATATCAAGGATGGTTATGTGGTAAGCGACGTTTCGAGAGAGGTTGAAAAAATCGTAAACCAGACAAAGAAACCGGCCGGTTATGAAATGGAATTAGATGGTGAAAATGAAGCAACCACAGAAGCAATGGGACAGGTGCTTTTGATGATGGCACTTGGTGTGCTTTTGATGTATTTGATTATGGTGGCACAGTTCCAGTCATTGTTATCTCCATTTATCATTTTGTTCACGATACCACTTGCCTTTACGGGAGGCTTCCTTGGACTGTGGATTTCGGGAAGTGATGTCAGTGTCATTGCCATGATTGGATTTGTAATGCTTTCCGGTATTATTGTAAACAATGGTATTGTACTTGTGGATTATATCAATCAGTTACGCCGAAGCGGTGTTGAGAAACGACAGGCAATTGAGGAAGCAGGCGTAACGAGACTTCGTCCGATTCTGATGACGGCATTGACGACGGTACTAGGTTTGATTCCAATGGTTGCCGGCAGCAGTATGGGTACGGATATGACAAGACCGATGGCAATTGTTACGATTGGTGGTCTGGTATATGGTACGCTGCTTACGCTGTTTGTTGTACCATGTATTTATGATTTGTTAAACCGCAAAAAAGATATGGGAGAAAAAACAGTAGATGAAGAATCTATGATAGAAGAAGCAATGGACGAAAAAGAATAAGAGCAGATTGGAGGAAGGATTATGAATGCACCGATTGGCGTGTTTGATTCGGGAATTGGCGGATTGACAGTGGCAAAAGAGATTATGCGGCAGATTCCGGGGGAAAGTCTTGTTTATTTTGGAGATACAGCCCGTGTGCCATATGGTTCCAAATCAAAAAATACGGTTTGTAAATACAGTAAGCAGATTGCTAAATTTCTCCTGACACAGGATGTTAAAGCAATTGTAATTGCCTGCAATACAGCCAGTGCACTTGCCAGAGAGGAACTTGAAGATATGGTGGATGTGCCGGTGATTGACGTGGTACAGCCGGGAGCGAGAATGGCGGCGGCATCGACTAAGAATAACAAAATTGGTGTGATTGGAACCCAGAGTACAATAAAAAGTGGAATTTATGAGAGCTATCTTCACAAAATAAATCCGGAATTGACGGTAGTGAGTAAAGCGTGTCCGCTATTTGTACCTCTTGTGGAAGAGGGGCTGTTTGAAGACCGTATTACGGAAGATGTTGTTTCCAGATATCTGCATGATATGAAAGAGTATGAGATTGATGCGCTTGTTTTGGGATGTACCCATTATCCGCTTTTACGCGGTGTGATTGGGCGTGAAATGGGTGAGTCGGTAAAACTGGTGAATCCTGCTTATGAAACGGCAAAATCGTTAAAGGATTTGTTAAAGGAAAAAGATTTACTGAATGTATCCGGTGAGAAACCGGAGCACAAATTTTTTGTCAGTGATGGTGTGGACCAGTTCCGTTCTTTTGCCAATTCCATTCTGCCATATCAGGTGGAAAATACAACGGTGGTAGATATTGAATCTTATTAGTTAATAACGCATACATTTTAGAGATAGAAAAATGTGAGGCGTTAGATGAAGCGAAGGATTTTTTGGAAAAAGTTTCTTGTTTGCATGATTTTATTTTTCTGGACGCCGTTTTTATGTGGACTGTTATTTTGGAAAATGGAAGTGAAAAAGGCTCCGAAATGGGAGCAAAACACAGAAAATATCCGGGATTTTCAGGTGGTACCAAAACGGCTTGCCGGATTTGAAACATGGGGAAAAGCCGAATATGAAGAGTTCGCAAAGGACTTTTTATATGCGGACGGTAAACTGGAAAAGACAAGCAAATCACTTCCGTCCGTATCGTGGTATCGTATCCTTTTGGAAAGAGAAACATGGGAGCCCTATGCCGTTTACTATCAAAAACTTCTTTCCGGGATAAAATGTTTTCCGGTTGTCTCAGATAAGAAAGAAAAAGAGGGGATTTCTTTTGAGGATTCATGGGGGATGTCCCGCAGTTATGGGGGAAAACGGCTCCATGAGGGGACGGATTTAATGCCACCGAAAAATCAAAGAGATACGTTTGCTGTTGTAAGTGTCTGTGATGGTGTTGTGGAAAAAATCGGATGGCTGGAATTAGGCGGCTACCGCATTGGAATCCGCAGTAAAACGGGCACTTATTTTTATTATGCTCATCTTTCTTCCTACGCGGAGGGGATGAAACAGGGAAAGACTGTGAAAGCGGGCGAGCTGCTAGGTTATATGGGAGACAGCGGTTATGGAAAAGAGGGAACGGTTGGAAAGTTTCCGGTTCATCTGCATTTTGGAATTTACTTTACGGCAGGTGACAAAGAAATCAGTGTGAACCCGTATCCAATTCTAAAGGCGATGGAAAAGCCTCTTTCCACCGCACGGTTTTTGTGATAAACTTTATTTGTGTGTAAAAAGCATGATTTAAGAAAGGAAAGAAAATGATGTACGAAAAATGTACCTTGGGATATCTTACGAAACGTAAGAAAGCAGAAATTTTATGGATTGTATTTTTTGTAGTGCTTGGCGTTGCTATTTTTTTAACCGGATATTTGTGGAGTGGTGTGCGTGCAAATATTTTTACTGTAATGGCAGTGTTACTCGTGCTTCCGGCGGCGAAACATCTGGTTGCGCTGATTGCGATGTTTCGTAAAAAAGGAGTTACGAAAGAGCGGTATGATAAAGTAAAAACGGCAGCAGGACAAGCGGTTTTGTATACCGATTATGTATTTACCTCGACGGAAAAAATTATGCATTTAGACTATTTGCTTGTGAAAAATGGTAATGTTCTTGGCGTGATTGCGAAGTCCAAACAGGATGTGCCGTATTTGAAACAATATTTGACGGATGTTGTGAAAAAGACGGCACCGTCGTATCATGTGCGCTTGTTTGAGTCGGATGAAAAACTGATTTCACACCTGCAGCGCTTAACGCAGGAAGAAGCGTCAGAAAATTCGGAAAAAACACTGGTGGATTATTTACATTCACTTGCGATGTAGTGGAGAAGACGATGAGAGAGGTGACGATTGGAGCAAAGGAAAGCGGACAGCGTTTTTCTAAGTTTCTGGAAAAGTATTTCAAAGAGGCGCAGACAAGTTTTTTGTATAAAATGCTGCGAAAGAAAAATATCAAGCTAAATGACAAAAAGGCAACGGGCAGTGAAATGCTGCAAACGGGCGATAAAGTAACTGTGTTTTTTTCAGATGAGACCTTTGAGAAATTTCGCGGAGAGACTAAAAAAGTGATTTATCCGGTAATAGATTTGGATATTGTTTATGAAGATGAGGATGTCCTGATTGTGAATAAGCCTGCCGGCATGTTGTCTCAAAAGGCGAAGTCTCAGGATGTTACACTTGTAGAATATATACTTGGTTATTTACAGAAAAAAGGTGAGTGGTCACCGAAAGACAGCCTGAAACCGGGGATTTGCAACCGGCTTGACAGGAATACAAGTGGTCTTGTGATTGCCGGGAAAAGCCTTCGGGGCCTGCAAAAAATGTCGGAGCTTTTAAAAGACCGAACGATGGATAAGTACTATCTTACAATTGTGGAAGGTGTTATGAAAGAACCTTCGGTTGTCCGCGGATACTTAAAAAAGGATGAACAGACAAACCGGGTTCAGATTTTTTCGGAAGACGGAGAAGACCGCGTGTGGATTGAGACCGGGTATGAGCCGTTACGGACCAATGGCACAGTAACACTTTTGAAAGTGAAGCTGGTGACGGGCAAGACGCATCAGATTCGCGGACATCTGGCATCTTTGGGACATCCGCTATTGGGGGATGTAAAATATGGTGCAGCAAAGAGAGCGGATACGAAGCATTATTTTTTGCATGCGAAAACATTGTGTTTTCCTGAAAATATGGGAGAACTTAAAAATCTTTCAGGCAGGGTAGTAACGGCAAAAGAGCCGGATTACTTTGCGAAAATGATAAATAAACAATTTGGAAAGTGAGGAAAAAATATGAAACGTGCAGTGATTTTATTTGCAGAAGGATATGAAACCGTGGAGGCGCTTTTAGTCGTTGATTTACTGCGCCGGGGCGGTGTGGAAGTGACGATGGCTTCAATTACAGAAGATGAATTTGTGAGAAGTTCACATGGCGTAAATGTTGAAATGGACGCTGTTTTAGGAGAAGTGGATGTACTTGATTATGACGCCATCATTCTTCCGGGAGGAATGCCGGGAACCATTAATTTGGGTGAAAGCGATGCAGTCAGAAAGGCAATTCTTGCTATGAATGATGCCGGAAAAATTGTTGCAGCCGTGTGTGCGGCACCTGGAGTTCTTGGTAAATATGGTTTGCTAGAAGGAAAGACGGCATGCAGTTTCCCGCAGCATGAAAAGAATTTGATTGGTGCAACGGTAGTTCGTGAGCCGGTCGTTGTTGACGGTAATATTGTGACAAGCCGTGGTCTTGGAACAACGATGGATTTTGGCTTAAAATTATTGGAGCTGCTTGAGGGAAAAGAAAAGTCAGACGAAATTGCACATAAAACTGTGTACCGGGAGAAAAATTAATGGCAACCTGGAATTCAAGAGGGCTCCGCGGTTCTTTTTTGGAAGAACTTGTAAATATGACAAATGACAAATACCGCTCGCAGAAACTGGCACTTGTACAGAAGGTGCCAACGCCGATTAAACCGATTACGATAGACCAGACAACAAGACATATTACGCTTGCTTACTTTGAACAGAAAAGTACGGTGGATTACATCGGGGTTGTTCAGGGGATTCCGATATGTTTTGATGCGAAGGAATGTGCGACTGATCGGTTTCCGCTTGCGAATGTGCATGAACATCAGATTCGCTTTATGAAAGAGTTTGAGGAGCAGGACGGCATTGCATTTTTATTGATTTATTTCAAAGCAAAAGATACCTTTATGTATCTGCCGTATGCAAAGTTAGATAGATTTTGGAGACGGATGGAAGAGGGCGGAGCAAAGCATTTCAAATATGAAGAATTAGATCCTGCATATGAAATTTCGACCTATTCCGGAACATTTGTCCATTATTTAGAACAGATACAAATGGATTTAGAACAAAGAGACAGCCGCTAAGCAATTTTATCAGCAAAGCGGCTGTCCTCTTTTATTTCGCATTTAGGCTGCGATTATTTCATGCTCTCTTCCTGTTTCTTAATCATCTGACGAACCATCTCGCCACCGATTGATCCAGCTTCACGGGAAGTAAGGTCACCGTTGTAACCATCTTTCAAGTTTACACCAATCTCGTTTGCAACTTCCATTTTGAAACGATTCATAGCCTCTTTAGCCTGTGGTACTTCCATCTTGGATGAATTTTTGTTTGTCATGATTTTTCACCTCCGTTTTATTTATTGTGAAGATAAAGGAATGCCGGGAAACGGCATCCCTTTTGTTGAAATGCTGTTTTTTTCTCCTGCATCCGATTTATCTTGGTAATATTGTTGCCACAAAAAAGAAAAATATAATGGAAATTTGTGGCATAAAAGTAATGAAAAAAAATACTGACAAAAAAATACGAAAATGCTATAATGAAGTTCAATAAGAGGATTGTATAGTTTTGAGAGAAAGCTGTGCTTTTGAAAGGAGAAGTAGGATGCGCTTTCGTGATGTTGGGGTACAATTAGAGTACGACGGTGATTTTAAAATTTATAGAGAAGATGGAATTTCCCGGTATGGAAAACCGGATTATTTATTTTTGTATTTTCATACGGAGTGTTGTGTTGTGCTTGATAAGCAGCCGATTTATGTTAAGCCGCCATCCGTGATTTTATATGATATTGGTGCTAAGCAGCACTATTATGCCGTAAATGATTCCTATAAAGATGATTTTGTGCATTTTTGGCTGGATGACAGCCGTTCTTTTGTGGATGAAATCAATCTGCCGATGAATACGGTGATTCACCTGCCGGAAAATACGTTGATTCCTTCGATGATGAAACAACTCTATCAGGAATATATTTCGATGAATGAGTACAAAGAGACGACGATGGAATGTTTATTTAAAATGATTTTGATTAAAGTTTCCGAGATGTCAGAAAGACGTAAGGTTGCAAAAATACCGGACCGATATGATGAATTGTTTCAGAATCTTCGTTCTCAGATATATTTGGAGCCGTCGAAAGACTGGCATGTATCGGAGTGTGCAGGTGTCAATGGGCTAAGTACACCGTATTTTCAGAAATTGTATAAATCATATTTTGGAAATACGTTTGTGCAGGATGTTGTCCAGAGCCGGATGGAGCACGCCAAACATTTTTTACTGGTTTCCAATTATTCGATTAAGGAAATTGCGGATTTGTGCGGCTATCACAATGAAACATTTTTTATGAAGCAGTTTAAGAAAAATATTCACGTGACACCGAGCCAATACCGGGCGCAGGCACGAAAAAAATTACAGGAATAGCAAAATCGTCATTTTTTTGCCACATTTTCCTGTTACATTTAACACAGTAGTTACTTTGTTGACTACTACTCCCACCCTATTATACGAAGAGGAACACCTAGTCTTTTGACTGGGTGTTCTTCTTTATGTAAAGAAAATCTTGCCAGTTTCCGCCGGATTTAGTATCATAAAGGTAATGGCTTGAGAGGGGCGTTGATATGAAAAAAGAGTATTTTACAATTCCAAATCTAATGGGATATTTTCGGATTTTATTAATTCCTGTATTTTGTGTTTTATATTATCATTCGGAGAATGCTGGCTGCTTTTATGGGGCGGTTATTGTTCTATGTCTTTCGTTTTTGTCGGATTTTTTTGACGGGAAAATTGCAAGACATTTTCATCAGGTGACCGAATGGGGAAAAATGTTAGACCCTATTGCGGACAAACTGACCCAAGCGGCACTTGCGATTATGTGTACCGTGCATTTCCCTGCGACCATCTGGTTGTTTTTATTATTTGCAGCAAAAGAAATTTATATGGGGCTGATGGGATTACTTGTGATTCGAAAGAAAAATCAGGTTTTTGGTGCCAAGCGGTTTGGAAAAATTGGTACGGCAGGCTTGGATTTTGGGATTTTAGCACTTATTTTATTCCCCGGCATGCCTCTTTTAGTATCGAATTTGTTGATTCTGGTATTGATGATTTTAATGGTTGTTACCTGGATTTTGTATCTTCGGTTCCATATCGAATTACTCACAGATAAAACGTTTGGAAAAATAAAAAAACGTTATAAAGCAGTGGGTGTGGCAGGTGTTTTTCTCTATCTGATTTTGGGAGCGGCACTTCCATATCTGAACCAGCCAAAAGTGAGTGAAGAATATAAAAAAGAATTTGCAAATAAAGTTTTTGCATCGGAAAACTCGGCAGGAGACCGCGTGATGCTCATTGAAGATAATGGGGAGGCATTGGCGGAAAGAATTCGAATGCTTGAGCATGCAAAACAATCCATTGTTTTATCCACGTTTGATTTTCATTCGGATATCAGCGGGAAAAAGATGTTGGCTGCCTTGTGGGCAGCGGCAGAACGCGGCGTCAAGGTGAAAATTTTGGCGGATGGCTGCAATTCATGGCTCCGTATGACGGGAAATGCCTATTTTTATGCACTTGCTTCCCATGAAAATGTGACGATAAAAACGTATAATCCGGTCAATCCCCTGTTACCGTTTCGCGCGATGAGCCGGATGCATGATAAGTATGTGATTGTTGATGATTCTTTGTATCTGCTAGGAGGAAGAAATGTTTATGATTCTTTCCTTGGGGCGCAGGACGGACCTAAAAATTATGACAGGGACGTTTTAGTTTACCACGAAGGAGAAAAAGAAGGCTCCCTTTATCAGGTAAAAGCCTATTTTGAAGCAATCTGGAATGATTCGCTGTGTAAGACATGGAATGATAACCATTTGCTTTGGTTAATTCCCGGTGTAAAAAGGGCAGGGCAGGAACTGGAAAAACAGTACATTTCTCTGAAAAAACAGGAACCTGGATGGTTTCAAACCATATCATATCAAGAAAAAACAGTGGCGGCAAACCGGATTACACTGCTCTCAAACCCGACTTGTCTTTACAGCAAAGAACCGCAGGTGTTTTACGGTCTGTGCGAACTGATGAAGCAGGCCAAAAAAGAAGTTATCTGGCACACACCGTATATTATCAATAATGATTATATGTATGGTGAAATTGCAAAGATAGCCAAAGAGGTCCCTGAATTTACCATTATGACAAATTCAGTGAAAAATAACGGAAATCCGTTTGGCTCCGTGGATTATGCACTTCACAAGGATGAGGTGTTAAAGATGGGGGCGAAAGTGCTTGAGTACCACGGTGGTGTTTCTTACCACGGAAAGAGTGCGGTGATTGATGACAGGCTTGCAATTGTCGGTTCTTTTAACATGGATATGAAGAGTGCTTATCAGGATACAGAGTTAATGCTGGTGATTGACAGCAGGCCTTTGTGTGAGATATTGAAAAAAAGTTTTACTTCCTATCAAGAAGAAGCGGATGCAGCAGACGGTACAGTGGACAGTAAAGAGGAACTTTTTGATGATACAACAGGTGTGTTAAAAAAAGTTTCCAACTATGTAATCTCAAAGCTGAATCCGTATTTGCGATATTTGTTCTGATAATTTGTTGAAAAATTTGTAGAAATGGTGTATGATAAGGTGGACTATGAAAAAGTATGGAGGAATATCATGAGCGACAAGTTAAAAGTAGGTATCCTTGGCGGTACCGGTATGGTAGGCCAGCGTTTTATTTCGCTGTTGGAGAATCACCCTTGGTTTGAAGTAACAACAATTGCAGCAAGTCCAAGAAGTGCGGGGAAAACATATGAAGAGGCAGTAGGCGGCCGCTGGAAAATGCAGAAACCGATGCCGGAAGCGGTAAAAAATATAGTTGTAAAAAATGTAAATGACATTGAGGCAGTCAGCAGCGAAGTTGATTTTGTTTTTAGTGCCGTAGATATGACAAAAGAAGAAATCAAAAAGATTGAAGAAGATTATGCAAAAACCGAGACACCGGTTGTTTCTAACAACAGTGCACACCGCTGGACACCGGATGTTCCAATGATTGTACCGGAAGTAAATCCGGAGCATTTAGAGGTTATCGAGAGCCAGAAAAAACGTCTGGGAACAAAGAGAGGCTTTATCTGTGTAAAACCAAACTGTTCGATCCAGAGTTATGCACCGGCACTTACCGCATGGAGAAAGTTTGAGCCGACACTGGTTGTTGCTACGACTTATCAGGCAATTTCCGGAGCGGGAAAGACATTTAAAGACTGGCCGGAGATGGAGCATAATATTATTCCATATATTGGCGGCGAAGAAGAAAAGAGTGAACAGGAGCCGCTTCGTATCTGGGGTAAAGTTGAGAATGGACAGATTGTAAAAGCCGATGGCCCATTGATTACAAGCCAGTGTATCCGTGTACCGGTACTGGATGGACATACGGCTGCGGTATTTGTTAATTTTAAACAGAAACCAACGAAAGAAGAGCTGATTCAGGCACTTGTTGAGTTTAAGGGTGCACCTCAGGAATTGGGACTGCCAAATGCACCAAAGCAGTTCATTCAGTATTTAGAAGAGGATGACCGCCCACAGGTTGCTTTGGATGTAAATTATGAAAATGGATTTGGCGTTAGTATCGGACGTCTTCGAAAAGACGCATATTTTGACTGGAAATTTGTGGGACTTTCCCATAATACCGTACGTGGTGCAGCAGGTGGTGCTGTGCTGATGGCGGAACTTTTGAAAGACAAAGGATATATAACAGCTAAATAAATTGGGAAAGGATGATGGGAATGAGTAAATTTCGTGTGCTGGTCAAAGGAATTGTGCAGTATCAGGATTCTTATTTAGCAGTGGAGCGCTGGTATGATGACCGTATTTTTGACCCTTATCAGTGGGAATTTATTGATGGGGAGATGGAATTCGGAGAGACACCGGAAAAAGCAGTAGAGCGCATTGTGGCGGAAAAAACAGGAGTGGCTGTTCAGGTAAATAAGCCACTGTACACCTGGGGATTTACCGCAGGTGAGATTTGTACATGTGGAATTGCTTTTCTGTGTGATGCACAGATGGATGAAGTGATTTTGGCAGAGGAACTTCGTGACAGTAAGTGGGTTCCAAAAAGCGAAATTGCTCAGGTAATCACCAATCAGGCAGTTGTTAAAGATATCGAGAAGGCGGGTCTGACAAGTAGTTTTGACCTGGATGATTTTGGAAAGGTGGATTTGTTTATTGAACCTATGGATTAAGAATGGACATGTTTTAGACCCTGCCAATCATCTGGATGAAGTATGTGATGTATATGTGAAAGAGGGAAAGGTTGCCTGTGTTGGCAGCCTTTCGTCGGATAAAATTCCAGACGAATGTACGGTGATTGATGCAGAAGGAAAATACGTGATGCCGGGACTTGTTGATTTGCATGTGCACCTAAGAGAACCCGGTTTTGAGTACAAGGAAACAATTTATTCCGGTACGCACGCGATGGCAAAGGGCGGTTTTACAGCGGTTTGCCCGATGCCAAATACAAAGCCTGTGACAGATTCTCCGGCAATGATTGAAAAAATTCTTAAGATTGCCAAAACAGACAGTCCGATTCGTGTTTATCCTGTTGGGGCTGTTACGAAAGGGCAGCTTGGCGAGGAAATGACGGATATTGCCGGTATGGTAAAAGCAGGAGCAAAAGCAATTAGCGAAGATGGCAAGTCCGTGATGAATGCCGAAATTTACCGTGAAGCGATGAAAGAAGCAAAAAAAGCGGGAATTCCGGTGCTTGCCCATTGTGAAGATAAAAACATGGTAGGCCACGGAGCAATGAATGCGGGGGAAAAAGCCAAAGAACTTGGAATCTGCGGAATCACCAATGCGGTAGAAGATGTGATTGTGGCAAGAGATATTCTTCTTGCGAAAGAAACCGGAGTTCATCTTCATTTGTGTCACTGTTCAACAAAAGACAGTGTAAAAATGGTTCGTATTGCAAAAAAGGATGGCGTCAGTGTATCAGCAGAAGTATGTCCACATCATTTTGCAATGACAGAGGATGAAATCGCAGGAGACGATGCGAATTATAAAATGAATCCACCACTGCGAAGTGCTGCGGATGTAGAAGCTTTGGTGGATGGTTTAGCGGATGGCACGATGGAAGCAATTTCTACGGACCATGCGCCACACGGCGAAGAAGAAAAGAAACAGTCGATTGCAAAGGCACCGTTTGGAATTGTTGGTTCAGAAACGGCATATGCACTTTCTGTGACACATCTTGTGAAGACGGGAAAATTAACCCCGCTTCAGTTAGTTGAAAAAATGAGTACGAATCCATGCCGGATTCTTTCGGTACCAGGCGGAACACTTTCTGTGGGGGCACCGGCGGACATTACAATTGCGGATATGGATTCGGAATATGTGATTGATAAGAATACCTTTTTATCAAAAGGTAAGAACACACCATTTGATGGAGCAAAAGTCAATGGTCGTGTGTATTATACGATTGTAGGCGGAAACATTGTTTATCAATATGAATAAATGGAGGACACCATGATTGATCAATTAGTTGAAAAAATTAAAAAGACAAAGGCACCGGTTGTTGTTGGATTAGACCCTATGCTTTCTTATATTCCGGAATGGATTTTAAAAGATGCCATTTCAAAATATGGAGAGACCATGGAGGCGGCCGGAGAAGCGATTTGGGTATATAACAAAGGAATCGTGGATGCGGTTTATGATTTGATTCCGGCTGTAAAACCTCAGATTGCCATGTATGAGCAGTTTGGAATTCCGGGACTTGTGGCTTTTCAGAAAACAGTAAATTACTGCAAAGAAAAGGGACTGGTTGTTATCGGTGATGTGAAACGTGGCGATATTGGTTCGACTTCAACGGCTTACGCAAATGCTCATTTGGGCAGTGTGACCGTTGGGACTACCGTTTGCCGTGGCTTTGATGAGGATATGATTACGGTCAATCCGTATCTTGGTACCGATGGTGTGAAACCATTTGTTGATGTCTGCAAAGAGGAAAAGAAGGGTATTTTTGTTTTGGTAAAGACTTCAAATCCATCTTCCGGCGAATTTCAGGATAAGTTAATCGATGGAAAACCATTGTATGAGTTAGTTGGTGAACATGTGGCAAAATGGGGCGAAGATTGTGTTGGCTCCTGCGGTTACAGCGAGGTAGGTGCGGTTGTTGGTGCTACTTATCCGGAAATGGGTAAAGTGCTTCGTAATATTATGCCAAAAAGTTATATTCTGGTGCCGGGTTATGGTGCACAGGGAGGAACAGCAGATTCCCTTCGTCCATACTTCAATGAAGATGGACTTGGTGCAATTGTAAATTCATCCCGTGGTATTATTTGTGCTTACAAACAGGAGAAGTATGCTTCATTTGGTGAGAAAAATTATGCCGATGCTTCTCGTCAGGCAGTAATTGACATGATTGAGGACATTAACCGTATTTTCTAATAATTTTAGAAAATAGTTTTGGAAAGGAAAAGATGATGGCAAAGATACAGTGTATGGCAAAGGTAACGGAAGTTTCTGTTCTTGCAGAAGGGATTGTATCCATGTGGCTGTCGGCTCCGGGAGTTGCGAAATCGGCAAAACCGGGACAGTTTATTTCGCTGTACTGCGATAATTCGGATACACTTCTTCCACGTCCGATAAGTCTTTGTGAAGTGAATCAAAAAGATGGTCTTCTCCGCATTGTATTCCGCATTGTTGGTGCGGGAACAAAGGAATTTGCGGCGAAAGAAAAGGATGATGAAATCCGGATTCTCGGACCTTTGGGAAATGGATTTCCATTGGATGCTTGTGAAAAAGACAAGACGGCAGTGTTAATTGGTGGTGGAATTGGAATTCCGCCGCTTTTGGAACTTGCAAAGCAATTGCCTTGTAAAACAACGGTGGTGGTTGGTTACCGAAATGCCGATACTTTTTTGCAGGAAGAATTGGAAGAGGCGGCAGAGCGTGTTGTAATTGCTTCAGATGATGGCAGTATCGGAATAAAAGGAACCGTTTTGGATGCCATGGAAGCAGAAGGTGTGACCGGAGACTGTATTTTTTCCTGTGGACCAACGCCGATGCTTCGCGGTGTGAAACAATGGGCTTTTGAAAAACAGATTCCGGCGTGGATTTCAATGGAAGAAAAGATGGCATGCGGTATTGGTGCCTGTCTTGCCTGTGTGTGTGAGTCAAAGGAAATCGACTCGCATTCAAAAGTGAAAAATAAACGTATTTGTAAAGATGGTCCGGTCTTTTTATCGACAGACATTGAGTTATAAGGAGGAGGAAAATGAGCAAACAGTTAGAAGTAAATTTCGCGGGAATCACGTTTCCAAATCCAATAACGACGGCGTCCGGTACGTTCGGCTCCGGACTCGAATACAGTGAATTTGTGGATTTGAAGAAACTTGGTGCCGTGACGACAAAGGGTGTTGCCAATGTACCGTGGCCCGGAAATCCGACACCGCGTATTGTGGAAACCCACGGCGGTATGCTCAATGCCATTGGGCTTCAGAATCCGGGAATTGATACTTTAATTGCACGTGATTTGCCATATCTGCATGAACATGGTGCACATATTATTGTGAATGTGTGCGGGCGTTCCAAAGAGGATTATGTGGAAGTAGTTGAACGTCTTGCGGATGAAGACGTGGATATGTTAGAGATTAACATTTCCTGTCCGAATGTAAAGGCAGGCGGGATTGCTTTTGGACAGAAACCGGAGATGGCAGAAGAGATTACGAAAGCTGTGAAAGCAGTGGCAAAGCAGCCGATTGTTATGAAACTTAGTCCAAATGTTACAGACATTACGGAGATGGCAAAAGCGGTGGAAGCCGGAGGCGCAGATGGTGTTTCGCTGATTAATACGTTGACCGGTATGAAGATTGATGTAGCAAGAAAAACATTTGCCCTTGCCAATCAGACCGGCGGTATGTCCGGTCCATGCGTGAAACCGGTTGCAGTGCGGATGGTATATCAGGTAGCAAATGCTGTTTCCATTCCAATCTTAGGAATGGGCGGCGTGCAGAATACCGAGGATGCTTTAGAATTTTTGATGGCAGGTGCTACCATGGTGGCAGTCGGTACGGCAAACTTTTTTAATCCGTATGCAACATCCCAGATTATTGACGGATTAGAGGAGTATGTAAAGAAGGAAAATCTTTCGAATATCCGTGATATTATCGGATGTGTAAAATAGTAAGAAATTAAGTTAAGATACAAAAGGAAGTGTTTCGAAACGCTTTGTTACACTTTAGAATGGAGGTCAATATGAAATCGTATATGCAGATGAGCAGGGAGGAACTCCTGTCATTGAAAGCTAGTCTGGAAGAAGAGTTTAAAACGGAAGAGGCGAAAGGGTTGTCTTTAAACATGGCACGTGGTAAGCCGGGAGCTTCTCAACTTGCATTATCTATGCCGATGTTAGATGTGATTAACAGCAAATCTGACATGAAAACTTTATTAGGAAATGATACCAGAAACTATGGTGACTGGGATGGAATCGGAGAGTGCCGCCAGTTGTTAGCTGATATGATGGAAGTAAAAAAGGACAATGTAATTGTATGTGGAAATTCCAGCTTGAATATTATGTATGATACGGTTGCCCGTTCCATGATTCGTGGTGTGAATGGTTCAACTCCGTGGTGCAAACTGGACAAAGTTAAATTTTTGTGTCCGGTTCCGGGATATGACAGACATTTCAAAATTACGGAGTTATTTGATATCGAGATGATTAACATCCCGATGGATGAAAATGGTCCGGATATGGATTTAGTTGAAAAATATGTGAATAACGATGAGGCAGTAAAAGGTATCTGGTGTGTGCCGAAGTACTCTAATCCGACTGGTATCACATACTCGGATGAGGTAGTAAAACGTTTTGCAAATCTTCATCCGAAAGCAGAAGATTTCCGTATATTCTGGGATAATGCGTATTGTATTCATCACATTTACGATGAAATTCATGACAAAATTCCAAACATTTTGGAAGAGTGCGAAAAAGCAGGAAATCCGGATATGGTTTATATGTTTGGTTCAACTTCAAAGGTAAGTTTTCCTGGCTCCGGTGTTTCCGCAATTGCGACATCGCTTGCCAATGTGGAATTTATCCGTCAGCACATGACTGTGCAGATTATCGGACACGATAAGATTAATCAGCTTCGTCATGTAAGATTCTTTAAGGATATTGATGGTCTGAAAAATCATATGCAGAAACATGCGGAGCTCCTGCGTCCGAAGTTTGAGGCCGTTTTGCAGATTTTAGAGGAAGAACTTAAGGGACTCGAAATTGGCTCCTGGGTGAAACCGCGTGGTGGTTATTTCATTTCCTTTAATGCTATGCCTGGCTGTGCAAAAGCGATTGTCGATAAATGTAAGCAGCTTGGTGTAGTTCTTACGGGAGCAGGTGCTACTTATCCATATGGAAAAGATCCGGAAGATTCCAATATCCGAATCGCTCCTTCTTTCCCAACACCGGAAGAAATGGCAGAAGCAACAAAAATTTTTGCTCTTTGTGTCAAATTAGCATCCGTTGAAAAACTGTTAAACGACTAGGAGGATTGAAAATGGAACGATATAAAGAAGAGTTTATTGAGTTTATGGTAGAGAGTGATGTTTTGAAATTTGGCGAATTTACGCTGAAAAGTGGAAGAAAATCACCATTTTTCATGAACGCAGGTGCTTATGTAACCGGCTCTCAGTTAAAACGTTTGGGCGAATATTATGCAAAAGCGATTCACGACCAGTATGGAGATGATTTTGACGTTTTATTCGGACCTGCATACAAAGGAATACCGCTTAGCGTAGCAACCACAATTGCTTTTTATGAATTGTATGGAAAAGAAATCCGTTACTGTTCAAACCGCAAAGAAATCAAGGATCATGGTGATACCGGAATTTTGCTTGGAAGCAAAATCAAGGATAAAGAGCGTGTGGTAATTATTGAGGATGTTACGACTTCAGGAAAATCCATCGAAGAAACTTTCCCGATTATTCAGGCACAGGGAGATGTGGAGATTGTCGGACTTATGGTTTCCCTAAATCGTATGGAGCAGGGAAAAACAAAAGAAAAGAGTGCGTTGGATGAAATTCGTGAAGTATATGGATTCAAAACGGCTGCTATCGTTTCAATGGAAGAGGTAGTTGAGCGTTTGTATAATAAAGAATGCCTTGGGAAAATTGTGATTGATGACAAAATGAAGGCATCCATCGATTCGTACTATGAGAAGTACGGTGTTCAAAAGTAAATGATTGGAAAACTTGTCGCATGACGCCGGGGATTTTGTGTTCCCGGCGTTTTTCGCTGAAAAAACGTGTATTTGAACAAATTTTCGGTTTCTTTTTTGGTACTAATTGATAATTTACAAGGAGAAAATAAGGTGCTAAGATAGGAAACACTCCACCTCCAATAACAAAAAGGAGGTACCAAAATGAAAATTGCTTTTTGGAGCAATGTCAGAGGACATTCCGGTGTTACAAGTAATTTGGCTTGTATCAGCGTATTATCAGCATTAAGTTGTCCAAATGAGCGGACAATTGTCTTTGAAAATCACAAAAATATTGTGAATCTGGGGAGTACTTATTATCATCCGCAGTCTGCCGGATGTGTAAGAGAGCCCATGTATTACCAGACCGCAAGCGGTCTGGAGAAGGTTCTTCAATTAGTGGAAAAAGGAGAAGAACTTTCCGAAGAAAATTTATATGGTTTGACTAAGGATTACTTGGGAAAACGTCTTTTTTATCTTCCTTCAGAACCGGTAAAGAGTTCTGATTATCTGGAGTATTATTTAGAACGGGAAGCAGTTCGGACGATGGAATGTTTAGAACGGCTTAGCGATATGGTTATGGTCGATACGTCGGCCGCACCGTTAGCGAGCTCGCGTAAAATTTTACAACAGGTTGATTTGGTTGTTGTGAATTTGAATCAGAATCTTCCGTTGCTTTCTCATTTTTTTCGAAATTATTCATCCATACAGGAAAAGGCATTTTATCTGATTGGAAATTATGATGGAAAGTCGGAGCTTACAAAGTCGGCGATTATGAAACGGTTTCATATACCCGGCGCAAAGATTGGCACGATTCCGCATGATACCGGTTTTTCCGATGCGATGTCAAGGGGGCAGCTGATTCCTTTTTTGCTGAAAAATTATATGCAAGAAAATTCTCTTTCCCATAAGATGTTTATGCAGTCAGTGAAAGAGACAGTGTCTTTGCTGCAGGAACAGATTCGAAAGCATGGATGAAAGGAGAGGTGGAGCATGAAGAAAATGAGAAAAAGAATTGCACTTTTTTTCGCTCTTTCGCTCTGTGTGAGTGTACGGCCGGTTTTAGCAAAAAGGATGGTATCTGATTTTTCGGAGTTTAAGCAGTTGTGTGAATCAGATACGAAGGAAACCATCGAGCTGACTTCGGATATAATCGTGGATGAACCTGTAGTGATACGAGGAGAGAAAATAATTCATGGCAGAGGACATCGTGTGATTCGGAGCGCTTTGCCTGGGAAAGTTTATGGTGGATGTCTGTTTTTAGTGCAGGGGAAAAAATGTGAATGGAGCCGAGTGACGGTTTCCGGCAGTGTGGGGGGAGATACAAAATCTAAGATATTTGGAAGGTTAATCGAAGTCAGACAGGGAACATTGGTGATTGGAAAAGGATGCTTTCTGCGGGATAATGTGAATGAAACGCTTGCGGTCAACGGAGGTGGAGCGGTTGAGATTGGCAGTGGAGGTATTTGCATTATGAAAGCAGGGAGCGTGCATAACAACAGAAATGTTTCCGGTGGAGCGGCCTTTTATGTAAAAAAGGGCGGCCGATTAATGATACAGGGAGGTGTAATTACCGGTAACAAAACGATAGGAATCGGTGCTGTGGAAGGGTTTGATGGAAGAGGTGGAGCGATTTACTCGGAAGGCAGTGTCTGGTTCAAAGGTGGAGTTATATCAGGAAATATGGCAAAAGGTTATCGAAAAGGTGATATTTGTTACGGAGGTGTCGGTGGAGCTGTTTATGTGGCAAAAGGCGGTTCGTTATTTGTTCAGGGCGGCAGATTGACAAACAATCCGGATGAAAGGAAGGAGCAGATTTATGCTGATGGCAAGGTTACCGGCTGGAAAAACAAGAAATCAAAGAAAAAGGAGTCACAACAAAATCAGTCGAAGACAACTAAGCCGAAGCCAAAAAAGTCAAATGGAAACCGGCAAAAACATAACCTTATGCCAGCTAAAACGGCAAAACCAAAGCCGGAAAAGACAGATACCATAAAAAAGGAAAAACAACAAAAGGCAGATTCGACAGAGCATAAAAAAACAATAATGCCGGTTATGGATAAAAGTGAAGAAGTACATGGGCGGGTTTTGTATGTCGAGCCGGATAATACAGATTTTGTCGAAGAAAAGTGGCATTTTTCAGTAGATGCACTGAAGGTGGCACGACAGTTTATACACCGTCAGGAAAAGCCTTTTAGCAGAGAGGTAAATGATAGCTTTTTAAGGCAGTTTGCAAAGGCGAAAAAAGGAGTGGTAAAAAATGAATGAATTTCAAAAAGATTATTTACTGAAGCGTCAGGACTATGGTGTTTTATATCCTTACGTGATGGAAGAAACGGTCACAGACATTCATTGGAATGGCAGACAGTTATGGATTGATGACTTGGAAAAGGGGCGGTATATGGCACCGGAAGTTTTATCTGAGTCATTTGCAAATCGGTTTTCCATGCTATTATCGAATTTATCAAATAAGGCATTTAACAGGGATAATCCGGTTATGGAAGTGGAAACGGAAGAACTTCGTGTCTGTCTGGTGCATCCAAGTGTTGCGTATTCCGGGCTTTCGATTTCACTGAAAAAAACACCTGCCGTGCGCCGGCTGAAAAAAGAGGATATGACAGGAAATGGCTACTGTGATGCAAAAGTGATTGAATTTCTGATTCAATGTATGGCAGCGCATTGCAGTATTGCAATATGCGGATGTTCCGGTTCCGGAAAAACGGAATTATTGAAATATCTGACGCAGTATATTCCTGCTGCAGAGCGAACTGTTACGATAGAGGATGTGTTAGAGATTCATTATCAGAAAATGAATCCTAATAAAGATTGTGTGGAGATGAGAGTGGCGGAAAACTTTTCTTATACGCAGGCAATCCAAATATGTATGAAACAATTGCCAAACTGGCTGATTTTGTCCGAAATCAAGTCCGAGGAGGTGAAATGTTTCTTAGAGTCCATTCGTACCGGAGCTTGTGGTATGACTACGATGCTTGCAGAGGATGTAAGGAGTATTCCGGAGAGAATCCTAGCTATGGCAGGAGAAAAAGAAGATAGCAGATGGATTGAAAATGACACGTATCGTTACTTGGATATTGGTATTTTAGTGAAAAGTAAACGGGATGAGACGGGACTTTTGCACCGCTTTATTGACCAGATTGGTGTGTTTGAACGGGAACCGGTAAGGGGAGGAGAAACTGCGAACCGGACGATTATGCTCGTGGAAGATGGAAAAGTTGTTAATTATCGTCTTCCCAAAAGTTTGTCGAGAAAATTTCAAATTGGGGAAATTGTTCCCGGAAATGATTGGAGGCTTTCATGAAAGTGTGCGATGAATCTCTTTATCATGAGATTGCTGTGATTTATCGTTTTCTCCATTTGTATGAGCGAATGGAAACGATGGAAGGGGAAGCACTCGAGTTTATAACACGTGATTTTGATGCGTGGAAAAGGAGAAGAGAACAAAGAAGGCAGTCTGAGAAAAAGATAAAAAAAGAGTATTTGTTATCGGTGATACTGGCATTTATCCTCTGTTTGGTTTCTTTTCTTATGCTGTATTTTTGCTCTCTTATGCTGATGGGAAAAGAAACGAATATACTTGGTTCTACTGCTGTTTTTTGTGGTATGGTTTTGTTGACTGTTACTTGTTTTTTATTATGGTTTTGGAAGAAAAAGAGGAAAAAGGACAGTACCATCTTAGCGCAGGAGATGAGACAGATGGCTTCTTACTGGATTATGACAGCTGCCTGTTCTTTGCAGACAAAAGGTGTTTATCAAATGATTTTGCTGTCGATTGAGGAAATGGATGGCTGGTTTCGTGAAGAATTGGAAACTTTATTGGAAAATATTCGGCAGGATCCGGCCTCTTATAAGCCATATGATTCTTTTTGTGAGGAACTTGATGACATGGAGTTTCGCATCGCAATGAGAGTATTGGGAAGGGCAAATGTCGATGGCTGTGAGCAGGCAAAGCAGGAGATATTTTTCCTTATGGAACAGTTGTATAGTAAGTACGATGAGAAAGAGGAGAGCAGCAGTAAAAAGCATGTGATGCATCTGCGTGCATTTCGTCGGATTCCACTTTTTATTGCCGGTGTAAAAATCATGTGGGACAGCGTTTTAGTATTTTCTCTTCTTGTTCAGCAGATGACGATTTGGAATGGAGGGTGAGATGAGCCGATTAGTGGATGAATTTATACTTATGTTATTGTTCACAGCACTTTCTTTTCTTTTGGTGTTCTATCTCTCTCAGAATGTGAGATATGGAAGTGCCAGAACATATTACCGGGAGGCTGTATATCAATTGCAGAAAAGTGATTATTCGGAAGAGACAAAAAAACAATGTTATAAGGAGGCAAAAGACAGAGGCTATCAGGTACAGATAGAAAGCAAAACGACAGGGTATGTTCGTGTTATTCTGCAGTATGATGTCATTTTTCCTTTTGGATTACGAAAAAAATATGTGATTGATGGGTATGAATATGCAGGATAGGAGGTGATTTGTGTGAAGACAATTGTGATATCGATGATTGGAATTGGTTCAATTTTATTTGTTGTTATGATTCAACATACGGCGTCAAAACGAATGTGGTCTTATGAAAGAGCGGAAACTTGTTTATCATCTGCTATGGAGCAGACAATGTCGGAGGTGATGGAAGAAAACCATTATGGAATTGAAAATCGCAATGAGATGTTAGCGGCCCTTTTACAGTCCCTGATTGCAAAATGGAACCATGAAATTGATTTGACAGTTCTGGTTCATAAAATGGATTATGATAAAAGACAGATGGATGTGGAGGTCTGTGGCAGAATGAATATGGATGAGGGAAAAGAAGAAACGGTGAGTGTGAGAAGAAAAATTGTTTTTGAAAAAGATTAAATGATGGCAAGAAGCCGAAAGAAACTATTCGGCTTCTTCCGGCTCCTCTGTTATTTTTGGTTTGAGTTCAAGTTTTACTGTATCAATTCGATTTCCATCAACTTTAAGTACTGTGTACCTGGCAAATTCATCTTCGGCTGTTTCTCCTTCAGTTGGAAAATGCTCCAACAGGTTAATGACATGTCCCGCAATCGAGTCATAATCATCGGATTTGAGTGGTACGCCGAGTGCTTCGGCAATGTCATCTAATGGCGTAGAACCAAGCACTTTGTAGACGGAATCAGAAAGTACCTGAATGTCATCTTCTTCGTCTGTGTCGTACTCATCACGTAGTTCGCCAACGATTTCCTCAATGAGGTCTTCCATCGTAATCAAACCGGCGAGAGCACCATATTCGTCCAGAACAATGGTCATCGGAATGGAGTCCTTCCGCATTTCCATAAAAAGTTCGGAGACATTTTTGTATTCATAGGTGACATGAGCTTCCCTCATCAAAGATTTGATGTTCAGGTTCTCTTTGTCGCCCTGATAAAAAACAAAATCTTTTAAGTTGATAATACCAATGATGTGATCAATGGTTTCTTCATATACCGGAAGTCTTGCGTATTTGTTTTCCGTAAATTCCGTCAGCAGTTCGTCATAGGAAATGTTTGCTTCCACCATGGCAATATCCATACGTGGAATCATAACATCTTTGGCAAGTGTATCACCAAAGTCTACGATATTGGTAATCATCTTACGCTCCTCGCTTTCGATGACACCTTCTTCGTGGCTGACATCAACAAAGGTACGCAGTTCATCTTCCGTAATACTGCTTGATTTTTTGGAAGTGTCCACACGCAATAAAAACATTAAAAATTTCGCAAACTGATTGACGATAAAAATAACCGGCGTCAATATGTGAGTGATGGCAGAAATCGAACTCGCATAGAAGAGTGCTAATTTTTCTGCATTTTTGGTCGCAAGATTTTTTGGCGTGATTTCTCCAAAAATCAAAATCAATACAGTCAGAATACCGGTTGCAATACCGGCAAAAAGACTGGTGCTGTTTTCCATACCAATCCGTTTGCATATTGAAAATGCATAGGATGTTGATATCGAAGAAGCAGAAAGATTTACAATGTTGTTACAAATCAGTACAGCACTCAGCATTTTGGAAGGTTCTTCGATTAACTTCAAAACGCGTTTTGCTGCTTTGTTATTTTCCTCTGCCAAAGAGCGCATACGGATTTTATTTACCGTTGTTAATGCCGTCTCTGCAGAAGAGAAATATGCGGATAATATGAGTAAAATTATAATTATAAGTATATTTACCGCGTCACTGGGCCCCAAGTCCTCATCTCCTTTTGTATCCAGGGTCGTTATGGATTATTTTCCAACCATTGTATCTGATTGGGTGAATATTGTCAAGTTTTGTCTTTTGCCAAATCAGCTTAAAGCCTGACGTTTTCTGGCCATTTCATCACTGTCGAGATATTCGTCATATGTGGTTACCTTGTCAATCATACCATTTGGCGTAAATTCAATGATACGGTTGGCGATGGTCTGGATAAACTGATGATCCTGGGAAGTGAATAAAACAACACCGGGGAATTTAATCAGACCATTGTTTACGGAAGTGATGGATTCCATATCTAAGTGGTTTGTTGGTTCATCCATTAAAAGGACGTTAGAACCAAGCATCATCATTTTGGAAAGCATAACACGAACTTTCTCACCACCGGAAAGTACATTGACTTTCTTTAATCCATCGTCGCCCTTAAAGAGCATACGTCCTAAAAAGCCGCGGACATAAGTAGCATCTTTTTCCGGAGAAAATGGCATCAGCCAGTCTACGATGGTATCGTTACTGTCAAAGTATGCTGTGTTATCTTTCGGGAAATATGAGTTGGAAGTCGTAATTCCCCATTTATAATCGCCTTCGTCCGGTTCCATTTCACCGGCAAGAATCTGGAATAAGGTTGTTGCCGCAATACCGTAAGAACCAACAAAAGCAATTTTATCATCGTGGCCAACGGTAAAGGAAACATTGTCAAGCACTTTTTCGCCATCAATCGTTTTTGAAAGATTGGTAACGGTAAGAACTTCATTCCCGATTTCGCGGTCCGGTTTAAAGTCAACATAAGGATATTTACGGCTGGATGGACGCAGAGTGTCTAACTCGATTTTTTCCAGCGCACGTTTTCTGGAAGTAGCCTGTTTGGATTTGGAAGCGTTTGCACTGAATCGCTGGATAAATTCCTGCAATTCCTTGATTTTTTCTTCCTTCTTTTTATTGGCTTCTTTCATCTGTTTAATCATTAACTGGCTGGATTCATACCAGAAATCGTAGTTACCTGCATAAATCTGCATTTTGCCGTAATCTAAGTCAACGGTATGAGTACATACTTTGTTGAGGAAATAACGGTCATGGGATACTACAATAATTGTATTCTCAAAATCAATGAGAAATTCTTCTAACCAGCGGATGGAGTCCAAATCCAAATGGTTTGTCGGCTCATCGAGAAGAAGAATATCCGGGTTGCCAAATAAGGCGCGTGCTAACAAGACTTTAACCTTGTCTGTGTCCGGCAGTTCGCTCATCTGCTTATAGTGAACTTCCGTTGCGATACCAAGTCCGTTTAACAAGGTGGCAGCGTCAGCTTCTGCTTCCCATCCGTTCATGGTGGCAAACTCAGCCTCGAGTTCGCTTGCACGCATACCATCTTCTTCGGAAAAGTCCTCCTTTGCATAAATGGCATCTTTTTCCTTCATGATGTCATACAATTTTTGATTTCCTGCGATTACAGTGTCCAAAACAATTTGGTCGTCATATTTAAAATGGTCCTGCTCCAATACGGAAAGACGCTCGCCGGGTCCTAAACTGATTTCACCGGTTGTTGGCTCTAATTCGCCGGAAAGAATTTTCAAAAAAGTAGACTTTCCTGCACCATTGGCACCGATGATACCGTAGCAGTTTCCTTCGGTGAATTTAATATTCACTTCCTCGAAAAGCGCTTTTTTTCCGAAACGTAATGAGATGTTACTTGCTTGAATCATAATTTCCTCCATGTTTGTTTCATACTAAAGTTTTTGCCATAAGGCATAACATATCTATTCTATTTTACTAGAAATTCTCTAAATTGCAAGGATTTCTTTACAGCAGCGGAGGAATATGGTACATTTTATCATGCAGAAAAAAGCTGCCTGGCGTGCAGCTGATTTAGAAAGGGAGATATTATGCCAACAAAAAAACAAAAACAGGCTGTAATTCGACAGCTTTTAATTCCGATATTTTTGATTATTGCGGCACTTTTGTACCAACCGGTAAAAGGGCTTTTTGTCTCAAAGGAAAAGCCTGTTGAGACAAAAGCGGATGGTGGCAGCCTTACGGTTTCTTATATCGATGTGGGACAGGGGGATGCTACGCTTATTGAAAAAGGAAACTTTAGTATGTTAATTGATGCCGGGAAAAATGAAAAAGGGCAGATGGTTGTTTCTTATCTGAAGAAAAAGGGTATCAAAAAGTTAAATATATTAGTGGGAACTCATCCGGACAGTGACCATGTCGGAGGTCTTGATGATGTCATTAACAATGTTCAGGTAGACACGGTGTACCTGCCTGAGGCAAAAAAACAGACGAAAACGTACCGGGATGTGGGAAGTGCCTTAAAGAGTGTGAATAAGACGGCACAGATGCCGGAAATCGGAAAGGAATATCGGTTTGAAAAAAATGTGGTAATCCGCTTTTTGGGTCCACTCAAAAATTACAAGGAAGCAAATAATAATTCTTTGGTGGTGCAGCTTGCCTATGGAAAAAATCGTTTCTTATTTATGGGTGATGCGGAAGAAAAAGCAGAAGAGGATATGCTAAAAGAGAATTATGATCTTGAATGTGATGTGTTAAAAGTCGGACACCATGGAAGTTATACGGCGACAGGGGATGCTTTCCTTACAAAAGCGGATCCGGCATATGCTGTTATTAGTGCAGGAAAGGATAATTCTTATGGACATCCTCATGCGGCTACTCTTGCTAAACTTGAGGATGATGATATACAGATATACCGTACGGATACGATGGGAACGATTGAGGCGGTTTCAGATGGGAATCAGATTCATATGGAAACGGAGAAGGGGAAAACAAACGAATAGTTGATAGTTGCATTTTCAAGGGAATCCCATTATAATAAGTAAGATACCACATAAGAAGGAGGAGCCATATGGAGGAAGAAAAGACAGTCGGATTGGTTGAAACGTTTGATACCGGTGAATTGTCAACGGAATTGATTCCGCCGAATTTTACGGATCCGGATGATTTGTTTGAAATCTTGAAAAAAACGGTCAGCAGTTACCATCCTTCCAATGATTTGGATATGATTAACAAAGCTTATGAACTGGCGAAGGATGCCCATAAAGACCAGAAGAGAAAATCCGGCGAACCATACTTGATTCACCCGGTATGTGTGGCGATAATTCTTGCACAGCTTGAGATGGATAAAGAGACCATCGTGGGGGGGCTGCTTCACGATGTTGTTGAAGATACGAAATATACGACAGAAGATTTGACAGAGATGTTCAGCGCAGAAATTGCGGCATTAGTGGATGGCGTTACAAAACTGACACAGTTGAATTATTCTTCTGATAAATTAGAGTTACAGGCGGAAAATCTGCGTAAGATGTTTCTTGCGATGGCGAAGGATATCCGTGTAATTATTATTAAACTGGCTGACCGCCTTCATAATATGCGGACAATGCAGTTTATGAAGCCGGAGAAACAGAAAGAAAAATCAAAAGAGACGATGGAAATTTATGCACCGATTGCGGACCGGCTTGGTATATCCAAAGTAAAGGTTGAATTGGACGATTTGTCTTTGCAGTATTTGGAGCCGGAAGCCTATCGGAATTTGAGCGAACAGTTTAATGCCATTAAGGAATCCAAGGAAAATTTCGTAAAGGAAATTATGGAAGAAGTGGATAAGCGGCTGATTGAAAATAATATTAAGGCAACCATTGATGGCCGCGTAAAACATTTGTTTAGTATTTACCGCAAGATGGCAAAACAGCATAAAACATTAGACCAGATTTACGATTTATTTGCGATTCGTATTATTGTGGACAATGATCAGGAGTGCTACACGGCACTTGGTATTATTCATGAGATGTACAAACCGATTCCGGGACGTTTTAAGGACTACATTGCAATGCCGAAACCGAATCATTACCAGTCTCTGCATACGACACTGATTGGTCCGACCGGTCAGCCGTTTGAAATTCAGATTCGTACGTATGAAATGCATCGAACGGCAGAATATGGTATTGCGGCTCACTGGCGTTACAAAGAGAGCGGTGGAAGCAACAGTTCCAAAAACCAGAGAGAAGAAGAGAAGATGGCGTGGCTGCGTAGAATTTTGGAATGGCAGCATGACATGGATGATAATAAGGAATTTTTGAGTTCCATTAAAAGTGATTTGGATTTGTATTCCGACCGAATTTACTGCTTTACACCAAATGGAGATGTAAAAAATCTTCCTGCCGGTTCCACACCGATTGATTTTGCCTATGCTGTCCACACAGCAGTAGGAAATAAAATGGTGGGTGCCAGAGTAAATGGCAGTATCGTGAAACTGGATTATGAGATTCAAAATGGTGACCGCATTGACATTATTACCAGTCAAAACAGCCGTGGTCCAAGCCGTGACTGGTTAAATCTTGTCAAGAGCAGTCAGGCAAAGAATAAAATTAACCAGTGGTTTCGCAACGAATTTAAGGAAGATAATATTATTAAAGGAAAAGAACTTTTGCATACTTACTGCAAAAATAAAGGCATTGACCTTTCGGTTCTTTTGCGAAATGAATATACAGCAGCCTGCATCCGCAAATATGGATTCCGTGACTGGGAGTCTGTGTGTGCCGCAATTGGGCACGGTGGATTAAAGGAAGGTCAGGTTGTTAATAAGTTACAAGATGAGTATAACAAGAAAAACAAACGCATTGTTTCGGATGCCCAGGTACATGAAGTAATTGAAAATGCCAAAGAGGCAAAACAGGTTGCGGAACACACATCCAAAGAACACTTAAAGAGCAAAAGCGGAATTATCGTGGAAGGTTTGGATGATTTGGCAGTTCGTTTTTCGAAATGCTGCAGCCCGGTTCCGGGAGATGAAATTGTTGGATTTGTTACAAGAGGCCGCGGTGTGTCAATTCACCGTACCGATTGTGTGAATATGATTCATCTTCCGGTATCGGAGAAAAACCGCCTGATTGAAGCTGAATGGAGTCCGGAGGCAAAAGACAGCGGTGAAGTTTATCCGGTTGAAATTGTCATTTACTGTTATAACAGAAGTGGTGTATTGTTTGACATTTCCCGTATTTTTACGGAAAATAACATTGATGTGAAATCCATGAATGTCCGCACAACCAAGCAGGAGCGCGCAACGATTACCGTTGGATTTGAAACGCATGGTGTGGAACAGTTAGACCGGTTAATCAGTAAATTAAAATCCGTAGAAAGTGTAAACGACATTGAGCGAAGCACAAACGGTTAAAAAGGGAGAAATATTATGGAAATCATTATGCTGACAGTAGGTCAGGTATGTACCAATTGTTATATCCTCCATCAGGAAGGTACCAATTCTTGTATTGTGATTGACCCTGGTGACGAAGCAAAAAAAATAGCAGACCAGATCCGCAAAAACGGCTGGGACTGTGAGGGAATTTTATTAACACACGGACACTTTGACCACATTACCGGCGTGAGTGACCTTGTCTCTTATGTTGGTGGAAAAGTGTATGCTTACAGGGAAGAACTTGATGTTTTGAAAGACCCGCATCTGAATGCCAGTGCGATGGCAGGCTATGAGGTGGCAATCGAGCCGGAGATGTTACTGCGTGACGGTGAGAAACTTGAGATTGCCGGATTTGTATTCCGTGTCATTTATACACCGGGGCATACGAAAGGCGGATGCTGTTATTATGAAGAAAAGGAGAAGGCTTTATTTAGTGGAGATACCATTTTTATGGAATCGATTGGCAGAACGGATTTGCCGACCGGAAATACGGCACAGTTGTTAGATTCCGTGCGGAATAAAGTGCTTGTGCTCCCGGATGACGTAAAAATTTATCCGGGACATGGACCGGAAACAACGGTTGCCTATGAGGCGGCAAACAATCCATATGCATAGGGGATTTATGTATGATTACTTTTGAAATGAAGAAAAATGACGAAAAGCCATTGGAATTTGCTTATGATATGAGGGCACTTTCCCAGAGCTTTTTTCCGGAACACCCTTGTGAAATTAAAGAGAGGGAAGACTGGAAAGAGCAAGAGGGATATCCCTTGTCGTGTTATTTTGGAGATGAGCTTTTCTTTCATTTGGATTTGCCGGCGGACTATGATAAAAACAGTGTAAAAGCTGCGGTGTACAGACAGTTTTCAGAGAAAGCAAATAAGACACTGCCATGGGGAATTCTTACCGGAATTCGCCCTGCGAAAATTCCACTTCGCATGCTTTTTGAAGGAAAAACCAAAGAAGAGGTCCGCGAGTGCTTAAAAGAAGAATATCTGGTGAGCAAAGCAAAGATTTCTCTTGTGATGGATATTGCGGAAAAAGAATATGAGATGGTAAAAGATTTGGATGAAAAAAACGGATACAGTGTCTACATTGGAATTCCGTTCTGTCCTTCCATCTGCCAGTACTGCTCTTTTTCTTCGTATGATTACAAGAGCTATGCCACAAAGGTGGACGCTTATTTAGAAGCGCTGGAAAAAGAGATGGCTGCTTTTAGTCTGCAGGCCGGAGAGAGGCCGCTGCATACCATTTATGTGGGGGGCGGAACGCCGACATCTCTGAATGAACAGCAGTTACAGAAACTGATGGATATGATACAAAAGTATCTGGATGTAAAAAAGGCACTTGAGTTTACAGTGGAAGCCGGGAGACCGGACAGTATTACAATGGAAAAACTTGAAATTTTAAAACGTGCCGGTGTAACGCGTATTTCCATTAATCCACAGACAATGAAGCAGCATACATTAGAATTGCTCGGCAGAAATCACACAGTAGAACGTGTGAATGAAACATTTTGGATGGCACGTAAGGCTGGTTTTGATAACATTAATATGGATGTGATTGTTGGGCTGCCGGAAGAAGATGAAGTAGATTTTTGCAATACGATGTATAAAATCCATGAACTTGACCCGGACAGTGTTACCGTGCATACGCTTGTGATTAAGAGGGCGTCCAGAATGAGACGTGAACAGATGGAGAGTGGTGGAGAAATTCGCCCGGAAGACACACTGATTCCGATTATTCAGAAGGCAAGCGAGGATATCTTAAGAGATTACGGATATCTGCCTTATTATATGTACCGCCAGAAAAACAAGGCAGGTACCACAAGAAATACAAATCAGGAAAATGTTGCCTATGCAAAACCAGGTAAGGAGTGTTTATATAATACGTTAATCATGGAAGAATGGGAAACGATTGTGGCACTTGGCAGCGGCGGCTCCACAAAGTATGTCATTCATGAAGAAAACCGTATGGAGCGCATTGAAAACGTAAAAAGTGTGGATGATTATATTCACCGCATTGATGAGATGATAGAAAGGAAAAAGAAATTATGGCATTAAAGAAAAAACCAACAACCGGAATGAAAGACATTCTGCCAAGAGAGATGGAGATTCGAGATTATGTAATCGGACAGATTAAAGAGACATATCGTACCTTTGGGTTTCAGTCGATTGAGACCCCTTGTGTGGAACATATTGAAAATTTGAATAATAAACAGGGCGGTGAAAATGAAAAACTCATTTTCAAAATCTTGAAACGTGGTCAGAAACTGAATTTGGAGACGGCAGAAACCGAAAGTGATTTGGTTGATGGCGGTCTGCGTTATGACCTTACGGTGCCGTTATCCAGATATTATGCGAATAATGCAAATGAGCTGCCGGTTCCGTTTAAGGCACTTCAGATGGGAAATGTATGGCGTGCTGACAGACCGCAGCGTGGACGTTACCGTCAGTTTATGCAGTGTGATATTGATATTTTGGGTGAGCCGTCAAATTTAGCGGAAATTGAATTGATTCTTGCAACAACGACGCTGCTTGGTAAATTGGATTTTGAAAACTTTACCATCCGTATTAATAATCGTAAAATCTTAAAAGGAATGGCTGCTTTCTGCGGATTCCCGGAAGAAGAATACGATGAAGTGTTTATCATTCTTGATAAGATGGACAAGATTGGCATGGACGGCGTTGTGGCAGAACTTTTAGAGGCCGGTTATGCCGGTGAATCCGTAGAAAAATGTAAGACTTTATTTGAGACAGTAACAAGTGATATTGAGGGCGTACGCTATATGAAAGATACGCTTGGCGAGTTTTTGGAAGAGGGATCTGCCGAAGATTTGGAGACCATTATTTCTACAGTGGAAAAAGTCAAGACAGCAAACTTTAAAATTGTTTTTGACCCGACACTTGTCCGTGGTATGAGTTATTACACCGGACCAATTTTTGAAATTGCGATGGATGAGTTTGGTGGTTCTGTCGGTGGCGGCGGACGTTACGATGAAATGATTGGAAAGTTCACCGGAAATAACACATGTGCATGTGGATTTTCTATTGGATTTGAGCGTATTGTTATGCTGCTTTTAGAGCGTGATTACAAAGTGCCGTCGGCAGCTCAGAAAAAAGCCTATTTGATTGATAAAAAAGCATCTGCGGATGTAATCGCAGAAGTAATTGAAAAGGCAAAAGCCGAGAGAGAAAAAGGAATTATTGTTGCCATTAATATTATGAAAAAGAACAAGAAATTCCAAAAGGAACAGCTCATGGCAGATGGCTATGAAGAAATTGAAATGATTTACGCAGATTAATTAGCAAAAGAAACCGATACAATCGGGTTATCTATGGAGGTTATTATGGCAGAGTCAATGACAGGATTAAAGCGCACATGCCGATGCGCAGAATTAACAACAGAGAATATTTCTCAAACCGTTACCGTGATGGGATGGGTTCAGAAAAGCCGTAACAAAGGCGGAATTGTCTTTGTGGATTTAAGAGACCGTTCCGGTATCATCCAGCTTATTTTCGAGGAAAGCAATGTTGGAAAAGAAGGGTTTGAAAAAGCAGCAAAATTAAGAAGTGAGTTTGTTGTGGCTGTTACAGGAACCGTTACGAAGCGTTCCGGTGCAGTCAACGAGAATTTGAAAACCGGTGAGATTGAAGTGGTTGCTACCGATATCCGGATTCTTTCTGAATCGGAAACACCGCCATTTCCAATTGAGGAGAATTCAAAAACAAAAGATGAACTTCGTTTGAAATACCGTTATCTTGATTTGCGCCGTCCGGATTTGCAGCGTAATCTGATTTTACGCAGCAAAGTTGCTATGGTCGCACGCCAGTTTTTGGCAGATGAAGGTTTTTTGGAGATTGAGACACCGATTTTGATTAAGAGTACACCGGAAGGAGCACGTGATTATCTTGTGCCAAGCCGTGTGCATCCGGGCAGTTTTTATGCACTGCCACAGAGCCCACAGGTGTTAAAACAGCTCCTTATGTGTTCCGGTTATGACCGTTATTTCCAGATTGCAAAATGTTTCCGCGATGAGGATTTGCGTGCCGACAGACAGCCGGAGTTCACACAGATTGATATGGAATTATCATTTGTTGATGTGGACGATGTTTTAGATGTCAATGAGAGATTATTACAGAAAATGTTTGCTCTGATTGATGTGGATGTTCCGCTTCCAATTCCACGTATGACCTGGCAGGAAGCAATGGACCGTTTTGGTTCGGATAAGCCGGATACCCGCTTTGGCATGGAACTTAATGATGTGACAGAAGTCGTTAAAAACTGCGGTTTTGGTGTATTTACCGGTGCCATTGAAAATGGCGGTTCCGTGCGTGGTATTAATGCGAAGGGACAGGGCGCTATGCCACGTAAGAAGATTGATAAATTAGTTGACTTTGCAAAAGATTTTGGGGCAAAAGGACTTGCTTATCTGTGTATCAATGAGGATGGCAGTTATAAATCTTCCTTTGCAAAATTTATGACAGAAGAAGAATTGAAAAACTTAGTAGAGGCAATGGCTGGTGAGCCGGGCGATTTACTGTTGTTTGCGGCAGATAAAAATAAAGTTGTCTGGGATGTGCTTGGCAACCTTCGTCTGGAACTTGCGAAACAGATGGATTTGCTTGATAAAAATGAATTTAAGTTCCTCTGGGTAACGGAGTTCCCGCTTCTTGAGTTTAATGAAGAGTTAGGTCGTTTCCAAGCAATGCATCATCCATTTACAATGCCGATGGAAGAGGATATTCCATATCTGGAAAGCGATCCGGGACGTGTTCGTGCACAGGCTTATGACATTGTATTGAATGGTACGGAGATCGGTGGAGGTTCCATCCGAATTCACCAAAACGATATTCAGGAGAAGATGTTTGAAGCATTAAACTTCTCCAAAGAAGATGCGTATGAGCAGTTCGGATTTTTGTTAGATGCCTTCAAGTACGGCGTTCCACCTCATGCAGGACTGGCCTATGGTCTGGATCGTCTGGTTATGCTGATGGCAAAAGAAGACAGTATTCGTGAAGTAATTGCATTCCCGAAAGTAAAAGATGCTTCTTGTCTGATGACAAATGCACCAAGTCCGGTGGATGCAAAGCAGTTAGATGAATTAGGTATTATGGTTGAAGAAAAGGAGGAACAGGCAGAATGAGTGTAGCAAAAAAAAGTTTTGGAACAACAAAAAATGGAGAAGAGGTAACTCTTTACACCATTGCAAACAAGAACAACGTATCAGTGAGTGTCATTGATTATGGTGCAAATTTAGTATCTTTGATGGTGCCGGACAAAAATGGCAATGTGGAGGATATTGTTCTTGGATTTGATACCGTTGCCGGTTATGAAGTGAATGGCTGCTTTTTCGGCGCTTTCATCGGACGTCACGGAAACCGTATCGGCGATGCCAAATTTGAGTTAGATGGTGTAACGTATGAGCTTGAAAAAAATGATGGAAAGAACAATCTGCATGGCGGTACACCGGGTTATCATCAGGTTATGTATCAGGCAGCAGTTGGGGACAACAGTGTCACATTTACCCGTGTAAGTCCGGATGGAGAGCAGGGATATCCGGGAAATCTTGATGTCAGTCTGACCTATACGCTGACAGATGACAATGAATTAAAATTGCATTATGTGACAAAATCAGACAAAAACACACTTTGCAATTTGACAAATCATAGTTACTTTAACTTAAAAGGACACAAGGGCGGCCAAATTACGGACCACATTGTGACGATAAAAGCAAACGGCTTTACGGCGACAAGTGACGATTTGATTCCGGACGGAACAATTGTAGATGTGACAGACACACCAATGGATTTTAGAAAGCCGAGATGTGTAGGCGACGATATTGATTCCGATTATCCACCGATTGTTTTAGCAGGTGGTTATGACCACAACTATGTTTTGGATAAGCCGGAAGGAACTTTTGCAAAAGTAGCAGAAGTGACAGAAAAGGAAAGTGGCAGAACGATGGAAGTGTATACAGACCTTCCGGGCATGCAGCTTTATTCCGGAAACTTTATTGAGAATGAAAAAGGAAAAGATGGACAGACTTATACAAAGAGAACCGGTATCTGCTTTGAAACGCAGTTTTTCCCGAACTCCATCAATGTTAAGTCCTTTACGCCATGCGTGATTAAGGCAGGCGAAACCTTTGAATCCGAAACAATGTATAAATTTTCCTTTTAGTTAGGGAATACTTAAGACCGGCAAATACTAAGCTTTTTGGAAAGTGATGGTGTTTGTCGGTTTTTGCATAACAAAAAGGAAGATGGCGGGGAACCATCTTCCTTTCTGCATTAAAAAGAGGAGAAAGTTTGGTTTAAAAACACCAAAACAATTTATGAAAAAAAGAATCTTGTAAGCAAATTCATGTTACAATCGTTAGTATAGGGGTTAGATGTTAGGATAGTTTTGCGAAAATGTAAACGTTTTGTTAACATGGGAAAATTACGGTAATTCTTTTTTGTGGGAATAACGAAACAAGATATGGTTGAATACTATAGGATAAAAAGGCAGTTTTGATTTTACTAAAGGAGAGTGAATGGTGAAAAGTGTATTGGGAAAATTGATTCAAAGAGAATTTGGAAAAGAACGGTATGTATGCTATACCGATAAATTAAAAAGAAAACAAAGCATGGACGTGTTTTGCGATATTTATGAGAAACTGAGTCATTCGTCGGAAGAAGAACTGGATTTGGCATTAAAAGGACTTTTGGACACCGTGCAGCAGTCAATTGGTATCAGCCGCAACTTTATCTATATTGTGGCTGGTTTTGCAGTTACGGTGCTTACACTTGTTTTTTTACAGCTTCCTGCGGTGGTGTTTGCCATAACAGCAGTGACCGCCGGACTTATTTTTTTGTATAAGACGTGTGAATTTGTGAAAAACCGGTACTGTGACCGTGACATCCGCATTGTTTTGATTTATAAGATTGCTCTCTTTCATCTTTTGGAAGAATCTTGTTTACAAGAGGAGCAACATGAGCTATAATAGCGGTATGTCAATAAATCCGGGGAGCTTGCAGACAGGCTGAGAGGAAGGTGACACCTTCGACCCGAAACCTGATGTGGGTAATGCCAACGGAGGAAGAATCTATGGAGGACCACATTTGTGGTCTTCTTTTTTTGAATGGAGGATAAGAATGAGTAATTATACGACACAGATGGATGCAGCGAGAAAAGGAATTATCACACCGGAGATGGAGCGTGTCAGCGCTTATGAAAATTTCGATGTGGAAGAACTCCGCGAGTTAGTTGCAAAAGGACAGGTTGCGATTCCTGCCAATAAAAATCACAAATGCTTAAAAGCGTATGGAATTGGTTCTCGTTTGAAAACAAAAATCAATGTTAATCTTGGAACGAGTAAGGATTGTCTTGATTTGGATGTGGAAATGAAGAAAGTACAGGCAGCTGTCGATATGGGCGCTGAGGCAATTATGGACTTGAGTTCATTTGGTGATACACAGAAATTCCGCCGTAAACTGACAAGTGAATGTCCGGCTGTTATTGGTACCGTGCCGATTTATGATGCCGTTGTTTACTATAACAAAGCATTAAAAGACATTACTTCCGATGAGTGGATGGAAGTCGTAAAAATGCACGCCAAAGACGGTGTTGACTTTATGACCATTCACTGTGGAATTAACCGTGCCACAGCAGACCGTTTTAAACAGAATCTGCGCCACACCAATATTGTATCCCGTGGCGGTTCCATTATTTTTGCATGGATGGAATTAACCGGAAATGAAAATCCTTTTTATGAGAGATATGATGAACTTTTGGATATCTGTGAAGAGTATGATGTGACAATCAGTTTAGGAGATGCCTGCCGTCCGGGAAGTATTGAAGATGCTGGAGATATTTCGCAGATTTCAGAATTGGTTGCACTTGGTGAATTGACACAGCGTGCATGGAATCACAATGTACAGGTTATGGTTGAGGGACCGGGTCATATGCCGCTGAATCAGATTCGTGCAAATATGGAAATCCAGCAGACGGTATGTAAGGGAGCACCATTTTATGTATTAGGACCTTTGGTGACCGATGTTGCACCTGGTTATGATCATATTACCAGTGCGATTGGTGGAGCAATTGCTGCGACTTATGGTGCATCATTCCTTTGCTATGTAACACCGGCAGAGCACTTGCGCCTTCCTACACTCGAAGATGTTAAAGAAGGAATTATTGCTTCCCGCATTGCAGCTCATGCTGCGGACGTGGCAAAAGGACTGCCGGGTGCAAAAGACTGGGATTTTGAAATGAGTGAAGCACGCCGCAATCTCGATTGGGAGAAGCAGTTTGAACTTGCTATTGACCCGGAAAAAGCGCGCCGTTACCGTGCAGAAAGCAAACCGGAAAAAGAAGATACATGTACGATGTGCGGTAAAATGTGTGCCGTAAGAAATATTAATAAAATTCTTCGCGGTGAAGACGTCGATATTATGGACTAAACGAATTACTATCTTGCAAAACACCCTCCATTAGGTGTATAATAATACTGCATTAATGTGCGGATATTATACCCATGGAGGGATTTTTTATGAAGAAAAGGATTTTGAATTTTTTAATTAAGATTGGAAAGAAGTGTAAACCACTTACCTACCCGGTAATGATTGTGGTCATTGCCTTTTTGACAATTTATCATGCGATAAGAAATCTATTTGCAAAGGAGAATAAATGGAAGTCTCTTGTGACCGGTGCCATCTGTCTGGTTGCCATTGTAGGAGCTGTTCTTGTCCTGCCATCACTGGCGGATGAGATGACGGGTGAGAGCCAGACCGAAACTGTGTCAGAGGAGGAACTTGAGCCGACGATGACACCGGATGTGACGGTGGAGCCGGTTGTAACTGAAGAACCGGAAGAAAAGCAGGACAGTGAGGAGACAAAACCGGCAGAAGAAACGACAAAGCCGGAAGAAGAGAAAAAAGACGAGGAAAAGGCGACGGATGAGCCACAGGCAAGTGAGGAACCGCAATATCAGTCAGCAGCCAAACAGGACGAATCCGACAATCTGCCAGAAGAGGAAAAGAAGGCAATTAAGAAAAAGAGGGAAGCGGCACCGGTTCAGTTAGAAAAACCGACCTGCCAGGTGGTAGAGCAGCCGGTAGGACCGTATACATATCCGATGGATTCAACCATCAAAGTGAAAGTGGAAGTAACACCGCCGGCAGGAGCCGGTTATGAGTGTCAGTGGTATGTGAGCAAAACGGCAAACGGTACCGGCGAGGCGCTGGTTGGAAATGGTGCTAAGACAACGACATATTCCATTCCAAAAGATACCGGAGCCGGTGATTATTATTACTACTGTATGGTAAAAAGTGTTGATAACAACCAGTATGACTTAGATTCTGAGGAAGTGCGCAGTCAAGATGTAGTTGTTACGATTCAGAAGGGCGAGCCGCAGCTTTCTGATTTTGATACCAGTACGATTAAAGAGGAATACTATTATACCGGAGAAATCATTAATCCAAGTATTGTATCTTCGAAAGAGGGAATGGGAAGTGCCTACATTGTTGTGAAAGATGGCACGACAGAAAACCGTCCGAAAGCAGACAGTGATGATCCTTATGCGATTTATCTGCATGTCAGCGAGGGTAGTAACTATAAGGCAAAAACAATTGATTTGAATAAAACAATTACCATTAAGCGTTATCCGACACCAACGAAACCGTACACAGTTAGTGGTACAAAAGGAAAACTTGTCGATGGAAAACAGTGGTATACTTCAGCTGTAAAGATTGTACCGATGAGCGGCTATTTGATTTCAACGGGTGAGAGCGATTTTAAAGATTCCATCATTTGTTCATCCGATGGTACGAATCAGGGACCACTTAATGTTTATTTGAAAAATAAAAATAATAAAGGAATCACCGGTGCAATAACGGTGGCAGAAAAGCGGGATGGACAGATTAATATTGATAAGACCAAACCGACAGCAACGATAACTTATGAAGGAAAACAGTATTCGGATGCCGATCATGAAATTGGCGAGGATTGCTTTAATCATGAAGTTGTATTTTCTCTGAGTGCAGAGGATGAGACGAGTAAAGTGGACAGCCGTGCTTATGTGCTGGCAACAAAGGCGATGACGGCAAGCCAGTTAAAGTCAGCTTCCTGGGTTACTCTTGCAGAAGGGGACACGGTTACGTTCAGCCAGGAGGGGAAACGTATTTTCTATGCCCGTGTAGTCGATAAGGCGGGAAATACAACTTATTCCGCATCAAATCAGATTACTGTGGATAAGACCCTTCCGGAAATTTTGTGTGGAAGTAAAAAATTAGGGGATACGAAAAGTTATATTGCAGATCGCAAAAAAATTACAGTTACGGATGATTATCTTTCAAAGGTTACTGTGAAAAACGGTTCCAATACGGTTCTCACAAAAACAGAAGATGATATCACAAAGGGAAGTGTATCGTTTGTCATTGAGAGAACCACGGAAACGAATGATGATATTGTCTATGAGATTACAGCAGAGGATAAGTCCGGTAATCAGAAAGTTACGACATTGACACTGAAAAATCCGGTACTTGATGTTGATGCGAAAAACCTCGATTTTGGCAGTGGCAGTTCGGCGCTGACTTATGGTTATGAAGAGGTGGAAGCACAGGCGGTAAGTCTGATAAATAAAGCAAACAATCAGCCGGTGGCAGCAGATTCCATCACATTGGAAGGTGCAAATGGGGAAGCAGAGTATTTTGAAGTTGCAGAGGGTACAAAAATACGTCCAAAACAGGGACTTCATGCAGGAACTTATACCGAAGCGGTTCGGATTGCTTATAATGGAGATGCTGAATCCGAGGTGACCTGCAAATGCAGCGTAACGATTAAAAAAGCCAACATGTTAGTGCGTTACACCGGTCAGAAAGATGTCGGTTATCATACGCTGCCGGATTTGAAAGGAACAATTGAGTACACAGCGGCGGATTTTAAAAATGGAGACACAAAGGATGTATTTGTAAAAGATGCAGATTTTGTGGCACCGAAATTATATTATATGGATGAAAATCAGAATAGTCAGGAATTTACATCGGATAAACGTGCAATGGAAACGATGCAGCTGATTCCGGATGGCGGTTCTTCACATGACTATGAATTTTCATATGCAGCCGGTGAACTGGAAGTGAAACATCATGTACTTCGTGACGGCTATGTGATTGAAGGTAAAAAGGTAAAAGGCTACGATTGGTATGTATCGGATTATGTAGCCATCCGCCCGGCGGCGAATTATCAAATTAGTGATTCGGAAGCAGCAGATTCTTTCGCTTCCCAGACACAGTCGATTTCCGTGGCTGGGCCGACAAACGGTGTAGAGAAAAGTTTTTATGTTATGAATACACAGACGGGTGAAATTTCTGCGCAGATGAAAGAGACGATAAAAATAGATAATACGGCTCCGTATTTTAGAAATGGAGAAGGTATTACCGTATCCTCCAATCTGTGGGCTGAGTTTTGTAATTCCGTAAGTTTTGGACTGTTTTTTAATCAGACCAAAGCGGTATCCATCCGTGCAACGGATGAAGAGAGCGGACTGGAACCAATTCAGTATTGTATATCGGAAAAAGCCGTGGAAGGAACAGCAGAGAGTTTAGATACCAAATTAAACTGGGTAACGTATGAGGATGGATTTTCGATTTCACCGGAGGAATATGAGAGTGCGGTTATTTATGCAAAAATAACAAATCATGCCGGTTTGTCAACTTATATTTCTTCTAATGGTTTGGTGTTTGATAACAAGCAGCCGCAAATCAATAAGGTTGAAAATGGAAAAGAACAGGGTATCGTGGATGAAAAAGAATATATCACGGAAGTTTTGTCTTTGAAAGTTTCAGACAGTAATTTAAATGAGACAACACTCTATGAGGGAACCGATGTTACGGCATCCGGAAGTGCCCTTTCGATTGCTGAAGAGTCGGAAGTGATGAAGACGGCAGAGAAAGAGATTGCCTGCCCGCAGAAAGGCTCTAAGACTTATACCGTGGTGGCGAGAGATTCAGCCGGTAATAATGCGGAGCGTGAGTTTACGATTACGAAACCGATTTATGATATTACGGCAGATACGCTTAAAATTGCGGATGCGGTTTATGGTTACACATCAACGCCACAGACCAAAATAACCTTTAAAAATACGGATAAGGCAAATGCAGACGCTACGATACAGAAAGTCATTCTTGGCGATGACAAACATTTTGAAGTAAAAAATACAGGAAATGAATTCTGGATTACTGCCAAAGAAGGACTTTCACATGGTAAATATGCAACGGATGTGACACTGGTTTATAACGGTGGCAAAGAAGCAAAGACGACATGTGGTTTTTCTGTTGATAAAGCGGTTTTGAAGGCGACATATTCGGGCGATGATTTGTATTATCATGAAACGTTAGCTAAGGGCTCTGTAAAAGTAACCGGATTTGTAACGCAGAACGGTGTTGTGGAAACACCGGAGACGGCAGCCGGCTATGTAGCCCCAACGGTTGATTTTACACAGACAGCGAAAGAGACAAAAGAGCTTACACCAAAAGGCGGCAAGGCAGATAATTATACCTTTGAGTATGTGTCCGGTCTGCTTTTGGTTGACCGCCGCTATGCGAGTGCCGGAAAAGACGGTCAGTACCGAATTGAAGGCAGTGTTTCGGATACCGGCTGGTATACTTCGGATTTAAAGATTGTACCAAAAGATGGTTACGAACTTTTGAGAGAAGAAGAAGGAAAAGCACTGGATGAGATTGCTCTTACAAAAGATACAGACTGCGGTGAAGAAAAATTCTATATCATGAATGAGACTACGGGTGAAATTTATTATCCGAGTGTATTCAATTATAAGAAAGATACGAAAATGCCGGAGATTAAAGGTGTTGAAAAAGATGCCACATATGAGGCAAACAGCCGTGAGGTAACGGTATCGGATGAGAATCTGTCGAATGTTACCGTGAACGGAAAACCGCAGAGTATAGAAAATAATACGGTTACATTTACTTTGACAGCAGAACAGGAAACGATGGTATATGTAATTACCGCAACCGATTGTGCCGGTAATATGTCAGATTGCACAGTGGTATTAAATCAGCCGGCATCGCTCCCGGCATCGGATGACACCGATGCGGATAATGCAGGCAATTCAGGTGATAATAATACGGATGGAAATGCAGTTACACCGACTGCTTCACCGTCCCAGACAATTGCCGGTATTGTGAAAAAGCATGTCAAGGTGGTTGACGGAGCACCGAATACAGCACTTGTAACAGGCACACAGGATTTGAAAACATCTGTACTGTCAAATGGAGAGCAGCAGGCGGTAGAAGATGGCAGTAATGCAAACATTGAATTGCGAATCAAGAATATTGACGGCAGTGTTCCTCAAAACGATAAGGAACTTGTGATTGCAAATCTGTCGGGTTATTCGGTCGGTGAATATTTGGATATCACACTGTGGAAGAAAGTAGGAAGCAGTTCAGAGAAAAAGGTAACAAATTTGGCAAAACCGATTTCTGTAACGGTAACGGTTCCTTCGGATTTGCGGAATGCGTCGCGTGAATTTGTTGTCCTTCGTGTTCATAAAGGAAAAGTATCCGTATTGGAAGATTTGGATTCAGCAACAAATACGGTTACATTTAAGACAGACCGTTTCTCTACGTATGCGCTTGCCTACCGTACGGCTGCAGCACTTACAACGAGACAGACAAATTCCACGAAGAATACAAGTGTGATTGGAACACTTGCGACAAATCCATCACCGGCTACCGGCGATACGGCTCCGCTTCTGCCGATTGCGATTGTATTTCTTGGTTCTTTATCAGGAATACTCATAACGATGGTGCTTCGGAGAAAAATGTAATTCATCGGAGGTTTTAGCATGAAAAAAGTTAGAACACATTTGGAAGACCGTGTCCTTCCATCTTATACAAAAGGAGAAGAAATTTTTAATATGGTTTCGCATATTGCCGGTGGTGCGCTGGCAATTGCGGCACTGGTACTCTGTGTGATTTTTGCAGTAATACACACAGATGCATGGGGTGTTGTGGGAGCGGCTATTTATGGCTCCACGATGGTAGTACTCTATGCGATGTCAAGTATTTATCATGGTTTGAAACCGGAAATGCCTAAAAAGGTGTTTCAGGTTATTGATCACTGTACAATTTATTTTCTAATCGCAGGAACTTATACGCCGGTCACCTTGACGGCACTGAGACCACAGTACCCGGTACAGGCATTTGTGATTTTTGGTATTGTGTGGGCGTGCTGTTTCATTGCGGCAACTCTGACGGCAATTGATTTGAAAAAATATCAGATTTTGTCAATGATTTGCTATCTTGCGATGGGATGGTGTATTATTTTCTTTATTAAACCGACGGTGCAGTGTCTTGGTACCGGAGGAACCGTCTTTTTGTTTACCGGCGGTGTTGCTTACACCATTGGAGCAATTTTGTATGGTATTGGTAAAAAGAAAAAATATGTGCATTCCATTTTCCACTTGTTCGTGGTGGCGGGAAGTATTTTGCACTTTTTTATGATTTTGTTTTATGTTATACTATAGCATAAAGTGTTCCCTTATGAATGGGGATGCGGGTTGTTTAGTAGTTTTGATTGATGCAAAAGAATTTGGAGGATAAGATGATAGTAGAACCAAAAGTAAAAGGATTTATCTGCACGACAGCACATCCGGCTGGCTGCAAAGAGAGTGTGAGAAGACAGATTGCTTATTGTAAAGAAAAAGGCATGGTGGAAGGACCGAAAAAAGTATTGGTGATTGGCTCTTCGACCGGTTATGGTTTGGCAAGCCGTATTGCAGTAACATATGGTTACGGGGCAGATACGATTGGCGTGGCATTTGAGAGAGAGTCCAATGGAAGAAGAACGGCAACTGCCGGCTGGTATAACACAAAGGCATTTGAAGAGTTTGCCAAAGAAGACGGTTATTATGCAAAGTCATTTAATGGTGACGGTTTTTCGGAAGAAATGAAAAATCAGGTAATAGAGACGATTCGCAAAGATTTTGGAAAAGTTGATATGGTTGTTTACAGTATGGCAGCTCCGAGAAGAACGATGCCGGATGGAACGACAGTATCATCTGTACTGAAAACTGTGGGAAAAGAACTGACAAACAAAACCATTGATTTGCGAAACAATGAAATCAAAGATGTAACGGTACCGGTTGCCAACGAAGAAGAGATTGAAAATACCGTCAAAGTTATGGGCGGCGAAGACTGGGAAGCATGGATTCAGGCACTTGTGGATGCTGATGTCTTGAGTGACAATGCGGTTACGCTAGCATATTCTTATATCGGACCGGAGTTGACTCATGCGATTTACAAAGAGGGCAGTATTGGTCAGGCAAAGAAACATCTTTTTGAGACATCGAAAAAACTCACAAAAGAGTTTGAGGCGAAAGGCTTGAAGGCTTACATCTCAGTAAATAAAGCGCTGGTTACCCAGAGTAGTGCGGCAATTCCGATTGTCCCGCTTTACATTTCTCTGCTTTATAAGATTATGAAGAAAGAGGGGCTGCATGAGGGGTGCATCGAGCAGATGAACCGTTTGTTTATCGACAAACTGCCGGCAAAGGAAACGGATGCAGAAGGTTATATCCGTCTTGATGACTGGGAAATGGAAGATAAAGTCCAGAATGAAATAACAAAGCTTTGGGACTTAGTTACGACAGAGAACATTGGCGAGCTTGGTGACATTGAAGGTTACTGGGAAGATTTTTATCACATGTTTGGTTTCCATTATGACAATGTGGATTATAGTGCTGATGTAGAAATTTAAAAATGACAGAAATAAAAAAGGGGCTGCCAAAATGGCAGCCTCTTTCAATTTGCAATTATAATCTTGCAACTACGAAAATATCATAGATAGCGCGAATTGCATCTTCGAAATCTTCATTATTTACACCGATGATAATATTTAACTCACTCGAGCCCTGATCAATCATTTTTACATTGATATGTGCGTGAGCAAGGGCGGAGAACAAACGACCGGCAGTACCACGTGTACTCTTCATGCCACGTCCTACAACAGCAATCAAAGCTAAATCAGATTCCAGATGAATGGTATCCGGTTTTGCTAAACGGTTGATGTCAGCAATAACTTCCTGCTCTTTTTCCTGAAATTCGTCCTGATGAACAAAAATAGTCATGGTATCAATACCGGATGGCATATGCTCAAAAGAGATACCATTGTCTTCAAAAGCGCTGAGGACTTTGCGACCAAAACCGATTTCGGAGTTCATCATATCTTTTTCAATATTAACGGCTACAAAGCCTTTTTTTCCGGCAATACCGGTGATGGTATAAGCAGGAATCCGGCAGGTGCTTTCTACAATCATTGTTCCATCGTCTTCCGGACGGTTTGTGTTTCGGATGTTAATTGGAATACCGGCTTTTCGTACCGGGAAGATTGCATCTTCGTGGAGTACGGAAGCACCCATGTAGGCGAGCTCTCGTAATTCCATATAAGTAATGGTATGAATGACTTCCGGATTTTTTACGATACGTGGATCGGTAACTAAGCAGCCGGAAACGTCTGTCCAGTTCTCATACAAATTCGCATTGATTGCTTTGGCAACCAAAGAACCGGTAATATCGGAACCGCCGCGGGAGAAAGTAACAACTGTACCATTTTTCATGGCACCGTAAAATCCCGGAATGACAGCTCGTTCAATTTTATCTAAATAAGTGGCAAGAAGCTCGTTGGTGGTTTCAGAATCAAAAGACCCGTCTTTGTCAAAACGGATTACATTGGCAGCATCGACAAATTCATAGCCGAGGTATTTTGCCATAATTTTTCCGTTTAAATATTCGCCACGGGAAGCAGCGTACATAGAACCTGCTTTTGCTACAAACTGTTTTTTAATGATTTCAAAATCTTCATCTAAAGAAAGATCGAGTTTCAAACCATAAATGATTTCGTTGTAGCGGTCTTTGATTTGATTTAACTGTTTGTTGAATGCCTTGCTCTGTTCTGCCAGTTCATAGCAGTGATACAGCATATCCGTTACCTTCGTGTCATCGGAAAAACGTTTTCCCGGTGCGGAAGGGACTACATAACGGCGGGATTCGTCTGCACGAATAATAGCGCCAACTTTCATAAACTGTTCTGCACTGGCAAGGGAACTTCCACCAAACTTAACTACTTTTTTCATGAAACATCTCTCCATATAATTTTTTTGTGTCAAAGATTTACAGACACACGATTATAGTAAACCATGTTTTTTGGTATTTTTCAAGAGTTTTTTGTGATATAATAAGAAAAAGAAATTTTACAGAGGGGGATTTGTATGGAAGGAATTACATTATATTCCATTGATTATTATAAAAAAAGTGTTTTTAAAGGCAGTTACCGGGGGATGAATTTCAGGATTTCGAAAGACGGCGATGAAGAGGAAAAGAAACTTCTTGCGACTGCGTGGAAAGGACCGTTTATACTGGAAAAGACAAAGGAGAAGCCGGTGACGATGACGTTTGATTTTTCGGACGAGGGGCTTTTAGAGGCGGATGAATGGCTGACGAAACAGCAGAAACTGTTATGTCCGGGAGCGGGAGAAGAAGTGTAACGAGTGACCTCTTGTAACTTTTTGAAAAACGAGTATAATACTAGTAGCAGAGAAACATAAGAATAAGGAGGTTATTATTACCATGACAAAAATTGATATTTTTTCCGGTTTTCTTGGTGCCGGTAAGACAACATTGATAAAAAAACTGATAAAGGAAGCATTTCAGGGAGAAAAACTTGTCCTGATTGAAAATGAATTTGGTGAGATTGGCATTGATGGCGGTTTTATGAAAGATGCCGGCATTAATGTAACGGAAATGAATTCAGGATGTATTTGCTGTTCATTGGTTGGTGATTTTGGTGCTGCATTGGAAGAGGTACTTGAGAAATATCATCCGGACCGCATTATTATTGAGCCATCCGGTGTTGGTAAATTGTCGGATGTTATTAAGGCTGTCTCCGGTGTAATGGAGAGCCATGACGATGTGCAGATGAATGGGTATGTTACGGTGGCAGACGCAACGAAGTGTAAAATGTACATGAAAAACTTTGGTGAATTTTACAACAACCAGGTTGAGAGTGCAAAGACAATTGTGTTAAGCCGAACCGGTAAAATTACGGATGAAAAGTTAGATGCTGCGTTGGCTTTGATTCGCGAGAAAAATGATAAGGCAACAATTATTACAACACCATGGGATGAGATTGATGGCAAACAAATTCTTGGTGCGATTGAGGAGAGTAATTCGCTGGAATTAGAATTGATGGAAGAAGAGGATGTATGTCCGGAGTGTGGACATCATCATGATCACGACCATGAACACCACCATCACCATGAGCACGGTGAGTGCGACCATCACGACCATGACCATGAACATCATCACCACGGGGATGGCGAGTGCTGTTGTGGACATGACCACGAGCATGGACATCATCACCATCATGCGGACGATGTATTTACAAGCATGGGTATCGAGAGTGCGCACAAATACAGTGAGGAAGAATTGACCGGTATTTTGAAAAAATTGTCTGCTGAGGATAATGGTTATGGAAACATTCTTCGCGCGAAGGGAATTGTACCGGCGACGGAAGGTGAATGGTTCCACTTTGATTTGGTACCTGGTGAGTACGAAGTACGCCGGGGCAGTGCAGACTATACCGGACGAATCTGCGTTATTGGAGCAGAGTTGAAAGAAAGTGAAATTAAGCAATTGTTTTTAGGATAAGGAATGGAGGAAACTATGTTTGGAAATCGGGATATTCCGGTCTATTTGTTTACCGGTTTTTTGGAAAGCGGTAAATCAACATGTTTTCAGGAAATACTGGAGGAAGGAAATTTTGAAGACGGCTTGCGGACCTTGTATCTGATGACAGAAGAGGGAGAAAAAGAAGTCGATGAAATGTTGCTTCGCCATAATAAAGTGGACACGGTTTTGATTGAAGACGAGGAAGATTTGACAGAAGATAAGTGTAAAGAACTTGTGAAACAGTATAAGCCGGCACGAATTGTTATTGAAGTAAACGGAATGTGGGATTTGGTTAAGTTAATCAATGAAACCATTCCGGAAAATTGGATTGTTGTGCAGACTTTTACGACGGTCAATGCGGAAACATTTTCTGTTTATATCAATAATATGAAATCATTGATTATGTCGCATTTTCAGCAGTCGGATTTAGTTATTTTTAACCGTTGTTCGTCCGATATGGACAAGGCATCCATGCGTCGAAATGTCAAAGCAATCAACCGCCGTGCCCAGGTTTTATTTGAATCAGAGGATGGCTCGGTTGAGAGTAATATTGAAGAAGAATTACCGTTTGATGTCACTGCAAAAGAAATTGTATTAGAAGATGACGATTTTGGATTGTGGTATCTGGATGTCAGTGAGCATCCGGAAAAATACGAGGGAAAAACGATTGTATTTAAAGGACAGGTATACAGAAATAGAACCTTCCCGAAAGATGCCTTTGTACCATCCCGCGCGGCCATGACTTGCTGTGCGGATGACATCGCAAAAATCGGATTCATCTGCCATTACCCGGAGGCTGATAAATTTGCAACCAACGACTGGGTTATGGTAACGGTAAAAGTAAAACCGGAATTTAGCCGTAAACAACAAGCATTAGTGCCAATGCTTTGGGCTGACAAAGTCGAAAAAACCACTCCCCCACAAGAGGAAGTTGTATACTTTAGTTAGCTACAAGCCACGCACCAAAAGAGATGCGCCATGGCATTTGCAAGCGAGCTTGCATGCCATGGCGCATCTCTTTTGGTATGAGGCGACAGCCTCTATGAGCGGAGCCGGAGGCGGAGCGAATAGCGTGGGATATTCAGCGGAGCGAATAGCATGTGCTGTTCGGCGGAGCGAATAGCGTGGGGGATTCGGCGGCTGCAAACAACGTTTTTTCATCATTTTTACCATTAGCGTTGCACTTTTTGGTTGTTTTACGATATTACTGAGCTTTTTTGTGACGAATTACACCCAATTAGCAACCTTTTTGAGTGGATTTTAGCGAAAGGGTTGTTTTTGAAAGATAAAGTTTTTGAGCCAATGCAACGTTTTTGTTCTTTGAGTAAAGTTAGCGTTGCATAAGGCAAGCTATCACAGTTAGTGTATAATTTTTATTGGCAAAAATAAAGGGAAGAAGGAAATACCCTCTTCCCAATCATACAGTTTTTCTTTATGATGTTAGTTGCTAGAAAAACAATAAAGGAGACTGTATGATGAAATTAATTGTAGACGAAAACTTACTATCTTTCAAGGTGTTAGAGCAAAAAATATTCGATTATGTTTGTGAACTTGGCCGCCAGATTACCCAGCAGATTCTGGAAGCCTATGATACAGAGCTTGCAGAAAGTCGCGATAAAAAGCATTATCGGGGAAAAGGGAAACGAAAAACCTGTATCAAAACGGTATATGGCGAAGTAGAGTACAAGAGAACTGTATATCGTACAAAAACGGAACAGGGAGAAAACGCCTATGTCTACCTGTTAGATGAAGCCATGCAAATGGATAAGATTGGATTGATTTCCACTAATCTTGCAGAAAAGATAGCGATGACGGTAACGGAATCACCTTACCGCGTAACTGCAAAGAGAATAAAGAACTTTGCCGTACCATTGAGAAATATACAGATGGATTAATTTTTAATGCACGCATGAATGAAATCATGGAAACATTAAGTGCCGCAAAAACATCGAAGAAAGATGGGAAAGGAAATCGATATGTAGAATTAATGAGAGGTCATGTGCCGTTAATAGATGCAGCAGCAACCGCATCCAGAAAGGCATTTCGGAATGCGTTTATAAGATAGAGAAAAACTGAGTTTGGAATGACGGGTTTGTGACAAATGTTCGCTGCCGGTTCCTTTGGATTCCAGTAATTCCGTAGAAAAACTTTGTAACGAGTGGGTTTTGAGTACGTCGGTATGTGGCACTGGTAGTTTCAGTGCCCATACCGCTACGCACTCAACGAGCGAGAGTGCCCACGAGACGCAAAGCTTTTCTACGGAATTACTGAAAACAAAAAAAGTGCCAACGAACACTTGACACAAACGCTATCACAAATTTTATAGATGTTTTACAAACGTTGTGCTATACTATTAATAGACAAAAGACAGAAAGAAATTTAAACAATATTGAAAGTACAAGGAGCACAACATGAAGATATTAAGCAAACAAAAAAACAGCAGAATGTGTATGATTTGCGGGCTGGATAATGAATACGGCGTGAATGCACCATTTTACAACATGGAAGATGGCAGCGTGATGACGGTGTTTCGCTACAAAGAACAGCACCAGAGCTATCCGGGACGCGTGCATGGCGGCATGATTACGGCGATGCTTGATGAGATGGGGCTTCGTTCTTTGTGGGCGAAGGAATTGTCGGAGGAGACTTTTGGTGTGACGATATCGTTGGATACCAAATACCGCAAACCGGTTCCCTATGAGACAGAATTGATTGGACGGGGTGTAGTTGTAAAAAACACGCGCCATTTTATTATTACAGATTCTTATATTATGGATAAAGACGGGGAAATTCTTGCAAATGGAAGAATTAAATACATAAAAATGGACACACAGAAGATTCAAGAGGGCGTAGAAGTGCATGAAGAAATGCCGTATCTTGTAGAGGATGGCAGGACAGAAATCGAGGGGCCATTCTTTGACAATCTGTAGCCACTATGCTATAGTAAAAGGCGACAATAATTTATGGAAAGCGTCCATGTGAACGTTTTGGTTAGGAGGAAAAATGAGTAAGATTCAGATGAAAACCCCACTTGTAGAGATGGACGGGGATGAAATGACCAGAATCCTTTGGCAGATGATTAAAGATGAGTTGTTGCTGCCATATGTTGATTTAAAGACAGAGTATTATGACCTTGGTTTGGAGTACCGGAATAAAACCAATGACCAGGTGACAGTGGATTCCGCGGAGGCAACAAAGAAATATGGTGTAGCGGTAAAATGTGCTACGATTACACCGAATGCTGCCCGCATGGATGAATATGATTTGAAAGAAATGTGGAAATCGCCAAACGGCACAATTCGTGCAATTTTAGATGGTACGGTATTTCGTGCACCAATCCTTGTTAAGGGAATCGTTCCTTATGTAAAAAATTGGACAAAGCCGATTACGATTGCACGTCATGCGTATGGTGATGTTTATAAAAATACAGAAATCAAAGTTCCGGGTAAAGGAACAGCAGAACTTGTATTTACCGCTGAGGATGGAACACAGACCAAAGAAGTAATTCACAACTTTGATGGTCCGGGAATCATTCAGGGAATTCACAATACAGAAAAATCCATTTCCAGTTTTGCACGCGCATGCTTTAGTTACGCAGTGGACACTAAACAGGACTTGTGGTTCTCTACCAAAGATACCATTTCCAAAAAATACGACCATACATTTAAGGACATTTTCCAGGAAATTTATGATACGGAGTATAAAGAAAAATTCGAGAAACTTGGCATTGAGTATTTCTATACGCTTATTGATGATGCAGTTGCCCGCGTAATTCGTTCGGAAGGCGGCTTTATCTGGGCTTGTAAAAACTACGACGGAGATGTAATGTCTGATATGGTAGCTACGGCATATGGTGATTTGTCCATGATGACATCCGTTTTGGTATCACCAAGCGGTGTTTATGAATATGAGGCTGCACACGGAACGGTACAGCGTCACTATTATAAACATTTGAAAGGCGAAGAGACTTCGACAAATTCCATCGCAACTATTTTTGCGTGGACAGGCGCACTCAGAAAGCGCGGCGAGTTGGATGAGATTCCGGAATTGATGGATTTTGCAGACAAACTGGAGAGAGCCTGCATTAAGACTGTGGAAGATGGAAAAATGACAAAGAGTCTTTCTCTCATTTCCACATGTGAAAATCCGGTAATTTTGAACAGCCTTGAGTTTATTCAGGCAATTCGCGAGACATTGGATTCTTTGATGTAACATATAAAAAAACAGACCACTGTGATACTGTAAAAGTGCAGATATTGCAGTGGTCATTTTTTGGTATCAGCAGGGTTAGTTTTTAACCTGCCGTCCTTCTGTGTTTATCGTGTAATTATCTTTCATAATCAAAGCAGAAATTGGTACGAGTTGAAATCCTTTTTTCTTCAAAATTGTTAAAAGTACATCCAGTGCTTCGGCGGTGTGTTTTCCGCCATTGTGGCAGAGAATAATCGAACCGTTGCCAAGATGTTTGTGCTCTGTGACGCGGCGTATGATGGTGGCGGCATCGTAATCTTTCCAGTCGAGGGAATCCACATCCCACTGAATCGCATAATATTTATTTTCCCGGCACACACGGATAAGAGTGTCGTTATAGTCCCCGTAAGGAGGGCGGAACAAAATCATATCTTTACCGGTTAGTTTTTTTACTTTTTCATGAGGTTTCATAATTTCTTCTTTGCATTGTGCGGCCGATAGCTGTGACATCTGTTTGTGGTTTTCACTGTGGTTTCCAAGGTCATGCCCGCCGGCGGCAATTGCTTTTACATCGTCCGGATATTTTTCAATCCAGCCGCCTGTCATAAAAAAGGTTGCCTTCACTTTGTGTTTTTTCAGCGTGGCAAGAAGTGATGCGGTGTCGTCGTTTCCCCAAGCCGCATCAAAGCTGATTGAAATCTGCGGTTTTTCCTTTTCTACGCAGTAGATGGGAAGTTCTTTTTCATGAAGTAGAGATTCATTGAAAACGGCACGGTTTTCCGGATAAACAAAAAAACTTGTTGCGAGCAAAGCAAAGGATGTCAGGACGATGGCACCGATTTTTGTAAAAAGAATCAGTTTTTCCCGTTCTTGTTCGATGTTCATAGATTACCCCGCTATCGTTTTGCTATAGTTTATGGAGAGAAAATGCTTATTATGACTGGAAATCTTTTTTCTTTGCAAGTGTGTATGAATATGGTAAGATTACTACATAAGAAAATTTATGAATGAATCATTTACGAATGGAGGGATATCATGAAAAGAAGAAATTTATTGGCAGCAGTGCTTAGCGTTTCGCTGGTAATAGGGATGAGTGCACCGGTGGATTTGGCACAGGAAAGTAAGAAAACGCAGACCGCAGTATCCATCGAGGATTCGGTCGGTGAGACGTCAAAGTATGGCTATCTTCCAATTCATCGGAAACTATTAAATTCGGATGATTTGTCATCCGGCAGAAAGAAAAAGGCAGCAAAGACAACGATTCCGTCATCGTTTGATGCCAGAGAGGAAGGGCTGTTGACGGATATCAAAGATCAAGGAGAAACGGGCATGTGCTGGACAATGTCTGTGATGGGAGCGTCTGAAGCAGATATTATACAGGATGGCTCTGAAGAATCTCCGGATTTATCAGAGTATCATCTGGCATATTCGACATACAACAAAGCCGACGATCCGCTTGGTTTGACGGTAGGGGATATTTGCAGGCCAAGAGAGAAGAATAATGATTTGTATGGATGGGGCGGAAATTCCGTTTTAGCAACTGCTACATTAGCCAGATGGCAGGGAGTTGTAGATGAATCAGTTGCTTCTTTTGAAGATTTACAGAACAAAATTAATTGTAACGTAACGGCTGACTTATCGGATGAGGTGATGTATGATAAGGATTCCTATCATTTGCAGAACGTAGAATACATTTATATGACGAAAGCGAACCGCAACCAAATCAAACAGAAATTGATGGAGTATGGGGCAGCGGAGTGCTCTATGTATGCGCCGGAAACATCGAGTGACAAGCAGATGTATGGAAATACCGGGAAAAGCAATTTTACGGCGTATTATTGTAATGATACAAGCAAGACAACCAATCACAGTGTATTGATTGTGGGATGGGATGATAATTATTCGGCAAGTAATTTTAATTCCAAATGTCGTCCCTCTTCAGATGGCGCATGGTTAATTCGCAACAGCTGGGGCGACTGCAACAGTATGGGCGGATATTTCTGGATTTCTTATGAGGATGCTATGCTGCAGGCGGAGAAGAATGAAGAGGCAGAGGTGGCATTCTTTGATGTAGAAAAAGCGGATAATTACGACAATAACTATCAATATGATGGTGGAATTCCATTTGCTTATTCGAGAAGTTTTCTGCGTGGTGCCAATGTATTTGAGGCAAAAGCCGATGAAAAAATGCAGGCAGTTTCTTTCTATACACAGGAAGCAAATGTAAATTATGAAGTATCAATTTATGAGAGTCCGGATTCGGATAATCCGATGTCCGGTAAATTAGTGTCTTCATTGTCCGGTACGATTGCAGAGCGCGGATATCATACCATTGATTTTGTAAAAGAAGATAAAGATGAAGTATTTATGACAAAAGGAAAGCGTTATGCAGTTGTTGTAAAATTGGAAGAGAGTGGAGATACTTCTTATCAGACTTATGAATGTACTCATAACGATTCTGCACTTACAGAAGCAGTTAGCGCAAATAAGGGCGAAAGTTATGTTCAGTATTCGGATGGTGAGTGGGAAGATTTTTCCGAACTCGAGTGGTCTAGCAAAGAAAAAAATAATGCAAATCTTTGCATTAAGATGTTTTCTGATACTTGGGATTCTACGAAAGCAACACCGACGCCGACGATGACGGCAACACCAACGGCAACACCAACGGCAACACCAACGGCAACACCAACGGCAGCACCAACGGCAACACCAACGGCTGCGCCTGTGACTACGCCAACGCAAAAGGCACAATCAACACCGGCAGCCAATAATCCGACAACCCCGGTAGTTACGGATAATCCTGTAACACCTGATAATAGCAGTGCCCGGACAGTGGTTGTGAAAAAACTAAAGTTTAAATATTCGTCGAAAAAGGTGAAAGCCGGTAAAAAAGTAAAGTTAAGTAAGTGGCTGAAAGTGACGAAAAACCGCGCAGGGGATGCAAAGATTACCTATAAATTTACAAAGAATAAATTTAAAAAATATGCTACCCTGTCAAAAAAAGGTGTCTTTAAGGCAAAGAAGGCCGGAAAGAAAAAGACGGTTTATGTAAAGGCAGCAGCGGGTGACGGCAGTAAAAAGACAGCGAATATAAAAATAAAAATTAAATGATAATAGGGGTTGACTTTTTATGTTATCCTGCATATAATGAACATATGAATAATTGTTCATATGTAAATTTACAGAAACGGAGAGTGATAAAATGCCAAGTGAAGATGAATTGTATGACTTGGCGGAATTGTTTAAGGTGTTTGGCGATTCGACCAGAATCCGGATTTTGTTTGTTTTATTTGAGAAGGATGTCTGTGTTTGTGATTTAGCGGAAACCTTGAATATGACGCAGTCAGCAATTTCGCATCAGCTAAAGATTCTAAAACAGAATAAGTTAGTAAAAGGCCGCCGCGAGGGCAAATCGGTGTTTTATTCACTGGCCGATGATCATGTGCGAACGATTATCGAGCAGGGAATCGACCATATTGCGGAATAACATAATTGAATTGGAGGAAATGAATCATGAAAAAGAAATTTAAATTACAGGACTTGGATTGTGCAAACTGTGCAGCAAAAATGGAAGAATCAATTAAGAAAATTGATGGTGTAAACGATGCAGTAGTCAGCTTTATGACACAGAAGATGACAGTAGATGCCGATGATGCGCGTTTTGATGAAATTATGGATGAGGTTGTCCGTGTTTGTGCAAAAGTTGAGCCGGATTGCCAGATTCTTTTGTAGGAGATGAGTGTATGACAAAAAAACAGAAAAAAATGAGACTTCGGATTATCATTTCCCTTGTCCTATTTGTTATCCTGTTTGTTTGTGAGCATATGGGAGTATTAGAGCCACTGCCGTGGTGGGCACAGCTTTTGATATTTGCCGTTCCGTACCTGATTGTCGGATATGACATTATTTTTAAGGCTGCGAGAAATATTTCCCATGGACAGATTTTTGATGAAAACTTTCTGATGATGATTGCCACCTTTGGTGCATTTGGCGTTGGTGAGTATTTAGAGGCTGTTGCTGTAATGCTTTTTTACCAGGTCGGTGAATTGTTCCAGGGTTATGCGGTTGGAAAATCCAGACAATCCATTACGGAAATGATGGACATCTGTCCGGAATATGCGAATATAGAAGAAGATGGGAAATTAGTGACAGTAGACCCGGATGATGTAGAAGTCGGTACGATTATTGTTGTAAAGCCGGGCGAGAGAATTCCTCTCGATGGTGTTGTTATAGAGGGCGAATCGTTAATTGATACGGCGGCACTTACGGGTGAGTCGGTACCGAGAAGAGCGTCAGAGGGCGATGAGATTATCAGTGGCTGCGTCAATGGCAGCGGAACGCTGAAAATCCGTACCACAAAGGAATTTGATGATTCGACGGTTGCCAAAATTTTGGAGTTGGTTGAGAATGCAAGCAGTAAAAAGGCAAAGGTGGAGAATTTTATCACCCGCTTTGCCAAATACTATACGCCGGTCGTTACGATTGGAGCCGTTTTGCTTGCTGTGATTCCACCACTTATTTTAGGCGGAGGCTTTGCTGAGTGGATTCAGAGAGCGTGCATTTTCCTTGTTATTTCCTGTCCGTGTGCACTGGTGATTTCGGTGCCGCTTGGATTCTTTGGCGGTATCGGTGCTGCATCTAAGATTGGTGTTTTGGTAAAAGGCAGTAACTTCTTAGAGGCGGTTGCAGAGATGACTACCATTGTATTTGACAAGACCGGAACACTGACAAAAGGCGAATTTAAAGTAACCGAAATGAAACCTGCCGGTGGTGTTTCAGAAGATAAATTATTGGAAGTAGCCGCACTTGGCGAGAGCTATTCAAACCATCCGATTGCCGGTTCGATTATCGAGGCATATGGAAAAGAAATTGAGAGAAGCCGTGTGTCAGAGGCGGTTGAAATTGCCGGCCACGGAGTTCAGATTCTCGTAGATGGTGTGATGACTTATGTCGGCAATGAAAAGCTGATGAAAAAACAGGCGATTGTTTATGAGCCGTGTGAAAGCGCCGGAACGGTTGTCTATGTGGGTCAGGAGCAGACCTTTTTAGGGGCACTTGTGATTTCCGACACCGTGAAACAGGGTGCAGCAGAGGCGATTCATAAGATGAAAAATGTTGGCGTGAAGAAGTGCGTCATGCTGACCGGTGATAGAGAAAAAACTGCGAAACATGTGGCAGATGAGTTGAAACTGGATGAAGTGCATGCTGAACTTCTCCCCGGTGATAAAGTGGATGAGGTGGAAAAACTTCTTTCTGCACAAAAAGATGGAGAACGTCTTGCCTTTGTCGGTGACGGCATCAATGACGCACCGGTTTTGACTCGTGCAGATATTGGTATTGCGATGGGAAGTCTTGGTTCCGATGCAGCAATTGAGGCGGCAGACGTCGTTTTGATGGATGATGATATTCGAAAGATTGCGTCAACCGTACTGATTTCTAGAAAAACACTTCGCATTGTAAAGCAGAACATTGTATTTGCCCTTGCCGTAAAAGCAGTTGTACTTTTGCTTGGTGCAATTGGTGTGGCGAATATGTGGGAAGCTGTATTTGCCGATGTCGGTGTATCTGTTTTGGCAATTTTGAACTCAATGCGGGTGATGAAAAATCATTAACATGATTTGCATTTTTGATTAACATGTAGTATAATGTCATAGTCAAAGAGGATAGGTCCGAAAATGAAGTGTCCTATCCTCTTTTTTCGACTATGACAAGAGTCCAAAAGAAGGAGGATTTGGTTTGGATAATCACTCAATGATGGAACTGGGAGAAAAGTTAAATGGCAAATTTGAAAATCTGGTGAATTACTGTATGGTGTCCGGTGCCATTAACCAGGATTTGTATAACGAATATGATGTGAAGAGGGGACTTCGCGATTCGAATGGTAAAGGAGTACTTACCGGATTGACAGAGATTTCAGATGTCTGTGGATACCGCTTGAAAAACGGCAAAAAGATTCCTTGCGACGGAGAACTTTATTATCAGGGATATAATGTAATGGACCTTGTAAAAAGTTTTGAAAACCGCCGATTCGCTTTCGAGGAGACAACCTATTTGCTGATGTTTGGCGAACTGCCGACACATACTCAGTTAAAGGATTTTGAAGAGGTATTAACCAGTCTTCAGGAGCTTTCCGGTCAGTTTGTCCGTGATGTGATTATGAAAGCACCAAGTGCAAACATTATGAATGCACTGCAGAAAAGTGTGCTGACACTGTATTCGTATGATGAGAATCCGGACGACATTTCCGTGGCAAATGTACTGCGCCAGTCTTTGCAGTTAATCGGCAAAATTCCGTTGATTGCGGTGTATGCGTATTTGTCATACCGTCATTTTGGATTTGATGATAATTTATACATCCGTACGCCGGATAAGGATTTGTCAATTGCGGAAAATATTTTGCAGATGGTAAGACAGGACGGTAAATTTACGGAGTTAGAGGCGAAAGTTTTAGATATTGCACTTGTCATTCATGCAGAGCATGGCGGCGGTAATAACTCGACGTTTACCAATCATGTGGTAACGTCCTCCGGCACAGACACATATTCTGCGATTTCAGCATCCATTGCTTCGCTGAAGGGACCGCGTCATGGTGGCGCCAACTTAAAAGTGTTGCAGATGTTTGATGATATTAAAGAACACTGCAAGGACTGGAATAATGAAGAGCAGATTAAAGAATATTTGAATAAAATTCTGAATCGCGAGGCCTTTGATGAATCCGGTCTGATTTATGGAATGGGACATGCGGTTTATACATTGTCTGACCCTCGTGCCGTGATTTTGAAACGCTATGCAAAAAAACTGGCGGAGGCAAAAGGTAAAATGGATGAATTTCATCTGTATGAAACAGTGGAAGAAGTGTCCAAAGATTTGATTATGAAAGCACATTTGCGTTATAAACCGGTTTGTGCAAATGTTGATTTTTACAGTGGTTTTGTATATACTATGCTTGGTATTCCGAGAGAATTATTTACTCCGATTTTTGCGATTGCCCGTATTTCCGGATGGAGTGCACATCGTCTGGAAGAGCTGGTAAACAAGGGTAAAATTATTCGACCGGCGTACAAATACGTAGGAAGTCATGTGGATTTCCGTGAAATAGACGAGAGAGAATAAACGATGGAACAATACATGTTATTTTTTGATATTGATGGAACTTTGTTAGATGAAAAAGAGGGAATCGTGCCGGAGAGTACGGTGCGTGCCCTGCATCAGGCAAAGAAAAACGGACATTTACTGTTTCTTTGTACCGGACGCTGCAAGTCCATCTGGCCAAAGGATATTTTGGAAATTGGTTTTGATGGTGTGGTAGGTGGATGTGGTACGAATATATTTTATCATGGGGAAGAACTGCTTCATGCAACATTACCGAAAGAATTGCAGAGAGAAGTTGCCGATTCTCTGACGCGCTATCATATCGATGGTGTTTTGGAAGGTCAGGAGACGGCATATTTCCGCAGAGATTACTGGATGCCGGTTGTAAAATCCATCTTTGAGGAAAATGGAACATTTTCGGCAAAATGCCAGTTGTTCTGGGAGGATGCCGATTTGAATTTTGATAAGATGGCACTTTGGTTTGATGAGAGCAGTGACATGAAATCATTTAAGGAACAATGGGAAAACACGTTTGATTTTATTTTACGTGACCCGACTTTTTATGAGGTCGTGCCAAAAGGTTATTCAAAGGCGACCGGAATTGATTTTCTTTGTAAGCGTTTAGAAATTGACAGAGCGCATACGGTAGGAATTGGTGATAGTACAAATGATTTGCCGATGCTTGATTTCACCGGCATCAGCATTGCAATGGGAAGTGGTAATCCGGATATTTTTCCGTCGGTCGATTATGTAACGGCGGCTGTGATGGAAGATGGAATTGAGAAGGCATTGAAACATTATCAATTAATCGAGTAAAGGGAGGTCGGCGAAATGAAGTTAAGTAAATTAGTGGAGCACATCGAGTACGAACTGGTACAGGGAAGCCTTGATACGGAAGTGGCAGATATCGCATATGATTCCAGAAAAATCAAAGAGGGAATGTTGTTTGTTGCCATTGCAGGAACGGTTGTCGATGGTCATAAATACATTCCGGATGTTGTGAAAAAAGGCGCATCGGTGCTTGTTGTGGAAAAAGAGATTGAGTCCATAGATGAAAGTATTACAGTGATTCGTGTGGCAAATGGCAGAGCAGCGCTGAGTCTTTTATCCCAGGCGTATTTTGATTATCCGGCATCGAAGATGATTTCGATTGGAATTACAGGAACAAAAGGAAAATCGACAACCACATATATGATTCGTGATATTATTGAAAAATCCGGGAAAACCTGCGGAATTGTTGGTACAATTGGTGTGGCAATTGCCGGCAAGGTGACACCGACGGAGCATACAACGCCGGAATCCTATGATTTGCAGAGATATTTTAAAGATATGGTGGGTGCCGGGTGCGAGTATATGGTAATGGAAGTAAGTTCGCAGGGAATCAAGATGGACCGTGTGGCAGGAATGCATTTTAATTATGGTATTTTTACCAATATTACGCCGGACCACATCGGACCAAATGAGCATGCAGATTTTAATGAGTATTTGTACTGCAAGAGCCGTCTGTTTACGATGTGTGACGTCGGAATTGTAAATCGTGATGACCCGCACTGGAAAGAAATGATAAAAGATGCGACCTGTGAGATTAAAACATATGGAACAGAAGATGCGGATATGACGGCAACGGAAATTGAGCATGTGAATAACGAGGGAAATCTGTGCATGAAATTCCATGCGAATGGTCTTTTGAACGGAGATATCATTGTTGGTCTGCCGGGACGTTTTAATATTTACAATGGAATGTGTGCGGCGTGTACCGGTGCTCTGTTGAAAATGCCGGAAGAGGTGATTCTGCACGCGCTTGAGCACGTAAAAGTGCGTGGCCGTGTGGAAAATGTTCCGACCGGCAGAGGATTTTCCGTATTGATTGATTTTGCGCATAATGGTGTGAGTACCGAGAGTGTGCTAAAGACTCTGCGTGGTTACAATCCGCACCGGATTATTGCTATTTTCGGATGTGGCGGCAATCGAAGTAAACTGCGCCGTTACGAGATGGGAGAGGCCGTTGGAAATCTGGCGGAACTTGCAATTGTGACAAGTGATAATCCGAGAACGGAAGACGTAATGGATATTGTAAAAGATATTGAGGTTGGTCTGGCAAAGACAAACGGTGAGTATGTGGTGATTCCGGACCGTCAGGAGGCTGTGAATTATGCAGTTGACCATGCTGAGGATGGCGATATGATTATTCTTCTTGGTAAAGGTCATGAAGAATATCAGGAAATCAATGGTGTGAAATACCATTACAGCGAGAGAGAAGCGGTTATGAATGCGCTGGCGCGTTAATTAAAATTTGAATTGAAAAAGAAACTATCAATTTATGCGAAACGATGGCATAAACGGATAGTTTCTTTTTTTTTGGGTATAAGTAAAAAGAGAACGATTCAATGGAGGAATAAAAAATGCGTCAGATTTTAGATTTTAATGAGAATTGGTGGTTTATTCATGCGGATGTAGATGTTTCGGAGGCAAGACCGGGAGAGGGAGAACTTGTTTCACTGCCTCACACATGGAATGCACTGGATGGACAAAAGGGAGATGGAACATATGACAGAGGCAGTTACTGGTATGTAAAAATGTTGGATAAGTGGGAGCCGTCTGCGAAGTATTCTCGTTTATTTTTGGAAATACCGGCGGCGGGGCAGCAGGCAAAAGTGTTTGTAAATGGTGAGTTCGTTGTGAGCCATGAGGGGGGCTATTCAGCGTTTCGAGCCGATATTACGGAAAAATGTACCGAAGAATTTAATACGATAGCAATTTGGTGCAGCAATGAAAAATGTGATGCGATTTATCCGCAGTCGGCTGATTTTACTTTTTATGGCGGGTTGTATCGTGGCGCACATCTGATTTGCGTGCCGGAAACGCATTTTGAACTGTTACACTACGGAGATTTGGGAATCCATGCTGCCACAGAACCAGCTTCGTGGGATAAAGAGGATTTTATGCTTCACATCCGAACAAAGATTTGCGGGGTGGAAAAAGATAATCAGGTGATTTACCAGATTTTTGATGAAGATGGAAAAGAAGTGGCAAGTGCAGCACGTCCGGCGGACTCACCGGATACTTCCATTCCTCTTTATAAACCGCACCGCTGGGATATTAAAAATAGCTATCAGTATACGCTAAAGGCACTCATTATGCGCAATAACGAATGCTTGGATGAAGTGGAACTTAAATTTGGTGTAAGGACTTTTTGCTGTGATCCCGGGCGCGGTTTCCTAATAAATGGAAATTGTGTGCCGCTGCGCGGCGTGAGCCGGCATCAGGATAAATTGTATCAGGGAAATGCACTTACAAAAGAAGATCACATCCGGGATGCTGAGCTGATTGAAGAAATCGGGGCAAATACGGTGCGTCTTGCCCATTACCAGCACGCACAGGAGTTCTATAACGAGTGTGATAAAAGAGGATTTGTTGTTTGGGCGGAAATTCCTTTTATCAGCGTGATGAATGAAGACCCTTTAGCACATGAGAACTGTATAACCCAGTTAAAGGAACTTATTTATCAGAATGACCATCATCCAAGCATTTGTTTCTGGGGCATTTCCAATGAAATTTTGATTGGGGGTATTTCTGAAAAGCTTGTGGAGAATCACAGGGAGTTAAATGCACTTGCTAAAAAGATTGACCCATACCGTCTCACGACGATTGCTCATGTGACGATGACGCCGAAAGACGGTCCGATGCATGAAATTACCGATGTGGAAAGTTATAACCATTATTTTGGCTGGTATGGCGGAAAGACAGAGGACAATGGTCCATGGATGGATGAGTATCATGAAAAATATCCAAACCGCTGCATCGGATTGTCGGAGTATGGCTGTGAGGGAATCATTACCTATCAGGGAGGAAATCCAAAGTGTAAAGATTACAGCGAGGCATATCAGGCAGGATACCACGAATATATGGCTCATATGTTAGAGAGACGCCCTTGGATTTTCTGCTCATATGTATGGAATATGTTTGATTTTGGGTGTGCCGCACGTTCAGAAGGCGGTGTGACGGGAAGAAATAACAAAGGCCTTGTAACGATGGACAGAAAAATTAAAAAGGATAGTTTTTACCTATACAAGGCGTACTGGAATCCAGAACCGATGGTTCATATCTGTGATAAGCGGTATTCGCTCCGCTCTGGGGAAAATACCCAAATCCGCGTGTATACAAATCAGGAAAGAGTGACACTTTTTGTGAATGGGGAAGAAATGGCGGTAAATGAGGTAAAACGTCATGTGGCATCTTTCCCGATTTCTCTTAGTGGAGGAAAAAATGCAATTCTTGTGAAGGCAGGAGATGTATGGGATGCTGTGACGATTGATAGGGTGGAAAAAGAGCCGGAAAGCTATGTATTCCCGGAAGCCAGTGAGAGGGAAGAAGGCGTGGCAAACTGGTTTCAGGAGGTTGGTTCGCTAAATCTTTCAGAGGAAATGAAATATCCGGAGGACCGTTATCATATCCGCTGTACGTTAGAGGAAATCAGTGAAAATGATGAGGCGATGGAACTTGTCACGAAAGCGATGAAATTGATTACCGGTATGACACTTGCAAAAGGGGAAGGCATGTGGGATATGATGAAAAAAATGAAGTTGGAAAGTATGAAGGAAATGCTTGGGGCGATGGCACCGGATGGCTTTTTAGAAAGTCTGAATATGAAATTAAACGAAATTAAAAAGGAGAATTTAAATGGATAAACAAATCAGACCCTTTGGTATGCGTGATAAAATCGGGTATATGTTTGGCGATTTCGGAAATGATTTTACTTTTATCTTATCATCGGCTTTCATGTTGAAATTTTATACAGACGTTATGGGAATTGGTGCCGGTGTGGTGGGAATGTTAATGATGGCTGCTCGTTTTTTAGATGCATTCACGGACATTACAATGGGACAGATTGTGGATCGGAGTAAACCGGGGAAGGACGGAAAATTTCGCCCATGGATAAGGCGGATGTGTGGTCCGGTTGCGATTTCCAGTTTTTTGATTTACCAGTCAGCATTTGCCGGTATGCCATATTGGTTTAAGGTAGGCTGGATGGTTGTCACGTATATTTTGTGGGGATCGATTTTTTATACCGCGGTTAATATTCCGTATGGTTCGATGGCTTCGGCAATTTCTGCCGAGGCAAAGGACCGTGCGCAGCTCTCAACCTGGCGGACGGTCGGAGCAACTCTTGCCGGGCTCGTAATTGGAGCAGGAACACCGATGCTTGCTTATGTTACGGTGGAAGGTCAGACGGTTTTGTCGGGATTTCGTATGACGGTAATTGCCGGTGTATTTTCTGTTCTATCCTTTTTGTGTTATCTGCTGTGTGTAAGACTCACGGCAGAGCGTGTCGAGGTGCCGGCGAGTGAAGGGAAAATCCAGTTCACAAGCCAGTTGAAAAATCTAATGAAAAACCGGGCATTGCTTGGCATTATTGCGGCGGCGATGTTTTTGCTGCTTGCCTTACTTGGCATGCAGGGAATTTCTGCCTATGTATTTCCGGAAGTGTATAATAGCGCCAAGGCACAGTCAATATTTTCGCTTCTCACCAGTCTAGCGGTGTTAGGTGTGTGTGCACCGCTTGCTACACGGCTGTCTGTGCGTTACGGAAAACGGGAATTATCGGCTTTTTCCTGTTTGTTTGGGGCGGTGATTTTGTTTTTGTGTATGGTAATATATCCGAAAAATGAATGGGTGTACGTTGGCTTTTTTGTCCTTGCTTATATCGGAATCGGCTTTTTTAACACAGTTATTTGGGCAATGATAACAGATGTGATTGATGACGCCGAGGTGAAAAACAAGGTGCGCGAGGATGGAACCGTGTATTCCTTATATTCGTTTGCGAGAAAGTTAGGGCAGGCTTTATCGTCGGGGTTAGTGGGGACGATTTTAGCGGCGATTGGATATCAGGCACAGCTTATGCATAATCCGCAGGGAGCAGAGCAGATAGCAAGGCGAGCGGTGATTCTTGACAGGATTTTTCAGATGTCATGTCTGATACCTGCAATCGGACTTTTTATTGTGGCGATGATTTTGCTTTTTGTCTATCCGCTTTCGAAGAAAAGGGTAAACGAAAATATTGCTGAGCTGGAAAAAAGAAGAAATTCTTGACAAGAAGGATATCCGTTGTATAATAGTTGGTGGTGCCAAATTGGTACTACCAATTTGTTATGTTATGTTAAGGAAGAGGATTATGAAATATTTAAAGCAGTTTTTACTTATTCTATGTATCACATTTGTTGGCGAACTTGTCAAATATGTTCTGCCACTGCCAATTCCGGCAAGTATTTACGGTATGGTGATTTTATTTGTGGGTTTGATGACGGGACATATTAAACTGTCTTCGGTGAAGGAGGCAGGGAAGTTTTTGATTGAAATTATGCCGGTGATGTTTATTCCGGCGGGCGTTGGTCTGATGGTATCGTGGAATGTGTTAAAACCTCTTTTAATTCCTGTGGGAATTATTACGTTTGTTAGTTTTGTTGCGGTAGCTGTGGCAACGGGAAAAACGGCTCAGTGGATGATTAAGAAAGATGAGGGGAAAGACCATGAATGAATTTTTAGAGAACTCACTTTTTGCAGGAGTTACCATTAGTCTGCTTGCATATATGGCGGGGGCATTTCTGAAAAAGAAATTTAAAATTGCGCTATTAAATCCACTTTTAATATCAATTATTTTATCGATTGTTGTATTAGTGACCGCAGATATTGATTATGATGTGTACAATGCAGGGGCTTCTTATTTGAGCTGGTTTTTGACTCCGGCTACGGTATGTCTTGCGATTCCTTTATATGAGCAGTGGCAGCTTCTTAAAAAGAATTGGAAAGCAGTTATGTTTGGTATTTTAGCTGGTACACTTACCAGTGGTGTAACAGTTTTTATGTTAGCAAAATTTATGAGTCTGTCGCACACGGAATATGTGACGCTTTTGCCAAAGTCGATTACGACGGCAATTGGCATGGGGCTTTCTGAAGAGTTAGGCGGTTATGTTACCATTACGGTAGCTGTGATTGTTGTTACCGGTGTGGTTGGCAATATGTTTGGTGAGCTTGTCTGCAAGTTGTTTCGTATTACTCATCCGATTGCGAAGGGACTTGCATTTGGCTCTTCCTCACACGCGATTGGAACGGCGAAAGCAATGGAACTTGGTGAAATCGAAGGGGCAATGAGCAGTCTTGCAATTGCAGTTACGGGAATTTTGACCGTAGTATTTTCCCCGTTATTTATGAAATTTATTTAAGAGATTCCATAGGAAAGGAAAAGGTTATGAAACAAACCGGGTGTCAGGAATATCAAAAGGTACTTTCGTATTTTTACGATTTGGTAAAAGATGGTACTTTGACTTGGGGAAGTAAACTGCCGACGGAGCGAAAGATTGCAGAGCAGTTAGGAATTGGGAGAAATTCGGCCAGAGAAGCCATCTGTGTTCTGCATGGCATGGGTGTTGTTGAAAGGAAGCAGGGCTCCGGCAATTATGTTGCGGAGAATATCGGACAGTCTTTTGGCAGCATGATTCAAATGCTTCTTCTTTTAAATGGGGTAACAAAAAGCGAAATCTGCGAGTTCCGCCGCGCTATGGAGAAAATGGCAGGTAAGCTTCTTTTGGAAAATGGTATTGATGAAAAAATCAAAGAAAAACTTTCGGATTTATTACAAACAATGGCTGGATTAACCGGGGAGTCTTTGGCGAAGCGGGATAAGGAATTTCATGATACCCTTGTCTTTGCTACGAAAAATAATTTGCTGATTACGATTATGCAGGCTGTCAGCATTGTGTATACGGAATGTGTTGAATATGACAGCAAAGATTGTCTGTTAGCGAGTCACACGCGGATTTATGAAGCTCTTATAAAAGGGGATGAAAAGGATTTCAACGATGCAATCGATTTTCATTATGATTTGATTGAGAAGCGAGCGTAAGGAGAACACAGGATGAGACAGGAACGAGATTTGACGAAGGGAGCAATTGTAAAGAGTTTGTGGCTTTTTGCACTTCCGCTAATGTTTGGCAATGTGCTGCAGCAGTTTTATAACCTGGTTGATACATGGGTGGTCGGACGTTATCTTGGCAAAAGGGCACTGGCGGCAGTTGGCGCATCGTATACGTTGATGACGTTTTTGACTTCGGTTGTTATTGGTCTGTGTCTGGGGGCAGGTGCCTTTTTTGCGATGGCATACGGCAGGCGAGAAAAGGAGACTTTCCGAAATGGGATTTTTATGTCCTTTACGGCAATTGGCGGTCTTTCGATCGTTTTGACAATATTGTTGTATGGATTTGTAAGACCGCTTACTTATCTTTTGCAGGTGCCGGCGGAAACGGTAGAGGATATGGTAACGTATCTCATATATGTATTTGCCGGATTTTTTGCTACATTTTTGTATAACTATTTTGCAAGTGTGCTCAGAAGTATCGGAAACTCAGTGCTGCCACTTGTTTTCCTTGGAATTTCCGTCGCACTTAATATCGGACTTGACCTTTTATTTGTTGTGACATTCTCGTTTGGCATTGCGGGTGCTGCCGTGGCAACCGTTATCTCCCAGTACACAGCTGGTATCGGTCTTATGCTTTATTTTCTTTTCCGGTATTCCGATTTGTGCCCTGCGAAAAAAGATTTTACATGGGAGAAAAAGAACTTCCGGCAGATTCTTTCTTTGTCCGGATTTACGTGTTTGCAGCAGTCTGTTATGAACTTTGGCATCCTGATGATACAGGGCTTAGTCAATTCCTTTGGCACAACGATTATGGCAGCGTTTTCTGTCGCGGTCAAAATTGACACAATTGCGTATATGCCGGTGCAGGATTTTGGAAATGCCTTTTCCTTTTTTGTGGCACAGAATTACGGGGCAAAGAAGTATGTCCGCATCCGAAAAGGATTTCTGCTGGCACTCGTCAGCGTATTGATTTTCTGCCTTGTAATCAGCGCGGTTGTCTATGGATTTGCCGACTCGCTGATGGGATTTTTTACAAACGAAGGCAGTGCTGTAGCGGCTGCCGGCGCCAAATATCTGCGGGTAGAAGGCGCTTTCTATGTTGGAATCGGTATTTTGTTTTTACTCTATGGATATTACCGCGCAGTGGACAAGCCGGTTATTTCGGTGGTCCTTACCATAATCTCACTGGGAACGAGAGTAATTCTTGCCTATGCACTCACCGGCCTTTTCCAAACCGGCGTGATAGGAATCTGGGCGGCGATACCAATCGGGTGGGGACTCGCTGATTTGGTGGGAATGGTGGGGATTGTTTCAAGTTTTCGAGGGCACTTTTTTCGGTTTCCATAATTTCGTAGAAAAGTTTTGAACCTCGTGGGCGCTCCCACTTGTTGAGTGCGTAGCGGTATGGGCGCTGAAACTACCAGTGCCGCATACCGACGTACTCAAAACCCACGAGTTACAAAATTTTTCTACGGAATTATGGGCAGCCAAAGAAACCAATCTCGGAAACTTGAAATAAACAAAACCAGCCAAACTCAGTTCATCTTATGGATGTGTTTCGTTCCTTTTCAGAGTTTCTATAAAGCTTTACTACAGAATTACGGAAAACAAAAAACCCCCCAACAACCATTTGACATTTTAAAGCAAGAAACTATAATAGGAAATAGTATGTTATTGGTGCTACCAATTGTTTTTGGCCCAGATACAGGAGGTATTTGTGATGAAAGAAATCAGACAACAGTTTTTGACTGGTGAGCGTGCCTTATTTCAAGGTGCGGATTTGAAAATATATGATACGATATTTGATGATGGAGAATCTCCATTAAAAGAAAGTCATAACATTGAATTAAGAAACAGTATGTTTAAGTGGAAATATCCGCTGTGGTATTCGGACTCCATTTCTGTAAAAGACTGCACGTGGTTTGACATGGCGCGTGCCGGTGTGTGGTATACGAACCATATGGTTGTTGAAGATTGTGCGATTGAGGCACCTAAAAATTTCCGCCGATGCGAGGATTTAACACTTTCCCACGTGTCTATTCCAAATGCAGAGGAAACATTGTGGAACTGTCAGGATGTTGTTTTGAATGATGTGACGGCAAAAGGCGATTATTTTGCCATGAATAGCAAAGATATGAAGATTGACGGTCTGACACTTTATGGAAATTATTCGTTTGATGGCGTAAAAAATGTAGAAATCAAAAATTCCAAATTGTTGTCCAAGGACGCATTTTGGAACAGTGAAAATGTAACCGTTTACGATTCCTTTATTTCGGGTGAATATCTTGGATGGAATGCAAAAAAACTGACACTGATTGGCTGTACGATTGAGAGCCTTCAGGGTATGTGTTACATTGATCATTTGGTGATGAAAGACTGTAAATTAATTAACACGACGCTGGCATTTGAGTATTCGACGGTGGATGCACAGATTACCAACAAAATTGACAGTGTATTGAACCCGACAAGTGGAGAAATCCGCGCAAAAAGCATTGGAAAACTCATTTTGGAAAAGGATAAAATAGACCCGTCGAAGACAAAAATTATTTGTGAGGAGACAGTATAAGGAGGAAAATTTTCATGGCAAGCAATTTTGATGAGATGATTGACCGCAGAAACACCGCATCGCTGAAGTGGGATGTGGAGGAAAATGAATTGCCGATGTGGGTGGCGGACATGGATTTTGCGACCGCATCGTGTGTTCTGGAAGCAATGAAAAAACGCTTGAATCATGGGATTTTTGGTTATACCGTGATTCCGGAACAATGGTATGAGGCATATGTTGGCTGGTGGAAAAAAAGACATCATTTTGAAATGGAAAAGGATTGGCTTGTTTTCTGTACAGGTGTGGTGCCTGCCATTTCTTCCATTGTCAGAAAACTGACAACGCCGGCAGAAAAAGTGCTGATTCAGACACCGGTGTACAACATCTTTTTCAATTCAATTCTCAACAACGGACGTCAGGTGTTGGAAAGTCCGCTTGTGCTGGAAGATGGAAATTACCGGGTGGATTTTGAAGATTTGGAGCAAAAACTGGCGGATCCTCAGACAACCCTTATGATTCTCTGTAACCCTCATAATCCGGGGGGCAAGATATGGGACCGTGCGACGCTCTCAAGAATCGGCGAGCTGTGTCAAAAATATCATGTGATTGTTGTGTCCGATGAAATTCACTGTGATTTAACGGAGCCTGGGCGTGAATATGTTCCCTTTGCTTCTGTTTCCGAGTCGTGCCGCGACAACAGCGTTACTTGCATTGCGCCGACGAAAGCGTTTAATATAGCCGGTTTGCAGACAGCAGCGGTTTCGATTCCAAATCCGGTGATTCGCCACAAAGTATGGCGGGGATTAAATACCGATGAGGTGGCGGAGCCAAATGCGTTTGCCATTGATGTGGCGGTGGCAGCATTTACAAAAGGAGAAGCGTGGCTTGATGAACTGCGTGCCTATATTTCGGAAAATAAGCGCGTAGCAGCCTCTTATATCGAAGAAAATATCAAAGAATTAACGGTAATTCCATCCGATGCAACTTATCTTTTGTGGGTAAACTGCGAAAAGGTATCGGAGGATGCAGAAAAACTTGTCAAAAAGATTCGTGAGAAAACCGGGTTATATTTATCTGATGGCAATGTCTTTGGCGGGGATGGAAAACACTTTTTCCGCATGAACTTAGCTTGTCCGAGAGAGCGGATGATGGACGGATTAAAACGGCTGTCTCAGGCAATCACACAGATAAAATGATAAAATGTCGCAATAAGTGGTAAGGCATTGACAAAAGAAAGATGCAAGCCTATACTCATAACAGTGTTATATAATTTTGGCTACGATTGACAAACGCAAAGAATGGCTGACGATGGGCAGCCGTTCTTTTAGATTATGGGTTAGTTGCAACTTACACGAGTTATATACCGCGAATAGCATTTGAAGGAGGCTTTCTTAGATGGCAAAGAAGAAAGAAACAAAGCAAAGTCCGATGCAGCGGTTATTTGTTTATGCCGGAAAGTATAAATATCTTACCATTGCATCCTGGATTTTTGCTACGATAAGTGCATTTGTTGCACTTGTTCCATTCTATTTTATCTGGCGCATAATCAAAGAGGTGCTCTACGTGGCACCAAATTATGCAGATGCAGAAAATCTGTCGGCTTATGGATGGAGTGCGGTTGGATTTGCAATATTGTCCATGCTTATTTATATCGGAGCTTTGATTTGTTCGCATTTGTCCGCATTCCGCGTACAGGCAAATATGAGAGTTGGGTTGATGAAACATATTTTAACGCTGCCACTTGGTTTTATGGATGAAGAGGGAAGTGGAAAAGTAAGAAAAGTTGTGAATGAATCCAGTGCAGCAACCGAGACCTATTTAGCTCACCAGCTGCCGGATAAATGCGTGGCAGCTGCTACGCCGATTGGTCTTGCGATTCTTCTTTTCGTATTTGACTGGCGGCTTGGACTCTTGTGCCTGATTCCGGTTGGGGTAGCTTTTCTTGTGATGGGAAGCATGATGGGCGAAAATATGAAAAAGAAAATGGCAGAATACCAGAATGCACTCGAAGAAATGTCAAGTGAAGCCGTAGAATACGTTCGTGGTATCCCGGTCGTGAAGACATTTGGTCAGTCTGTCTTTTCGTTCAAGAGATTTCGTGAGGCAATTAAAAATTACGAAAAATGGACGATTTCTTACACAAAAGATATGCGCATTCCGATGACGGTATACACGGTATCAATTAATGCAGTATTTGCTATTTTGATTGCGGCAGCATTTTTCTTTGGCAGGGCAAATAGTGGAGCAGTGGATAACACATTTCTTTTAAATTTACTGTTTTATATAATTATCACACCAATTATCACGGTTACCTTAACAAAGATGATGTACGCCGGTGAAAATACGATGATTGTTGAAGATGCACTTACGAGAATTGATGGAATTCTCAATAAAAAACCACTTACACAGAGCACGGCTAAAAAGACGTCAAACGACACTTCCATTTGCTTTGATGGCGTTTCGTTCCGATATGAAGGTGCTTCAAAGGATGCACTGAAAAATATCAATCTTGAAATTCATGCCGGTGAGCAGGTTGCGTTTGTCGGACCATCCGGTGGTGGAAAGACAACGATTGCGCGTCTGATTGCGCGGTTTTCTGATGTGACAAAGGGCAGCATAAAAATCGGCGGCGTGGATGTAAAGGATATCGAGCAGAAAAAGCTGATGGATACCGTATCATTTGTGTTCCAGGACAGCAAACTTTTGAAAATGTCCATCTATGACAACGTGCGCATGGGTAAAAAAGATGCGACCCGTGAGGAAGTCATGGAGGCATTAAAAAATGCACAGTGTGAAGATATTATCGAAAAACTGCCAAATGGGATTGATACCGTAATCGGTTCCAAAGGTACCTATTTATCCGGTGGAGAGGCACAGCGTATTTCCATCGCAAGAGCAATGCTGAAAAATGCACCGATTCTCATTCTGGATGAGGCGACAGCGTTTGCTGACCCGGATAATGAGGTGAAAGTTCAGGCAGCATTTGCAAAACTTTCAAAAGGAAAAACCGTGATTATGATTGCACACAGACTTTCTTCTGTTACCGGTGTTGACCGTATCTTTGTTTTGCAGGATGGCGAAATCAGACAGGCAGGAAAACATGAAGAATTAAAAGATGCAGAAGGGCTGTATGCACACATGTGGAAAGCATACAATCAATCTGTAAGCTGGAAGGTAGGTGTGTAATATGATAGAAAAATTGATGCATAAATATGCTCTTTCCAAACAGGGAGCATCGGATATGATAAAAGCAATTATTTCCGCTACCATTTCGAATATTATACTTATGGTGCCGGTTGCCCTTTTGTATTATTTAGTAAGAGACTATATGGCAGGAAATTTAGGGGATAAAGTTATTTTTTTTGTGGCAGGGTGTTTGATTACATTTGTATTGATTGGTATTTCAACATACGTTCAGTACAATGCCACGTTTTTATCGACCTACGTTGAAAGTGGTGTCCGAAGAGTAACATTAGCTGAGAAATTAAGAAAAATTCCGCTTTCTTTCTTCGGGAAAAAAGACTTGTCAGACTTAACAAGCACAATTATGAATGACTGCGCACAGATGGAGACAGCATCTTCTCATTTTATTCCGGAACTTTTTGGCGCATGCATTTCGACAGCGTTGATTGCAATTGGTTTGTTTTTCTTTGACTGGCGCATGGCGATTGCAGCACTCTGGGTACTTCCGGTTTCGTTCCTCATTGTTGGATGTTCGGGAAAAGTACAGAAGAGTTTGAATAAAAAGCAGATGGTATTGAAAATGGCATGTGCAGACGGTATTCAGGAGTGTCTTGAAAATGTAAGAGATTTGCAGGCTTATAACACGCAGGAAGATTATATGAAAGGACTGACCGCAAAAATTAAGGCGGTTGAAAAGCATGCGATTGTAACAGAGCTTGGAACAGCTGTATTTGTCGGAAGTTCACAGATGATTTTGAAACTTGGAATTGCTACCGTTGCACTTGTTGGTGGTGTATTGTTAGCAAAAGGGGAATTAGATATTCTTACCTTTTTCATGTTCTTGATGGTAGTATCAAGAATTTATGACCCAATGCAGGTTTCTCTGCAAAATCTGGCAGCAGTTATTGCTTCCGGTGTTCAGAGTGACCGGTTAGATGAAATCTTGTCACATGAAGTACAGGACGGTACAAATACAATGAAGCATGACGGTTATGACATTGAATTTTCCAATGTGGGATTTTCTTACGAGACCGGTGATGTGGTGTTGAAAGATGTTTCCTTTGTGGCAAAGCAGGGAGAGGTTACAGCATTGATTGGACCATCCGGTGGCGGTAAAACGACAGTTTCCCGTCTTGCTTCCCGTTTCTGGGATTCAAACCGCGGCAGCATAACAGTCGGCGGTATGGATATTTCCAAGGTAGACCCGGAGACTTTGATGTCACTGTATTCGATTGTATTTCAGGATGTTACATTGTTTAATAATACAATTTTTGAAAATATACGAATCGGTAAAATGGATGCGACGGATGAAGAAGTGATTGCGGCGGCAAAACTTGCCCACTGCGATGAGTTCGCAGAAAAACTTTCCGAAGGCTGGAATACGGTAATCGGAGAAAACGGCTCCGAACTTTCCGGTGGAGAGAGACAGAGAATTTCGATTGCCAGAGCCTTTTTGAAGGATGCACCGATTATTCTTTTAGATGAGGCGACGGCTTCGTTGGATGTAGACAATGAAACGATGATTCAGGAATCTTTGTCTCGTTTAATTAAAGACAAGACGGTCATGATTATTGCTCACCGTATGAGAACGGTTGCAAATGCGGATAAAATAGTAGTATTAAAAGATGGTGTGGTAGCAGAGAGTGGAACACCATCTGAGCTGGATGCGAAAGATGGCATTTATGCCAATATGGTGAAGATGCAGAACCTTGCTGCGGACTGGGCACTGTAGAGGCAGAATACGAAAAAACTGCATAGAAATGTATGAACTGGCACAGCAATTTCCTATCGTATCGGAAAAACTTTTGTGGTATAATATTTTTTGACTGAAAACAAAAGTTACGAAAGAAGGAGATTTGCTGTGTCAATTTGTGTTTATGATTCTTTGCCGGATGAGGCGGTAGAAATCCGGGAAAATGTATTTGTGAAAGAGCAGGGATTTGAAAAAGAATTTGATGAAATTGATGAGAAAGCGATTCATCTTGTGATGTTTGATGAACATTTACAAAAACCGGTTGCGACCTGCCGGGTTTATGAAGGCAGTAAACCGAGCGAATTTATATTGGGAAGGCTGGCAGTGGTTTTGGAGTGCCGCGGCATGAATCTTGGTTCTGATATGATACAAAAAGCGGAAGAGATTGTTCGGGAAAAAGGCGGTAAATCGATTTCTCTGCATGCACAGTGCCGGGTTAGAGCATTTTATGAAAAACTTGGTTTTTGTGGATATGGAGTTGAAGATGAGGACGAAGGCTGTCCACACTGCTGGATGAAAAAACAGTTATCGTTATAAGCATAAAATACGAGGAAAAGAGGGAAATAAAATGATACATTCCGTAGCCGTTTTAGGAGCAGGGGCAGTTGGTTCCTATGTTATCTGGGGGATTTCTTCTCTGGATGATGTAGAACTTGGAGTTATTGCTGAAGGAGAAAGAGCAGAACGAATCAAAAATGAAGGGTGTCTGATTAATGACAAAGTATATCACCCACAGGTGTGGACACCAAAAGAAGCAAAGAAAGCAGACTTATTAGTGGTTGCACTCAAATACAATGCCCTTTTACCTGCCCTGCCTTCTATCAAAGAGGCAGTAGGAGAAAACACGGTTGTCATGAGTTTAATGAATGGTGTCGACAGCGAGGAAATTATTGCAAAGGAAGTGGGGGCTTCCCATCTTTTATATTCTGTAATTAAAATAGCTTCTCACAAAGAGGGAAAGGGCTTTTATTTTGCTCCGGAAACAACGATAGGAATTATTTTTGGAGAATTGGAAGCTCCGTTTGACAGCGAACGTGTGCAGGCTATAGAAGAACTTTTTGGAAGAACAGAAATCCATTTTCGTGCGACAAAATATATTCGCGAAGAGGTGTGGAGTAAATACCGGTTAAATGTGTGTAACAACCTGCCACAGGCAATTTTGGGTGCCGGTGTTGGCTGTTACCGGGATAGTGTTCACATGAAAGCAATCAGTGACAAACTTAAGGAAGAACTTGAGGCAATTGCGCTGGCAAAGGAAATCGATATGTCAAAGGTGGAAAATACTTCGACACAAAGAAGTGCCGTACCGCCAAGTGCGAGATATTCTACGTTGCAGGATTTGGATGCAGGAAGACAGACTGAAATTGAGATGTTTTCCGGTGCGCTTATACGCATGGGAAAAGAACTTGGCATTCCGACACCGTATAGCGAGTATACCTATCATATGATTAAGGCGTTAGAAGAAAAGAATGAGGGTGTGTTTGATTATCGCGGGGGAAATGAGGAGCCGGTGATGTTTAAGTAGGGGATTACAAAGAAATTAAAAAACATAGGTCGGCGGCTCCAAATTGTCTGCAATAAAATAAGCAATAAGGCAGGCAATAAATAATAGTCCGCCGATACCTATCATTAATTTCATGATTTTTTTGCCTGTTTGCATTTGCTTGGAATTAATTATTTCGTTGTCACAAAATTGTTGTTGTAAATTTGCATAGGTTGTATCTGGATATTTAGTTATATAATCATACAACTCTGTTTTTGCAGTTTCTCTCAGCATTTTCCGTTGAGGATTTGAATAAACAGAGGAAGGAACCATTTGCTTTATGATTTTTTTGATTTGATGTTTTTTGAGCATGGATTTTAACCTCCTAATCAAAAGTGATTTCTTGCACTGGTGTTGGGTCTGGTTTTCCATTTATAGGATTTATGTTTTGTATATTTTTATTGTCTTCTTCAAAGTATTCCACATAATATCCATCAGCGTATTCACGCATAGCACATACATGCTGAATTGTAAGCCATATAAGAATAATGAGTATTATAAAAAAGACAGAAAAACTGCACCAATATAAAATCATATTTCTTGGAAGGAGTTTGGTGAGTGAGTGATAGGAGACCATGTTTTGAATTTCTGATGGTTCTCCAAATTGCGTCAGCAAATCATTGTAATCTGCATTTGGATGAGTTTTTTGATAATGTAATAAGTCTTGTTCTAACTCATCTAGAAAATTTTTTTTTATTTTATGTTTTCCCTTATAGAGTCTTCGAATTTGTCTTAGGTATTTTTTTGTGATATTTCGTTGCATGTTAATCCTCCCCGTTTTTATTATCCACTTGCGAGACACAAGAAATGATGGTATCAATTGCTGAAGTAATGGTATCATATTCTTGTAAAAGATTTTTTAATCTTAATCTGCCACTTTCCGTGATAGAATAGTAAACACGTGTCCGACGAACGCCAACTTTAACCTGTTCAAAATCCAAATAGCCATTTTGATTTAAACGATAAAGAGTTGGATACATAGTCGCTTCTTTTAATTCATATTTACCATTGCTTAATTCGGACATTTCCTGTGCCAGTTGATATCCATATTTTTTGTTCGTTTGCAATAATAGTAACAAAACCAATTCAATGGTGCCATTTTTTATTGTGTTTACTTTTCTAGTTTGTTTTGCCATTTTTTCACACCTTTATATATGTATCACCATAAAATTTTCTGAGTTTTATTCTATCTTATATAAATCATGTTGTCAACTTTGTTATATAACATCAATACTTTTTAATAAATAGTATTTGACATTTACCATATGCGATGTTATTCTAAAAAAGAAATAACAAATCTAAAGTTGAAAGAAAAACTAGATTTAAATAATAAGAGAAGGGAGTAGTTTCAAATGAAAAAAATTATTATTGCAGCGTATATTCTTTTATGTATTTGTCTTACCGGCTGCGGTGGAACCAATCAGAAGGATTATGGTGAGAACTATAATCAGGAACAGGATGCACAGAATTTTTCCATGATAAGAAATGCAGCAGCAACAGAAAATGGATTTTATGTGTTACAGGATCAATATGTTTATTTCATTGATAAAAAATCGAAAAAAGCAGTTCCGTTATGTGGAAAACCAAATTGCAAACACAAAGATAATTCATGTAATGCCCATTTTACTCATCCGGAGAATATTCAGGCATATGCCGGAAATCTTTATGTAGTAGCCGGAGGTTCGGAAGAATTAACCTGTTCTTTGTATCGAATCAGCCTGGATGGAAGCCAGAGAGAAGAATTGAAAGTACTGTTTCGCTATGATAGTGGTGATTCCGGCTGCTCGCTAGATTTTACGATACATAGAGGCTATGGCTATATGGCAGTGAACTGGATGCAGAAAGACAGAGAAAAGAAGACACAGACATTGTATCAGATTCTTTTGGATTCCTCGGATGAAAAAAAGGAAGTTGCTCAGGTGACAGGATATGTGCCGCTTATTCATGTTAATGAAACAAGGGGAAATCATATTTATTTTACGACAAGCTGTTATTTGGATAAGGATGGGACAGAGGAAGAATTATTGAATTACGAATGGAACATTTTAGAGGGTTCTAGTAAAAAATTAAATATTCCTAAGGGCGAGGCTCTACTGGCTGTCAGGGGAGAACGCTATTTTTGCTACCAAGATGGAAAAGGACTTCGTTCATATGATGAGAATGGTAAAAATGAAAAGAAACTGTTTGAGTGGCAATATGAAATCTGCAGTGTATGCCGGGACGAAAAGTATATATATTTTGATAATGAACCATGTGCGGACTCGGTATCAGAGCGGAGGATTATGGTTGTGGATTATGATGGAAATGTGATTTGTGAGAGAAAAAACATGACAGAAAATAGTCCGGAAATTATCTGGTCTGATTCCAAACAAGTACTGCTTCAAAATATAGAAAAAGAAACTTATCAAATACTGAATTTAAAGGAGATTTCTACTTTGAAATAGAGGGGAGTTATTATGGGAGAATTAAGAAGAATTGTTTGTCAAAAAAAATATCTGCTTGCCGTATTTGTATTATTAATTGCAAATTTGTTTTTGTTTCAATATTATCAAATGGATAATTTGCAGGCGTTAAGAGACAAAGAAACGAGACAGGATACCCTTGATGTGTGGCAGGAAGATCAGGAAACGGCAAAAGAAGAGTTTGTTAGTAAAATAAAGGAGATGGATGCACAGTCGGAAACTTTGTCCGAGATTAGTATTTTTTCAGATGAAAACTCATTTGTTAATCAAAATATCCAGCGGACAAAAAAAGATTTTGCAAGGATAAAAGGAGTCAATATAGATGTTTCACATTCTGAAAAGGCGATGTCCGAATTTTTGGAATATGATGAAATTTTTTATGTTTTCCTTTTGTTTATTATTGTAACGGTTCTAAATTTTTTTGATGAAAGGAAGTCGGGGCTCTGGCAGATTACTTATAGCTGTAAAGCGGGAAGAATGAAATTGGCAGTAAAACGATTAGGTATCTTTTTGTTTTTAACGCTGCTATTTAGCTTTTTTATTTTTTCTGAAACATTGTGGATGGCTATTTTTGACTACGGAGACAGTGGAATCCTATCTTCGCCGGCACAGTCGGTTATTGCACTAAAAGATTTTACCCTTCCCCTTTCTGTATCTGGTTTTTTGATATATTATTGGGTAATTTGTACACTTTTGATGATGTTTACGGGATTGTTTGTGTGGGCGTTCCTCTCACTGGTACATAACCGAAATCTGGGACTGGTTTTGGTGGTTTTAATTTATGGAATGGCATTTGCTTTGTATCATCTTATCCCGCAACAGCATCCGCTTTGTGTCTTGCGATATTTCAATTTATGGTTTTTGGCAAGTCCAAAAGAAACATTTTTAGAATATGTCAATTTCCCGATAGGCGGTATACTGGTTAATCTGCGGGAATTTGTGCAGGGAACTGTTATTGTATTTTGTGCTGCCGCAGGGATTGCTGCCTGTTATATTAATAAGAGGACGAGACCGTTTTATGCGGCAGGAATTGTGGAGCGTGTACTGGAGCGGGTGAATGAATGGTGGAAAAAGATTTTGTGTCATTGTCACGGGATTGGATTTGAATTATATAAAACATTATTCTACGGAAAGGGAATCTTTGCTGCTATTATTTTTGTGTATTTGATTGTAAGCGGCATTTCCATGGAGGATTTAATGGTTAGTCCGGCACGGGAACAATTAAATCATTTTTATGAACAAAATACCGGACATATTACAAAAGAGACGATGCAGCCATATGAAAAAATAACAAAAGAATTGAAAAAGGTTGAAGAGAACCGTGCCAAAACATCGGGGGAATCATTAAAAGAAGCAGATGATATTTATGAGTCCTACGAGGCAACAAGGGCAATGGCTTTGAAACTTGAAGAGCGGTTAAATTATGCAGAAAAACTGGAAAAACAGGGAATTGATGGCTGGTGGCTGAATGAAACCGGGTATCGTTGGCTGTTTGGTAAAGGAAATGTATCTGACCGAATGGTTCACGGTGCACTGGCAATACTTGCCATGATATTTATGTTGTCCGGATGTTATGCTATGGAGAGGCAGTCCGGTGTCCGCTTTATTCTGCGGTGTACAAAAAAAGGCAGGAAGAGCTTTTTCTTACGAAAGGAAGTCTGTGCGGTAATTACGGCGGTATTTACCTGTGGTCTGACTGTTGGAGCGGAGATTTATGAAGCAGGGCGTTTATATAATTTAGATGGTTTGAGTGCACCGGTTCAAAATATATCATTTTTACAAAATGTGCCTTTTTCCATTAGCATCGGACAGTTTTTGTGTATTTGGATTTTTATGCGCTTTTTAATTTATATGATGGTTGCCAATCTGTGCCTGATGATATCATCTACGACAGAACGGGTAGAAAAAGCACAGATGATTTCGCTGTCATTGTTAATTTTTACAGTGATTTCCGGTGTTTCAGAATATATGGTACTTGGAACGCAGAGGGGCAGGAAAACCATTTTTGTTGGTATCTTTGTATTGTTGTGTCTCTGTATAAGCATTTTTGTTACATATCGAAGATGGAGGAATGTAAATGATTGAAATAAAAAATTTGCGAAAGACATATGGTAAAAAGGTGGCATTGAAAAGTTTTTCTTATACATTTGAAGATGGTATTTATGGTATGCTCGGAGCGAATGGAGCCGGGAAGAGTACACTAATGAATTTGCTTACGGATAATGTAAAAAGGGATTCCGGTGAAATTTTGTATGATGGAAAAGAGATATTAAAGATGGGGGGAAGTTATCTGGAAAAAGTAGGATATATGCCACAGCAGCAGGGATTTTATGAAAGTTTTTCTGCTCGGATGTTTTTGGTTTATATGGCGGAATTGAAAGGACTCCGAAAAAAAGAAGCAAAAAAGCAGATTGAAAATCTTTTAGAAATTGTTCACTTGTCACATGTGGCGGATAAAAAAATTGGCGGGTTTTCCGGGGGAATGAAACAGCGTGTTTTGCTGGCTCAGGCATTATTAGGCAATCCCAAACTTCTAATTTTGGATGAACCGACAGCAGGACTTGATCCGAAAGAACGTGTCAATTTGAGAAACTATATTCATCAGTTGTCTCAGAATAAAATAATTTTATTAGCAACTCATGTGGTAAGTGATGTCGAAAGTATTGCAGACCGGATTCTCATCATGAATGCGGGAGAACTGGTGGCAGATGATACGCCGGAACATTTGGTTCATGCCGTTGATGGAAACAATTTAGAGGATGTGTATATGAATTATTTTGGTGATAAGGGAGAAAAATAGGTAAAATTATTTTAAAGTTTTCTTGTAATTTGTGCCCCAGCTTTGCATTGCCATAAGAATCGGTCTCATGGATTCGCCCGTTTCGCTCAGAGCATATTCTACATGAGGAGGAACTTCCGGGTAAACGGTTCGGATGATGAGACCGTCTAGAGATTAAAAGGTTTTCCAGCACTTTTCCTTTAGAAAATTGCTAATTACATTTATATCCTCTCCTTCATAAAAAGCAACTAATTTTTTCTTGAATTCGGAAACATGTTCTTCTGGTATAACTAAGAAACCCTGTCCATGTGCAATTAGGTAATGATTTGCAAATATAACAGAAGCTCTTTTATTACCATCGATAAACACTTGTGTTTTCATACTGTACATGCATAGTTTTATGGCAATATCAATAGGCAATTCTTCGGATGAAAGGATGTCGGATATTTTTTCTTTTACAATTGATTCAACTGGAATGGGGGGCTTATAAGTGCTTCCACCTATTGTAACGGGTACTCCCCTGATTTTTCCACCATTTGCAAAAAAACCTTCGTTTACGAGTTTTGCTATATGACATAACAAATAATAATCGGATTTTGCCTGTATTACATCATTGTCTAGGATAAATTCCCAAGCATGTTTTAAATTGAGAATTTTTTGTATATCGTTGGCGGTCATACCATTTACGGTTCCATTATCAATAATGTCTTCTGTTTGTGGAAAAGAAGTTGCCACACCTTCCAAAACTGCCTGATCGTATATATTTGCTTTCATATTGGCTCTTGCAAAATCTAAATTTTGTAGAACTCTTTTATCTAATTGCGAAGAATTATACCCAAGGTCAGCTAATTTTTTATCAATGTGACGAATCTTTTTCCGTAGTTCCTTAAGTTCTTTTGCATTACGGAGTAGAAGTTGATATAACTCATCGGAGTAAACATCAACATATGTCGATGTAAGGCGGCTGCTTATACGTTTACGAATATACAGGTATTTTCCGCTTGCATTTTCCTTGATTTCAGGACTTCCATCGTATGGAATTAAATTTATTCTGGCATTACAGTCTGCTCTTTCTTGTAAAAGAGATTGTATTTCATCAAAATCACTCATAAAAAATCCTCCTTTAGGGATACTTTTGATTTATAGTATACCAAAAAGTTCCCTAAAGAATCAATTATTTTAGGGAACTTTTTAATAAAAATAATACAAAAAAGTTCCCTAAAGTTATAATAACCGAATAATACACAGTGCTTTCCTCTGGGACTAGGTAACTTTTTTTATGAGCGAGCCAATGTTATGTTAAAGATGCAACAGGGCAAAGCCCACAAAATAATACAACAGGAGGTAATGAAAATGGCATTATCAAACATTTTTGGCTGGAACAAAGAAGATGAAAAGCAGGCAGGTACTGCTTGCGGTACGGCATGCGGAGCATCTGACATAACGAAACACTTGCAGTTACCCACAATCTATGATATGATTCCAGTGTTATATAGGTTTGTAATTGGTCAAACGTTTCTACGAACTACCGTAATAGTTTACTATAACAATTATGGTAGTTTTTTATATGTCATGAAATGGAGGACACGAATATGAAATATGATGTAATTATTGTAGGTGCCGGACCGGGAGGCATTTTTTCAGCGTACGAGTTGACGAAGAAGAATCCGTCTTTGAAAGTTGCCGTATTTGAAAAGGGATATTCTTTAGAGAAACGCAAATGTCCGATTGATGGAGATAAAGTAAAGTCTTGTATTAATTGTAAATCCTGTGCAATTATGAGTGGTTTTGGCGGCGCAGGCGCTTTTTCCGATGGAAAATATAATATTACGAATGACTTTGGTGGGACACTTTATGAATATATTGGAAGGGAAAAGGCAATTTCGCTAATGAAATATGTCGACGAGATTAATTGTGCTTATGGTGGTGCAAAAACGCATATGTATTCAACGGCAAACACGAAGTTTAAGAAGATTTGTATGCAGAATAAACTTACACTTTTGGATGCATCCGTAAGACATTTAGGAACCGATATTAACTATGTAGTTCTGGAAAATTTGTTTGCTGAACTAAAGGATAAAGTGGATTTTTATTTCCAGACGCCGGTAGATAAAATCGAGAAAAAACAAGAGGGTTATAAGATTTTATATAAAGATGGAGAGGCGGAATGTACAGAGTGTATTATTTCAGTTGGACGAAGTGGAAGTAAATGGATGCAGTCAATTTGTGAAGATCTTGATATTTCCACAAAATCAAATCGAGTAGATATTGGAGTTCGCGTGGAACTTCCTGCGGTTATTTTTTCACACCTTACCGATGAATTATATGAGAGTAAAATTGTTTACCGCACAAAGAAATTTGAGGACCGTGTCCGCACATTTTGTATGAATCCTTATGGGCAGGTTGTGAACGAGAACACAAACGGAATTATTACGGTAAATGGACACAGTTTTGAAGACCCGGAAAAGAGAACAGAAAACACTAATTTTGCGCTGCTTGTGGCGAAGCACTTTTCTGAGCCATTTAAAGACAGCAATGGTTATGGTGAAAGTATTGCAAAACTATCCAATATGCTGGGCGGTGGTGTGATTGTTCAGAGATTTGGAGACCTTGTGAGGGGAAGGAGAAGTACGGTAAATCGTATTGAGGAAAGTACAGTGCGTCCGACTCTTGCGGCAACGCCCGGTGATTTAAGTCTGGTGCTTCCAAAACGTATTATGGATGGTATTATTGAAATGATTTATGCACTTGATGCTGTGGCACCCGGTACAGCAAATGATGACACTCTTTTATACGGAGTGGAAGTTAAATTTTATAATATGGAAGTGGATATTGATGAAAATTTGGAAACGAAACATAAAGGTCTTTATGTGATTGGTGATGGCAGTGGTGTAACACATTCGCTTTCGCATGCTTCGGCAAGCGGCGTGTATGTGGCAGACCATATTGTGAATAATTGATAAGGAAAGTGGGAGTAATTGTCCTAAAAAATTCTAGACAAGCTTTTTCTTTTATGCTATAACTAGAATAACAATGAAATAAAACACGACACTTTCCTGCCACCGGGTAGGAAAGTTAAGCGTCAGATTTTCTATCGTTAGGTCTTAGAAGATAGGAAATGCTAGCGCTTTATTTTTTTGAAAATAGGAAGGAGCTTAGGCACTATTATGAGTAATCCAATTAAAAGTTTAACAAAAAAAGAATGGGGAGTATGGATTGGTTCCCTGCTAATCATTGTGATATCCAATATTTCATCGGGAAGCTTTGATTTGTTGACATTAGTTGCCGCATGCATCGGCGTGACATCTCTCATATTTGCGGCAAAGGGAAATGTATGGTCACAGATTTTAATGAGTGTATTCAGCATTTTATATGGTATTATTTCGTTTCAGTTCCGTTACTGGGGCGAAATGATTACCTATCTTGGAATGACGATGCCGATGGCAATCTGGTCGACCATAACTTGGATAAGAAATCCATCAGAAAGCGGGAAAGAAGTTGCTATCCAGAGATTAACAAAAAAGCATATAATTTTGTTAGTTGTGAGTGGGGTAATTGTTACCGCAGTTTTTTATAAAATATTAGCTGTATTTAGTACACCGAACATTGTATTTAGTACGATATCGGTAACAACCAGTTTTTTCGCTGCTTCTCTAACTATGCTGCGGTCTTCTTATTATGCCGTCGGATATGCTGCAAATGATGTTGTGCTGATTGTTCTCTGGATTTTAGCTTCCATTAAGGAGCCGCGTTATTTATCCGTAACGGTTATTTTTGTTATTTTCTTATTCTTTGATTTGTATGGCTTTATTAGCTGGAAGAAACGGGAAAAGTGATGTGTATTTTGAAAATATTTTATGTTATAATGGCACTGATAGAAGAATTGAGGTGCTAAGATTATGAATTATATAAAATTATTGCTTCATGATGAGTCTGGAATTGCTGAAATGTCGCAGATGGCAACGGAAATAGTAAGAGAACATTTATAGTGCGTGTCAAGCATATGAAAGCCTTGGATTTAAAATTCTTCGCTCTGAAAAAAACAGTATTGGCAATGGATTTTATATGGATGATTATGTGTATCGGCTGGATGTTTGATGAGTGGGGCGGAAAATGCGTGGTGTTTCAGAAATGCACTTGTCCGTGCAAACTATACGAACCTGCAAAAAGGTATTCACGAAACAACAGAATACTTGGAGGTGTTTCTTAGAAACTTGCTTTTGAACGAGCAAAATGAACTCCAAAATCGAAATCTTCACATAAGTGGACTTTTGAATGAAGAAAAAGTGGATATTGAGAATGAAAAAGTGGACATTGAAAGTGTACTTTCTGCAAAAGGCAGCGCTTTTTCTGTAAAAACGACGGTTCATATCCATAGACTCTTTGGGAAGTTTGGTTTTGATGGAGTATTTGGAAGGAGTGCAGTTATGGAACTTCTTGAGTTGAAAAGTTCAGGTGCTTCAAAATTTCTTTCCAATTTGGTGCAGGCGGATGATTTGATGGGGTTGATTCAAAAACATGGGAATGAAGCAGAATATGTAAAGATATAATAAAAGGGAAAATGATTTGTTTAGTTTTCTAAAATTATGACGATATATTATATAGAGTATTGAGTTTATTTACAAGGAGATTTTTATATGACGATAAATATGAAATATAATCTTCCAGATCGAATATTGAGGGAACTTTCTTTTTTTGCGAAGAAGTATTCTGTCACAAAAATTATACTGTTTGGTTCCCGTGCACGAGGCACAAATACAGAAAGAAGTGATATAGATATCGCAGTATATGGTGGAGATTTTGAACATTTTTATTGGGATGTCAAGGAAAATATACATTCTCTTCTTATGTTTGATGTCGTACAAGCAGATGTAAAAATTTCAGATGAATTGAAACAAGAAATAGAAAGGGATGGTGTTATAATTTATGAAAAAACTTGAAAACTTTACAAATAGTCTGTCTATATTGGCAGAGGCGGATTTTAAACTTGCAGAAGAAAATGATATATATCGAACAGGGATTATTGGACAATTTAATCTAACTTTTGAACTTGCATGGAAAGCATTGCAGGAAATTATGAGAATGCATAGTGTGGAAGGTGCTGCTACCGGTTCGCCTCGTGAAATCTTGCAGCTTGGTTATAAAATTGGATTTATTAATGATTCTGAGGTATGGCTGCTTATGCTGAAAAAACGCAATACTTCTGTTCATATTTATAATGAAGATGAAATTGATGAAATGATTATGCTGATACGTGACAGTTTTATTCCGGCTTTTATTGTTCTTAGGGATATGCTGGTAAAGAAACTGGATGTAGTTGAAAGTGATTGGGTGTAAGATGAGTGGAGGATATTTAATCAATGGATAATAAATGGCAAGAATTATATGATGCAGCAAAACAGGTTTTAAAACCACGAGATATTTCTAAAATTATTGAGGCAGGCGGAGTGTCCGCAGCAATAGAATCTGTCTCAGGTAAAATTTATGTTGGAGTGTGTGTAGATACAGCATGTACATTAGGCGTATGTGCTGAGAGAAACGCAATTTTCAATATGATTACAAATGGTGAAGATTCCATTAAACGAGTAATTGCTATTGATAGAGATGGAAAAGCCATTCCACCTTGTGGAGCTTGTAGAGAATTTATGACACAGTTAATGCCAGAAGGATACAGATCGATTGAGATAATGATGGATTATGAAAATGAGCGGATAGTAACTCTTGGCGATTTGACACCAGAATGGTGGATATAATCATTTTATGAAATCGGAATTTATCTAGTTTTTTCAAGTGGCTGGAAGATGAAAACTATATATTTAAAAGCCCACTACGACGAATTCATAAGATTAAAATGACACATTCTGTTAAGGATACATACGCAGATGAGGAGCTGGAAAAACTAAGAGATGATTGTAGCGAACTCAGAAATCTAGCAATTATTGATATTTTAAATTCAACTGGCATGAGAGTTGGAGAACTGGTTAATTTGGACAGGGATGATGTTAATTTCAATGAGAGGGAATGCCTTGTTCTTGGTAAAGGTGATAAAGAACGCGTTGTATATTTTGATGCTAGGTCAAAATTGCATTTGAAGAAATATCTTAAAAGTAGAACTGATAATAATCCGGCGCTATTTGTGTCACTTCGCAGACCATACAATAGGTTACAGACAAGCGGAGTAGAGATTATGCTTAAGAAAATGGGCAAGAAGTGCAATATAGCTCATGTTCATCCACATAAATTCAGGCGAACAATGGCGACAACCGCTATAGATAAAGGTATGCCGATTGAGCAGGTGCAAAGATTGCTTGGTCATGAGAAAATTGATACAACATTGCGCTATGCGATGGTTAAACAGAATAATGTGAAAATATCACATAAGAAATATATTGGCTAAAAGCGGAGTTTTCAAAGATGTGTTATACTTTAAAAGTAGACTTTAAGTAGCTTTTATGGTATACTAACTGAAATAATATATTAAGGTGGTGCAGCAAATGAACCTAGGTATATAAGATGAGTTTCAAGAGTTCAAAGAAAGTCTAGGACAATTGGATAAAGGTCTGAAGTCCATTACAGCCATGTTGAATCGACATGGAAAAGCTAAAGTGTATTTTGGTGTATCAGACAATGGAGATGTATGTGGATTATCCATTGGTAAAGATACTTTGATGGATATTCGCAATAAGATTCGTGACAAAATAGAACCGCGTATATATGCAGATATTGTACAGTTGTCAGATGAGAATGGTAAAGCGTATATACAAGTATCGGTTAATGGTGCAGATATTCCTTACTCTTACGATGGAAGATATTATGTAAGAAATGTTTCGTCAGATGAGCAGGCTTCTAATGAGATATTAAGGAAAATGTTAGCAACATCTGATTCTGATATCATTAGGCAGAAAACATCTCCGAAGCAAGATTTAACATTTAAGTCTTTTTTTGCTTTATTAGCAGGTAGTGGAAAACATCCAACTGATACAGAAGAATTTTATGGAAACTATGGAATGCTTACACGCGAAGGAAAATTTAATGTTAATGCATATCTTCTTTCAGATAATAATGATATTTCAATGAAGGTTGTTACATTTGAAGGAAAAGATAAAAGTGTTATGTCTAGACGTACCGAATATGGGAGTAAGTGTTTGCTGTTATCACTTGATGAAATAGCAGAATATTTCAATGCATTAAATGTTACAAAAGTAGATGTAAACGGTACAAAGAGAAGAGAAATCAATCTTTTCGATTATCCTAGTTTCAGAGAAGCATGGATAAATGCTTGTCTGCATAATGATTGGAACAATGCGATTGCACCATCTGTATATATGTTCGATGACAGGATAGAAATTGTATCCTATGGGGGCTTACCATATACATTGACTAGAGAAGGGTTCTTCAATGGAACAAGTGTACCGGTAAATAAAAGTCTTTTATTGGTATTTATAGCTGCCGGATATGCGGAGCAGAGTGGTCACGGGGTGCCAACAATTGTCAGCAAATATGGACGTGAAATTTTTTCGTTCGAAGATGGAATGGTTAAAGTATCAATTCCGCTAGAATTCGATCGTGGTGATGTAGTCGAGCGCAAAAACATTATAAAACAAAAGAGGGGATTAACAAAAAACCAAAAGGCTGTATACGAAATACTTACGGAAGATGGTAAGAAATCTTTGCAGGAAGTTGCGGATGAGGCAGGACTTAGCCTTGCAGGTGTTAAGAAGATTTGTCTGAAATTACAAGAATATGGTGTTTTGGAGCGCGTAGGATCAAAGAAAGATGGATTTTGGGTTACAAAGTAGACTTTATAAGTATGCTAAAAATATACTTTAATTTGACTGAAATAGAACAGGCAGATTTTGATTATATCGTCAAGGAAAAAGGATTATGATATGGATAGAAAAATACATGTGTCGGTAATTGTGCCTGCACATAACGAAGAAAAATATGTAAAAAGATGCATTGATTCAATAAAAGAATCAGCAAGTCATTTTAAAGGTAATGTTGAAACAATTATTGTATGTAATCGTTGCACGGATAGAATGGCAGAAATTGCTAAAGATAATGGAGCAGTAGTTGTCGCAAATGAAGATCGTTGTATAGCAAAGGTTCGTAATGCTGGAATTAAAATCGCAAGAGGTAAGATTATTATTACTATTGATTGTGATAACAGAATGACTCCTACCACGATTTCTGAAGTGTATCATTTATTAAAAACCGGAAAGTATATCGGAGGTGGTGCACCTATACGATTTGAAAGATATTCATTTCCGTTATGGTGCAACGATATTATGTGCAGAGTATCATTTGGTCTTACCGGTTTATATAGTGGTATTTTCTGGGCAACTAAAGAAACATTTGACGCTGTAGGTGGATTTGTAGATAAAAAAGCAATGGAAGACGTAGCTACAGCGAAGGTTCTTAAAAACTATGGAAGAACAAAAGGAAAGAAATATATCACATTAAGAAGAAATTATTTAATCAATTCCACAAGAAAGCATGATGATTTAGGGGATTGGTTGTACTTTAAGCTTATGATTAACAATGCCGGAACATTAATAAAAGCAGCATTAGGAAACACAGAAGAATATGACAAGTTGCTTGATGAAATGTTCTATGATTATAACGATAATCATAGGTAAACAAATTTTGATTATATAGTTTATGTGGGATTTCTAATATAGGGGGAAACAATATGGCATTTATCAAGGTAGATAAAAAGAATATATATTATGAGGAATATGGAGACAGGGGCAAGCCAACGATTGTGTATTTGCATGGCGGGCCGGGAGAAAGTTGCCTGACATATTCTTATCAAGCAAAAGAACTTGGAAAAATATTTCATGTTATTAGTTTTGATCAATATGGTGTGTTTCGTTCGGATGCGATTCTGGAGGACGAAGTTGCAGGCGTGTTTTTCCATGTGGAGTTAATAGAAAAAATGAGGATAGCGCTTGATATTAAGAGCTGGATACCTCTTGGTCATTCTTTCGGTGGGATGCTTGCCCTCATATATGCTCACTGTTATCCGGACAGTATTGATGCAGTCATATATGATTGTCCGATGTGGAGTGCGTTTCATACTGCACGGGCAATTGCATTAGCGGTCAAGCCCTATTACGAGCAGAAAGAAATGAATGTACAATTGGAATTGGTTGATGAAATTCTGAAAGATACGATTTCGCCTAGGGAAGCATTTATGAAGGCGATGACAATCGAGTTTGATAATGGTCTCGATCGCTTTTGTCATGTCATTGAATCGGATAGATATAACGCATATATCAATGAGCACATTTCTGACCCACAAGTATCAGATGAATGTTGGGGTAAATACATTTCTTTCCGACAGAAGATTTTTGAAGCAGAAGATTTTTACGGTGACTATCTGCAATATCTGTGTAAAATTGATAAACCACAATTACTAATTGTGGGAGAATACGATATGACTTGTGGAAGTTATGAGCAGGAATGGTTTAAGAAAAATGTACAAAACGGGACTGTGCAAATTCTGGAAAATAGTGCTCACCTATCATGGTTCGAGTATCCTGAGAAATATACAGAATTGGTAACTTGTTTTGTTGATGCGGTATGATGTTCATGGAATCAATAGTAAGTTGAATTTTGATCATATCGTTTAGTGGGGGATATATGGAAAAGTGGGAAATAGAAGTTAAAGAGCATTGGAATAAGATATCTGATTCTGAATGGTATCAGTCACTAAGAACAGATGATAGACTTAGTGAGCTATATAATAATCCAGAAACTGCTTTTCATCCGGAAATGTTATCTTTGATGAAAAAATATATTGGAGATTTCACTGGAAAGAGAATTTTATTGCCATCAAGCGGGGATAATCACGCAGCTTTTGCTTTTGCGTTAATGGGAGCCAAGGTTACTTCAGCTGATATTAGTGAAAGACAATTAGAAAGTGCAAGACATTATTAATTCAAATGTATCAGCAGGGTTAAATATTATAGAGATGGCTGAAATGTCAGCATTAGATGCATCGTTTTGGTACACATATGATGAGTTGAAATCATTAAAATCGGAAGAGCATGCAACAATAAATGATTGGAAGTGCAATCCTATGGCAGCAATTCCGGCATGGATAGGAATTGTATCTCAAAAATAATTGCTATAGACGATTATTTTGAGAATGCAGGCTTGTGCTTTGGAGGTTAAATATGTTGTTTAGATTTTAATGTTATGTGTTATTCATTATATTAAAGTATCGGAGGATAACACAATGAAAAAATATGAAAGTGAACATTATATTTTCAATTATGAAGAGGATACATATTTAGAAGAAAATATTGATATGATCGTGTCCTATCAGGAACATTGTTTTGCGTATATTACCAGTGTTTTAGATATGAAACCGGATTTTAAAATCAGGTACTTTTTATATGCTTCCAATAAATCTGTAGGAAAGGCATACTGTGAGCATTACGGCAAAGAATACCAGGAAGGATTTACAATTAATGGCTTTGCGGATGAACCCAAAGGTGAAATCCATGCTGTATTTAATGAAGAGATAAAATGCTGGGGACCTCATGAAGATACTCATGTGATAAGTATGCAGGGAGAATGCAGTGAATATGGTGCAATTTTTGAAGGACTTGCCATGTATTTCGACCGTATGTGGTGGGGAATCAGTAACCTGGAATGGACAGCATATTTATGGGATACTGGTAAGTTTGTTTCAATCGAAATCCTTATGAATAATGAAAAGTTTTATGAACTGCACGATATCTATAGATACCCTGTTGTAGGAGCCTTTACTGAGTGGCTTATTTCTACTTATGGTAAAGAAAAGTATGTTGAGTTTTTCAAACATAAGGATTCTTTTACAGCCATGAAGGAAGTATATCATAAATCTGTAAGAGAAATTTCAGATGAGTTTGAGGACTATGTATGTTTATTTTTTTGTATGGATTCCGTGCTATATGATAGAATGAAGGAATTGCTTGAAGGAATAAAATTATAAATATCAGCCCCCTCGCTAGCCTGAATTATCGGAATTTGACAAATAGATTGTATAAAGGAGTTTGGAAATGAAAATAGAACTAATAGACTTAACGGAAGATAACATGAAACAATGTTTTGAATTGAAAGTTGCAAGCAACCAAATGCAATATATAGCTTCAAATGAGGATTCTTGGAAGTCTGCAAAAGAAAACGAGGAGGTGGCTCGTCCTTTTGTTATATTTTGTAATGAAAAAATAGTGGGATTTACCATGTTTGCGTTTGATGAGGAATATGATGATCCGAATGACAGATACTGGCTGTGGAGATTTATGATTGACGAAAGATTGCAGGGAAATGGGTATGGAACAGTAGCTTTACAAGTAATTATTCAATATTTTAGGGAACATGGTGCAAACAATATTCGCTTATCAACCAAAGAAACAAATACAACTGCACTATCTATATATCGTAAGGCAGGATTTCGTGATACGGGAGAGATGAATGATGAAGAAATCGTGCTTCAACTGGATTTGTAACTTTCAGTTTGTCTGACTCACAACAATTTAATATCAAACTAGTAATCATTAGGGATGGAAAATTTGAATTTTCTATTGAATTTTGTATATGTAAAAGATATAATAAGAAAAGATATAAAGAAGTAAGCTGCCACCGGGTAGTGAAATGCAGGAAGCATTCGTTTACACATCGTTAGGTCTTAGAAGATGTGTATGTGGATGCTTTTCTTAACTTTTGGAGGTTATTTGTAAGTGAGTTATGAAGGAAAAAAGAGAAGGTATTTTACAGGTACGGAAATCGTACTGTGGATAAGCTCCGTAATATTGATTTTAGTGTCTTTTTTGATTTTTGGAGGAAGTTCTTATATTTCCTTGATTGCGTCCTTAATAGGTGTAACCGCTTTGATTTTCATTGCAAAAGGCAACCCATTGGGACAGTTATTAACCGTGATTTTCAGCCTGCTCTACGGTATTATATCGTTTTCCTGTTCGTATTACGGCGAGATGCTGACATATTTGGGAATGACAATGCCTATGGCAGTATTTTCGCTGATTTCCTGGCTGAAGAATCCCTACAACGGAAACAAGTCAGAAGTAAAAGTGCAGAGACTAAAACCAAAAGAATATATTGTTACGGCAGTTCTTGCGATTACTGTAACAACGGGATTTTACTTTGTATTGAAATATTTCAACACGGCGAACTTAATACCGAGTACACTGTCTATAACAACAAGTTTTATGGCTGTGTTCTTAACATTCAAACGCAGTCCATTTTATGCCTTTTGGTATGCCGCAAACGATGTAATTTTGATTGTTTTGTGGTCATTGGCAGTTGCAGAAAATATATCGTATATGTCCGTTGTGGTATGTTTCGTTGTTTTTTTTGCCAACGATATATATGGATTTGCTAATTGGAAGAAGATGGCGAGAAGGCAGACAACTATACAAACGGTCGTGTAATAAATTATTCTATGGAGGATTATGATATGTTTAGAAAGGTAAGAAAGATTAAAAACGAAATTACAACAGAAGAAGCAAAAGAATTATTGAGGAACAATAAGAGAGCCGCTTTTTCGGTAAACGGAGACAATGGGTATCCTTATGCAATTCCGATAAACTTTTACTATGACGAGGAAGAAAACAAAATCTATTTTCATAGTGCCAAAAAAGGACATAAGATAGATTCCATTAAGAACAATGGCAAAGTATGTTTAACCACTTGGAACGACGGCTATGTAGATGACGGAGATTGGGCTTATCATGTTTCAAGCTGCGTGATATTCGGTAGGGCAAGATTGGTTGATGACATTAGAATTACTGAAGAAAAAATAAGAAAATTTGCACTCAAATACTATCCTTCGGCGGAAGAAGTTGAAGAAGAAATTAAAAGGGGAATTAAAGGAGTTCAACTGGTTGAAATAGAAATAGAACATATTTCAGGGAAAAAAGTACACGAAAGGTAAGATAATATAATTGAATTAGGAACACAAACTTTGAAGTTGGAGGATACACGCATGAAAATTGTAATCATTAATGGAAGTGCCAGAAAAGGAAACACGCTGACAGCAATCAATGCATTTATAAAAGGAGCATCAGAAAAGAATGAAATTGAAATCATTGAACC